>JAABUJ010000675.1_pt1 | contig 62094 bp, 97 predicted proteins | sample 5559131 | NCBI WGS metagenome assembly JAABUJ01 (sample SAMN10711875, study PRJNA513366) | rock metagenome | isolation source: Antarctica rocks | place: Antarctica: Victoria Land, Mt New Zealand nord | collected 2016-01-07 | reverse complement strand
GCCCGCCGCGCACACCCTGGCCAGGAACCCCGCCAGCGCCGCCGCCAGCTCGCGCGGCGCGGCCGCCGCCAGCCGCCCGGCCGCGGGGGGCCCCCCCCCCCCCGGCGCCCCCCCGGCCCCCCGCGCCCCCCCCCCCCCCCCCCCCCTCGCGCGCGCCCCGGCAACCCCGCGCGCGCGCGCCGCGCAGAGGTGCTCGAGGCGCCCGGCAGCGTGCACCTCATGGTCACGCACAAGTCCATCCTGCGCGCGCTGCTGTGCGTCGCGCTGGGCCTGCCGCCCACCTCCTTCCGCGCGTTCGACATCCACAACGGCGGCATCTGCAACTTCCGGCGCGGCCCGCGCGGCCGCCCGCCCGCCGCGTCCTGCCCGCGCCGCCGCTGCTGCTGCTGCTGAGGGAGCGGGGTGGGCGGCTGACGACATGCGCCCTGCTGGTTGCATTGCGCAGCTGTCGGGTTGAGCGGCTCTGGAGTGCCTCGCCCAAGGGTAAGCGTCTTCCTGTTGCGTGAAACCTGTGCATGGGGCCATGTCCGGCTCTTTTGTGTGAGGCCAAGCTGAACCTTACATGCCCCTCTTCCAACGCCTTTCAGTATCACTTTCAAGGGCGCGGTGCCTTCTGCGCAATGTCGAGCGGCCCGCTCGCCGGCGCGCAGGGTCAACAAGCGCGGCGAGCCCATGCTGATCAACCTGAACCAGACCGCGCACATGCACTCGGACAACGTGTTCTACTGAGCAGCCCAGTGGGCGCCCCTAACCCTATGCCAACCCTGTCCTGATCAGGCCGCCAGCTGCCGCCGTGGCGGCGCACGGCTCTGCCTCGTGCTCGTTGTAGGATAGCTGCTGCCTAAGGTGCGGACAGGTGCTGATCACGCCGGGCTGCCTGCAGTGACCATGCACGTCACCAGCGGGGCTGCGACTGTGCTGCTGGATGCGGCAGGGGAGCAGGCGCTGCCTTCTTTGCCCGTGTTGCAGGAAGTCTGAGGGTGTTGCCAGAGAGCTTGCAAGGGGTGAGAATGTGTGGACGATATTGCGGTGCGGTTGAGGGTGGTGCCCGTGGACCCCGGAGGGTTAATTGAGTTGCGGCCTGCTATTGTATGAGGGTTTGTGTACCTTGCCAGTGATGCGCGGCCTCCCAAGTCTTTCCAGTGGCACACTTGGCACTCGCACCCACTTTGTGGCTGAGCGTGATAATAACTGTGCAGTGAGCACATGCTATGTGCGATTGAGCGTGAATGCTGTAAGTGATGCAAGCATGAAAGGAGGCGTTGCATCACATGCTTCAGACAAAACTGGGCAGCAAACACGACCCACACTCACAGACACCCAGAAAGGACTCTACAAATCTAGGCCCGCTCACATGTGGGCAGTGGTGGGCGACAAGCGACACCACAGCATGTGCACAAAACAATGTGCAGCACATCAAACTGTGCAGAGCTAATGGTTCGAGACCGCATGCCATGCCGCCAACTGAACGCAAGGACCTGCCGTCCACCTCACTCCAAAAGCTGGCGCCTTCGCCCGCTTGCGCGCAGACTGCACACACGCATGCACAGGCACAACCTACCAGGCACTGCACTGGTTGCGCGCCTGCCCGCAGCGCCCACACATGCAGCACACCAACCGCAGCACTTGGGACTGCACAGCAAGCATTCCAGGCTGGCCCTCTTTGCTTACTAACGTGCTCTCCCGTCTACGCTAGCTGCGCCAGCACCGCCCGCATGGCTTGCTCACGCAGTGCCCTGAGGCCCAGCTGAGACGCCCCGAGCGGTGCGCCGCGCCCAGGGCGCGGCGCAACGCCCGTCCTGCATCGCCGCTGGTGCAGCCCCCGCGCACCGCCCGCGCCGTCAGCCCCAAGGACCGCGCTCGCCGCACAGGCCGCGCTGCTGACGCGCAACCGCGAGCGCCGCGCCCGCCCCGAACCCGCCTGGCGCCAATTGCGCCTTCCTCGCCGCAAGCACCCTCATCGCAGCCACCCATGCGCATTTGGGCCACCGCAGAGACGTCGGCACTGGCATGCCCCAGTGGCGCATTGGCGGCCTCCGCGGCGTCGCACACGCTGACGGCGCCAGGGCCGTCTGACGTCGCGGGGCTCCCCGCATCGCGCGCGCCGGCCTCCGCGCCGCGCCGGCGCTTGCGCGCCTCGCGCCCGCGCCGGCGCGGCCTGTGCCCGGCCGCTGCCGCTCCCCGCTCGACCGCCCGCTCCGAGGCTGGCGGGACGCCCGGCGCCGGCCCGGGCTCCTCCGCCGGCGCACTGGCGCCGCCAGGCCCGCCTGCAGGCTCGGCCGCACTCGGCTGACCCGGGGTGACGCCCCTGCCTGCGGCCGCTGCGCCGCAGCGGCCGCCACCGCCGCCAGCGCAGCCGTCGGTTCCAGCGGCTGGCGCAGCAGGCGCGGGGCGCGCTGGTCCAGACAGGGCGCGGCCGACGGCAGCGGGGACGAGCGCATGGTTCGCTGCTGCGGCCCGACCCGGGGAGGGCTCGCGGCTGCGCGCCAGAGGCACAGGGGCACAGGAAGCCCGGGCTGCGAGTCGCGGCCCGAACGCTGTGTCCTGCAGGCGCTCCTGCATCATGACCACGTAGCCTTCGCTGCCCCCGCTCCACATGCCTGGCGGCACGCGCGGACGCTGTGCATGCCCGCGCTGGCCCAGCAACAGCGTGAGCATGGCAGGCTGCAGGGCGCAGGTTCGGATGCACAGCCTGGGTCAGGTGGACGGCCATGCGTCTGCAAATAACAGCACACTCCCGAGCCTGCAACGGCTCGCAGTCATACATAACAAAGTCCACTTGGCTGCACATCACGGCATGCAGGCGCAAGCTTCGACAGGGCTGCGGTGCACACAGGAGCGCCAATAGAGGTGGAACCTCTGAGCGCCTGCAGTCTGAGCCAGGCGGCCTCTCACAGGCAACCGGCCATGCCCCCGCCGCGAGCGGCAGCGGGCCGCGTGCCTGAGCTGGCGGGGCGGGGCGGGCTGGCAGATGCTGACAGCGCGCCCTCGTCGCGCGCTTCGCTACTCGTCGCGCGGCTGCGCCCGCCCTGCTCCGCAGCCTCGCCTGCGCAGCATGCGCCACTCGCGCTGGGGCTCAACATGCTGCAGCGTCTGCGGTGCTCGCGCCCGGCGCCGGTATGCACAGGGAGGGTGTTTGAAGGAGGGGGCGCACGCGAGCTCAAGCTTATGTGATGGCGCAGCGCCGTTGGCGACTGCGTGACCGTGGAGCCGTTACAAGTGGCAGTCATGTCCTCCTGGTTGCATGCAGATGCAGCGTCATGCATTGGATGCGCTCTTGAGCTGCACCAAGACCCTCCGCACCCTGGCCAAGGGCAGGGAGCGGCGCAGCAGCGGCCGCCGCCGCATCCGCGGCCTCCGCCACCAGCAGGTCGTGCGCGGCCACGGACAGCCCGCAGGCCGCAAAGCCGCGCAGCTCGCGCGCGAACCGCGCGGCGTGCTCGAACATGAACGGCGCGGCCGCGGCCTCCACCGCCGCGCACCACTGCCGGGCACAGCATCGGCGACAGGTCAATTATACCAGGCTGGGCAATTGGCGGCAGACCAGTGATGCGCATGGCGGCCTGCTGCGGCCCGCCTCTGCCACACCATTCGCTCGTGCCAGCTGCCAGAGACGAGGCGCGCCTCTCGGCGATGCGTGCGTGCGACCCATCACCGCAGCTGTGCAATACCACCTTCTGCATGCGATCGCATGAAAAGACCTGCTGAGCTGTGGCGTTCAACACAGCGCCCCGCCCCGCCCTCGCACACCGCAGGGCCCGCACCTCAGCCTCGGGCTGCTCCCGCACATCCCGCCGCGCGCTCGAGACGGCGCGCAGCGTGGCCAGCAGCAGCTGCGCGACCAGCTCAACGTCTGCCTGCAGCAGCAGCGCCTGCAGCTCGCGCTGCAGCCAGGCCGCGACCGCCGGGCGCGCCGCCAGCGCCGCCAGCGGCTGCCTGGCGCGCGGGTGGGGCGGGGGCCTCCGTCAAAGCGAAGAGAGACCAAGCTGCCGCTGAGAAGTTATGGCCATAGTCTGTGGCAGCACCCGGAGCAGCGTCTGGAGCTTGCACCGCCGGCAGGCATGTGCTGCGGCCGGGCACCACCGCCGGGCACGCAACTGCACTCCCCAGGGCTGGCCACACTTCCAGAGGCTGTCCGGGGCCAAGGGAAGCACCGGGAGCGCGGCGCGGCGGCAACGGGCGCGCTGTAGTACACCGCCCGGCGCCGCCGCTGCGCCAGCGACAGCACGGGCGCGCCGTTGTCGGCCAGTCCAGGGGGCGCGTCGACAGCATACTCGCGCCTGCACGGGTTTGGCCTCGTATAGGTAATCAACTCCTGACCGTAGCCTCCCAAAGAACCTTGTACGACACTTGCAGGCGCCACGTGAGTGCAAGACAAGCCGAACACCCAGAATGTGCAGGGCACAGCCTCGCTTCTGTTGCAAAGCGCGCGTGGCCTTCAAGTACTGGCCTTACGTGGGGAGCGCAGCTCACCGGTACGCCTGGTCGTGGCAGTCATACACGAAGGAGCGGTAGGGCGCGCGGCAGAGCGGGCAAGACAACCCCGCATGCTCGCCAAGGTGTGCAGCCTGCGACCGACTCCAGGCCCGGATGCACTGCCGACAGCAGTCAGGTCAGCTCTGTGGCACGCCAGCTCTGCACGGGCTGTGGAAGCTGACAAGAGTCACCGCCAAAACAAAAATGTTTGCTTGCACTGGCCTTGCCACAAAGCACTGCCCTTCAGCAGCAGCAGTTGTAGGCTGCTGGGCAAGAGTAGCGCGCACCTCGACACAGAAGCTATGGAAACAGGTGTCCAAGAATGCCTCAGCTTCTGGACTGGTGCGTTCGAAGCAGACGCTGCAAACAGTCCTGGCCACCATCAGGCGGCCCTGTCACAGGCCTGCCGCCAGCGATGAGCCGTGCGCATCACCCACTCTGCTCCCGGACTCCAGAATGCAGCCGATTAATCAGGCTTGCTGTAAAAAAGGCAGCTCCACTTTACAGCCTGGTGAAATCCTGTACCAGGAATTTCTTCCTGGAGCCTCTACACAAATGATTTAGGAACCTCCCTTTCATGCATGAAACCAGAAGACATGAGCAGCCGCCACAGAGAGCAGCAGCACTTGGACCATCGACCATCAGAGGGGCTCTCGGACGCAAGGTACAACCTGCCTCACCCTGCCAGCACTTAAGCATACAACCTGCTGAACACGCTGTTTTCTTAGACTACGCCGCCCCGTTCCGGCAGTCAGCACAAGCTGTCTTCGCCAAAGGTACATGGCTGGTAGCTAGTAGCTAGGAGCCCTGCCGCGGAAGCGGCCTCAGGTGCTGCCGGGGCACAGCGGCGAGGCGGCGGACGCGGGCGCCCCGCGCCCCAGGAACCAGGCCACCATGCCGGCGGCCGCCGCGGGCGGCAGCGCGTGCCCGCCCTGGAAGCGGTCGTACGTCACATTGTACCCCCGGCCCTGCAGCTGGCACACGACCTGCGCAGCGGCGCATGGCGCGTCACACCCCCGACGACGGTGCGAGCGCACTGAGCGCCGTCGGCGTCCGCGCAACAGCATCCAGCGCCCAGCCTGAGCACGCAACACTTTGGCGCGTCATGACCTGCTGACTTGGGGAACGCCATTGGTCATCTTTGCAGTCAGCGCTCACATGCCCTGTTGTGCATGGTATCGAGGAAAGGATGCCACAGGCGCTCACCGAGTCGCCGCCCTGGCCGATGGGGAACAGCGTGTCCTGGACGCCCGCCGACACAAACACTGGCGGCCGGCCCTGCGTCACGATGGGCAGGATGCCGCCGGGCGAATTCGCCATGACGCGGCTGAACACGCCGCCGTTTGCGAGCCCTGCCGCGCGCGCGCGCGCACACGCGCTCGGCGCTGCAGCCCGGCAGGCGTCGGCGAGCGGCGGGCAGGCAGGCCAACTGCGCCCACCACGCCTGGGCGCGAGAGCGGGTGGCGCGCGCTCGCCGCGCGGGCCCGCGCCGGCCGGGGGCCGCCCGGGAGCCGGCGCGCCTAGGGACAGGGCGTAGGTCGCGCCATCCGAGAAGCCCTGCATGCCCAGGCGCGCGGCGTCCACGGCGTACAGCGCGCGAGCCTGCGCCAGCGCGGCGGCGATGAAGGCGACGTCCGGCCCGAACGACGAGGTGGCGAACCAGTCCCAGGTCGCGCCGCGCGATTCGGGCGCCACGAGGATCACGCCTGCGCATGAGCGCGCACGCGCTGCGGTCGGTGGGAGGGGCCGCGGTGCGAGGCCTCACTGCGGGACCAGGACGCGCATGCGACGAAAACACCACATATGCGCTTGCAAGCACCCGGCGGCAGCAGACGCGCTGCAGCGCAGGCTTGGCTGAGCACATCCGGCCAGAGGAGGGCTGCAGCACCGCAGGCTCGTGCCCAGCCTTGATATATGCTTTGCTCTGACCGAATGCTTTGCTCTGACCGAACAACGCCTGACGCCTTGCCCAGAACAGTGCAGCTCAGACACACCCTGCTGCCACGCCCAACCCACGATTAGCGACAGCACAACTCCTGGGCGGCGCAGCCTGCGCAGCTTGATACGGGCACCTGTCCCTTTCACAGCGCGCCAAATAAACACATATCTCGGCTCATTGGGAAGCAGGCTGACCGGTGCACAGCGCACCCGACGAGTTTGCCTTGTCGACGAGCACGCCCAGGCCGTCCAGGCCGCCCTTGCCAGCGCCGTGGAGGGCGACGACGAGCGCACTGGGCGCGGAGGCCTGATAGCTGCTGGGCACGAAGACATAGCCGTCGCGGCCGCTCCCGGACAGCCCGAGGCGCAGGATGCCGGTCGGCGCCGTTGCGTTTGGGCGCCCCGCGGCCTGCGCCCTCTCCCCCTGCCCTTGGCAAGCGGCGCCCTTCAACCAGGCAACGTTGCCAGTGTGCACGCACAGGCATGCGCAGAACCAGCTCGACCAGGCTTGAGCAGCCAGTGAGCACGCATAGCTGGAAGCCGCACCATGGACACGTGCAGAGAACACTCTACAGGAACATGCGGGGCCGTGCAGCTCACCGCGGCGACAGAGGGCAGCCTGCCAGCGGCAGCCTCCGGCCCGGCCTGCTGCGTCGCCGAAGCTTGGAAAGCGGCAGCATTTGGCAGCGTGCCAGCGACCCTCTGTGCGAGCTGCGCCGCCCTCTGGCCGTCATCCTGACTGGCCACAAGCTGAAGCGTCAACGCCGCCACTAGGCAGGCAGGGAGGCTGCGACAGCTTCGCATTGCGCGTTGCAGGTTGGGTCAGCAGCGCGGAGCGACGCGGAGCGCAGTCTCCACAGATTGATACGTACGCATGCAGAAGTTGCGAGTTAAATACGTGTTGAACAACTTTGGCAAGCCCAAAAAACTCAGCGTATACAGTACCCTCGCAATATAGGGTCACATCTTCAGAGACAGCTACATGTCCCCCTGCCGTAAAGAACGGCCTCCACTGTAACAGATACAAAGAGTGTACTGAATACACAGCGCTGGGACTGGAAGGCTTTTCAAGATGGCGATGACCTGCACTTCGACTTTCCTGGGCACACCCTTGACGAGCCGTGCGCGCACAGCTCCGACCGCAGGTGAGCCGAAACTCGGCGGGCTCCTGGGGCCTCAAGCTGCTGTGCAGCCGATGGGGCCGGGCTCGACTCGAAAGAGATATTGCACAAAGGCTGGCACTGCAGCCTGAGACCCGGGCAGTACGTGCCTGAGTGTCTTGGCCGCGCCGGTCAGTGTGCGGACGGAGCCGGTGGTGCACGGAAGGCTGTAAAGTGCATCCGACATTTAGGCTTAGCCTCAAGGTTGATAGGCAATGCCAGGCCTGGGAAGGCTGACATGGCGTGCATGCCTGGTCCCTGGCTGTGTTTGCTGCTGCAGCGTGGCAAGGGCGGCTGATCCACAGTTCAATCAAGTCAACGTACTGCCAATTGGCTAGAGCGCTGCGGCGTGCTTGATCTGCTCAATGCAGCAGACACCGCGGGCTGCAACACCCGCGCCGTCTGGCGGCGCAGGCCGGCGGGGAGTGGCAGTGGAGGCGAAGAAGAGCGGGGGTCTCCTGAACAAGGCGCTCGGCCTCGACAAGGGCGCGGGGCGCCCCAGCAAGGACCGGCAGACCGTCGAGCGCGGCGAGCGGAGCCAGGTGCCGCCCCATGGCGGCGCGCTCGCCTGGTCAGCTTGCGAGCAGACAGGACAGGAACATGGAGCTGACTGCGAGGTGGTGCGTGAGTGGATAAGACAGCGCGTGCCCGACCCAGGCGCAGCCTTGTGCGCACCTCAGCCAGGGCACCCAACCCCTGTGTCGGAGCGCGCAGGCAAAGAAGGAGAAGAAGCTGGTCCCCTGGAACCAGAGGCTCTTCGACACGCAGCCTGGCCGCGCGCTCAAGTGCGCTGGCACAGCGCTTGCCGTTTGTCCAGCGCTGGCCCTGCGCCTGCGCCGCAAGCAAGCCGCAGGCGGGTTCACTAGCTGCATGCTGACTTTGTAGGAGCAGACGCGCTGTTCAGTGTCGAGTGCTCTCACTGCTGTCTCGACTTTTGTGGTCGGGTGTTGCTGTGGTCTCTACATGCCAGACAAACATGGGCAGGCGGTGCGCGCGTGGTGCGGACTGTCAAGCGACGTGTCTGGCACAGGATGAAGGACGCGCGCAACGTCCCGAAGGAGGGCGGCTACGGCGGCGGCGGCCCGAGCCAGAGCCTGAAGAAGGGCATCAAGAATGCTGCCGGCACGCGGCCGGGGGGGGTGCTTGACATCGACCCGCTCGTATACGTGGGCGGTGCGTGGCCCTCGTGCCCCGCGTGCGCTCTGTGTAACATTGCAGGGCTGTTGGCGCCAAGTTGGGAAAAACCCAAGTCACCCTGCGCCTGCCTACCTTGTCGATCAATGGGAGTGCCGCCGTTTTGGCTGCCGCCATAATAATGTATGGGGTATGCAAAGACTCACTGGACCCAGCGTTCACCCCCTTGGAAGTGCGTGCACTTTGGGGAACCAGTCTTGCCTGCAAGCTAGGACTTCTGTGACTGTAGCAATTGAGTCAGGATAAAGCGTATAAGCCATGTGTTGAATCCGTGTGGCTCCTTATGTGATGCCATGCCTTTGCCACAGTTATCGTGGCAGCAAGTACCTGTGGGGCAGGGACAATGAGCAGTTGAGTTTCTGGTCCATGCTGCAGGTCGCCTCTTGGGCCTAAACATCTGTGGGGTTGTGCAGGCTGACAGCGGCTGACAGAATGTGCTGGTTGCCACAGGCCTGCTGGCCGTGTTTGTGGCGCTCACCCTGGCGCTGACCGGGACGAACAACCCTGCGGCTGGTTAACCGACAGGCGGTGAGAAGCGGTGCGCCCAGCGCGCCTGTCCAGCTCCTTGAGTCGGCGCTGGCGCGTACTTCACCTGTCACCACGTAGCTGGACGCAGGCGCTGCGGCATGGGATAGGACAGAAAAGGCACAGTGTGGTGGGCAAGCAAAGCTTCTTTCCCCTGGTTGACAAAGACGGCTTGCTTGCTCTAGCCTAGTGGACGAGCTAGGAGACGCCATGGGATAGGAAAAGAAGGCAGGCAGACGAGATGGCGCTGACACCGAGCGTTTGGGTGCGCGCAGGTGGAGGGTTGCAGCAGCGCTGTCTGTCTTTCTGGTCTGTCTGATGGAGGGATGCGAGTCTGGTTGAATCTGGCGTGTCTGCCAAATTCTGTAGCGTAGCCACGCAGGACTGCAAGGGCTGCCTGCTGTCGTGTCCGCACTGAGAAGAGCAATGTTTTTGGACGCAGTGCTGATAGCCTCACGGGCCAGTGTTCTGCTTCAGGCGAAGCTGTAATTGATCGCTTGTATGTATGAGGCGTAGTGAACTGAAGGACGCTGAGCACTAACTTCTTCGCACAAAGATTGTCATCAGTCACCTCTGGGCGTTGTAAGGATGGCTGAAAGTCACAAGGCCGTCTGTGAGCAGAGGCGCTTGCAACCAATGCATGCAATTGATGAATGAATGAAGTACTACCGTGTATCAGCCAACTGATGCATGTTCAACTGCACATCGTGGTCATTGTGTTGTGCTTCACACTCCCGTCTTTTGTGAAGTGCGTGCCCAGGCCTGCGCTGAAGTGGTGTCTATATAGAACAAAGGCAGGGCGAGTGTTCTGGCCAGTGTTCCACGAGAGGAACACTGCTTACTGATGTTGACATTGCCTTCCACAACCCTAATCACCACCCTCCCCTCTCTCTCAGAGATCGCGCCCAGCCCGGTTGCTCCGCACTTGGCACCAAGGCGCGCAGGCCAGACGTCAGTGTTGGCGCCAGGGAAGCGTTCCTGCTGGTAGCAGCGCGCACTTGGCCCGCACCGCCCGCGCGCCTGCCAGCATGGCTGGCAAGAACGTGGTGTCTAAACTGGCCGACATGAAGATTAAGGAGGTGCCTGGGACGGTGTGGGGGCATATCAGGGACAACGTCAGCTGGGAGAGCTATCACAGCACCCGCGCGCGCATGAGCTCGTTCCTCAAGGACTACACGGCCAAGTACATTGACACTGGCAGCCCGCGGCCGCTGTTTGACGTGATGGGGATCCTGTTCATCACGTCGTACGTTATTGCGTACCCCCAGGCGCGCAGCGGCAGAGCCCCCTTCCCCTTCTGCGTGTGTTGCCGTGTGCGCACACCAGCCACTGCTAGCGTGCCGGGAGGGCGTTGAGGGCCACGCTGGCGTGCTGCTCCAGTAGGGCACCGGCGTGCCTCTGGTTTGGTAGGGGGCTCAGTGCTCGCGCTGCTACACAGGAGCTGAAGCACTACAGGGCGGAGATGCAAGCCAAGCTGGATGCGGAGCTCGGGAAGGAGCCGGCAGCGCACCACTGAGCGTCGCGCGGCTGGCCGACCAGGGGCCGCAGTGCTTGCCGCCGGGGTGCACGTCCGCACCCTGCTCTCAAGCTGCATGTGTATGGAGTGGGCGTGAGGCAAGCGACGGGGCACATGGCGGGTCTGGTGTCGAGCTGTTGAGGAGGTGCTGACGTCGGAGGTGACCAAGTTGTGCTCCGTGTGTCAGGAGGCTGGGTGTGATGTCAACAGGCTGGGTGTGGAACGCCCTGAGCGGCCCTGTATGCTGTACCAGCAAGGTACTTCCAAGGGCGCGGCACCCCCAGCACTCACAGCACCCTGAACAGCAGGTTGGTCAGGTACTCGCTCTCGGGGCACGCTGGGTCCAGCGGGTGGTCGCCGCCCGCGCCGCCGCGGCGCAGCAGCGTCACGCGCCGGCCCGCGACCGCCGCGGCCTCCTGCGGCAGTGCGCGTGCGCTCCTCAGCAGACAGCTGTGGGGACAGTGCCCGGCCGCCGCACTCGCAGCTGTGGCACTCGCAGCTGGACCTCAGAAGCGTTCTTCTCATTGCTCACTGTATTAAGAGTCCTTCCTGGCTGCATAAGATACTGCCCTTCCCGCCAGCAGCAAAGATAATCGTGCATGAGGTGTGCAAGACAGCAGGGCTCCTGGGCCACAGAGCGCCTGCACCAGGCCCAGCAGCAGGCCGCCCTGCGAGGCAGCGCCAGAGCTGGCAGCAGGGCGCCTGGGCGGTGTGAGAGAGGCGGCAGAGCTCCTTGGCCGCAGCGCGCCTGCACCAGACCCAGCAGCAGGCCGCCCTGCGTCACGGCGCCGGAGCAGGAGCATGTCATCAGCAGGCCGCCCGGCGCGACCAGCCGCAGCGCGCGCGCGTTGAGCTGCCGGTACTTTGGCGCCGCGCGCACCAGCGCCTGCGCCGCGGCAGGCGTGCCAGCTCGCGCATCCGCCACTTCTGTGCTCTATGCTATCTTTGCCTGCAACGTCGCTCGCAGCTGCCTGGGCAAGCCTCCACGCGGCAATCCGCAATTCAGCAAGAGGCTCTGGCGACGCCGCCGCACAGTTCGGAGGAGCGGATTCTGGACGGAGGCTGGCAGCTACAGGCAAGTTGCAACACCAGCGGCCACAGCACGGTGCTGCCCCTCTCAGCATACGTGACAGGATATCGTGTATATGTATAACACACGCTTTACTGAGCGCAGCGGGCTGCGGCCTGTCCCCTGGCGGCGCCGCGCGCCTTGCGGCTCGGCGCCAGCTTGGGCGGGTCCAGCACGACGATGTCCCAGGCCTGCGGCGCGCTGGCGCGCATGAAGTCCGCGACGTCCGCGCGCACCCACTGGCACTGGCCGGCCACGCCGTTGCGCTCTGCATTGTGCTGCGCCAGCGCCAGCGCGCTCTGGGAGGACTCCACGCCTGCAACACACCCCGCGCTGCAACAATTTCAGCAAGTTCGCTTGACGCGGTGCACGTCCACGCGCGAAACACTGAAAGCCTCCCAGAAATACACATGGCAGCTTCCCATGCCAAGTACTGTACCTCTGACGCACTGCACCAGAAGTACACAGGATATGCTCAATCAAGCGCTGCCCAAGCGCGCCGGTGACAGCTGAGGCGCCGCCGAGCGCCGCGCTCAGCGCGAAGCCGCCGCTGTAGCAGCACAGGTCAAGCACGCGCTTGCCGCGCGCCAGGCGGCGCAGCTCCACGCGGTGCGGCCGCTGGTCTGCGCGCGGCGCGTGTCAGGCGCCGCCCGTCCTGCCTGTGCGTGCCAGCCAGGATTGTGCCGAGGCCGTGCTGAACATATAATAAAACAACAAGTCTGTGAGCTGCAGCGGCAGCCAGAGGCGAGTGTCTCGTGTTGTCATGCGCCTGCAGAAGGGTACGAACCACGCTGGAGCAGCCCCCGGGCCTGCGATTGGACCTGGCCAGTGCATTGCAGTGAGGCGCAGCAGCGCACGGCAAACAAGTCAGCCGGCAGCCCCGCACCGGCGTAGAAGCCGGTCTTCTGGCCGCGCGCCGGCTGAACCGCAAAGCAGACGCCCTCCTCGAGCACCTCCAGGGGCGGCTCGTCGGCGGGTCCCACGTCCGCGCTCTGCGCACGTTGCGGAGCTGCTTAGTGAACAGAGTGGCAGCCACAGGCGCACAGCCGCCCTGCACTGCATACACCATCAACCACCAAGCCTGACCTGCACCAACATCGTCCTGTCATGCAGCGCGGCGGCCATGTGATACGCCTTCGCCGCGCGCATGCTACTGCACAGCATGGAACATGTCCATATTTTGATCTGCTGTTGTGTGTGGCTGCACACAACTTTGCGGTGCATCACCACCTGCAGTAAACAGCCTTGTGCGTTGTGAGCGGGGAAGCCTCAGAGCACTGGCAGGCCCGCCCAGCGCCACAGCAGAGGCCGGCATGCACTGCCCGTCACTGGGGACCTGCAGCACGGCCGTCACTGGACGCGACTTGAGCGCATCGCACGACGCCAGTGACATGCAGGAGGGCCCCCGGTACCTGCTCATCTCGCGCGCCACGGTCGTCGGCCGCATCCTCGGCGTCCGCCCCGTCGCGGCCTGCACCGCCGCCCGCCCCGCCGCCTCCCGCGCGCGCCGGCCTGCTCGGCATCTCCAGGCCCTCCTCGCGCAGCATGTCCACGGACGGCCGCCACACCAGGCGCCACTGCCCCGGCCCGTTGAAGCCGCCCGCGCCCGGCGCGCCCCCCGCGCGGCACCCTTCCGCTGCCCCGGCCGGCCGCCCGCCCCCGCCGCCGCTGGCCGCAGCCTCCGGCCGGCCGCTCGCAGCCAACCCCACCTCGCCCAGGCCGCTGCTGCGCAGCTCGTAGCCGCTGTCAGAGCCTCCGAGGCGCCCCTCGGTGTCGGCTGCGCCACTCGTGCTCGCAGCCCCTGTCCCGTCCCGCTCGCTCATGCTGCTCTCATCCGCGGTCAGCCCATGCGCGTCCACGCCAGGCGCCCCACTGCTGCACTGGTCTGTCCCCGGAGCCTGCGCCAAATCTTCCGTCCAGCCCGCCTCCAAGCCCGCCAGGCCCGCGGCGTCGGCCGCCGGCGCGCCCGCGGGACTGCCGCCGGGGTGAGGCCCGGGCGGCGGCCCCAGCGCGGCGAGCAGCGCGCGCTCGACGGCGCCGCGGTGCACCTCGACCCACGCGGCCGAGGACGCGACGACCACGCAGTCCCCGAGCACGTCCACCACCAGGCCGCTCAGGCGGTCGCCTTCGCTGCGCGCGGCGCCGGGCCTGTCAGGGCACCAGCGCGACGCGGCGCGTCGGCCGCTCTGGCACCGCGCCAGCGGCGCACAGCAGCAGAGCATGTCTGAGAGCGCGACTCCGTATCTGATGCCCTGACAAGCGGGCCAATGCGGAGCCCGCTGGGAGCAGCCCCTGCTGAGACGCTGCCAGCCTGGTGGGCCCAGGGCGCCGGGGCCCGCGCCTGTTGATGAGCCGGTAGACCGTGGTGCCGGCGGAGGGCAGGCCCAGCGAGGCGCGCAGCGCGGCCGCGGCCGCCACGCGCGCGGCCAGCAGCGCCGGCAGGTTCAGCGCGAGCGCCGGCGCGCGGCGCGCCTCGTCCTCCAGCTGCAGCACCCTGCGACAGCGCAGCCACATATATATATATATAAGGGTATATGACCCTATCCCAGCCACACGCGGTGCTCGCAGCCAGGGGGAACACGTGCGCCGCAGGGCGGCGCGGCGCAGCACTCATGCCTGCGCTGCGCAACGCCTGGTCGCCAGGGAGGCATGCTCTGCGGGCAGCTTGGGGCCGCGTGGCGCCTGGAGAGCGCGCGCCAGGGCCACACAGCCAGCAAACCGCACGGGGTACACGCACACAAGCACATGCCAACGCCCGCCTCGCCAAGCACTCCGCACCGCCGGCCAGAGCTGGTGATGCAAGGGCACTTCCAACTGTAGACTGCAAGGGCACTTCCAGGTGTTGATGGGGCTCGCTGGGGGCTGCGCGACCGGCGCGCACCGCACGCGGTACATGGAGACAGAGTTGTACACGCCCCAGCCCAGCACGCGCTCAGCGCCGTCTGCAAGCACGATGGGGTCGCCGCTGCGCGGCTGCGGCCGGCCGACGATGCGGTCCAGCGCGCCGTTGAAGACGAGCGGGTGGCCCTGCGCGAATAGGCGCGCCTTGCCGCCCTTGGTGACGGCCACCGGCGTGCCTGCGCGCTGGTGCAAGCGGAGGTGCTGGGCTCTGGTGCCACTGGCGCACAGGCGTGCACCTCCCCGCAGGTCTGCCCTCAGACGAATGGCTGCCTCAAGAAACAGCCCAGTTTTTAGTGCTTTGCCCTGCAAGTGCCAGATGACGAGGCTTGCTGCGATACACTGTGCTGTCACAACGCAGCTTACCGGCGCCACAGCAGAGGACATGCACAGGAGAAGCGGCGCAGCTCACCTAGCCGCCGCGCAGCTTCGCCAATGACAGAGCTCTCCGCTTGGCTGTCTTGTCCTTTGCGGTCGTTGTCCGCGCGCACCCAGCGCCGGCTGGTCTCACTTGCGGCGGCCTGCGGTGCGGCATTGACGGTGCGCCGCTGCGGCTCTCCCGACGGGGGAGGAGGCAAGTACGCATGCCTGCTGAGGCTGTGCACGTGGCGGACGTGGCAGGAAGCACGCCAGCCCCGTTGCCAGCCGGCCTGTTTGAGACGCATAAGGCAAGCACACAGCAAGTGCTCGGCCAGCACCATGCACTGCCTCACCTCAGAGGCCGCTCAGCTAGCACTGCTTTCTGCGCTTGGACTGCAGAGTTATGTAAACAGCTCAGCTCGTGCTGCTAGAGCGCAAAGCGAGTTTGGCTCCACCCCGGGTTAAAGCTTGGGGCACCTTCACTCCCGACACCTGCAAGGAGCGCAGCTCCTGCAACTCACTGTGTGTCTGCTCCCGGGCACAGCGCAGGACAGGTGCCTTTTTGTAAATAGCGTCAAGCAGATAGGAGTGGCCGGCGCGCCCGCCAGGCGCATGGGCGCGATTAGCAGTGGGGCGTGCGCCTGCCGCAGGAGAGCGCGGCAAGCGCTTTAGTGGCGTGCCAGCAGCGTGCGGAACGCATCCACGCAAGGCGGCCGTCGGCCGCCCCGGACAGCGCGAGCTGCACACAGAGCACCGGGAAGGCAGCCACGTGCGGGTGTGCTTGGCGGCGTAAGCAAGAGAGCCCGGGGGCGCGTTGCGCCGCGATGGCGTCCGCGGATGGCAAGCGAGCACTCCCCCAAGAGGCCAATGGCGGGCACCAGCAGCTGACGCTGAAGAAGCAGCGGCGGGAGGATGGGTCAGCGCTGGCCGTGTCAGCCAAGCGGGTCGAGCCGGAGGTGCGCGGCGCGCGGCCTTGCACCGCCCGGCGTCCAGCGCAGGGCCGTGCTGGCTGGGCAAAGCCGTGTGCGGCCAGGCGACCTTTGGCCTCAAGCAAGCTGGGAACTAGGCGGAGTGTATCTGTTTCCCCGGGGCCACGCATGCCGTGCGGTGCGCGGCATGGTTGGCCAGTCAGTGCAGTCGTTGCCCCTTGTGCTGCTGCGCTGGTAGCAAGGCGTCACCCAACACGATCGTAGCAGCAGCGCACTGCGCAACGGTGTCGAGGAGGAGGGACTGCGCACCCTCTTTTGCGCCCGCTGCCGCTGGCAAGAGCACGTCCGGCGCGGCGCGCAGGGCCCCGCGCGGACGTCCGCGCTGCTGGCGCCGACGATGCTGCTGACGGGGCACGCGGGCGAGGTGTTCACCGCCAAGTTCAGCCCGGACGGCGCGGTCGTCGCGTCCGGCTCGCACGACAAGCACATCTTCCTCTGGCGCACGTATGGCGAGTGCGAGAACTACATGATGCTGCGCGGTGCGCGCTCCCGCAGCGCCTGACCAACCCAACCCCCCACGCTGGGTGCAAAGCGTGGGGCTTCTGCACCCAGAAGCTCCATGCTGCTTCTGCGTGCAGACTTCAGAGCTGAGCTGAGCAAGCTCAGCTGGGAGCTCAGCTGAGCCTGAGCCGCTCCTGAGCTCAGGCTCAGGAGCGGAGCCTGAGCGCGCGCGGCTCTGCTCCTGACAGCGCGAGCATTCGATGTGCACAGGCTGCAGGCGCTCGGACGGCAATAGCAGCCGCTCCTCCTGGCTGCGCATGTGCGCCCACACGGCGCCCGCGCTCACGGAGGCCGGCCGCGCCGCCCGGCAGGTCACAAGGGCGCGGTGCTGGAGCTGCACTGGACGACGGACGGCGAGCGCATCGCGTCCGCGTCGCCCGACAAGAGCGTGCGCGTGTGGGACGCTGCCACCGGCGCCCAGGCGCGTCTGGCTGCACCGAGGGCAAGGAACCCTTGCGGGGTTTCACTGTGTGTCCGCCTTTCGTGCAGCTGATGCTTTCGCCGCCGGCGGCGGCCTGCAAAGACGACACAAGATGCTTGTCAGACTTTGCCGTGAGGGTTTGGCCCTTGGCGCCACGGCATCAACTAGCGATGTGACCCACTGAAGGCGACGGACCGAGTGCTGAGACAGGCTTTGCCCGCGCAGGTGAAGAAGATGGCTGAGCACGATAACTTTGTCAACAGCTGCTGCCCGCTGAAGCGCGGGCCGCCGCTGCTGGTCAGCGGCTCGGACGATGCCACGGCAAAGGCGTGTGGCGCATGCTCTCGCATGGGAGAGTTGTTATGGATGATTTGTCTGGAAGTAGCACAATCTTTGGTCAATTCGAGCGCCGCAAGAGTACTGGGGCCGACTGGCAACAAGGGCTGCCGCTGCGCACACTCTGCAAACTCTGCTGTTTGTAGTCGTCTATGCGCTGGGCTGACTGCTGGTCCTCCTGGTCATGGCACAAACAAAGGCGCGCCTGAGAGCCTGCCGCTGCGCCGCAGCTGTGGGACCTGCGCGCCAAGCGGTCGGTGGCGACCTTTGACGAGCGCTTCCAGGCGCGCCCCAGGCCTGCTGGCTTGCCGCCCATCTACTGTAGACCGGCTGGCTGGTTGCCGGACGCGCTTTTCATCCAGCGCACAGCTCAATAAGGTCAGGCCAGAAAAGCACACGCTCTGTGCCCCGCTTGGGCGCTGCCGCTTGGCACGCCGCCGGCGAGAATGTCCGCCTGTGGTGGCGGCCTGCGCTGGCGTCCTGGCCCGCTTCTGCATTCCCAGTGTTTCAGAGTTAATCCGCTAGGGCTGACCTCTGCATGCCGAGGGGTATCTGTACTGACTGGGGCTGGGGGCCTTGCGCAGGTGGTGGCTGTTGCGTTCGCACACGCCGGCGACCAGGTGTACGTGGCGGGAGTGGAGAACGTCATCAAGGTGTGTACTCATGCCCCTGAGGGCGCCACGGAGCCCGCCACGTGCAGCGCAACCACCGCGCTGCACCTGCACTGTTCCCGCTCCTGCGCACAGGATGTGCAGAGGCCTGGCGCTGCGCGCTCGGCGAGCCCGGGCCTCGCCTGAAGCGGTGGTAGGGTAGGGCTAGAGTAGGTTTGATCCTGTACACCTGCGCGCCGCGCAGGTGTGGGACCTGCGGAAGGCGGAGGTCGCGATGACGCTGAAGGGCCACGCCAACACGGTCACCGGCCTGCGCGTGTCCCCGGACGGCACGCACCTGCTGTCGAATGCCATGGTGCGCGCCGCGCCGCCGTGCCCCGCTCCGCCCGTGCTGCAGGTGGAGATTCCAAGCAGCCCAGGTGCACTCTGTGCGTCTGCTTCGCAGCCTTGCGACTATGCACATCGTGCAGAGCATGCAGCACGGGTGTTGAGCAGAGCTTTGCGACGCGCTGGGCCCCGCCCTGGCAAACAGAGATCGCTTCCGCATGGATCTATTAGACCCATGCGTCACTGCGCTGCTCCTGCGGCCGGAGCTCACAACACGCGGCGCGCGTGCCATGTGCTGTGAGCTGTGAGCTGCGTGCTGTGAGCGTGCTGTGAGCTGGGCATGGGGCGCGCGCCGCGCGCAGGACAACACGCTGCGCATGTGGGACATGCGGCCGTTCGCGCCGGCAAACCGCTGCACCAAGGTCTTCACGGGCCACCAGCACAACTTCGAGCAGAACCTGCTCAAGTGCGACTGGTCGCCGGACGGCTCGCGGGTGCGCCCACAGCCGTGTACGGCCGAGCCACACAGGCAGCCGTGAGGCTGACGTTCTCGCACGGGTTGCGCTGACGCGTGGGGCGCCAGGGTTGGCCTAGAGCCTGGCTAGTATGCAATGGAACATGTCTAGGAGTCTGCTTGGGGCATTGCTGGTAAAGTGATCGGGGCCACCAGGGCATCCGCCAGACAGCATGGCCCGCGCCCTGCAAACCCTGCAGGGCCCCTGCGCGAGCCGGGGCTGGGCGCAGCGTGGCTGCCAGGTTCCGCGCTCCTCGCCTGGGCCGCCGGCGGGACGGGGCCCCTAACAGGTTGCCAGCCGGATGGACACGAGCCTGCCCGCAGCTCCGCGCGGCTCACACAGCACAGCACGCAAGCTGTTGGATGCACGCCAGCCGGGCTGGCGCGGCCGGGCCGCGCCCGCGCCACGCCCCCGATCACGCGCCCGCCGCGCGCGCGCAGGTGGCCGCGGGCAGCGCGGACCGCATGGTGTACATCTGGGACGCGGCCACGCGCGCGCTGCTGTACCAGCTGCCCGGGCACGCCGGCTCGGTCAACGAGGCGGCCTTCCACCCCAGCGAGCCCATCATCGCGTCCGCCGGCAGCGACAAGCAGGTCTTCCTGGGCGAGCTGGTGCTCTAACCTGTGGCGGGCTTGAGAACCAGATGGCGGCTCTGAACACCCCAGCGGCTCTGAGAATCGCATGGCCGCTCTGAGAAGCGCGTGCCGGATCTGAAAAGCCCATGGCGGCTGCCGAGTGCTTTTCAGGCGAGCCGCCTGCTCTGGCGTGAGCCGCTGCCTGGGTTGCTGCGCTGACGTCGCCAGCCTGCGCTGGTGTGTGGCATGGTTGAAGCGCTGGCGGCTTCGCTAAGCTGTGCGGCGCCGGTTGCACGCCGCCGGTTGCTGCACGCCACCGGTTGTTGTGCTGGCGCTCTGTGGTGGTGGAGAGGAAGGACAGCGCGTTTGCTGGCTGCTGATGCGTAGCTCCAGTCAGCATGTCATGCAACGTGTGCAGCACTGTTGCAAGGTTGGTGCGTCATGTCCTCTGCTGCCAACACAGACATAGTATACAGGTGCTTGCACTGGCCCAGTCACCTGTCGCGCAGTTCACGCCTACACTGCATAGGCACCGTTCAGCAGATGACCTGATCCTGCTCTGGTGCTGCACTGAGGCTGCGCCAGCAGCCGCCCGTGTGGCCCAGCTGAAAGCGTGCATGGCACGTGCGCCCTATGCCCCGCTCAGCTGCATAACCACGCCGCCCAGCTTCGCCTGATCCACCTGCACATTGACGCTGCTAGTCATGGCCTGCTCAGGATGGTGCTCAGGGACAGGCAACAGCGCACTGCTTGCTGTCATGGCCTGCCCGTGCTGGTAATCATAAACAGGCGACAGTGTATCGCTCCCTCGGTGCTTCCTCAGGGCTGCAGTTGCCTGCATGCAATGTCGACAGACAGTGTCACAGCGAGCAGACTCCTTTGTGTAGGACATTGTGTTGGGCGGAGGCAGTAGCGCACTATGTTGGTGAAGGTGATGTTGAGGCGGCCGCCCGCTACGGGGAAGCGCGGCACAGTGTGCTGCCACGCGGCCCGCGCGCCGACGAGCGCGACCAGGTCGACGCGGCGCAGCACCGCCTGGCCCTGGAACAGCACGTCGAACACGCGCTGCTGCGGCGCCGTGAAAAAGTTCTCCGCCTGCCGCGGCGCCCCCCGGTCGGTCAGGGAGGGGCAGGCCGGCGCGCAGCCTGCGCAACTGCTGAGCCTCTGGCCGCTGAATCCACCTTGGTACTGGCAAAAAAAGATAAAGTACGTTGCCAGGATGCGCAGAAGACGAGACCGCCTTTAGCGTTGTGCTAATGACCGGGCGCGCGCCGCGAGCAGCGTGACGTCGTAGTGCGCGTCCACCGGCGCGGGCAGCGACAGCGCCAGGCTGCCCGAGCACTCCGCCAGGAACACCGGCTGCAGGCCGCCCGCGCCGGCGATGACCGTCCGGGGGGCGGCCTCGGCGTAGCCGCCGCTCACAATCAGAGCGCTCGCGCGCGCCTGCCACACGTGCCCCTCCGCGTCGACGAAGTTGGGGGGCGCGGCGCAGGTCAGCCGCACAGCCTGCACAGCAGCCCTGTGCCAGTGCGAGGCAGCACTGGGTGCCTTTCAGGAAAGCAGCCAAAATAGCACCGACATACTAAGGGCGTCCAGTGCAGCGGGGCACAACTTACCCAGTTGTCTATAATGGTGACTAGAGCGGACGCCTGCACGCACGCGGCGACCGCGGTGCAAGTGCCTGCCGCACCGAGCAGCACCAGCAGTACGAGCAGACAGCGCCGCGTGGCTGCAATGTCGCTCCTGCGCGCGCACAGTGTTTAGAAATGTCATACACGCCGGGTGCTACGTGTCAAATGAAGGGGCTGCAGCTGAGCAGCAAAACATCAGTGCATCAACAAGAGCAAAGTCTGGAAAGACTCAGTGGCACAGGTGCACACACTTGCTTATGTACACATCGTGCTACGAGGCATACCGCAGCTGCTCCTCGTCGGAAGGTGAGGCGAGCTTTCTGTGCCCAGTGCCCCCACTGATGGCGCTGTTCAAGGCAGTGCCCGCCTCCATCTGCCGTGCCTGCACGTCCAGCGACGCAGATGCTGCAGTTGCAGCAGGCACGCCGCCCATGTGCCGGCGCAGGTGAAATAGGCAAGAGCTTGGTGTGGCTGCGCCTCGAGATCAGCGGTCAGAGCGGAGACCTGTCCATTGCATAACGTTCGCTCACAGCGCTTGTGATGATAGACTCTGTGCGCAAGGCCAGCTCGATGCGCTTAGATCAGAGCCTGCCACAGTACTCGGCGACAGTCTGTAAGGGTGTGAGATTATATTAAACCCTGGACAGGTCTTTCTCAGGAAGAGGCGTCAGCCTGCCTCCCACCGTGTCTATTTGAGCATGCAGGTCTGCTGGGAATGAAAGGTGTGAGCTTCCTGTGGTGTATCCTGCTCATGCCCTGGCGATTGTGGGTAGAGCGTCGGAGAAGGGCACCGCATGATCAGCTCCAGGTTGCAGACAACCTTCATACATGCTTCCCCCGTAGCAGCGCCCATGCAGCACACTAGTTGTGACAGGCGTCCACGCACACAAACACAAACGCCGCATGCCATGGGCGGCAGCATGGCGGCCATGCATGCTGAGCGCCTAGGCTTTCAAGCAGGGTAGGGGCCTGGATTGGGGCATGCGCCGCCTTTAGACGGCCCCACCAGCGGCCTTACACGGGCGCAAGTGCGACTCGTGCTTGGACCGGTGCATGCGGGTTACTTATATCAGTCATCTTCATCATCGGCACTCGCGCTAGCACTATCACTGTCGTCGTCGTGCAGCGCAAAGCCCACGGCCTGCAATGCGCCCCTGAAGCTCTGGCTGTCCTGCTGCCCCGCGCCTTGCACAATGCTGCCAAGCCCACGGAGCACGTCTGCGCGGCCCTGCTGCAGCAGGGCGATGACATAGACCAGGAATGCCTGGCACGACGGGCCACAGGCAGGGTACGACCTGACCAGCACCAGCTCCTTCAGGCAGGGGTGCGCGGCAGCAGTCTGAAAGCTTGGGCAGAACAGCACGCTGCTGTGTTCAAAGCCCACCCTGTGCAAGTTTGGGAAGCATGCCAGATTGCCTAGGGCGCGCGCATCCAGCTTGCCCCCGACTTCCCAATATGCAGAGCGCCGCCCAAGGCACAGGTGCGTAAGCGCGGTGAGCGCGCTCACGCCCTCGGGCAGCTGCTCAAAGCAGCTGCCAGTCAGGTCGAGGGTCAATAAGTGCGTCATGGCGAGGACGCACGCAGGCCAGGTCGGCAGGTTGCTTGACAGAATCAAGCTATTTAAGAAAGCAAAGCAGGGCGCGCTAGCGGGCAGGCTCGCCACTGGGAGCTCATTGTGCGGTGCCTCGTCCGCTGGACTCCAATGGACGAGGCTGCGCAGCTGCGGCAGCCGCCACAGGGACGTTGGGAGCACATTGAGGCCGGGGCAGCCCCATAGCTCTAGGCTGGTCAGGGACGCCAGAGTGTCCATGCCCGGCAGCGCCTCCTCGCCGTCGCAGGCAAACTCGCACTGTCCAAACGTCAGGCACTCAAGCGCCGGCAGGCGCGCCCAGCCGGGCGCGCAGCACAGCCCGCTGAGGCCACACAGGCTCAGGAATGTCAGCTGAGCCAGGCGCGACACGCAGGCAGGCAGCGTGGCGCCCTCGCGGGCAATGTCCAGTGTTACGGTCAGTGAGCGCAGCCGCGACAGGCCGGCCAAGCCTGTGATCAGGTTTGAAACATTTGTTGCGGCCAACCCGTCGTGCAGGTCGGCCGCGCCCGACCTGATGGTCAGCACGAGGTCCTCGAGCGCGCGCGCTTTGGCCAGGTATTGCCAAAACGTTGCTGAAACGCAGTCCGCCAGCTCGTTAGCCAGTTTTATATCCAAATCCAGGTCTTGCAGGCACGAGCAGCGCCCTATAGTGCGCGCGGCCCGAGCCAGGAAGTCCTGGGCAGCTGCTACAGCAGCGCTTGGGGGCGGGCGGAGAGTGAGCCCGCTGACTGCATCGGTCCCGCGAATCGACCTCAGCGCGGGCAGGCTCGCCAGCAAGGTCGAGAGCCGCTCGACGTCCGCGTCGACCATGGCCAGACCATAGATGCACGTCACGGTGGCGCCTTGCGCCTGGAGCCACTGCCAGGCGCCAGCGCCGGCAGGCGCACCTGCGGCAGCCAGGGTGTCACTGTTTGAGATGTGCCAGGAGGGCCTGATTCAGTAAGAGTGAGGTGTTGAGACGCGTCACTGGAACACAGGGAGCGTGGAGCGCTCGGCCATGCTTCACTGCACAGCAAACGCTCACTGGGACACAGGCAGGATGAGGAACGAACTGGGATGTCCCAGCGCCTGCCACAGCCTGCCCGTGGTGTCAGGGTGCAGCGTCGTCCAGAACGGCGCGTCGAGCGCCTCCTTGAACCGCCTGTCACTTGTGGCACGGGAGCAGCTCAGCTTGCCGAGCCTCTCCAGCCTTCTTCCATATGTCAAAATGCAGTGCGCGCCTGCAGACTGTCCGCAGCAGAAAGGCCTGTGTCCAGTCCCCGTGCCAGTGTGCAGACTGCTCGACGACTTGAACCACGCACGCCTGCAGGACCTGCACAAGCTGGCCAGCGTTTGAACATGGTTTGCGTCCACTGCATAGTGGAGCGCAGTGCAGGACAGTGGAGGCCAACACAGTTCCTCGGGAGGTACCTCTGCAGGGAGCTCGTCCAGGCGTACAGCCCTTGGCCGAGCGGTCACACCGGCGCTGGCCATGTGCGCACTCACGCTGCGCTGGGGCGTATGCCGCTCAAGGGGCTACAGGCGGCGGTTAGTACCTGTAACAAGGCTGCATCAGCACGCCATGATGATAGTAGCAAAGCTCGAGCTCCTTGGACCAAATCTATGCAAGGGCGTATCAACGTGTCTGTTTCGAAATACACCACCTCGTTGCGGTGCAGTTTGATGTGCTGAGGCGCACTTGTAATGGCGCGTACGTGTAATGTTTCATTGTAACGAGCCATGCTTGTATGTGCGCTACAGATGGCTAGCTAGCCATCTGCTCCCTTGGGTTAGCCATCTGCCCTAGGTTAGCCATCCCAGGCACTCGCTGGAGCCTCGCCTGAGCAGCCCCCAGATTTGGTGTTTGTCTAGTGGTCACGCTTGAATCCGTCAACAGCCAAGCTGACGTTGTGATGCCTCAGAACCTGGCTGCATGCTGCTTGAGACTCCCCAACACATACCTCAACACTGGGCAGTCCGGTGTCGCAAACTTTCCTGCCTAGACAACTCTGTGACACAGTCACAAGTAATAAGTGATAGCCTCCGTGGGCGGTCTCGCATGCACCGCAGGCTGAAGAGTAATAAAGAAGAATATACGCTTGAACGTGCTATATAAAACATTGCACATAGCAAGCCGTGCTCAAGCAGGGCAAAACAAGGGTCGCGCGGGTCCCAGCGGCCGGCCGGCGTCCCCTATGCCGCCCTGGCGCTCCCGGGGCGCGTGCCCTGGGCAGCGCTCTCAAAGAAGTACGACTGCTCAAAGTCGGTCTCCTCACCGGGGTACCGGTGCCGCCCGGTGAAGTGGATGGGGTAGTTGTAGATCAGCAGGTCGTCCTCCTCGGCCTGGCTGCCGGGGCGCCGGCCGTTCTTGCGCGCCTCGCCGCCGAGGAACATGGCCACCGCGTGCGACACCTCCACCTGCCATTTAGCCGCAGAGGGCTTTTAAGACCTGATATATATTATGCATCGTGGTGTGGCGGCTGTGCCTGCAAGCTGGTCGCCAGCACGCACTGCATGCGCGTGCAGCCGCATGGTAGGGGTTATTACATCATCTTGCTTGGGCAGAGGCGCATCTAATGTGCATGCGCAGATCCGGGAGCACCCGCACGCGAGCAAGAGCGCTGGTCAGGCTGTGCGGGGACGGCGCAGGCGGGCGCACCGCGGCCGCCGAGTGCGGGATGTGCAGGTGCGCGGCAAACTCAAAGGCGTTCTTCTCCTGCGACAGGGCGCACGAGGGTGGCGTAGGTCTTTCTTGCCCCCCTTCCTCGCCACGCGGCGGCGTTCAGACAGACAATGCTCGCAGTGCCATGACATGCTCGCCCCCAGCACTCCAACAAGCCGACACACCAGATGACGCTTAGCATGGCGCCAGCAAGGGCGGGCACAGATGGACAGCAGTGCTTCAGGGCAGACCTGGAGTATGCTGCACATTCAACGCATTAGAAAAAACACACAGCACTGAAGCTGTGCAAGGAGCAGCCTGTGCGGAGGTGGACCTTGTCTCGGCGCCAGCGCACGCAGGGGGCCAGGCCCGCTCCAGCGCACGCAGGAGCCGCCCTGGCCAACCAGAGCATCCCCTCCCCGCGGGGGCGCGCGCAGGGCCCGCACCGGGTGCCACTGCGTGGCGGTGATGGGGTAGTCCCGGGCCTCCATGGTTGCCACGTACACCGCGCCGTCGCGGTCGGTGCTCAGCGAGGTCACGGTGAAGAAGTCGCAGAGCTTGCGGCTCTCGTCCACCGCGGACGGCGCCAGGCCTGGCGCGCAGCCGCCCACGCTTGCACTGCTATGTGCATGGCATGGCATGCGCACGCAGCGCTGTCTGGTAAGACTCAGTTAAAAACCCTTCAGCTTGAAGAGCGTGGGCTTAAAACACACCAAGCAGACCGTGCGAGCAGCCGCCCAGGCCCAAGGCACACAGCACCTCTCTTGTTGACAGCCACCAGGCCTGATGAGCACGCTATGCATCCGCATGGCAGGCGAGACTGCCTTGGAAGCCTTCTGGGCACCAGGTAAATTTAGTAAGCTCCCGTCGAGCAGCCCCGCACCGGCCTGGTGGTTCTCCATGGCCAGCTCGCCGGTCTGCAGGCTGGCCACGACCGCCGGCGGCATGCCGCCGAAGAAGCGGCTGCCGAGCGCGTCCTCGGTCAGCAGCAGCGCGGTCGGGTTGTCCTCGGAGTTGAAGCTGCGCCCAGCGCCCGCGGCAGCCGCCCATCAGCGTACCAACATGTATATCAACGCTTATGAAGGATCAGGCAGGCTATGGTTGCGAATGTGCCGAGAAACGCAGCACACACTCGCTTTCAGCTTGCCAGCGGCATCCTGCGCTTACTGGCAAGCGTCCACCACCACACGTAATCCAAAAGAGAACAAAATTCTGCTCTATGCGCGAAGTACCTGCTCCGAGGGTTGTCGGCGAGCATGCTTGGCAAGTGGGGACAGGAGCGCGCCCGCACCTTGCGAGCAAGGTACTGTTGCCGCCCGAAACCGCTACGGCCAGCGCCTCAAAGCCCAGGCAGGTGCCATGGAGCTGCGCGGCCCAGACCACTGGCAAGTTATCAACCAATATGCACAGCAGGTGGCGACATGCAGCGCGCTCTCCGCATCTGGCTTGTTCATGTGTCTGCAACCTCACAGCGCCCGCATGCGCCTGCCTTACCTTTGCAAACAGAGCAAGGCACGTCACAGCAGGTCCCGATGCATCAAAGCGTGAGCAGGTGTCGCGCGCGATACTCTCGAGACAGCGGCATGCATACAGGCACGCAGGAGCCCCACCCAAAGTGCTGCTGCGCGACAGTGCAGCGCACCGCAAAGTGCTCGCCGCGGTCGTTGGCCTGGATGGTCAGGTTGAGCAGGTGCGACACGGTGTCGTAGAAGCGGTGGCCGGGCGTGATGGGCGCGCCGCCGCCCGGCAGCAGCAGGGCGTTGAGCTTGCTCACCGTGTCTGTGATTTCATCGAGGGGCGCGTCATACACGATCGGCACCGCGCGCGCGCCCGCGGACTGCGGCCGGCCGGCAGTGTCAGCAAAGACCAAGGGGCGGGCTGCAGGACTAGGGGTGAGACGCCTCCAGCATGACGCGGCCACTGGTCGCAGGTGCCTCCGCAGTGGTCTTGCCGCAGGCTGCGGCCGCTGGCAACCGTTCCCAGACAGGCAGCAGGCGCAGCCCAGGTTGAGCATAAACTGCGCTTTTCCAGGCCATGTAATGTAGCCAGCGCGCTTGGTCAGGCAAGTGGGAGCGCACCTCCACGAACTTGACGTACGAAGCTGCTATGTATGACTCGCCCTTAGGAGCAGGCGACCCCGGCTGCATCGCGTGCCACGCCGTCAGTTTGTTAGCGTAGCTGTTCCGCAGTGTAGCAACTTACCCACGCCGAGAGGCGGACCTCGCTCAAGATGCCAATCAGTGGGCGATCATTCAGCGGGCTGTGGAGCGCCGGCGCTGCAGCTGCAACCGGCTCCTCGCTCAAGCGCAGCCTACGGATGGACACCCAGACAAAGTATTATTTGCACAGGACAGCAGGAGTTAATGTCATTCAAGAGCAAAAAAGATGTCCGCCCAAGCAGCTTATTACGTTGCACCGTGGTCACCAGCTTTGCTTACCTGCCGGCGCCGGCAAGCGAGCAGCAAGCTGCAAAAGCAGCAAAGAGCAACACAGCGTACTGTGCGGTCTCTGTCATAATTGCAGCTTTGTTAAAAACCTACAGTGTGGCTAAGAAGTGACTACCGACCCGGAGAGCAATTATTTTCGAGAGGCTCGAAAACCTCTTGCGCACGTGCAGCTGCTGGGTTTAGCTCTCGAATAGGTGATGATCGCAGGTCAGCAAATGGCTTTCCTTTCCAGCAAGTGGCAGTAGGGACGGAAGGGGGGAGGTCACTGTTGTCTAAATAGCAGCCCGTGCGTCAGTACCTCACAGGACCGCATTGGGCAGCACTTGCAGCGCTCTCTACCCCTTCCGGCAGTGGCGTTATGCTCTGCTGCCACCTTCTAGCGCCGGGCGGCTTGAGGCCAGGGCAGCCCTTCCGGCCAGCGCTGCAAAGCTCGCACACAGTGCGCTGCGTGTCAGTGCAGGGCGCCAAGCGGGACAGCGTGTTCCTTGGCCTCGACTTTGGCACTTCCGGAGCACGTGCGATGGCCATAGACGGTAGGAGTGACTGAGTCAGGAGCCTCATCTTGATGTCTTCACACACTGCAGAAAGGCAACATGCTTACGCAGCTGCTGCACTGCGTGCGCCACAGAGGCAGGGAAGGTGGTGGCCAGCACGCAACAAGGATACGGTGACCAAGCGGCCGCAGACTGGCCAAAGGCCTGGCACCGGTGTGGCCCCGCAGACAAGGCGCCTGTCAAATTACAGCTCCTCGGGTCCTGCCAAGCAGCACTTCACATGATCCAGTCACACCTCCTCGAGCAAACCTGTATGTAAGACTCGCCTGTGCAGTTGCAGGCATTTTATTATTAGCGCTCGGGGCGCGTTTCTCCTGAGAGCGGTGCGCTGAACAGCAACCCTCTCTCCTCTCAGGGCGCTGTTCGCCCTCCTGGACGCACTAGGCGGCGAGGTTCGCAGCACTGTTGCGGCGCTGGCCTTCGACGGCACATCCTCAACGGCGCTGCTGGTGGACGTCGCCAACGCGGCCGCGGCCGGCGGCACGTGCCTGGCGCCACCGAAGCTGTACAATGAAGGCCAGGTGCAGCATGCTTCTGGGGTCCAGTTCAGCATGCCAGATGCACAGGCCGCTGCGCTGCAGCGGCAGTGCTGCCCTCTGGCGGCCGCCCTTGCATCGATCCTGACCCGCATGCCATGTGCTTGCTGGCCATGGGCTGATGGGCTGCCGTACAGTCCAAGCACGCATATGTATGCATGAGGTGGCACGGCGAGCGGCATGCCCTTGTGACCAGGCAGGGAGCCTGCATGCAACTTTAATGGGAGTGATCGGCATGCTGCTGGGGGTAGGAGGCTGGCTCTATCTCACTGGGCATTGCTGCTGTCAGGCCCCGGAGGTGGCGTCACGTGCGCGGGCGATGGCGCCGCCGCAGCACACCGCCACCGCCGCATCCTCCACGCTGTGCAAGCTGCTCGCGTGGGACGCCGAGGGCGTCTGGCAGCGGGTGCGCCTCCAGCCTAGTTACGCAACGCTGCCCTCCTGCGCACCAGGCACCTAAAGCAGCGTGCGTGGGCAGGCAGGGCCGGCCTCACAGGCGCAATTCTGCCCGGCCACGCGCTCGCGAGCAGCCCCACAAGGCTGATTGGCTCGCTAATCCTATGCCTCATGCCCCATGCCTGTGAAGCATAGGGACAATGAGATCCTGGCCGAGGCCTGCCGGACCCGGAGCGCCCAGCGCACATAGGGGCACAGGCCAAGGGAGGGCGCGCCTGCGCGCCAGGCGGCGCGCGCGGGCGGGCAGCCGCGGCTGCTGCACCAGGCGGACTGGCTGGCGGCGCTGCTGCACGGCCGCTGGGCCGCCAGCGACTGGAACAACTGCCTCAAGCTGGGCTACGACCCGGCTGCGCAGGCCTTCCCGGCCTGGCTCGCCTCCCAGGTGTGCGCTGGCGCCCGGCCTGGCCTGCAGTGGGCACCCTGCCATGCGCATGTTCAAGGCAGAGTGCTGCTCAATTTTGCTGTAGCTTTCAGGTGTGCGCTGACGCCCGGCCTGGCCCTGAAGTAGGCACACACTGCCATGTACGTGTTCACGGCAGGTTGCTGCTCATCCTTGCTGTAGACAGGGCTGCAGCTGTTCAGGGCTGAGGCTGGCTCTGCCGCGAGCTGTGGAACTCCCGTTCAGCGTATGGTCAAATCGTTTATGAGTGTAGTGCGCACTTTTATTGACTAATTCCTGTCAGAGCCTACCTGTTTGCCAAACAAGAAATGACCAGCAGTCTTCTGTCCTGTGCGAAAGCCGCAGCTTTGCATGGATATGCGGACTATGAATCATACTGAGCCGCGCCAGCAGGGGCGCCATGCTACACATGCCCACATTCGCCATGCACCCACCCCTGCATGCACAGCCACTGCCTGTTCGGGTCAGCGCGGCCAGGCTAGGTTGCACACGCCCCACATGTGGCGCGACGCGCCGGCGCTTGACGCGGCGCGCGGGCAGCCATTTGCAGGCCTGCTGCCGGCGGAGGTGAGCGCGCCTGGCGCGCCTGTCACTACGATTACGCCCGCGGCCGCGGCGGCGACCGGGCTGCCGGAGGCCTGCCTCGTCTGCGCAGGCACCACCGGCGCGCCCCAGGGGCGCCTTCCCAGCCTCTCGTGTGCATCCGGGTGTGCAGGGCGCCAGCCGGCGGACACCTTGGAGACTGCCAGCCAAGGGCGCACAACGTGCGCATCACGGCTGCGGGCTGTACTGGGACCCTGCACCTCAGCATGGACGCACGGTGGAGTGAGTGGGGCTCAAGGCGGCGGCACACGGTGCGAGCAACGGCGCGGGCGCGGCAGACAGCGTGGCGGCGTTTGTGGCGGCGGGCGTGGCGCGGCCGGGCGAGGCGGTGACGTCGCTGGGCTCCACGCTGGCGGTCAAGCTGCTGAGCGGCGCGCGGGTGGACGACGCGGCGACCGGCGTGTACAGCCACCGCCTGGGCGACGCCTGGCTCGTGGGTGCGGTCTTGGGGCTAGGGTTGCCCTACCCTGGCGCCGGGCCGCTTCAAGGGGCGCCCTGCATGGGGCCTATGCCTCAAATGGTGGAATAGCCGGCATGCTAGCTGGTGCGCGCTCTCTTTGATTTTTGAGGCAGTCAGATTCCTGGCAAAATTCCTGAGGCAGTCGAGTGCGATGTGCAGCTCGCACGACGGATGCGGGGCACACCGCGAGTGGCTTTCTTGTGAAAATTCGGCAGAGTGATGCTGTCATGCTGAAGCCGCTGGGCGCGCACCGCCAGGCGGCGCGAGCAACACGGGAGGCGCCGTGCTGCGGCGCTACTTCGACGACGCGGCGCTCGCGGCGCTCACGCCGCGCCTGCGCCCCGGCGAGCCCACCGGGCTGGACTACTACCCGCTGCTGCGCCCCGGCGAGCGCTTCCCCGTGGCCGACCCCGCACTCGCGCCGCGCCTGGAGCCGCGCCCGGCCGACGACGCCGCGTTCCTGCAGGCGCGGCTTGGGTCAGGGTAGGGTAGCCGCCTCGCCGCTGCTGGCCGACGCCGCACATCAGCCAGTGACCCCTGACCCAGTGACTGCGCTCCGCCCTGAGCCCCGCCGCCCAGCGAGGGTGCGCGCTGGTCGGTTGCAGGGGCGTTGGCAGCATCTGCAGTGGACACGACCCCCACACTCACAACTCCTGACGGGAGGTCGGGCGACGCTGCAAACTGCATCCTGAGTCTTGGTAAAGTGGGTGGGCAGGAGGGCGTGAGGAGACGCGCAACGCTGCCGTAGCAGCATGCCACCACTGCGTTTGTCGCTGGCACCCATCGCATGTGCGGACCGGCAGGGCCTGCTGGAGGGCATCGCAGCGGTGGAGGCCCGGGCGTATGCCGTGCTGGCGGACTTTGGCGCCACCCCGCTCACCAAGGTGCTCCTTGGGGGCATTAAGGCACTTGAGCAAGTCGTGATAATCAGCGGGCTGATCATGATCATCGGCGGGCTCGGTGAAATGCAATAGGTGCATGCCTGGCGCATGACAGCGAGCTGTGCGCTGCCTGGTGCATGGCTGCCCTGCGCGTCGCCCGCCTCACAGCGCACGACGCGGGTATAGGCTTGCCGTGCTGCGTGGCATCAGTGAGCTATCTGCGCGTAAGCAGGAGTGCAGGCAACACCCAGAGGCATGGCGGGGCGCGGCAGCCGCAAGTGAGCCCTCCCGCAGGTGTACACGGCGGGCGGCGGCGCGCGCAACCCGGCGTGGACGGACATCCGGCAGCGCCTGCTGGGCGTGCCGGTGGTGGCCTCGCCGCAGGCCGAAGCGGCCTACGGCGCGGCCCTGCTCGCGCGCCAGGGCTTTCAGGCGGCCCGGGCATGACGCCGGCGGCTGGCGGCGGCCTCGGTGCAGGGCGAGGCAGGGGGGCGGCGCGGCCCTGCTGGCGCGCTGGGGGTCCCCAGGGGCGGCGCGGAGTGTGGTCACTCGGTGGACCTATGCTGACTTTGTTGCTGCGCGGAGACGTGCGTATGGGGTGGAGCACCAGCTCAGACGCTGACGTAGGAGGACTGGAGCACAGGCTTGCGCTGCCTGCGGAGGCAGTCTGCAGGCAGTCAGCGACACTGCTGCTACACCTGCACGCCGGCAACAGGTTGCCCGCGTTCATCGCGCGCACCTGTTGTGCACTTACTGGCCCGTTTGAAACAGAGGCTACAGGCGAGGACCTCGGGGAGCGGTGGCTGAGACAAAGTGCGCCTCAGCATGTCAATTAACATTCATTGCATATATGCACCTGGACGCAGCCCAAAAATGTGGTGCCACCAGTGCACATTTCGAAACAAGACAGGTTGGTCCAAGAGAGCTCTACAACTGGTGAACCAGTTTTTATTCTTCTCACAACTTGTGAGGCCAAACGCCGCCTGTAGCCCCTTGAGCAGCATACGCCGCAGCGCAGCAGTTGAACGCACACATGGCCAGTGCTGGTGTGGCCGCTCGGCCAAGGGCTGTGCGCCTGGACGAGCTCCCTGCAGAGGTACCTGCCGAGGACCTGTGTTGGCCCCCGCTGCGCTCCACACTGCAGTGGAAGCAGTGTATAAACGCTGGCCAGTATGTGCAGGTCCTGCAGGCGTGCGCGCTCCAACTCATCGGGCAGACTGCACACTGGCACGGGGGCTGGACACAGGCCTTTACGCTGCGGACAGTCTGCAGGCGCGCACTGCACGTTGACATGCGGAAGGATGGCCAAGAGGCTGCGCGAGCTGAACTGGCCGCGTGCCACAACTGACAGGCGGTTCAAGGAGGCGCTCGAGGCGCCGTTCTGGACGACGCTGCACCGGCTTATCACGGGCAGGCTGTGGCGGGCGCTGGCACATCCCAGTCCGTTCCTTGCCCTGCCCATCAACGCATTGCTGTGCAGTGAAGCACAGCTGAGTGCGCTCCACGCTCTCCCTGTGTTCTAGTGACGCGTCTCAACACTTCAGGGCTACAGCAACCCAGGCCCTCCTGGCGCGTCCTGAACCACGAGCCCCCTGGCTGCCGCAGGTGCGCCTGCCGGCGCTGGCGCCTGGCAGTGGCTGCAGGAGCAAGGCCCCAAGGTGACGTGCATCAGCGGCCTGGCCGTGGTCGACGCGGACGCCGAGCGGCTCTTGGCCTTGCTGACGAGCCTGCCCGCGCTGAGGTCAATCTGCGGGCTCTATTCAGTCAGCGGGCTGACTCTGCGCCCGCCTCCAGGCGCTGCTTTAGCAGCTGCCCAGGACTTCCTGGCTCTAGCTGCGCGCGCCATAGGGCGCTGCTCGTGCCTGCAGGACCTGCACTTGGTTATCAACCTGGCTGACAAGCCGGCGGACCGGGTGCCAGCGACGTTTTGGCAGTACATGGCCAAAGCGCGCGCGCTCGAGCACCTCACGCTGACCGTCAGGTCGGGCGCGGCCGACGCGCACGACGGCTCGGCCACAACAAACGTGTCAAACCTGATCACAGGCTTGGCGGGCCTGTCGCGGCTGCGCACGCTGACCCTGTCGTTGGACATTGCCTGCCAGGGCGCCACGCTGCCTGCCTGCGTGTCGCGCCTGGTTCAGCTGACATCCCTGAGCCTGGAGCGCCTCCGCGGCCTGCGCTGCGCGCCCGGCTGGGCGCGCCTGCCGGCGCTAGAGTGCCTGACTTTTGAATGGTGCGGGTTTTCGGGCGACGGCGAGGCCGCGCTGCCGGGCATGGACTCGTTGGTGTCCCTGACCAGCCTGAGTGTTGCCGAGTGCTCCGGCCTGCATGTGCTGCCAACGTCCCTGTGGCGGCTGTCGCAGCTACGCTGCCTCTTCCACTGGACGAGGCGCCTCGCCCCAGTAGCGAGCCTGCCCGCTACCGCGCCCTGCTTTCCTTTCTTAGACAGCTTGTCTCTGTCGAGCAACCTGCCGACCTGGCCTGCGTGCGTCCTTGCCATGACGCGCTTGGCAGACCTTGATCTGACTGGCAGCTGCTTTGAGCGGCTGCCCGAGGGCGTGAGCGCGCTCACCGCGCTCACGTGGCTGGGCCTCGGGCGGCACTATGCACCTGGGGAAGTTGGAGGCAGCCTGGATGTCCGCGCCCTGGGCGACCTGGCATGCTTCCCAAACCTGTGCGGGCTAAGCTTTGATCACTGCAGCGTGCTGTTTGATTCGAGTTTTTCGCCTGCCGTCGCGCACCCCTGCCTGGAGCATCTGGTGCTGATAAAGTCATACCCTGCCTGTGGCCCATCGTGCCGGGCGTTCCTGGTCTACGTAGTCGCCCTGATGCAGCAGGGGCGCGCAGACATGCTGCTGCATGGGCTTGGCAGCATCGTGCAAGGCGCGGGGCAGCAGGACAGCCAGAGCTTCAGGGGCGCATTGCAGGCCGTGGGCTTTTGCGCTGCATGATGAAGACAGCGATAGTGCTAGCGCAAGTGCCAATGATGAAGACGACTGATATCAGGAAGGTTGCATGCGCCGTTGCAAGCACGTGTCGCGCTCGGTCCTGTGTAAGGCCCCTGGTGGGGGCGTCAAAAGGCGGCGCATGCCCCAGCTCAGGCCCCTACCCTGCCGTAAGCCTAGGCGGTCGGCATGTGAGGCTGCCATGCTGCCGCCCGTGGCATACGGCACAGAGCCGAGGACGCTGTCAGTGAGGGCGCTGCTATGGTTGAAGCATGAAAGTTAGTCATGCAGTGCCACTCCCACAAGTAGGACGCTTGAGCAGCACACCCAGTGGCACACCCACCGTTTTCAATCCCGACAACCTAAGGACAAGACAAGTGCGCCTCAGCATATCAATAAACATTGCAGCCCAACGAGGTGGTACCACCGGTGCACATGAAATACAAAACAGGTTGAAGAAGCTCGAGCTTTGTCTAGTAGCGATAGCATTACTACAGTGGCGTCTTGATCCAGCCTTTCCACAGCCGCGGATTGCCGCCTGTAGGCCCTTGAGCAGCATACGCCGCAGCGCAGCTTGAGTGTGCACATGGCCAGCGCCGGTGTGGCCGCCCGGCCTAGGGCTGTGCGCCTGGACGAGCTTCCTGCAGAGGTACCTGACGAGGAACTGTGTTGGCCTCCGCTGCGCTTCACAGTGCAGTGGATGCGTCCTGCAGTGTATAAACGCTGGCCAGTATGTGCAGGTCCTGCAGGCGTGCGCTCTCCAACTCATCGAGCAGTGTTCAAATTGGCACGGGGGCTGGACACAGGCCTTCACGTTGCGGACAGTCTGCAGGCGCGCACTGCATGTTGACAAGTGGAGAACGCTCGAGAGGCTCTGCGAGCTGAGTTGGCGCGTGCCACAAGTGGCAGGCGGTTTAAGGAGGCGCTCGAGGCGCCGTTCTGGACGACGCTGTACTTTTACATCACGGGCAGGCTGTGGCGGGCGCTGGGACATCCTAGTCCGTTCCTTGCCCCGCCCGTGCCAATGAGTTTTTGCTGTGCAGTGAAGCACGGCCGAGTGCGCTCCACGCTCTCCCTGTGTTCCAGTGACGCATCTCATCACTTAACTGCAACAGTAAGCAAGGCCCTCCAGGCGCGTCCTGAGCAAAGAGCCCCCGGGCTGCCGCAGGTGCGCCCGCCGGCGCTGGCGCCTGGCAGTGGCTCCAGGCGCAAGGCCCCACCGTGACGTGCATCTACGGCCTGGCCGTGGTCGACTCGGACGCCGAGCGGCTCTTAGCCTTGCTGACAAGCCTGCCCTCGCTGAGGTCGATCCGCGGGCTTGACGCAGTCAGCGGGCTGACTCTGCGCCCGCCCCCAGGCGCTGCTGTAGCAGCCGCCCAGGACTTCCTGGCTCTGGCTGCGCGCGCCATAGGGCGCTGCTCGTGCCTACACGACCTGCAACTGGTTATCAACCTGTTTGACAAGCTGACGGACCGGGTGCCAGCGACATTTTGGCAGTATCTGGCCAAAGCGCGCGCGCTCGAGCACCTCACGCTGACCATCAGGTCGGGCGCGGCCGACGCGCACGGCGGTTTGGCCACAACAAACGTGTCAAACCTGATCACAGGCTTGGCCGGCCTGTCGCGGCTGCGCACGCTGACCTTGTCACTGGACATTGCCTGCGAGGGCGCTACACTGCCTGCCTGCATGTCGCGCCTGGTTCAGCTGACATCCCTGAGCCTGAAGCACCTCCACAGCCTGCGCTGCACGCCCGGCTGGGCGCGCCTGCCAGCGCTCGAGTGCCTGATGTTTGAACAGTGCGGGTTTGCGCGCGACGGTGAGGAGGCGCTGCCAGGCATGGACGCGCTGGTTTCCCTGACCAAATTGGCTGTAGCTGAGTGCTCCGGCCTGACTGTGCTCCCACCGTCCCTGTGGCGGCTGCCGCGGCTGCGCCGCCTCGTCCACTGGACAAGGCGCCTCGCCCCAGTAGCGAGCCTGCCCTGCTTTCCTTTCTTAGACAGCTTGTCCCTGTCGAGCGACCTGCCAACCTGGCCTGCGTGCGTCCTTGCCATGACGCGCCTAGTAAATCTCGACCTGACTGGCAGCTGCTTTGAGCGGCTGCCCGAGGGCGTGAGCGCGCTCACCGCGCTCACGTACCTGTGCCTCGGGCGGCACTATGCACCTGGGGAAATTGGAGGCAGCCTGGATGCCCGCGCCCTGGGCAACCTGGCATGCTTCCCAAGCCTGCACAGGCTGGGCTTTGATCACTGCAGCGTACAGTTCTGCCCGAGCTTTCCGGCTGCCGCCGCGCACCCCTGCCTGGAGGACCTGGTCCTAAGTAAATCGTACCCTGCCTGTGGCCTTTCGTGCCAGGCATTCCTGTTCTTTGTACTCGCCCTGATGCAGCAGGATCGCGTGGGCGTGCTCCACGTGCTTGGCAGCATTGTTCAAGGCGCGGGGCAGCAGGACAGCCAGAGCTTTAGGGGCGCGTTGCGTGCCGTGGGCTTTGCGGTGCATGACGAAGACAGTGATAGCGCTAGCGCAAACAGTGAAAGTGCTAGTGCCGGTGATGAAGATGACTGAGATCAGGTAGGTGGCATGCGACGGTGCAAGCACGTGTCGCGCTGTGTCCTGTGTAAGGCTGACGGTGGGGGCATCTAAAAGGCGGGCGCATGCCCCGGTCCAGGCCCCTACCCTGCCTGAAAGCCTAGGCGCTCAGCCTGCATGGCTGCCACGCTTCTGCCCATGGCATGCGGCGCTTTGTCTTTTCGTGTGTGGACGCCGTCAGCACTGTCACAACTAATGTGCTGCGTGGGCGCAGCCACGGGAGCAGCATGTATGGAGATTGCCTACAACCTGGAGCTGGTCATGCGGTGCCCTTTCCAACAATTCGCCCACAGCTACCAGGGCGTGAGCCGTATACACACAGCAGACCCACGCGATCGGTCCCAGCAGGTCTGCGTGCTGAAGGGTGTCAAACCTGACGCGACCCCATGTGGCCTATGACGCAGTATGCGGCAAAGACGAATGCGCTGGACACTGCGGCCTGCGGTACTGATACAATGCTGTCACCTGCAACACACATGCAAGTACATGGAGAGCATAAAACCTGTCAGCTACCTTCACGTGAGCACTGTCCCGGCCTGCAGCGCACACGCCAGCAGCTGGGTCCCAAGCCCGCGGTCTGCGCAGCACCCTCACCTTGCATTACTGCAAAACCCTGTCATGATCAACGCGGCGTGCTTGGCGCATATCCACCGGCTCCACTGCGAGCCCACCTCCACTGAGGCAGGCGCGTGCCCAACACCTACCCAGTGCTCTTGGCAGCGCCCGTGCCGGGCTGCAGCGCCTGCGACAGCTGCCCGTCCTCGTGCATCTTCCACAGGATGTCCGCGCCGCCGATGAACTCGCCTGCCACATACACCTGCGCCGCCGCACGTGGGCATGCTGTTCAGGCGCTGGCCCGCGATGCGCGGCGCATGCCGCGGGGGCTGCCCAGCCAGCATGCCTGCATGAAACATGCCTGCGGTGACGGAACACATGGCTACTTGCATGCGCACACAGCAGGGCGGGGTTGCGCCCTGGTCAGGCAGGCAGGGTCAAGGGCCTGCGTGTTGTTACACACGACTGAGTGCCTGACTGTTCCAGGGCTGGTGGCGGGCGCGCCTGCGGCACGGTGGGCCAGCTGCTGAAGTCCTTGATGCCGGAGCGCAGGTCCGGGTCGGCGAGCACGTTGCGGCTGCCATAGTCCACGCCTGTGCAAGCCTGACAACTTCAGCGTATGGTGTAACTACATGACACATGCATGACATGGCTATGCTGCACAAGGGACCCTGGTGGCACAGACAGGCGCAGCTGGCGCGGTGCCAAGGGAAGCGGCATATCTGGCAGGTGCTGTGCACGGGAGGCAGCGCACCGTATGCGTCCAGTATGCGGCAGACCTGGTTGCTGAAGCCGCACTGCGGCGCGTCCGGGCTGCCCTACGTGTGCAAGCCCAGGTGTGACACGACCGTTCACCATTCGCGCTCGCACGGCCACACGAGGCGCAGCAAGGCCATCGCCAGGCTATCCTCATGCAACAGGCTTGCCTGGCGCGCACAAAGGTGCCTGGGTGCTGTGCCGCGCCTTCATGTACACAAAGACCTTGTGCTGCGAGATGTCGGCGCGGATGGTGTCCTCGATGCCGCCGCCGGCGCGCGGCTCCGGCTGGAACTTGGGCTTAAAGTCGTCGTGCGTGTCCGCATCGTCCTGCGGCGGGTGCACGGGCGGCGCCTCGCCGGGCGCCTGGGCGCTGAACGAGCGCCACGCCGCCGCGCCTGCGCGGATGGCACATCAAGTACCAAACTGCATGCACGCACTGAGCGCAACCAAGAAGCAGGCTGTGTGTATAGGCACTTAAACTGGCGTAAACAGTTACGCTTGCAAAGAGATAGAGGTCTGCTGGAATCTTTCAGGGCTGGTTGTGTGCTTTAAGACAGATGTGCTCATATGTCCCTTGCAGACAGGAGTATAGGTCAAACGCACCAGCAGGCTGCGCGTTGGAAGCCAAGCAACGCCGGAGCACGCTGCGGGCACCTGCAGCCAGCATTGCGGGAACGTGCGAGCCTTCAGAGAGGGGCTGGGGCTTGAGCTGCGTGCTGAGGAGGAGCTGACAAGTCGATCTGCGAAGCGAACTGACTTGCTTCGCAGTCGAGCACAAGCCAAAACAGGTAGATTTTCCTTGTACGATATAATTTTTAGCAGCCAGTAGGAGAGCCTCCCTGCCATTTCTCGTGCGCGATCGTGGCTGGCAAAACTGAATAACGAGGCTGCACTGCTGCCCAGATGGCTCAACGCAAATAGTTGAGATGTTTGATGGCAAGATGTAGTTGGTGCTGATCCACACAGCCCAGCACTGCCTGCCCCGCCCGCCTGCGCCAGCCGGCGCCGCGCCTAGCAGCCAATGGCGCCGCGCAAGGACGAGCTGGGGCACGTGCCGCTGACGCGCACATTCCTTTCGCGCAGGAGCAGGCGTGGCACGCCGCAGGTGGGCCGAGCCCGGGCTGGGAGAAGCACACCTCCTTTGCAACATAATCGCGTCGCAGCAAAGAGCTGTTTGCCAGAGTGACCGGCGCCCCCGCGCGCGCATCATCAGCTGACATCGCGGACCTTGGCGCACGCAGGACTGCAAGACGGCACCCGCCGCTGCGCAGCGCGCGGCCGCGCAGGCGGATGCCGCGGCAGCGGCGCGCCGCACCCCCTCCCGCCCGCGGCGCGCCCCGAGCAGGGGCCCTGCGGCGGCCAGTGAGGCGCCTGAGCCAGCAGCCGCAGGCGCGGCTCGCCGCCCAGCCGCGCGGGCGTCGCAGGACGCCCGCCCTGCGCCCGCGCCAGGGAGGCCGGGCGGGGGCGCTCGGGCCGCGCCCGCGGCGCCCGCGCGGCGCACGCGTGGCAGGCCTGACGCCGACCGCCGCGAGCACGCGAAGGAGCTCTCCAAGGGCGGTGCGCCAGCGGCGCCGCCTGGCGGCAGGGCAGGCGCAGCACCTCCAGCGAAGCTGCGCGGCACCGCCCGTGACCGCGCGGCGAGCGCCGCGAAGCAGGACGCGGCTGGCCGTGCGGCGAGCGCGCACGCGGGCGGGGGCGTTGCAGCCAAGCGGCCAGTGCGTGCGGCTGGGGCCGCGGCCGCCGCGGCTGCGCCGTCGCATTTGCCTGCGGTGGCCGCGCCGCCGCGCTGGGCCCGCCAGGGGCAGGGCGGCGCCGGCAGGCATGCGGCGCAGGCGGGGCGCCCGCAGCCGCCCGCGGCGGGCGCCACTGGGGACGAGGGCGGTGCGGGGCCCGGCGCGCGCGCCGCCGCGGGCCCGCTGCGGCGCCTGCGCGAGTTTGAGGCGGACGGGGTGGCGTTCCGGCCGGGCGACGCGGCGTTTGTGGTCACCGAGGACGGCGGCGAGTACCACGTGCGGCCCCCTCACGGCGCATAGCTTGAGGCAGGCCCGCATAGAAAAGGTGTCTGCATGGCGGCTCGGCCCCTCTTCAACCACCCACCGGGCCGCTCATGCTGTCGTGCAACATGCTATGTCCCGCATGGCGTGTCCAAGTGGATGGATGCTATTCATACAGGCAGCCAGGTGGTCATTTCATGTGAGCAGTGCACCACACACACCACATTGCACACGCACACCACACCCGTCGCCACAGCAGTCCGCACCGCCGCCCCGCGCGGCAGAGCGATGAGGAGGACGAGCCCTGCGAGGTCTGCGGTGAGGTCGAGCGCGCCGCGCCGCCGGCGCGGCCGCCCACGGCCGCCGCCGGCCCGACGCACGGCCGGCGGCGCGCCGCGGCCGCGGCGCCGGCGCCGGCGCGGGAGGAGAAGGCTGGACAGGGCGGGTCGTCGGAGGGGGAGGCGCTGGTGCCCATGCTGGAGTGCGGCGGCTGCCTGCGCGGCTACCACCTGGACTGCCTGGACCCGCCGCTGCCCGCCGTGCCCAAGGTGCACCGCCGTCATGGCCGCCGCGCGGCTGGCGCCACAGAGTGACGACAGGGGGTAGACACCACCCTCAAGTGGCGCAACAGAGCGCCGCCGTGGCCGTCGCTGCCATCCGGCCACTGCACGGCGAGGACCGCGCGGCTTGCTAGGCCCCGGGGCGGCCTGCAGGCCTGCCGCGCGCGGCGGGGGGCGACCGAATGCCTGCGGCGGCGCGCCGGAGGCAGACCCGCCGGTCGCTGCCTGGAGCCAGGATAGGGCGCGCGCGCAGGGCGACTGGCTGTGCCCGGCGTGCGCGGCGGGCGCGCCGCCGGCGCCGCGCCCGCGGCCGCTGACCGCGGTGGAGAAGCTGCTGGCCGGCCGGCTGGGCCTGGCGCGCGTGGAGGGCTTCTGGCGGCGCGGCGCGGGGCCGGCCATGGTCGACCTGCGCTTCTTCCTGCGGCCGGAGGAGCTGCACACCGGGCGCCTGGCGCGCCCTGGGGTAGGCTGGGGTTATGGTAGGGTAAGGCCCGGGGCGGCCATGGTCGACCTGCGCTTCTTCCTGCGGCCGGAGGAGCTGCACAACGGGCGCCTGGCGCGCCCCGCGCGCGCGCGCTTGCTTAACCACCAGCGGGGCCTTGTTTAGGTGGCAGGGGACCTGTTCTTGGTGCCGCGCCTGGAGCGCCGGCGCCTGCCTGGCTTCGTCGCGCCCTTACCCTGGGGCTCTGCGGCGCGCAGCGGCACCACGGCGCACGTGAGGTGTTCCTGGGCCGCGCGACGGGCGTGGCGGAGGCGGCGTGCCTGCTGCGGCCGGCGCCGGTGGTGTCGCGGCGCGCGTACGCCGAGGCGCCGCCCGCCAGCAACGACGTGCTCACCTGCGATTACCTCTACGATGAGGCTGCGCAGGCACGCGCGGCCCCGGGGACCGAGGCCGCTGGCGCGCCGCCAGGGGCGCGGCGCCCGCCCTGGTCCAGCTCACAGAGCCGCTGCGTGGCGCATGAGGACCACTCAGTGCTACGTGCGCGATTTCGGCCAGGCATGAATGTCAAAGTGCTTGCGAAGGAACGCTTGGGGCCTTGACTGCAGGGAACCGGAGAGGCCATGGCATGGATACAGCGGGTCATGGCAGCCGCCCAAGAGCATTCGCCTTGCGTCTGCATGCGCCCGGGGAACGAGGGCGGCAGAGCTGCCCGCTCGCGCCAGGCGGCGCCAGCTTCCGCGCGGCGGCCAGCCTTGGGAGGGCAGTGGGGCAGCCGCTGGGTCGCCCCGCAGAGCCGCACAGAGCCGCATGGCACATGCTGAGCGCATGCCCCATCCTGGGTGCTCCACACCCACAGCATGTCCCGGGGAGGTATGGGTTGGGGTTGGGAAGCACCGCGTCCGCGCGCGCACAGGTGTTCCAGCGCCTGGACGAGGATGAGGGCCTGGGGCCGGCGGAGCCGCCCGCGGACGACTGGCCGGCCGGCTCCGGCAGCGACGCCGCCTCCGATGACGACGGCGGCGGCGGTGACGAGGCGTTCAAGCCGGTGCGCCCGCTGCGGCCGCTGCAGGCGGCCGCTGTAGGCGCCGATGAAGCGGGCGGGCGGCCAGCCGGCCTGCGCTGCGGCGTGCGTCGGGCAGCAGCCATGCAGCCGCTCTGTGCGCCGTTCCCGGCCGCCCCCCTGCCTGCCGGCCTGGGCCCGGGTGCGCAGTCCTGGGGGGCGCGGCGCCAGGCTGCTGTGTGTTCCTCGAGCGCACAGCTCGACGGGCCGGACGTTCCCGCGCGCGCAGGTGGCCGCCACGCGCACGTGCGTCAAGACGCGCGCGCTGCCGCTCACCGCGTTTGGCTTCCAGGCGAAGAAGCGGCCGCGCAAGCAGGTCCGCCGCGCCTTTGGGCGGCGCCGGCCTGCGCTCCGTGCCCTACCATGCCCTACCACGGATGGTCGCTGTTGGCTTCTGTAAGCGATCATGGCCTGGCAGCCTCGCCAGTGCCAGTGCTGACGAGTCCGCAATCACACCTTGTGTGGAGACGTCTGTTGCAAGCAAGTAGGAATATCGCGTCAAGGCGCGTCGAGCCCAGCAGACGGGTCCGGCGCGGTCCGCAGACGGCGGCGCATGAACCGAGCAGGGTATGGGAGCGCGCAAGGAGCCGGCCAGCAGCTTGCGTGCATAGCCATGCGCCTGTCATGCATGGAACGGGTCAACCGGCTCACGGGGTTTCTGTCGCGCAGGGCGGCCGCGAGTGGGCGGAGGCGCGCTGCGCCGGCGCGCTGGGTGCGCTGGGCGCCGCGGAGGTGCCGCCGGCCGGGGCCGGCGGCCCGGCGGGGTGCCCCCTGGCCGCGGCGGCCGCCGCGCTGGCGCCGGCGGCCGCGCCGCGCAGCATGCCCTGCCGCGACGCCGAGCGCGCCGCTCTGGCCGCCTTCCTGGAGGAGGCTGTGGCGGCAGGCGCGGCGCCGGGCTGTCGCAGCGCGCGCGCGGGCCAGGGATAGGGTAACTGGCGCAGGGTAGAGCGGAAGGACTCCGCAATGTACTTTGCACAACATGCTGCGAGCGTTAACAGCTTTGAGTCTAGCAGGCCCTGCATCGTGCACAGCCATGCTGAGGCTTTCGCGGAGTACCAGCAGCAGGGTGTGCACGCAAAGCTCGGCGGCGGTGCAGAGCGCGCAGGGCATAAACGACTTCCTTGTCAGCTGGTGGGGAGCCGCGCTCTTGCTTGCTACTCAGTTGTGAAGGGAGCTGAGGCGTCCGGCGGGCGCTCACGCTGCGGCACCGGGCGCGCAGGCGCGGGCTGCCTTGGCCAGTGCCTGTACGTCAGCGGCGTGCCCGGCACCGGCAAGACGGCGGCCGCGCTGGAGGTCGTGCGCGCGCTGCGGCGCCGCGCGGCCGCGGGCGCGTCGCCCGCTTTCCGCTTCGTGGAGCTGAACGCGCTGCGGCTGCCGTCGCCGCAGCACGCCTACAGCGCGCTGCTCGAGGCGCGGCCCAGGGGGCAGCCTGTGGCGTAGTAATTCCCCCTGCTTTGGGGATCAGAGGCCGCTGGGCATGCAAAGAGGGCCACCTTTGTCAGCCCCCAGGCGCAGGGTCTGTCTGTGCCTTGCCATTACATGATGGACGTCACTGAGAAGGCCCAAGACGCAAAGAGAAGGATCCATGTCATCATGGAAGCCTCCGCCGTTTCCTTCGCGCGCCACACAGCTTGCTTGCAGGCTGTTGGCCCGCGCGCGCGCGCGCGCGGGCGCGGCGACCCTCAGCGGCGCCTTTCACGCTGGTCAGCACGGCGCCGCGCCCGGGCGCGCGGCGGCCTGAGCGGCCTGGCCGCGCACAGGCGCTGACCGGCGCGCGCGCGAGCCCGCCGGCCGCGCTGGCCGCGCTGGAGGCCATGTTCGGTGGCGGCGGCGCCGCGGGCGGCGCGCGCGGCGGCGGCGGCGCCGGCCCGCGCGTGACCGTGCTGCTGGTCGACGAGATGGACCTGCTGGTCACGCGCAAGCAGTCGGTGCGCGCGCGCGCCGCAGCCCTAGCCCCCGTGCGGGGCGCCCTATCCCACTCCTGATGGTCCCTGGCGCGCGCGCCTGCCATGCTTGATCATACGGCGAGATGGTCCCCAGCGCGCGCGCCTGCCATGCTCGATCCGACGGTGGGGCCTTGTCAAGACGCAACTGCAGGATCGCGAGCCGCGCCCTGCAGCTTGCGCGCCTGCGCCGCTGCCCATGTGCACGGGCGCGGGCCTGCCGGGGATCCGCGGGGGCCTGCGGGGCCGCTCGGCCTCTGCACGCCCGCGAGCGGTGCGCCGGGCGCGCAGGTGCTGTACAACCTGTTCGAGTGGCCCACGCGGCCGGGCGCGGCGCTGGCGGTGCTGGGCATTGCCAACACGCTCGACCTGCCCGAGCGCCTGCTGCCGCGCATCGCGTGCGCGCCCGCCGTCGCCGCCGCCCGGCCGGCCCCTGACCCTGAAAAGCAGCTCCTCAGACGGGAACCTGCGCCTGCGCCGAGCCACCAGCTTGCCCGTGACGCCGGAGAGTCCGGAGACCTGGGCTGTTGCGCATACCGCGGGTAGGCAACCATGTCCGGTTTCCAGCGCTGGACCGCGCGAGGCCCGCTGCGCGCTCGCTGCGCAGGTCACGGCTAGGCGGGCGGCGGCTGGTCTTCCAGCCGTACAGCCGCGAGCAGCTCAAGGAGATTGTGCTGGCGCGCCTGGCGGACGCGGGCGCGGCCGGCGCATTCAACCCGCGCGCCATCGAGTACGCGGCGCGCAAGGTGCCGCCCGCCGCTCGCGCGCATGCCCGCTCGAACCTAACCCTAGCATCGAGTATGCGGCGCGCAAGGTGCCGCGCGCCGCTTGCGCGCGCGCCCGCCTGGCCGCCCACGCAGCTGGCCAGCTTGGGGAACAGCTTCTGTGCAGCCCTGCCGTGCTTTGTACGCCGTACCGAGCTCGTTGGGCGCAGCGCGGCGCGCTGCGCAGCTCGTGCCGTGCAGCCCTCGGGCTGCGCCGCGGACGTGCAAGCGCTCGATCTGAGCAAGCGGCAGCCACGCTCAGCAATCAATTTCCGCTTGGCAGAGTCTCCCAGGGTGCTGGAAGCGATTGAGCGCGGGGCACCCACCCGCCGTCCCACGCGGCAGGTCGCGGCCGTGTCGGGGGACGTGCGGCGCGTGCTCGAGCTGTGCCGCCGGGGCGCCGAGGTGGCCGCCGAGGAGGCCGCCGCGGCCGCCGCCGCGGCCGCCGCGCCGGCCGGCGGCGGCGCGCCCGCGCCCAGCGGTGCGCCTGCAGCGCAGCGCGCGGGCAGCCAGCGGCTGGAGCCTGCGCATGTGGGCGGCAACGGGCAGGCTGAGCAGCTTTTGCAGGTGTAAGTGGGACGTCGGGAGGCCCGCGCAGACACGGCCGAGCACGCGCCAAACCTTGAGATGGCGCAGGTCCTTGCTATGACTGAGATCAGCATGCCCACGGAAGCAGAGAAGCGCGCGCGTCTGTAACAATGAGAACAGGGCAACTCAAGCCTGCAGCGGCGCTGCAGGCGCGCGCGCAAGCAGCGGCGCGGTGGAGATGCGGCACGTGGACGCGGCTGTGCAGGAGATGTTCAGCGCGGTGCACATGCAGCTGCTGGCGCGCGCGTGCCGCCTGGACAAGCTGCTGCTCGCGGCGCTGCTGCTGGAGATGCGCGCCAGCGGTGAGCCTCACCCTTACCCTACTCAGCGCGATGCACGTTGCAAGCTGCTGCTCGTGGGCGCTGCTGCCGGAGATGCGCGCCAGCGGTGACCGCGCGCTCCGCAGCGTCTTGCGTCTTGCACCGGTGCATGAGCGGGTCCTGTGCGAGCGGCTGGAGTTGCGCCAGCGGCGCGCGTGGCGTGCGCACTCTGTGTCGCGCACCAGCGATGCTTGCTCGCGTGGTCCTGGCCGCTCCGCAAGCGCTGGGGATCGTTGGCGCGTGGCGGCACCGGCTGCTGACCGCGGCAGTGGCTGCCTGCGCCGCCCTGAGCGTCCGGCAGCGCCGTGGCTGCCATGCGCCCGACCACCCAGGGTAGCAGCGCTTGAGCTGCTCAGAGCGGCACGTCCGGACTCTGAGATTGGGGGCGTGCGCTGCCCTACCCTAGCGCATGCCACCCTACCCTTAACCCCCACCTGTGCAGGCCGCGCGGAGGCGTACCTGGAGGACGTGGCCGCGCGGCTGCGCGCGCTGGCGGCGGCGCGCGGCGAGCCGCCGCCCGAGCCCGGCAACGTGGTCGCCGCGGCTGCGCGCCTGGGCGCGCAGCGCGTGCTGCTCGTCGACGCGGGCGGCCGGCGGCTGCGGATGCGGCTCGCGCTCAACGTCGCGCCGGCCGACGCGGCGCTCGCGCTGCGCGGCGCCGCGACCGCCGCTGCCATCCCCTGGCTGGCGCAGGTGGAGCTGCTGTAGGGCCGGGGGCTGAAACCCTCGGGAGGCCCTGCAGCATCACCGCTCAACGTTGGCGCAGAGCTTGTGCATGCATATCATGCTCAGCACTGCGCCTGCCAACAGAGCGCCCCGCGCTGTGCGCCGGGGCTGCCGTCGCGACAGGGCCCCTTGCGTCCTTGAAAGCAGCTGCTGTAGGCCATAGTACGAGCTTGCTGCGGCGCACTGCATGCCTGTATACTCATCCAGGTTGTGAAGATAACAGGATGTTCCTCTGCTAGAAGCGGGGGCATTTCCATGATTGAATCACCAACTCCATATGCAGCTGGCGTAGGGTCAGTTGCCACGCTTCTGCAACTGTTGGCCAAGAACATGCACGGTGAGTGCAGTAAGCTTACAGTACGCTGACACAGCACCTTGCCGTAATCTGGTGTCTTGGCATAGGCTGCTTTCAGGCGGCCTCATGACATGCAATTCTTTGCGCATCAACTCTGGCTCTGCCCCGCCATGTGATGCATGTGCCAACCTGCATGTTCATTGAACAATATGTCCATGCAGTGCGATACTCGAACAGAGTGCCACGGTGGGGTCCCCTACATAAGCAAGCAGGGTTTAAACTCCGAGAGTCGCTAGCAGAGCCCTGCGCTGAAGGACCATAAGAACAGGCCCGTCGTACACTTGAGCCTTGATGTACGTCGTAAGAAACGAGCTTACGCTCCTGCGTGCATTTTACAGTGTCGGTCTTCCGTCTGTGAGCACAACACGCACTTGTTCACTGAGCAGTCCTGCAATGGTTTAGACCGCGCTCTAGCCCTGCCACAGCGCACCATTTAATGCGCCGTTGCACGCTCGCTTGGGCACTTACACTGGTTTTGGCACACGCAGCGGCGCAGGCACGCACGGGACCTGAGTTGAGTTAAAACTAAGCATACGCCGTGTTGCCTAGGCTGCTTCTCTACTGTTTTGCTGTTGCTGCTGCCCTGCCGCGCTTTGCTGCACCGCCGTGCGTCACGCTGCCCCACACAGATGGACGCGCTCCTGTACCAGCGAGTGCTGAATGCAGGCGGCGGTGCTGCCCTTCCCCAAGCCAGCCCTGAGCCTGATCGGTACGGGCCTCCTCTGTGTGGCGTTTTATGCTTCTTTTTCTGGATGGACCAGGTCGGCGACAGCATGCCTCGCACAGCTGTTTGGTTTGCGCGCATAGCACAGTCCCCGCGGACGTGTCTGCTTGCTTGCTACTGCAGGTGATTTGCGGTTGTGTGTCACTGAGGGGACCACTTACCGGCATCCCACTGCTGGACACTTTCATCAGTGTTGTGCACGCGGCGGGTGACACAAGTCCAGCGAGAGTGCCACAGGCTTGCTCTTGGGCTCCAGTGCCCCAGTTACAACCTTGACACGCCATTAGTGGATGCTCATGCAGCACATTTTGCCTGATTGTATACTCACAGTTGTAGCAGAGATATCCTGCCTCCACGGAGGCAGTACAGTGAATGCACGTGCCCGAGCCCTGCACCTGAGGTGCCCATGCTGTTTACCACTGCGTCCGTGCGTGCTGCACACCTGCAGTGCAGCCTGAGGCTGCTCAGCAGATGGCATGCAGACCCTGCATGCCTGACCAGCGCTGTTGGCCAGCAAAGGCTGTGCTGCTGAGAGGCTCTGACCCCTGGCTGCCGCGGCGCAGCCGGGAGCGGACTGTCATGCGTGGCCGAGAACCACTCCATATACTACGACCAGGCATACCAGCCGCTGGCCACGATCCACAAGGTCGACAGCGTTGCTGCATGCTGCGCGGAGTGCCGCAAGTTCAACGACCGCAACAGCACCGGGGCTGGCGCTGTGGGCACGGGCGGCGCGGCTGCCATGTGCCATGTCTGGACCTTCTGCAGCCCTGGTGGCAGCTGCACGCTGCCGAGCGACGTCTCGGACCCGCCGCAGTGGACAGTCATGACCTCGGGCGACTGCGTGCTGCTCAACGCGTGGTACTTACCCACAGGCCAGGATGTGTCCCCCGGTTACTGGGGCCAGGACCGCCGAAAGAACCTGGAATCCCTGGCATACTGGACCGGTGCGCAGCCCGGCTTGCTGCAGCCTGACAAGCTGCCTGCTGGGCCAAGGCCAAGCGCATGCGCTTGGAGCTTTACAGAAAGCATGGGATAATGTGAAAAGATGTGCGCCAGCCTGCTACGCCTCTGGCCGCCAGGACCTGGCTCGCGCGCGGGAGCAGGTTGAGCGCCACTTTGCATTGTGCTCCTCCTAGCTCGCCAGCATGCAGGGCATCACCCTGCTCACCTGGGTATAGGTCAACGACTGCAGGCAAGCGTATATGCGACATCCGGTTGCAGATGCTGCGCACACTGTCACAGTGCAGTTCTCATTCGCCTCTGATCCATCCTGCAGGGCGGCATGTTTGTGAGCCGCCCTTGAGCGCCTCTGCTTGCAGTGGCCACCGATGTCAGCAGTGCGGCTTGCGCAGGTGGGATGCTGCTGCAGGATGTGAGCAACAGCATCCTGGCTGCGCCCAGCTATGATGTCTTTCCAGGCGTTGAAATGTCACAACACTACGACTGGAAAGGCTGCCCTAATCAGACTTGTCTGTATACGCGACAGTCGAGTCAGGTGAGCTCCCGACTTCCTTTTCTGGCAGGGTAGGTCGGCAACCGGGGCTGCATCTGTGCCTTGCCAGCTGCATGCGTGTTGCGTGCGCATACCTGAGACATGGTAAGATCGTAGCGTTAACGGCTGCACGCCCTGAGACTTCTTAAGCAGCCTGTGATGCTGAATGTCATCTTCTGACTCAGAAGTTCTGAGCCTCTTGTCATCAAATAAGCTGGACATATCATACCTTTCTAGCAGGAGCGCTGGCAAACGTGTAGAATACACCAACTTCAGAGTCCGGTGGAATTTTGCATGTGCGGCAGGCGTCTGCCTCGTGGGCAGAGCCTGCCCCGGCAACGTGCTAGCTCAACTCGTCTCCTCTAGCAGCCTCACAAGTGCATGGGGCGGCAGGGGGGCTGCGTTCTCGAAGGCTGTGCTGCGGACCTGGTGTCCTACTGCAGCAATTCCAGCACATGCGACGCGCTAGCCCTGTACTACGACGGCTTTGCATCTTACAGCCACCAGCCAGCAGCCATCTACAAGACCCGCGGCAACGAAGCCCACCTGGACCTGGCTGCCCACCTCACTATGTCGCCTCAGGCCGTTCTGTACGTCAAGAAGGACTCATGGACTGGCAACAGCAGTGTTAACTACACTGAGGTGCGTAGGCGTGCAGCATGAAGCAAACTTTTGCACAGCGCCTCTCACCTGAGCACCGAACGCCTGTCAGTCGCCACACCTTATTTTTTGTCTTTTTGTCTGTACAGCTTGATGTCTACTGTGCATCACTCTGCTACGCTTTGTAGGATGTCTTTCTGTTAGTGCTATAGAGGCCAGGGTCGAAGAGCAAAGTCATGCGCTGGCATTGGCAGTGGCGCGCGGTTGATACGCAGCTTTATGCTGCAGGGCCTGCTGCAGGGCAGGCAGCCAGCCACCGCAGCCTGCCCTGCTTGCTCACCACCATTAGACGCCTGTGTCAGCGCTCTTGGACAGTATGAGGTACAGCCCCTGCATCTCCCGTCACAGCCTTGCAGGGCTTTAGGTATCGTGTTGGTAGTGACAACAGTCTGCGAGCGCACCACTTTGCTTAGGGCGCGCTTGCTATGAAGATCATGCTGGGCACGCTAGGGTGTCCAGGCTGCTACCGCAAGAGCAGCTCATGGCTTGTCTGCAAGCATTTGCCCAGCAATGTACACATGGCACTGGGTAACCAAAACCCTCTGACCACACGCTTTAAGCGAGACAGCTCATGCATGCCGCAGCTAAGTGTGCAGTGCTGCTTTGGTAGTTAGCTGCCGAGCCTCACTGAAAGCCAAGCAATACGCTGCGAGGGGGTTGCAGGTCACCAGTGAAGCTTTCGTGGGGTTTGGCGAGCGCACGCGCCAGCGACGGGCACTGATGAGCATGCCCAAGTTCCGCGACAGCTACGAGTGCTGCATCCAGTGCAAGGCGACAGGAAATGTGCGAGCTCGCTCTACACATGGCAGCCGCCTGCATCTCATTTTGCAGCAGGCTGTCCTGCATCGCACTCAGCATGGGCCTTTTGGCGCGATGTGGCGGTACGCGCGCAGTGCACGTACTGGTCATACTGCGGGCTTGCCACCGGCTGTGGCAGTGATTGCATTGACACAACGGAGCGTTTGGGCTACGACTCCAGCGCGCTATGCAATCACCTCACAGCCTGGCCTCAGTGCGTCGCCCCTGCTAGGCCTGCTCAACACAACTGGCATGAGCAAGTGACTGTGCTTGATTCGTTCATCCACGCAATGCGCTTGGTATGCGCATGGCTTCTCTGCTGCGAGTGACCATGCATATTGTTGCATTGCTGCATACATAGCTTTTAGTTCTTGGCCTTGTGAGTAGCAGAGTAGCATAGTTGAGGAATTTCCCGGTCATGACCATAAGACGCCATCCACCGTGCTACTGGTCGAATGGCAGAAGTTTGGGACCCTGCTTCGCTGGCAGAGTGGGCAGACCTGTCCCCATTTGCTGAGCAGCTTGTGCCTGATCGCAGGGGCACATGCGTTCTCCTGCACCAACCGCTTGGTCGTGAAGACGCGAAGCTGCAGGTGGCGCTCCCCAACCAGTGGACCTCCAGCGCGCCTATCACGCGGCCAGGTAAGCGCAATGCGGGTGTGCGCATGTAACATTGAGCGCTCTTAAGAGTAAGGCTGCACATGGACACGTTGTTTCCGTGAACCCCAGCGGCCTTGCGCTTCAAGCCATGCAAGCATATCGATGTCATCTCAGAGCAAGTCTTGTTGCTGACTGTTCTGCCCTCAGCCAGCAAAATGACATCGCTTGTCTAGTTGGCATCGCTTGTCTAGTTGGCACCGCCATGTCTCTCATTAACACAAATATACTCGCATAGAGGTAGAGTTACAAGGATTGCTAGACCTTTGCTCGGTGAAAGTGCAAAGCGGTCGGGGTTATAGACTCAGTCCTTAGGCCAGGCCGGTCCCACATGACCGAATGAGCACCCCGAAACACCAGCATAAATGGTTCTGATGTCGTGCATGTGATGCCTGACGATGCAGCCATGCAGGCAGCCCCCAGGCGGACCTCGGACGGGTCCTGGGCGTCTTGGTTGGCGCACTTGCAGGGCTGCTGCTCGCCGTCCTGCTGCTGCTGTGCCTGCTGCGCCGGCGGCGGCTGCACCGCCTGCGCTCAAAGGGCAGGAGCCACATGACCGTGGAGGACGCCGCAGGCAGCCTGAGCCTGGCGTTGCGCGTCAGCCAGCCCCTGATCCTGCAGGCGCGGCACAGCCAGTGCTTGCAGTGCGAGCCCCCGCGCATGTCTGCAGAGCCTGCGGTGTGCCTTCCGTCTGCTGAGCTCCTGCCTGTGCGACAGACGACCGAGCGCTCTGGACGTTTTTGCGTTGGCGCTTCCCAAGCGCTGCCCTGCGTCAGAGTTCATGCGCGTGCCTGCTTCATGACGCGACATGCCTGACCCAGTGCCTGTGTGATATTGGTAAGGGCACCTTTCTGACATCGTGCTCCACGCGACAGGATTCTGATGTTGTCATCGTGATGGACGCCGGTGGGAGGCCGCGCGTGTTGGGCCGAGGCGCATCTGGCCAGGCGCGCCCCGGCCGTGCGCAGACAGCGGCAGCGTGCGGTCGAGTCGCGTCATGGTAGGGTGCCACCTGTGGTACCTGCAAGCAGCATGGACCCCGCCCTGTGCATGCGGCAGGCTCATCCGGCAAGCCAGCAGCTGGACCCAAGGCCTGAACAACAAACTTAGGAGCGACCAAGTTCGGTTATATTGCCACGCACGGCACCATGAACAGCATCACACATGCAGGTGCTGCTGGGGAAGTGGCGGGGGTCGCTGGTCGCAGTCAAGGTGCTGCGCGAGGAGATCGTGGAGCGCGCGAGCGCGGCAGAGCTGCACCAGTTCAAGCAGGAGGCGGCCATGCTGAGGGGCTTGCGGCACCCATATGTTCTCAGCTTCTACGGGGCCAGGCTCGACCGCCACCCCTACATGCTCGTCAGCGAGGTGCGCAGGGCGCCGAGCTGGTAAGCAGCATGCGCCGCTGTTGCACACTTCATGCTAACGGCATGAGCATGGCGTGCACATGGCGGCAGTCTTCTCTTGGGCCCCTTGTTGCACCCATCACCTTGTCTTCCTATGGCAAGCTCCGCACATGCCACTGACGTCCTGAACATACACATTTCCCGTTGACCGACAGTACATGGCCGGCGGCGACCTGGACTCCGCGCTGGCGTGCGACCTGGCCGAGAACGGCGCCGCCGATCGGCGCCTGGGCTGGTACGCGCTCGGCCACAGCGTGGTGCTGAGCGTGGCGCGCGCGCTGGACTACCTGCACACTCTGCAGCCTGCGGTGCGTGCTGCCTGCCGCATGCGCCTTTGCATGCGGGCAGCAGCATGTTGGCTGCGGCATTGCTTATGATGTGCGTTGCTCCGTCGCGCAACAGAACCAAGTGTCGGCCCTGGCGCGCAGCTGGTGCACCTGGACATCAAGAGCGCCAACGTGCTGCTGCAAGACGCCACGTTCGCGGTCGCCAAGCTGGCGGACCTGGGCGTCAGCAAGTACCTGGTCCAGGGCAGCCTGCTCAACCTGACCAGGATCGCCGGTGCGCTGGCTCGCCAGCTGCGCTTGGTTGCAGCACCACACGTTGCATGATGGCAGGATGGTGGTCTGTTCTCAGGCAAGGGCAGCTTGTTTATGAGCGCGGCGCTGTTTGCCCGTCGGACATGCGGCCATGTGAGGTAGCTGCTGAGCGTTGCTTCTCCTCAGCCATGGTGAACGACCGGCGTGGCGTCTGCGGGTGCGGGCGGCCACCGCAGCGGGCTGTCGGCGCGCGCGGGCGGCGGCCCGCCGCCCACGCGCGCGGCCAGGTCCGCGCCGGCCGCCAGCAGCGCGCCGACCGCGGCCGCGCGCCCGTGCATGGCCGCCAGGTGCAGCGGGGTCAGGCCGGGCGCGGCGCGCGCATCCACGTACCTGCGCGACGGCGGCGCTCGGTCAGCCAGGCGCGCCCATGCCCGCCCGCCTCCCTGGCCTGTTGCTCTGCGCCCGCGCCCTGCAGCTCTGTCGGGCCAGCAGCGGTGCTCAGGCCTCCCGCCATGCCCGCGCAGGCTGGCATGCATCGGCGAGCCCAACAGCAGCGGCAGCGCTCCTTGCAGGCGCTGCATGGTGCGCGCCGCAGCGCCGCAGCGGCGCGCGCACCACGGCGCCGCTGGGCAGGCAGCGGCGCGCGGCGCGCATGCGCTGCGCCCGCGCTTGTGCTCGCGCGGAGCGCGCCTGGCGGCGCCCCCGGCGTCGACACGCACGTCCTTGAGCCAGACGGGCGCCGGCGCGCCGCCCAGGCGCACGGCGCCCTCCAGCAGCGCTGCGATGCAGTTGGCCCAGCCGAACAGCGCGGCGTAGTGCAGGCACGTGTGCTCGTGGCGGTCCACGAGCAGCGGGTCGGCGCCCGCCTCCAGCAGCTGCGCAGCCACGTCGGCGTGCCTGGCGCGGCAGGCGCGGAGGCGTAGGGTTATGGTGGGGCCTCCAGCAGCAGCGCCGCCACGTTGGAGTGCCTGGCGCGGCGGGCGCGGCGGACGGCCTCGCGGACACCGGCCTGACAGGCGGCGGCGCGCCGCACGAGCGCGGTCGGCGACGCGGCTAGCGTCCGGTGGCGTGGAGCATGTTGGCAGCAGCTGTCCCCGAGTGACGGAGAGGGCAGGCGCGTGCGAGTCGCGGCTGGCGCAGGCAGGGGTGCCACGCTCGCTGAGCGGGGAGCGCCGGAACAGCCTGGCGAGGGGGCAGCCGTGCTGGTGCGCAGGCAGCGCAAGCGCGCGGCGCGCACCCGCGCCGGCATGCGACCATCAGCGCCGTCAGGCCATGCGTGGTGGCGCGGTCCAGCAGCGCGCGCACGGCCGCGCGGCCCTCCTCCTCCGAGCGGCAGTGCGCCGCCGCGTGGCAGAGCGCGGCCGAGATGAGCAGCTTGACCAGGTCGCGGCGGCCCACAGCTGCGCCGCTTCAGCGGTCAGGACAGAGCAGTGGGCTCAGGGTGAAGCGTTGCTGTGCCATGCTCTGAGCCAGCTCCTGCGCAGCGGCGCAGGGAGCCCGGCAAGGCAGGCGGGGGCGCGGAAGCAAGGCAGCAGCTGCCGGCGCCAGCGCACCGGCTGCGGCGTGCAGCAGCGACTTGCGCGATGCGACGTTGGCCCAGTACGCCAGCGCCGGCTGCTGCACGAGCACCTGGCGCGCGCGGGGAAGCCGGTCAGCCGCGGCCCTGCTCGGGTACTGCAGGCCCGCCTCTGCTGGCCCCTCTGCACCTCGGCAAGCAGGCAGCAAGCCTGTGACCGTCCACACCATAGTCAGCCCTAAGCGAGCGCGGCCGTCGCGCAATAGCGGGCTCGCCAGCGGAGCGCTGCACATGCCTGCAGCGCTGCTTCCTGGATACCAGCCAGAAGGCCAGAGCACAGCAGGCCGTGCGGCGTTGCGCTGCCTGTGGCATCCTGGGCTTGACTAGTAGTTGCCCCCGGGCACCTTCTGACATCCGACCTCGACCGATTCAGGCTTAAAACACAGAGCAGGACGACTTCGACTTGTTCTCGACAAGACAACAACAGCGCAGCCTCACGAGCCAGCAACCGCGCTATGTGGTCCGCTCGCAAAGCTCGAGGGAGCTCCGTTTGACTAGTCCACAAAGCACGGGCTCCCTCACAGCAGCGTACACTCAATCTCAATAAGACTAGCAGCACCAGAACAGCCCTGTATAGCCCAGGCCTGCAACATACACCGCAGCGCACCTTGCGAAATGTGGTATCGTCGCCGTTGGTTACTGCCTGCAGCAGGACGGCGCCGCCTCCAGGGGAGCAGCTATACACCGCCCCCATGGTCAGTGGCTACAAACTCGTAGCTTGCCTCCAACTTTCGCTAGGCATTTTGTCTTAAACTGACCTATCAAAACCCTCACTCGCCAGCATGAAGGGCCTGAAACTGTTCTGGCGCATGCAAGAGCCCAGATTTGCAAGAACGAAGCTCTTGCAAGAGCCCAATTAGACTCAAGAGTTGCAGTAGGCCATACTTGGGTTGCGGAATGTTCATCGCCTTGCCTGCTGCAGAACCGCAGCGCTCCAGCTCTGCAGATGCTCTGTGCGAGGTGCAAATTTCCCGCCCAGCGCTGCCTGTCTGTGAGCTTAGCCAGACCACAACACACAAGCACGCCGTGAGCGAGCAGGGCCACCAGCCTACTTACACATACATTAGCAGCACCGCACAGACACACAGCGCTGGGCGCCCCTCACAAGCAAAACAGAGCCCCGCTGCCGCAGAATAACACCGACCAGGACAGGCTATGCACCGCCGCGCCAAGTGAGCTGGCGCGACAGTGGGAGCGAGGCAGGCGCCCCCAAAACTCTCCCACTGTGAGCCAGCATAAGCACATACACTCCTGGAGTCTGAGGGGATCACGCCGGACGCCCTGTAGAAGATGCGCCCCTGGTCCAGCCGCGCGCAGAGGCTGACAGGGTACCCCCAAGCTCCGCGCACGGAGCGGCGGAGGGAACACGCCCTGCCAGCCTCTGCCCAGCCCTGGCAGCCCCTACTCGAACACCGCGTTGGTGGTCCGCCGGAAGCGCGGCGGCCGCTCGGCGCCCTGCTGCTGGAGCGCCATGAACTCCGCGTCGCGCAGGGCGAACAGGCGGCGCACGTTGATGATGGAGAGGTCGGCCAGGCTGGAGCAGGTCAGGTCGGCCTGCTTCAGGCGGTACGCCGGGTGCGCGCCCTGCACCGCCACCGCCTGCCGCGCGCGCGCAGGACGGCTGTGAGCAGGTGATGGCGGCCGCCGCGCGTGTCAGTGCCTGGTGGCCGCTTGCGCCATGACGGCTCCCGCCCGGTGCAGGAGCGCTGTCAGGCAGGCTGCCCAGCACGCACGGCACTGGCGTGCATGGTGCAGCGCGCTTGGGCCCGTCGCCGCCGCCAGCCGGGGCGTCCGGGGTTGCAGGCAGTCACACATACCCTTGACTCAGGCTGACCCTACCCCAGTCCTACCCTTGCCGCTGGCGGCCGCTCACAAGCACAGCCGCGCTATCCTGCCGGCGCCGCGCGCGCCTTCATGGTGCAGTTGTGCGCGGCGCAGACGCCGACAGGCGACGTCTCGAACACGACGCAGTGGTCGGGCGGGCGGCCGAGCTTGATCGCGGCCGACAGCAGCCGCTGCGCGAGCGTCTCCATGCCGTCCTCCGCGGTCACCTCCGCGCGGAAGAACCCGCGCAGGCCCATGCGCTCCAGCGCCGCGCGCACCGCCGTCCTGCGCGCGGGCGCGCCTCTGCATATGGGCACATGCGTCTCTGCATGCGCACGGCTGGCGAACGGCTTGCCCCCGCCACGCACCTTGCGTCCAGCGCATTCCCGGTCCGCCCGCTTGGTCGTGTGCGGCGACGACCATGACAACATGGTCCCACTGACAGAAAGTTCGCCTTACCGCTGAGACGTATTGCACAGCCTTGAGGTCAGGATCCCCCACCGCACGCCGCTGCTCATCACATACGGAAGGAAGCCTGCGGAAAAGTAGAGCAAGCAGACAAGGCTGAGCAAGCGAGGGCCCCTGTCTCACGGGCGCCCAGCACAGCGACCTCGCGGTCGGCCCCCGCCAGCACACCACAACGCTTGCCACGTTACGCCCCGCCCTTGTGCCCTCACAGGGACTGCCTGTTGACGGGATGCCACACGTGGTCCTGAGTACACAACAGGGGCAGCGTGACAGGACGCGCCTGTCGAAGGAGGTCACGAGCGCGCAGGGCACGCTGGCGCGCTGCAGCGCGGCCAGCCACTCGCGCACGCCCGGCCGCGGCTCGCTCAGCGTGTGGAACAGCTCTGAGTACACCGCCGCCACGCGCCAGGCCAGGCGCTGCGCGACGCCCCACTCGCGCGTCCACTGCAGCACCTGCCGCGGCCGCACGCCCCCCCTGTCAGGCGCTGGCCCAGTGAGGTGAGCATACCGTCGAGGTATGCTTCTGCACCGCTCACCGCACTCGCCTGCGTCTGACGCCATCAGGAAATGACAATGCAGATCGCAGAGCAGGCTTACATGCAAAGTTTTGCTGCGGCAAAACCCAAAAGAGCAGGCAGGACCTCGGTGATGGCCCGCTCTGGCCGCAGGTCGTAGAGCTGGCGCTCCGTCTGCGGGAAGGGCAGGCCCTCCTCCTCGGCCACCCGCCGCCACGCCTCGCGCTGCAGCTCGCGCGTGTCGGCTATCACGCCTGCGCGCAGGCACGCAAGCCCACCATAACGCTGAGCTGTCTGGCAACCACGTACGCGCAGCCTGAGGTCACCACAGCCGTCTTGTTGAGTGTGCTTCACGCGTCAAGCAGGAGGCAAGTACATCTCCAGACGAGCGTGTGCAGGCACCGTCAAAGTTGAAGAGCATGGCGTGCGCCTCGTCTGGCCGGAACGCTTGCCGCATGCGCTGCGCTCCTCGGACTTTCAGGCGCTCGTTCAGGTCGTCCACGCCCAGCCGCAGCGGCTCGCCGCTCAGACGAAACTGAATAAAGCCCTGCACGTGCGCCTTCTCGCAGTCATGAACGCAGGTTTAGACAGAGCACACCGTGCCCCTCTGCCCAGTGTGTGCCACTCTTGTGAATAGTATAGGCTGCTTCAACGCGCGTTTGCGTACAGAATCTGACGAGCCGGGGCGCGCCTGCCCATACTCAGCGCCCGCCGACAGGTGCCCGGCCTCCCTGACCTGCTGGAACAGCCGCTCAGCCTCCGGGTCAGACTGTGGCTCTGCCGCGTCGCTGCGTGCTCCGCAGTGCGCGTCCCTGCCTCGCCTGCGCGCGCGGCTCTCGGGCCTGCTTGCTCGCAGGCGCCGCCCCGCTGACAGCGCTTGGCGGCACACCAGCGGCCCAGGCGTGTGGCCACACGTGTGCAAGGTCTGCTGCATGACCGCACAGCGGACCACTGCGCGCTATATGTCTGCAAAGAGCCTTTCAGCCTGTGACACAGTCGCTTCACGCCACTCTTACTGCGTACTGTATGGCAGAGGCCAGAGAGCTTGGCTGCCTTGGCTGCCTTGCAGGAGACACCTTGTCGAATTGAAAGCTAATTAGGCTTCACCTCTGAAAGCTGCCAACCTAGCTGCTTCCCAGGAGGCTAGCCCTCTGTTTACAGTGCACTGCCACAGCACATCACAAAGGGCACTGTCCGCGCAGTGACCCACCTGCAACCACACTGCTCAGGCTGGAAGCGTGGCCCAGCACAGGGGCAGACCAAACTCGCAACAACGGTTTCTTATTTAGAAGCAGAGGGCTGCGGGACTGCCAGAGTTCAAATGCATTACATGCTCAAAATTCACCGACCCTCAACCGCAATACGCGCAGCTGCCAAGGCCTGACACTGGAACTGGACTGTCGCAAAGTCTAGAGGCTGCGCAGTGGCAGGCTCTGCGGCCAGCTGCGCTGCAGCAAACCACCCTATAATTAAATTAATGCATGGCTTACAGTGACGCACCCCGGCACAGCATGAGCGCTGCGCTGCCGCTCACGTACAGCAACTGGGCATGAAAGCCAAGTCGGCGCACCGCCGGGCGGTTAGGGGCGAGCGCATTCCAGGCGCAAGCAACCGCGCCGCCCGGCTGCGCACGCGCCGCGCTCACAGGCCAAACTTGGCGCGCCGCGGCGTGGCCAGCGGCGTGCTCGCGCCAGGCGTGGCGATGGCGCTGCGCTGGCGCTCGCGCACGGCGGCGGCGGCGGCGGCGGCCTCGGCGGCGCTCGCGGCGGCCTTCTGCTCGGCGGCCGCCATCTCGGCGCCCATGGAGGCCTTGGCGGCGCGCTCGCGCGCGCGCGCGGCCAGCCGCGAGCTGTGGCTCTCCTTGATGCTGAAGAACATGGGCCCCAGCTCGGCCAGCCACTCCGGGTCCACCGCCGTCACGCACTGCGCGCGGGCCGCCCCAGGACGCTCACCGCCGTGGCTCAGGCAAGCGCGAAGGTGTGCGAGCCCATGCGCGCGCGCGCGCGCCGCCAGCTGCGAGCTGCAATGTGCAATTGTCTGTGCAGCCCCCAGCGCCACACCTCTGTCAAGTGCGGCCATGACATGCCCGTGCTGCACGACTGCGCGCGCCTGCTGCAAGCGCTGCGCCCCATGCGAGCATGCCCCCCGGCACCCCCGGCGGCCTGCACTGCGCCAGCAAACCGTGCACTGCGGTGCCACGCAGACAGGCTTGGCATGCGAACCCGGGCATGCTGTCAGTGTGACAGCTGGGGCCCAAGCCTAGGGCGACCGCGACCTACCCTACACCCTACCAAACCCTTCACCCGAACCTAAGCGCGCGCGCCTGCATGTACTCCTTGGTGGTGAACACGAGCTCGTGGTAGGTGATGTAGTCGGGCGTGTAGCCCAGGCCGTACAGCGCGCTGGACGGGTGCAGGAAGCAGGGCATGCCGGAGCGGCAGTTCACGTACTCGCCGATGCCCTGCGCGCCCGTGCCCGCCGCGCGCTCGGCCGCCCGCGCTCGCGCTGTGCGCGAGAGCAGGCCCGTGCAGGCGGGGCCTGAGAGTCGTGCTGAGGAGCCGCGGGTGGCTGCGCACAGGCGCGCTTGAACAGACTCGAGTGCAAGTCAAGCGCGAGATGCGCATGGACGGCCTGCGAGCTACGCGGCCAGGGCTGCCGCCACTGCGCGGCCGCCTGCAGGCCGGGCCCCGCGCGCGCGCCGCGGCGCGCCTTGAGCTTGGCGGCGTTGTGGAAGTAGGCGGCGCAGATGGCCTTGCGCACGGCGTCCCAGTCGCTGCCCACGCTGCGCAGCGGGATCTTCTGCTGCTCCATGATGTCTGAGAGCTGCTGCCGCACCTCCTTGGCCTTGCGCAGCACTGCGCGGGTGACCAGCGTGTCAGAAGCTCTCCGCAATCCGCCCGACCATGGCACCGCGCACAGCCCCCCGCTTTCCTGCTGCCCTGACTGTGGCATGCAGAAGTCGTCTCCAATAACGTTGGCACCTCGAGTGCCACTCACTTTGTGGCGCCAGACTCTCCACGTGCGTACGTCCTCACAAGGCCAGCGCATGGCTCCCGAGCAGCGCAGGTCCTGCTTGCAACACAGCAGGCCGCGCGGGCTCCACGGGTAGCTGCCCCCGGGGCGCCGCGCGCACCCTTGGCCTGCAGGAAATGGTCGGAGCACCAGTCGGCGCGGTAGTTGTTGGACTTCCACTGCTGGTACACGTGCAGCATGGTCAGGTGGTCAGACTCCGGCACGAAGAACCTGCGCGCGTGCGCGCCGCGCTCGGCGCTCTGCGGCCGTGTCATGTAAGCGTGGCAATCCGAACGGAGCAACGGATGCGCAAGTGAGCAGCCGGAGCAGGTCTCGTGGCAGGGTCAGCAGGCTCACCTTGAGCAGCAGGAACAAACTGTAGCAGCCCTACCGCTGAACACACAGATGCGGGCAGGGGCAGGCAATGCAGCGCGGCACTGCACGTCCCTGGCCCTAGCCAAGACGAGCTGCAGCCTCTCAGGGCCTGCAAACCGGCTGTAGCTAATCAAAGCCGCTGACCCAGGCCGGGGGCGCGGCGCGCGCGCACTTCTCGCGCGCGGCGTCCGACTCCTCCGCGCGGTCGGCCGGGCGGAAGAACGCGGAGGGCACCGAGAGCATGGAAACCACGGTCAGCACCTCGTTGCTGCAGCCCAGCTGCGCGCCGATCAGCAGCATCTTGGCCAGCGGCGGGTCCAGCGGGAACTCCACCATCTTGCGGCCTGCGCGCGCCGGGTCAGGGTCAGGGTAGCTGATTTGGGGTTTGGGTAGCTACGTTAGAATGAAGGTCGGTGGGTCCTCCGACGCTCACAGCAGCGGCGCCTCTGCGGGCGGCGGCGCGCGCTCACCGCCCTGCCGCTACCTACAGTCCAAAAAAAACCTCTATACAGACTCGCAGCGGCGTCGCGCAGAGGCCACAACCAGGTACGCATGCAGGGCCCTGCACGCCAGGGCTGGTCCGCAGCCCGCCGGCAGCCCGTGCGAGCATGCCAAGCGCGGCAGCGCGGCCGGCGGGCGGGGCGGGCGGGCCGGGCGCGCGCCCAGGCTGGTCAGGCCGCCGGTGTTGTCCAGCGCGCCCAGCACCCACAGCCGGTGCATGGAGTTGAGGAGTGTGCCGGCGGGCGGGGCGCGCGGCCGGGCGCGCGCCCAGGCTGGTCAGGCCGCCGGTGTTGTCCAGCGCGCCCAGCACCCAGAGCCGGTGCATGGAGTTGAGGAGTG
>JAABUJ010000673.1_pt1 | contig 62189 bp, 85 predicted proteins | sample 5559131 | NCBI WGS metagenome assembly JAABUJ01 (sample SAMN10711875, study PRJNA513366) | rock metagenome | isolation source: Antarctica rocks | place: Antarctica: Victoria Land, Mt New Zealand nord | collected 2016-01-07 | reverse complement strand
GGGGTTCTCACGCTATACGGCTAGGGGAGGAGTGCGACAGGGGCAGTCTGCAGCTTGGGACCTCCGACAAGGGCCTGGGGCCGGTTTGGGCAGCCACGGCTGTGGGAGCGCCAGGTCGGTGCGATGATGCCCAGATGCAGATTTAACCCACGGGGGGGGGTCGGGCAGTTTTACTGCGCTGAGTTGCTGCCCCCGAAACTGGATGAGGCCTGGTTCAAGTGAGGCTGTCGCGTCTCGGGCCCTCTTGTGCTGCAGCGCCACTGTTACGCACAAGCACCCCCGCTGCGCATGTCTGTGTGAGCATGCTCAGGGCGTGAGCCCCGCACCCTGCGAAGCGGGCAAAGCGACATAAGCAGTATGACTCTATCACATTTTGGTTGGTCTATCACGTGCATTCTGGGTGTCCTGAAACCCCTGGGGAATGACCTGTGGTGCACATGCTGTGGCCCGCCGCCTTGCTTGTTGGCGCCATGGCTGCCCACGTAGGGGGGCTGCCACCATGAGTAAGCGTCACAGCATTCGCTGAAAGGATGTTGTGAAAACTGCTGCAACAGGTGCTGTGCTGGCTGCAGTTGCATGGCGCGGCAAAGTTCAGCCATTCAGCCTGTACGCAAGCCAGAGTGGCTTGGCTCTAACAGCCACCTTCACTGTTCTGAGGACGGTGCGCGCAGGACAGCACTTGCGGGGCCCTGACGGCATAGAGCGCGTCAGATACTGGTGATATATGCAATGAAATCATACCTCCGACTCACATTCTGGGTTGCAAAGCCCGCACACGCGACAACATCAGACACACCTATGCGCGTTGCAGAGCTCCTGCCCGGGTTGAACAGGCTCCATTATGCCTTGGGCATCAGGCGACCCGCCACCTAGAACCAGCAAGAACGGCAGCGCGGGCGGCTGCTACAACTGGGGCCTGTCACCGCCGGCCGGCGCGCGACGCGGAGGCGCGCCCCCCCGTCCCGCGCCCCGCCCGAGACCCCACTGCGCCGCGCTTCCCCGCGCGGGGCCTTCCAGTCCCGGCGGCCCGTGGCCCGGCCGCCTGCCGGCAACCTGTTGGGGCGCCCCGCGCGGCGGCGCGCGGCGCGCAGCGGCCTGGCGATACGCCGCGTCGCCTGCCGCCTCACCTGCAGCGCCAGGGCGTCAGCAGCTCACGGCACACATCATGACATATCTGAAGGCCTCTTCGCGGAACCTCACTTGCAGCCACTAAAGTGCGTGCTCAGCGTCTTATTTTTTGCCTGCCGTTTTGTATGAAGGCAATGACACCCGCACAGGCAAGTGCTGTAACTTCCTAGAAACAGAAATCTGGAAAAGGTCCTCACAGGCGGGCAGGGTGCCGCACCGTCGCGCACGCTCTCGGCGCCGCGCTCGTGCGCGCCGGCCGCGCGCAGCACATGCACAATATCCATGCAGCCGCGCCGGCGCGCGAGCGTGAGCGGCAGCTGCCGCGCCGCATCGCGCTGCTCCAGCACGCCCGGCAGCAGCGCGAGCTGCGCCACCACGGACTCCAGGCCCTGCGCGCCAGGGTTCTGCTCTGGCACCTGGCTGCCTGCCCAGGCTGAGAGTTAACTTCAAGCGCATTGTGCATTTGCGCAAGGGTGTCTCTGCACGCTGTGACATCCCGCCGGCGCTGCCAGACGCTGGCGAGCTGGCTCTGACCCGGCACATCGCGAGGGGCGCAGCCGCAATCACCTCGCCGATCGGCAGGCAAACCCGCGCGGGCCTGCGCGTGCGCCGCCCGCACCGCCGCGCTGCTCGCCGCGCGCGGGAGCCAGGCGCGCCTGCCAGACGGCCAGGTGGATGGCAAAGCCGCCGCTGTCGGCGTCGCGCACCCAGGCCAGCCGCGGCTCTGCATCTAGCAGCGCGGCCGCGTCCTCGGCCGCGTCGGCGCGCAGCGCCACCATCAGCCGCCCGGCGGCCTTTCTGCGCGAGCGGGCGGGGCAGGCGGGTGCAGCGCAGCAGCCAGGTGCCATAAGCAGTGTTGCAAAGATGCGGCTGCACAATTCGTAGTGCCTCTTCTGCCCCATGATGCGGGGCATGCATGGCGCCGGCGCACAGGCCAGCGCATCAGTGGTCGCGTTGCATGCTCCAACTAGTAAAAGGACTCGGACTCTGCCACTGCACCCCTGTGACGCCACTCGGTAGTGTACTTCACCCCCAGGCCTCAACAGCGCGTTTGCCTGCTCCCGTTGGCGGGGCAGCTCACGGCCGGCGGCCGGTCCCCCGCGCCTGCGCGTGCACAGCTCCTGGACCTCCGCCGGCACGGCCGCGCCGCCCTCCAGCATCGCCCTCACCTCGCCCTGCGCATGCATGTGAGCTGTCGGTCCGGCGCCGATCGGCAGTCTCCCCCACGGACGTGCGACCCACCTGCTGCCGGGTTGCGGCCGCCGGACCGCATGCATGCCAACACACTCAAGGGGTTCCCGCGCACGGATAGATGGCCTATCAGCAGCAACAAAGTCGGCCCGCAGCCCTGTGTGCGCTGGGCGGGCCCGGCACGCCGGGACGCGTGGCGCATGCACAGGTGACAGGACTACCCAGCACGGGCTTGCCCACGGCGCCTGCCGCCGACTGCGCCTGGCTTGCGATTGGGTGCAGGGTATGGTTATGGTAGGCCCTGACCCGCACCTGGCTGTACCCCCAGAAGCGGCCGCCCTCCTCCTGGCACCAGCGCCACACCTCGCGCGCGCGCGAGCCGCGGGCGGCGGGGCCGGCGCCCGCCGCGCCAGCGCCCGCGTCAGCGCGCCGCTGGGACACTTGCAGGCAGCGCTGCGCGCCGACGCCCTGCGCGCCCGGCGGCGGGCGGCGCCCTGACTGCGCTGGCAGTGGCGGGCGTGCATCGCAGCGCGGTGCTCAGCAGGGGCGGCCCGGGCGCGGCGGGGGCGGGGGCGCTACCTGGCTCTCGCTCGACAGCCCCGCGCGCTGCGCGAGCTCGTGCCAGTGCGCGCGCTCCTGCTTGCTCAGCGTGGGCGGCAGGCGCAGCAGGAGCCTGGCGCCCTGGGGACGGGCGACGTCAGCGCGCCTGCGGCAGGCTCGTGCAGAGCAGCGGCAGCCTGCGCTGTCTGCAGTGGGCGACGAGGGGCGGCGCCTCACCGCGGGTCGCCTTCGGGGAAGGCGTCGCCTGCCGCCCCGCACGCCTGCAGGAACCACTCCAGCAGCTCTTCCGCGGTCTCTGGCACGGTGGGCCACGGCACTGCCAGCCAGTCCTGTGCGCACACGGAGGCGCTCAGGCTCGAGCCTAGTCAACGCTTCTGTACACCCGAGCAGCCCCACACCGACCTGTGGCACAGTGGCGACCGCAGTGAAGGCAGAGTGCGCTCACGATATACATCTACAGCACAGCGCACTGCTTTTGCATTCTCACCTCACCTTGACAAGGCCATCGCTGCCGTCTGCAATGCCCGGCTCATCTGTGCTCCTGCCCTGCTCCGCAAAGGGGCAGTCCGCCAAGGTCGCCGGGCTGTCCCGCGAGCGCTGGAGGAGCACCTGCGCGTCAGCAGACTGCCCTCCGACACAAGCTCCACATTTAAGAAACACCATCGCACTCCCACCTGCGCCCGTGCGCTGTGAGCAGCAGGGCGGCACCTGAAGGTAGGCGCCTCCCTCGGCGCTGACGTCGCCGAGCGTGCGAGCCACGTCCGATCTTGCAGCATCTCCACCTGCGCCCCGCTGGTGCGGCGGCGTATATCGCGCTGCTGGCGCTCTAGGCATGACCCTGCGGCTGCCTGAATGCGAAGTTGAGCACCTGCTTAGCTCCCAGGATGTCCTAGAGGATGTCGAGTGTGCACGTGCCAGCATGATGCCTTGTTTGGCTCTAAACGAGATGTTGCAGCAAGGGTTGCACGGATATTAGTTGTGCGCAGCGCGTCTACGCCGCAGAGTTCCTGCTCTCCTGTAGCTGCATGGCTAGTGAGCCGGGCGCAGAAGAAACCTCTCCCGTGGTGGCCAGGGCGATATGTCGGCAGGTCAGCTTAGTGAGCAGGGCATTGCCGCGCTGCTCCTGCGCACTGGGACTTGAGGCCCGCAGCGGGCTACGAACAACGAGCGCAAGAGTGCGTTTTAAGATCAGGCCAGCACGTGACCTTAGTCACGGCACTGCCACCAGGCTGGAATACGCGCTGGCCGCGCAGGCACCTAGTCGCCGGCTTGCAGAAGTGCTTGCCGGCCGCTGTGTGTACTCCATATCGGTGGCGGTGCTATGACTGAGGTCGTGCGCTGGCCTGATCTTGAAACTGCACTGGCGGTTTGTAGCCGCAGCGGGCCTTTGGTGCCGTCGCGCAGGAGCAGCGAAGGCAACGGCCTGCTCACTGTGCTGTTCTGCCGGCATGTCGCCCGACCACCGCGGCGGCGGCATTCTTTGTGTCGAGCTCACTGGGCATGCGAGGAATCAGCTGGGGTCCAGCGGCGGAGGCGCAAGGCAGCGCAAGAGCTTTAAAGCCTGTGGGGGAGAGGCGTTTGAAAGCGAAGGTGCCAGGGGCGGCCCGCATAGGGCGACGACGTCGCGTGGCGCAAGGCTGCGTAGGGCCGTGTTAGGCGCACGGGCGGAGCCAGTGGGGCAGTGCAGTGCCGGCCCCTAGTAAGCACGTTACGCCCCCGTGCCATGACCATATTCTTGTGAATTTGTCTGCGGCCTAATTGTGTGTGCCGTCTAATTAGCACATGAGGGGAGCTCGCATGCATGCTCCGGTTTGCAGGGCGCTTGCAGGTGTGTCAATCTGACATATGCATGTGATTTCCTGCAAGTTCTAAGTATGGAAACATGGCAAGGCAGAGTGTGCAGCACCCTTGCCTGCCAGATGCTGTTCATCAACGGCATACAAGCTGGCCTGTGACAAGCTGTGCTCAACATCTGCCCAGGACATGCACGCCCCGGCAGTGGCAAATGCAGGACAAGCAGACGTGTCACAGCTTGGCCTCTGGAACAAATAGCAGCCGCCGCCGCCGTGCATACTCCAGCATGGCGGCCAGCATAACAAGGGCAATGAACACCGATGTGAACGTCGCGGTGTGCCACGTCCACTGCGTGCGTTTTTCACACCAATCAGTGCCGCTGCAATCAGAAAATCAAGAGTGCATGCTGCAACAGGTGAGAGCCGCACCAGTGGGGTGGACGCGATGTTAAAGTACAGATTCTGCCCGAAGATGGACGCCGTCATGGCCACCCACGTGATGGCGACCGTGAAGATGGTCAGCGCCTGCGCGCGGCTCCCGCTCCCTTACTGCATGCGCGTGCTGAGGCGGCATGAGGTATGTTGAGGGTATCGCACCCTGATACTACCCTGTCCAGGCGCCGCAGTCGATGCTCGCATGTTGCATGCAGCTTCGCAAGGCAAGGTGGCCCGCAACGCACAACGGCCGCCACGCGGCATCCAGCGCGTGCGACTCCATGAACCCGCTGCGCGTTTGCCAGTGACCGCTGCTCTGCAGGTTGGGCGATGCCATGCGCCGCGCACAGGCGCACCAGGTTGTAGGCGACCAACTCGTTGCGCCGGTGATCGAGGTCGAGCGCGATGCACGCCTCGGTCGCGTCGATACGCTCCTTCAGCATGCCGAGGCGCGCGAGCACGGCGTCCACCTGCCGGCGGCCCGCCGCGGCGGCTCGCTGCTCGATGGGGCGCACCCCGCGCTCGTGCCGGCCACGCGCGCGTGCGCGCACCAGCGGCGAGCATGGAGGCGCGCTACCCTAACCTACCCTACCCTATGGCCAGGGCGGCGCCTGCGTGAAGTAGGTGTCCAGCAGGTCCTCGCAGCCCTCCACGTTGTGGCGGTCAAGGCCGGCCAGCGCGCGCGTCCACATGACTGTCTGCAGGTCCTCGCCGCCCTCGCTCCCGTCCGCGCTCACCCAGCGCGAGCCGCGCGCCTGCGCGCTGTCTGCGTCGCACCAAGCTGCCGGCCCTGCATGGGCGACGGTGTCCGCGCGGACTTGGCGCAGGCCGCGGCACCCATGCTGCCGAGGGTGCAGATGTGCTATCTGTGCACGAGTGTATCCACTGGCCGTGCTCTGCCAGCTGCTGCGCTGGGCGCACCCAGAGAGCACCTGGTCTCTCACTGTGACACCGTCTGCAGGCTCGACACCCGAGCTAGCTGGCCCAGTGTGCCTGGCAGGAGCGCCGGCCACGCTCGGGCTGCACGCCTGCGCTGAGCGTATGGAAGGGTCCGCATGTCGCAGCGCCTGGGACCGCAGCAGCACGGCGCGCGGCGGCCCCGGCGCCTGCACAGGCATACTGTGCATGTCAGCAACGTAAAGTCTGCAACCGAGGCTGACAAACTCGCCGCGCACACGCTGATCAACCTCATACCTGTTACAATAGGTTACAACCCTCTCTGCTGTGGCTGGTTCACTGTCTTGCATCCTCTCCGTGTCTGCATGTGAATTGTCCGCTAAATGCTGGGCCACAGGGGATGGCAGGCGCCAGAGACACATACACTTCAGGACTTGGGAACGAAGAGGTATGCCAGTTGCCCAGGCCACCGTTTGCCATTTGCCATGAAGCGCAACTTTTGAGTGCAAATCGGGGCACAGGTCAAGCAGTCCTGCTTGCGTGTGCGCGCAGACATGGCTGCGCCAAGCATGGCTGACAACCTGTGCTGCAGCGCGTGGGGACCAAGACGCGCTGCTGTGAAGCGCCGCTTCCGCCGCTGGCACGTAGGCGCCTGCATGCATGGCGAGGCATTGCTTTGAGTGCCCGGGCTTTAGGTGTTACTGCAGGAGTGAAGTCACACGTGACATGCGCTTGTCATCCAAAAGTGACACAGCAAGATGCCTGCGGGCTGGACCAGGCCCCTGTAGCAAACAAGTGGGCACGCACGCGCAGGGCACAGTTGCAGCTTGCTGCCTGTAGCATGGTGCTCAATATGGGCAGCGCACGTCCTGTGCATAGCTGGGGCTGCAGGAGCGCATGCCGTCATGTTGCACGCCTCAATGGCTCTAAGATACGCAGCCACCCCGTGTGGTAGGCCCCTGCTTGACGGCAGAAGCAGTCACATCTCAACAAGGCATCTCAGTGCGCTGCAAGAGCGCACCGCCCGCACCACTGCCCACCCGCTCGTCGGCGAGCCCCCTCGATGCTGCAGCCAAAGCTGCTGCCGTGGCGGGCGCCGGCGCCGCCTCGGGCGCCCGCCCCGCACGGCTGTGCGCCTCTGGCTCAGCCACGCGCCCGGGCAGGTGCTCCGCGGCTCCCAGCCACTCGCCCGCCCGCCTGCCTGAAGCGGCGGCCACGGCGGCCGCCGCCGCCGCCGCACGCGCCGACGCCGCCTCGGGCGCCCGCCCCGCACGGCTGTGCGCCTCTGGCTCGGGCACGCGACCGGGCAGAGGCTCGCCCGCCGCGGCAGCCACAGCCGCGGCGGCCGCCGCCGCCCGAGCCGCGGCCGCATCCGGCGCCCGCCCGCCGCGGCTGTGCGCCTCCAGCTCCGCCACCCGGCCAGGCACATGCAGCGCGTGCGCAAACACGCTGCCGCCCGGCCCGTCCGAAAACAGCTCATGCGCGTTGCCGGGCTCGTGCTCATGCGCGCCGCCAGCAGCCGCCGCGGCCGCGGCGAACGTGACGCCAGTCGGCGGCCTCGCAAGCACCGCGGCCGGCGGCGGCGCGCCGGGTCTCAGTGCGAGGGTTTGCGACCCTGGCACGCCGGCCGCGTCCGCTGCCAGCGCACCGGGCGTGCCAGCTAAAGCTGCCTCTCCTCCGACGTCTGAGTCTGTCGGCGGGTCGAGGGCAGTTGGAGTATTGCGCGCGCGGCGCAGGGATGCGCTGCGCGCCAGAGTCGCCGCGCGTGCAAGGTTGGCGGCGCGCATAAAGGTCGCGGCGCGGCTCGCGCTGGGAGAGTCGCCGCTGGACGCGGACGCGGCCTGCGGGCCCTGCTCGGCGCGGCGGGGTGTGAGGGCGCGGCCATCGACCAAAAGCTGCCTAGGTTGGAGTGCAGCTGACGCGCTGGCATGATGTGTCAGCTTGAAGCTGCTGCCTGTGGCCTAGCAGACACACGGAATGCCCTGCGCTTCTTCAAACACCCACCCAACAGTGTCACAGAGTCGGAAGCCACAGGAGGGCTGGCGATAGTGCCTCGGCACGCCGCGTGCAGCGCGCCTGCAGAGTGGCGAGCTCGTTCGCCTCCGCGCGTCGCGCCAGGTACATGTCTTCCAGCTTCTGCGCTCCGCGGCCCCGCAGCTGGCTGAGCATGGCGTGGCTATGCATGGCATGGGGCGGAGCGCACAATCCAAAGGCCGCGAACAGGGTAACACAGCAGTACACCGCAAGCTGCATGCGCAGGCAGTTTACCGCGCGACACAGAGCTGGCCTGCCTTCTCAGCTGTGATGCGGTGCAGGCGCGTTTGTGCATGCGTGCAGCGCAGGCCAGTCAGCCCTGTGCAGACACGGCGGGCCTGGGCGAGAGTGCAGACCAGCCACGGGCGGCCGGTGCCGGACCTGGTGGTCGTTCAGGATGTCCTCCAGCACCTGTGCGTCAGAGCAAGTCTCAGATAAGCTCTAAGCATTCCCACCACAGCTGTCTGCAGTCGGCGAGAGGCCGACAGGGGTCAGCCCTCGGCGCTGTAAGCCCGCCACTGCCTGCATCTTGGTGTGTGCCAGGTCATGGTCATGCTAACGCATCACGTCCCGCAGCACCAGCATGTTGGCCCGCGGCCGCTGCGCCTGCTTGACTTTGGCCACGCGCGCGGCCAGGCGCGTGAGCACGCTCTTGTCCAGGCGCACGGCGTCCAGGCCGTGCCGCGACACGCTGCGCCCCAGGCTCTCCAGCAGCGGGTTCACGCGCCTCTGCGCGCGCGCTGCAGTAGGGTTGGGCTGCAGGGCTATTTGGCTGGGACCCGGCGGGGCCTGCCGCACCCCGCGCTCACAGGGTGGCAACGGGGCGCTCTGCGGGACCCTGCTGAGCAGTGACATGCTTAAAGCCGCTTGAGCACACTGCCTTTTGCCAGCTCAAGGTCTACACACCAGAGGCGGCCCAATCTCTGCTGCAAGGTTGTGCACAAACACTTGTTGAGACTGCCCAACAGCTCGCCACCTCAATGTCATTCGCTTCGGCCTCCAGGCCGCGCGAGCAGGCGGCGAGCGCGGTCTCCAGGGCCAGCAGCTCATACGGCAGCCGGCTGTCGATGTGCATATTGCTGACGTCCCTGAGCACAGCCGCGCAGAGGCTCTCAGCGCTTCGTGAGTTTGCATGCTGCTCGCCTGCAGGCCTGAATCTGCAGGCACCGATTTCATGCACTGCAGAAACCCGCAGCCGCAGCCCACAGCGGGGGACCACCACTTCAGTGCTTAACAGTTGCATGAGGTACATGCATGCATGCTCATCCACAGCAGCCCCAGATGTGCAGATTGCAGCCACGGCAGCAGGCCGGCCTTGTCGGGTGTCCGCATTTTGCTGCGCGCGCCTGTCCGACGTCGCCGTCCCGGCCAGCAGCAGGCGCTCGACCAGGTCGCGCACGAACTGCGACGCGGGGCTCGGGAAGGCGCTGTGCATGCTGGCCGGTTGCTGTGCGGCGGCGCCGCCGTGCGGCGCCGCGGGCCCCCGGTCGCCCGCTGCCCCAGCATGCAGGTTCAGCGGGTGCCCAGGCCCCGGCACGCTCAGCACGAGCACCTGCGCGCGCACCCGGGCTGCAGCGCGCCGCGACTGCAAGGGCGGGGCTGTGGCTGGCGAGCGTGCAGTGGCGCGTGGCTGCTGCCAGGCCGTCAGGCAGGCGCCCGGGGTTGGCGGGTGCAGGCGCATAAAGGCTGGCGGCCCGCGCCTGGTCCTGCGTGACTATCATCTTGATAGCTTCCAGGTTGACAACAAAGGCTTTCTCGCGCACCAGGATGCCGGCCTGGTATGCATTGGCAACCTGCGCGGCAGGCGCTGGGTGACTTGTACGTCTCTGCACTTAATAGGAAGCCGTGCTGGACGCTCTCTCGCACCGTGGACTCCAGGCTGCGCAGGTCGCGGTACGGGATGTTCCAGGCGCAGCACGAGCGTGTGCTTGTCCACGTTCACATAGGCCAGCTTGCCCTGCGCATCGATCTGGAGCCACTTCCGGCTGGTAGCAGCACGTGGAGGCGCAGCCTTTACCCCGGAATGCATGCGCCCAATCATGCCGAGCCTGTCTTGCGCTACCTACCTGCGATGCAGTGAGCGCGAGAGGGCTGGCTGTCACAGGCAAAACGCAGCTTTCGGGTTTGCACTGGGGTTCCGACATCGAGTATCGGAGCCGAACCAGGGTGCACTGCACTGCTTGCGGGTGGCGGGCCGCGGAGGCTGGCAGGCGCCAGCATAAAAAGTATCTTAGCGGAGGTCCTGCGAAGTGGGTGTGAGCGGGGGGTCATGGGTGCATGCCTGACCAAGCAGAGCTGCCTGGCCGTGGACTACCCGGCCGGCTCCCGGGAAGGCACCAGAGCACTACGGGTTGACAACGCCACACGCGGCGTGGGGCGGTGCGAAGCCCGATTGCAACCGCAGAGCCCCCTCAAAGGCTGTCATCAGCGAGCGGGCACCGTCGAGCTTGCAAGACCTCTGACATACTTTCGCCCAGGACGCGAAGCGCACAGTCGATCCAGTGCCTCGTGCCAGCACAGGCGCCTTTGCAGCTTGATGTGTGATCCAGTATCCTTGATGAAGCAGGCGCTGCTCGCACCCAAGTTCTACCTGCAGTGGCGCACAAGCTCAGATGGACACCAATCACCGCCCAGCGCTTGGCAGCTCAGGCTAGCTTGCGCGGTCAGGCTTCGCGTTTCTGTGCGCCAACGGCCAGGCGCCCGGCAGCCCCCCAGCGCATGCGGCCAGTCCGCAGGCACCAGAAGCCGCCCAGAAACCGTCTGCAAGGGAGCTAGAGTAACACCCGCGCCTGTGTTGCGCACCGACAGGCCGCCGCACACGGATGCAACGGCCACCGTGAACGCCAGCGTCGCAGTCCAGGCGCGTGCCCAACCTGCGCCCTGTCCTCCTGAGACCTCCTCCTGCCCTGCACTGGGCCACGACGCAGGCTTCTGAGGGATATACCATAAGTGCACAGTGGTGTGAGGCCGGCCCCCGCGCGCAGGGCTTGGTCAAGGTGGTGCCGGTCGATGGGGACGTCGTGAGCGTGGTGATAGAGGCGGCGCCGCCTTCGCCGCGCAAGGAGCGTCGCCAGGCCCTGGACTCGCAGGTGCGCCTCTGCCTGTGCCACAGGGCACACCAGCGCGCCGGCGGGCAGCCACTTACTTCACCAGTGTGTCGCGCACTGTAGGCGGGGGGCGCGCAGCGCCCGCCAGGTTGCGGCGCTGAAGCTTACAGGCCCGTGTGAGTCCTCGGAGGCGGGCCTGGCTTCAGGCTCAGCAGCACAGAGAGAGCGGGCATGCAGCGGCATGCAGATGGATGGTCAGGACGGAGTTGCGGCCTTCGCCTGCAAGCACAGCGGGCCTGTGCTCTGGGGCTCGCGAGGCGCGCGCTGCGCCGGCGGGCGTGCTCCTCACATGGCGGCGCGGGCGCGCCAGGCCGGCGAGGACCGGGCGGTGCTGGTGGAGGACGCCAGCAGCGGGGAGGATGGGGACAGCAGCGGGGATGGCGAGCGCGACGAGCCCGCTGCCGGGTGTGCACCCGGGCAGCCTGTCCGCACCTTGCCCCGCCGCGCGCGCTGGGGCCAACAGGCGCAGAGGGCCTGCAGGGCGGCGAGTCCGCAGCTTGGCCAAGCCTAAAGAGAAATTGCTTTCTGCAGCCCAGACGCGCGCGCTCATGGCGAGCAGGCTGGCGGACGGACGCGCATGTGAGCCGACGGAGCAGCAGGCGCTGGCGCTGGCGGAGGTGCTGCAGCGGGGCGCGGCCCTCCGCGATGCGGACCCTGCCAAGCTCCAGCAGGCGCGCATCTGCCATGGTATCACCCGTCTTGGCAATCCACCGGCACCCGTCATAAACCTCCATGCCCGACAGACCATGCCTGGACGCGCAGCTGCTGCGGAGCATGCAGGATTGCAGCTGACTGGGTGGATGCGCCGCGCACCGACACGTTTCGGCGGGGACGCAGCTGGTGCGGCGCATGCAGCGGCTGCCGCTGCCGATGGGCAGCGCGGTGCCGCCGCCGGCCGCGCGCGGCCACGTCATCGTCCTGCTGAGCGGCGCCGTCCTCGTGCACGGCTGCGCTGCAAGCCTCGGCTGCACAGCGTCGGCGGGCAGCGCGGGCGCCGCGGCCGGGTGCGCGCAGGCGGCGGAGGCCGGCGCGCCGCCCGGCAAGGGCGGCGGCGACGCGCGCGTCAGCGGCAGCGGCATCAACTTTGGCGGCGGCAGCGAGGCGGGCCCGGCGGGGGGCACCGCCGCGGGGGCCCTCGGAGGCGCCGCTGCCAGTGCATGCAGCGGTGCGGCGAGCAAGCCGTGCGCGAGCGAGCCGGCGTCGGTCAGCGGGCCATGCCTGCTGGGCAGCGTGGCGGCGGCGGCGGCGGGCGAGGACCCATGGGCGGAGGCGGCCGGCGGGAGCATGGTGGCCGCGACGGCGCTGGAGTGCTGGCTGCTGGAAGGGCGCACGCTGCGGAGGGTGCGGCCGGCCCTTGCTGGTGGCTTGGCTGAGGGCCGCAGCGCCATAGCATTGTACGTCTGGGACTTCCGCCATATGAGCCATGCTCAGCAGTATGCTGCATGCAGCAGCACATTGGAGATCCAGCGACTGGCCCACACAGCATGCGCGTCACCAAGCGGTAGCTTGCTGCATTATCATACCATTCACTGCCCAGCACTGATCGAGAAGCTCACAGTGCTTCCCGCCCTTGCCGCCCGCTGTGCTTGTGCTCATGGAGCTGACCCCTGCCCCGCTCGGCGCCGCGCACAGTTCTGCCGGCGGCACTCCGCGACGGCGCGGCGGCTGCGCTTCCTGCGCAACGTCCCGCTGCTCAAGGGCCTGGCCGACGCCGCGCTGCTCGCGGCGGCGGCGAACATGGCGGAGCACCGCTTTGCGGTGCGTGCCATGCTGACCCGCAGAGGGTTGGGGGCCCGCGGGCATGCCACATGCGTGCGTACTGTGGCGAGCTGTGCGGCTATGCGCATGTGGCCCGTGCCTGAGGCGTATAGCCGCACAATTCGTCACTGTGTGCCGACCACAATCCAGACATCTGCCATGCCCAGCGTCTTGCGTTCTTGGCACAACCGCAGGCGCCTGCAGCTTGGCGCCAAGACGGCGAAGCAGGCAAGCAGCATGAGGAAACGTATGTGTCCTGAGGAGGACTTGCTGTGGCACGCAAAAGCCTGTCGGCTTGTGGACAAGCAGAAACCAACATCTGCCGCCCGCCGCTCCCGCCAGGCCGGCCAGGCGCTGCCATGCGGCGCGGGCGGCGAGTGCCTGTACATCGTCAGGCACGGCTTTGTGCGCGCGGCGCTGGCAGCCGGCGACGGCAGCGCTCTGCTCGGCCGCGGCCACCTCGTCGGCTCGCGCGCCCTTATTGACGGCGCGATCCCAAAGACCTCGCACATCGTGAAAAGTGCCCCTGCGCAGATGGAAAGGGAAGGTGAGCGGTCCTGCTTGTTGCACGGACATGCGCCGGGCAGAGCGAGCGCTCAAGCCAGCCAGGAAAATATGTATGTCCCTATCCTATCTACCCTAGCGCTATCACATGCCGCAGGCCGCTGCGGCATGCACAGGCGCTGCCGAGCTGCTTGCCCATCGCATGCGCGCATCAGCAGACGCGCTGGGCGGAGAGTGTCCTTAGGCAGTCGAGCCCCGGGCCCCGCAGGCAAGCTGCGACGCGCGCGCTGCCGGGCGGCCGGCGCGTGCGAGGCGGTGGCGCTGCCGCGCCGCGTGCTGGATGCGCTGGACGCGCCCGCGCTGGCCGGCGCGCTGGACCTAGAGGCCGTAGATGCGGCGCTGCAGGTGCGCTGCTGTGCCAGCACCATGGTCAAGCCCCAACGGGCTGCCTTGCCAGCGCCATGGCCGAGCCCCAGCGGGCTGCTGTGCCAGCGCCGTGGCCGAGCCCCGACGTGAGGGGACAGGGTTGTGTGACTCTCTCACCACCCTCTTTGTGCTCGTCACAGTGCATCAAGCACTCGTGGGAGTCATGCTGGCCAATGGCAGGCTGCTCCGCTTTATGTGCACCTGGGACTGCTGATCACTACCACTCTATATAGCGTGGCAGCCAGGGTCACACTCTGAGGCTTCCATGCACAGCACAGGCATTGCTTCAAGGTCGCTGCCATGTCCTTTCTGACTGCCTCCTTCAGCCTGGCCACGCTGTTCAGCATGCGGCCATGTGCGCAGGCGCTGCCGCTGCTGCGCGGCGCGCCGCCGGCCGCGCTGGAGGCCGCGGCCGACGCCTTCCAGCGCCAGGCCGTCGCCTGCGGCGAGGTGCTGGCGCTCGCGGGGCGGCCGCTGGACAAGGCGCGTCCCTAACCCTACCCTAGTTTGCGCTCCACCCCCAGGCCCTGTTTCAAGGATGCCATGCGGTCGCCTGCGGCAAGGTGCCGGTGCTTTCAGGGCGGCCTGCTGGGCAGGCGCATGTGTCCCCGATCCAGCCTCTGGCTTCCTTCAGCCTGTGCCATGCGTGCGCGCATGAGTTGGCTGGAAAGAGCCCAGCCCGCTGAGCGAGGCACCATGCTTGTAGCTGGGTGCTAGATTTGTTGTGTTCACATCATTGCAAACATGATTGAGGACAATGAAGTCGCTTCGCGGCAGATTGCGATGCTGCGGTCGGGCGAGCTGGCGTCACTGCCGGCGGGCGCCAGCGCCGTCACGGACATCGCAGGCGTGCGCGTGGTCGGCGCGCAAGCGCTGCAGGCGCGCCCCCAACAGTCTGCGCGCCAGACAGCGGCGGCCTCCGTGCGTTGAAGGAGTGTGCGGGGAGGCTGGAGGCTGACACTTGGGCAAGCAGGGTGTATGATCCCTGACATGCAGGGGCAGTCTGTGTATCCATGTCACACCTTGCACCACGGCTGTCGTGTGTCTATGGCTTGTGAACCTGCGTTCTGACATGCTCCTCACATGCTTTCAGCTTGCCGCGCACACCTTTGCTCGCAGTGGACCATGCTGAAAAGCGTCTGACCTTGCAGCCTGTCGCGTCCAGGACGACGCGCCCAGCAGCGCCACAGTCAGCGTGGTCTCGGACGCCGCGGTGCTGCTCGTGTGCAGCCGCGCAGCGCTGCGAGACGCGGTGGCGGCGGCGGCCGCGGCGACGGCCGCGGCGGCCGCAGCGGCAGCTGCTCCCCCGGATGCCTCGGCTGCTCCGGCGCCCCAGCGCCTGCCCCTGACGCCCGAGCATGTCGCCGCGGCGGCCACCGCGCTGCGGCAGAGCAGCGGCCTCCGGGTGTGTGGGCTGCAGGCAGCATGCACTTCCCTTAATCACGCAGGCCGGCTGCTGCATTTTAGGGATTTGTCGCGGTAGCGCCTACCCTTACATGTGCAGCATAGACTCCTGCTGATGCTGCAGCAATAGGGAGTGTCGCATGCGACAGCGGGCCGCTCCATGCTATATAAGCGCTGGTGCAGAGGCCGCAGAGCAGGGCCTGCGCTGCCCGCGCATGTGCACAGTCACCCCTGAGTATTCCTGGCCATGCATTGTGTTGCTGAGCCGAGAGTGCTGCAGGCGCTCGTGGCCTGCCAGAAATTTCTGGCAGACGTGCGTTCCTGGCAGACACGCACCTGAGGACCTGGGTGTAGCGCAAAGCACGTGCTGGCACGCTCCTGAGCAAAGTGCACGGGGTGTATACCGCAGAGCGTGTGCGAGAATGGCACAAGCCCCAACTGAGTGCTGGCACGGCAGGCGCTGACGGAGGACGAGGTCCAGCGGCTGGCCACCGCGTGTGATCTGCGCGCGCTCGCGCCCGGCGACGTCGCTGGCGGCGGCGGCTGCGCCGGCGGCGCGCTCGCGGTGGTCGCGGCAGGCGCCTGCGCCGCTGCATCGCACGACAGGGTCGCACCGGGACGCGCGCGGCTGAGCGAGCGCGAGGTGCTCGCAGGCTCTTCCCACCGCATGCGCGCCGCGGCTTCCCACGCAAGTGCATTGAGGACCACCTGGAGCTGGCAGGGCTCACACAGCGCTCGCAACTTGGGGGGCATGTGCATGTGCAGCACCTATGTATGCACCATGACCCGTGGTTGGTTCGGGTTTACATGCGGTGCCTGCTGCGGCAGGTGGCGCGCCTGGACGGCACGGTCCTGCGCGCGTGCGGCGCCGTCGGGCAGGACGCGCTGGCGCACGCAGAGCCGCAGCACGCGCGCGCGCGCCTCGTGGCGCTCGAGGCCAATACGCAGGCGCGCTGTTAGCCGCGCGCGCTCGTTTGCGCGCGCCTGGACCATGGCCTGATGAGGCGCTCTGCTTGACCTCAGTGGGACAGGGTGAGGGATGCTGCTCCAGCGCGTCCGGCAGCCTCGGTAGGTGAATGCTCTGTATGCAGCAGCTTTATACCTTTTTACATCGGCACACTGGCACACTGACTACCACGCACTGGGAGGTCAGCTTGCATAGCATCATGACGCTCTGCCTGTCTGCGGCCAGTGCAGCATCTTTGTACTGGTAGAGGCATCATGCCTTGCTGCTTGATGTGCTACTAGCACTGGGTGAGACGAACCTGCGCCTGGCACCAGGTCATGACGCTGAGCCGGGCCGCCGCCGACGCGGCGCTCGGCCAGGAGGTCGCTGCGATCGTCGCGCAGCGCAGCGGCGCCGCCGCCGCCGCCGCTGCGCCGGCCGCGGCCGCTCCGGCGGGTGTGGCGCAGGCCGCGGGCGCCGCGCTCGGCCTGCTGGACCAGGCCGGCGCGACCGCGGCGGTGGCGGTGGTGACGCAGACGGCGGCGGCCGCCGCGCGCGCGCTGTGCCGGGGGGCCGCGGGCAAGGTGGCGGGGCTGTCTGGCAGGGGCAGCGGCGGCAAGGGCAGCGGCGCGCCGACCAGGTGATACTGACCAGCAGCATAAAGCCATGGCATGCCTCTGACTTGGAGAGAGCGTACGAGGGCGCCTCCTCGATGCCTGTGCCATGCGAGGTGAGCGCTTGCATGTCGGGTAGCATGCAGTGCCAACAGGTCAGCGCGCTCCACTTCCCAGTCCGCTGACCAGGTGTGCTTGACCTAACCCTAACCCTAACCCTAACCCCACTCCCGCCCTGAAGCTCGCTGTCCCTGTGCGGCGGCAGGCGCGAGAGCATCCGCTTCCAGGACCTGGAGGTGCTGCGCGTGATCGGGACGGGGCAGTTCGGCGTCGTGCGCATCGCGCTGCACCGCCCGAGCGGCGACGTGTTCGCGCTGAACGCGCGCCGCGCTTGCGCTCGCCTCCCGGCTGCCCGCGCATGTCGTGCGGCATGTCGCAGTGCACACTGTTCGCCCCATGTGAACACACGCACGTGTGTGCACATGTGCTCCAGCTCGGGCGCGGTGGAGGCCAAGCAGGGTGGCAAGGACAACTGCACACCCCGCATGCTTACACATCTCTCAAACAATGCATAAACAGTGCCAGCGCAGGTGCTGCCCAAGGCGGCGCTGGTGGAGGCCAAGCAGATGGAGCACGCGGCCGCGGAGCGCCGGCTGCTGGCCGCCGTGAACTCGCCCTTCTGCGCGCGCCTGGCGGCCTCCTTCCAGGACGCGCACCGCCTGTACCTGCTCATGGAGTGGGTGCCGGGTGCGCCGCATGCGCTTCTAGGGTTAGGGTAGGGTGCATGTCCAGGCCCTGACGGCCGCGCTGTTTGTGGTCCTGCGCACGGTGCTCTAGGCGCGTGCAGCGGGGAGGCACCTGCTCGCCCGCTCTGGCCCCGCAGCGAAAACTCTGGTCGGCGAGGAGCCAGACGCTGCAAGCATGCAACCATGCAAGCGTGCGCGAGGCAGCAGCTCGGTCCCCAGCGTGCTGCGCGGTGTCGAGGTTGAGCATTTTGCGACTGAATGCTTTGTGCACGGTTTTCGGACTCGCAGGCGGCGAGCTGTTCCGGCTTCTGGAGAAGCAGGGCCGCCTGAGCGAGCCGGCCGCGCGCTTCTACGCGGCCTGTGCGCTCACCGGCCTGGCCGCGCTGCACCGCCGCGGCATCGCCTACCGCGTGCGCCCCGGGCCCCGCCGCTCGCGCCCCACGCTTAGCCGCGCGCACCGAAGTGGGTGCCCTGACATGCCGCAGATGAGGCCAGCCGGCACAAGGCCAAGCAGATGGTGCATAAAGTCGTCCTCCAGTTACGCCACATGCCCCGCCTTCTGCCTCAACGGCAACCCCGTCTGCCTCCACGAGCAGCAGCCAGGCAATTGCGCCAACTCCAAAGACCAGGCATCAGATCATTTCACATCTTAGGCCTCAGGGCTTAGGTCTCTCTCCAAAACAGCGTGCCTGATGGCGCAGGACCTGAAGCCAGAGAACCTGCTCTTGGATGCGGACGGCTACCTGAAGCTGGTGGACTTCGGCTTCGCCAAGCGCATCGGCGTGCGCGGCCGCACGTACACCGTCTGCGGCACGCCGGACTACCAGGCGCGCGCCTGCGCACTCACAGCCCCAGCTGCTGTGCACACCCGAAAATCTAAAATCTCCCAACGACTCAACAGGGCTAGTCGTTACAGAGCCTCTGCAGTACACTGCTTTGGTCAGGCGCATGGGCATGCCTGCCAGCTTGGCTGTGGTGGCTGTCAAAGCAAGCTGCCAGCTGCTTCACAACCCAGGGCCGCGCTGCGGCGGTCAGCGCCTGGGCTGCGCGGCCAGGCGCCGGAGGTGATCCAGCGGCGGGGCACCGGCCTGGCCGCAGACTGGTGGGCGCTGGGCGTGCTGATCTACGAGATGCTGGCCGGGAGCCCGCCCTTCAAGGCCGGCGACGCCAGCGACCCCTGGCGCGGCCCGCATGCTGAGCCGCTGAAGCCCCGCGCCCCGGCTGCCTGTGCTGCGCGCCCGGGCTGCCTATGCTGCGCGCTGCATGACCTGCCCGCCGAAGTTGGCCGCGGATGCGTGTGGGCCTTCCACAGCAGCCCGCTGCCCTGCCGAGCGGCCCCTGCAGAGGCGCCCCTGCGCACTGCGCGGTGCCGAAGGCTGTCAGAGGCGCACCCGCAGCCACGCAGGGGCCGGGCTGAGCGCTCCGCGGCGCGCGCGCGCAGGGACACGTTTCGACAGGCGCTGGCCGGGCGCTTTGACATGCCCGCGCACGTCTCGCCCACCGCCGCGGACCTCATCACGCGGCTGCTGCAGGCGCGGGCGCCCGCGCGGGCGCGGGGCGCGCAGCGCGGCGAGGGTGTCTGGGAGTGACGAACAGTGTGTTATCAGGTGCTGGATCACCGACAGTGTATCGTGCAGTAATTGCTTTCCAGGTACAGTGCACCAGGGCTCTCTGCACCATGCGGCGGCCAGGCGTAGAGTAGAGGTGTGCGACTCGCACATGCATGCATGTATGTGTTGCGGGAAGCTGAAACTAGGGGCGGCGCCTTCGCAGGTGGACCCCAGCCAGCGGCTGGGCGCGCGCGGCCCGGGGGACATCCGCGCCCATGCCTGGTTTGCGGGCTTGGACTGGAGCGCCATGGTACGCCTCTTTCTGCTACTCTCTGCTACTCAAGCAGCGCGGTGAAGGGTGCATGCAACGTGAAACATGCGCGCGTGGCGAAGCTTAGCGCGCTGCTACGAGATCATGCGTGATGTGGGATCAGATACGTCAGAACAGGTTTCGCTGGGCCAAGCAGTACATCTTGGGACGTTCCCAGGCCAGGTTCTCAGTTGGCAGCGAGCATGCCTGCCGTTCCAGAACGCCCATGCGTGCGGCTGCGCCTGCAGGAGGCGCAGAGCCTGGCGCCGCCGCTGCGGCCGCGGCTGCGGCACCCGCTGGACGCGCGCAACTTCCCGCACTTTGACTCGCCGCGACACGCGGCCGGCGCGCGGCGCGGCGCGGGCGCGCGCGGCGGCGGCGCGCAGGGCGGCGGCCCTTGCGCAGAGGAGTGGGAGGGCTGGGACTGGGTGAGCAGCGGGCGCCCCACCAGCGCCAACCGCCTGCACCGCCGCACCAACGTCTAGGTCCAGGACATGACCCCCCTCGCCTTTTCTATGGTCCTCTGCATGTCTCACCCTCTGACTGCCTGTGTGTACTTGCTCTGTTTGTAGGGTTCATTCAGCACAGGCTACATGTGCATCACTTGAGCTTGCATATTCGGTGCCCCAGAGCGCGGCATCCTGCTTTCCAGAGCGTAGTCCATGTATCTTTTTGTCATTTTCCCATTCCCTATGTTTCCGTGCATATGGAAGCACGAGGCAGTAAGAGGGGCAGGCGCTCCTGACGGGAAGCATGTAGATATGTACGACATGTAGGCAGGTAGTGCCGTCCAGAACAAGCTGGATTCTGGAAGCATGGGGCCTAATAGTCCCAGGACTGCATGTTAGCTATCTCAAAAAAAGATGATCAGGGAGGTGCCAGCAACAAATGCCATTTGGCACCAGATGCCGAGAGTCTCGGCACTTGTACCTTGGCAGTCCCACCGCAGCCATCTTGGACCTGTGGCATGTGTAACAGCTCAGCAGCCCGTGGACCTGAATTGCGTGGTGTGCGGCACGTGGTGTGACAACTGAGCATGCAAACATTTGAGCTCTACTCCCACAGTGGCAGCCTGCACTTCCAGGAAGGCTGCCAGCACAGGCGTTTCCACCTGAAGGGGATAGCATGGTTTGGCTGTGGTGCGGCACCGGCACTGATTGTGCACATGCTGAGTGTGACAAGCCTCTGCAGCGCCGTACTTCACTCACCGGATCAGCACGTGTGTTGTGCGTCATAGGCAAGCCTAATGAGTTTTTGAGGGGTCTGGGCAGAGACTTCAACGTACTGCGTGCACGGCCTCTGGGAGCGCCCGCTCGGCGACTTCACGGCCTTCCTGCGCAAGGAGGGCTTCAACGCGCTCCGGCTCCCGCTCTCTGCAGAGCTGATGCTCAACCTGGACGGCACCCAGCCAAACGGTATCAACTTCCAAGCCAACCCGGAGCTGCAGGTGCATCTTGTTGTCTACTTACTGGTTTGCGAGCGCTGCAGTGCAGCCAGCAGGGGTCCAGCGCACAGCGCCGGAACGCAGCACGGTCTTGACGCGGTCCTCCCGCCGGTGAGCAGACACGTCTTGCTGTCCAGACGACAAGGTATAGCTTGTGTGCAGGGCCTGAGCGCGGGCGAGGTTTTGGATGCCGTGGTCTTGGCGGCGCGGCACGCGGGCCTGCTCGTCATGTTTGACCTGCACCACCTGGCAATGGCTGACGGCATTGGCGAGCTCTGGTATGACGACAAGTACTCTGAGGCGCGCGTCATTCAGGCTTGGACGACCGTCGTGCAGCGGTGCGCGGAGAGCCCAAGCTCTGTGCTAATTTTTGTCCACGCCTTAATGGTGCGCCTCTTTTGTCACATGCTCTGAGCCTACATCTGTAAGCGTCGCAGGTATGCCATGAGGCACTGGAATGTATTTGCAATTGACCTGAAGAATGAGCCGCATGGGCGCGCCAGCTGGTGGGTAACCAGGATTTGACCTCTAGCCCTGCTCAGAAGAGAGCTTTTGCATTGACTTTCCTGCTGCCACTCAGACATGTCAGGACTTGCCCTGAGAAATGTCATTTTACTGTTCAGGGGCAGTGGCTGCCTAGCCACTGACTGGCGCATGGCTGCGGAGAGGATTGGTGCGCATCTCCAGGTCTGGCCATTCTCTAGCTCATAAGTTGTCTCACTCGCAGACGTGTATGCTTGTGTTTGCAGCATACAATGGTCTGACAGGGTCTTTTGTATTGAATGATTGCAGTCTCCAACACTAGGCAAAGTTGGCTGATCAATGGAATGAGCAACTAACACATGGGGCTCCCTTGCAGAAGCTTGCGCCGCGGCTGCTGATATTTGTCGAGGGCGTCAGCGAGAACTGCAGCCCCATCCCGAACAAGCACTGGGCATTCTGGGGCGGCGCGCTGGACTCGGCCGCCGCCGCGCCTGTTCGTCTGGCGCTGCCCAGCAAGCTGGTCTACAGCCCGCATGTGCGCCGGGAGTATGTGCACGGGCCCTTACCTGCGACGCTAGCCTCGATGGGACAAGTCAAGTGGACCGGTGCTCCTACGCTCACAACGTCCGCACGCGTGCACAGGTGTATGGGCCAGGTGCAGGCCTGACAGCACTTGCAGCTTGTACCACATGTGCTTTCACTGTACGCTGAGCGGCGGGCAGGCTGCGTGCATGCGCTGCGCGTATCAGCACCCGCAACACTGCCCGCCCCTTCGCTGGCCAGTTTGCGAGCCATTCTCAGCTTGCGCTTGTTGTAACAGCAAAGTAGCAAGCAATGCACCTGTCCTAACATTGTGCTGCGCTTGAGCCAGGGCAGGTACAGCTACATGTACAGCTGCATGTGCGCATGAACGTGAATGTAAGCGCTGTAAGCTTTTATTCTCGTGCCGCCAAGTTGTACTTCTTTTTTGACTATGGAAGGCAACTGGGGGGCGCGCAGACGTGTTTGTGCAGCCGTACATGAAGGTGCCAGACTTCCCCAACAATCCAGACCTGTTAAATGCATGGGAAACGCAGTGGGCGCACCTGGCATCCCTGCGCGGCCCCGCAGTAGTGCTGGGTGCGGCCCCTCCTGGCTTTTGGCACTCCCGCAGTATCTTTGGAACATCCCAAGAATCCAATCCGGGCCTGTCCAAACTGCAGCAGCAGTCAAGCAATGAGCACCTGCTGCTGTAGTGACATGCATTGCAAAATGTCATAGGCTGGCTAGACATTCCTGCCTAGCATGCAGAGACCGTCCCTAGGGTTGCATGGCCACTATCTGGGTGATTAGAGGAAACCTCTGATGCCTCGCAGCCTGGGGTTCGCTGGACTGCACGCTTTGGAGGCTGGCCACCCTTCAGCCAGCATCCCATGCTGGCGCTGCAGGCGAGTGGGGCGGCCGGGCGCGCGCGGGCAGCCAGGACTGCGCTTGGCAGGACCGCCTGGCAGCGTTCCTGTGCGAGCGCGGCCTGACTGACACTTTCTACTGGTGCCTCAACCCCAACTCTGGCGACACGGTGCCCGCCCCTGCATGCATGCTCCTCGCTCGAGGTGTTCCCGAGCGTGGGGGCCGCTGCAGGATGGCACCTCGCAGCACCCTGGAAGAGTCTAGCGTATTAGGACACGCCGAATGTTGTTAGCACAGGTACTCAGTGACAGCGCAGCAGCTATGCGAGGCAGCATGTCTGACGTACAGGATCTCTTTGTTGCGGGTGCGGTGACCTCAGGCATGCTGCATTGCCATCCTGGCACGCTGCTGAGGCGGGTCGTGCCGGGTCGCCCGCTTGCGGCTGCCAGCGCGTGCCTGATCGAGCACACCCACAAGGCCGGGCATGACCTGTCCATCAAAGCGACAAGCGCGCTGCTACTGATGTGCTGATATGCCGCTCATGGACACATTCACACAGATTCACATGCTGAGATGCAGTGGCGCCTAGGGCGGCGTGTTGGAGGATGACTGGCGCACACCCGTGCGTGACAAGCTGCAGCGCCTCGCGCGCGTCTGCCCCCATGCGTCGCGCTTGGAGGTCAACGGGCAGGGTTGTCTGCTGCGCGTGGTGTGCGATACTGCGCATGCAGAGGTGAGGCCTGAGCTGCCAGACATGCTCATGCACCGAGCTTGTTATACTAGCAGAGGGTACGGCGCGGGCGACGCATAGTTGGCTTTTTCAATACGCTTTTAGCTATATTCGCAATGCGCGCAACCATCAAAACGTCAGCATGCCAGACAGTGCTTAGTGATTGATCTCATGGGTGCCTGTGCGCTTGCAGGCAGCGCCGGCAGCAGAGATTGGAGAGCAGCCGGGGCAGGCGTGCGTCGTCGTGGACAAGCCGCGGGCGCCCCGGCAGCCGCCGACGGGAGGCCACGCGCCTGCCCAGGCTCAGACCTTATTGGTGGACATACACTGTGTGCATGAGTGGAGGGACGGGCAGGGCCGTGCGCACTTCCAGCTGGACGTGCGCCTGGTCAACAAGGGGCAGCGGCCCGTGCCGGGCGTCAGCATGGCCTGCCCGGGCGCCGAGGTGCAGTCGCTGTGGAACGTCGCAGAGGCCATGCCGGCGGCGGGCATGCGCAGATTCGGCATCCCCGCATGGCTGCGCGAGCGCGGCGGCCTGCAGCCGGGCGAGGCGCTGCAGTTTGGCGGCATCTTCTTGACGCGCACGCCGCGCATCACCGCCAGGCCCGCCGACTCAGGTGTCCAGTCTCTGTGATGCACGCATGTACTGTCTACCCTAGGCCACAAACACCTACCACGGATGCACACAGCATCTGTTACACCATGCGCACCTAGCACGCCGCCACACAGAGGAGGCTGTTGCTATCAGCGGTCGGCTGGCTGTCCCAAGGACGTACATGGAAGGTCTTCTTTTCAGGATCGGAGCAATGCACTATGCATACGTTCCAAGCGTCTAAATGCGAGCCATCACACGCACGCATGCCAGACACCATCAGGGCACAGACAGCGCCTGCTGGTTGATGGCTGCCAGCAGGTCCACGGCAGGCAGGACCTTGGCGGCCTTGGTGCGCCTGCGCACGACCCCCCCCGCATACCGTGCCTCAGGCGCATGCTGCAATGTCTGGCCTTACTCAGGACAAAACAATGCCGTAAGCCTTCGCTAAGCAGGTGTCCTGCATGTATCACCGGCAAAGCGCAAGGGAAGGCCAGACATCAATGCACGGCTGGAGATGCTAGTCTATTTCGGGAGGCGTCAGGGCCGTCGCCAACAGGAGTGCGCGGCGCATGGCTGCCGCTGAGGTCATGCTGTTGCCAGGTGTGTTTGCATGGCAGGGACGTATGCTAGTGGCACGCACCGGTCATAGCAGCCGCGCTGCATGTCCATGCTGTGGCCCATGTAGATCGCCAGCGCCTCCAGCTCGCGCTCCGAGGCCCCGCTGCCACTGTTGCGTATCATGCAGCTGGTCACTAGAGATCCCCACATGCAGCAGCATGGGCGCCACACGGGACTGGATGTGCCTTCATGACACTGGGCCCATGGTGTCTGGACATGAAGGACTGACAGCGGCAATTGTCAGGTTCGAGCAACACCACCTTTGAACTCTGCAGTCAGTGACATGCATGGAGTACCGAATGGTTGTGCTCTGCGCGCAAGAGCTCTGCACGTACCGCAGGTGGGTGACGATCATGTCGCGGACGAGGTGAGGGTTGGTCTTCTTGCCAGTCTGCAACATGTGAGCAGCATGTCAGCGGCATGTCAGTGGCTGTTGAAGGAACAGGGTGCAAAGGTACACAACAATCTCAAGTACTGGCATCGGTAGGCTGACGCGCCATGGCCATGTAAATGCTCCCTTGGATCAAATTCATCAAAGCGTGGACATGGATCTTAGTCATGTCACTTCTCATGTCACAGACCGCTGTGATGTGCAGCTGCGCTCACTGGCGCTCCCTGGCGCCCTGCTGATTGTCCCGAAGTTTGACAAGCTGATGAGGCCGCAGGCCATGGTGAGCGCAGCGCGCGCTCACCAGGCGGTAGCAGGTGGAGGTGAACAGCCTGTGGACCGACTGTGTTGTCAGCGGAGTGCCGTTCGCCCGGGTGAACACGAAGGAGTGCGTGGGTGCCAGCTCGGCACGCCAGCGGCCCAACCACGCCTCCAGCTGCAGACGAGCTGACGTCAGCCATGGCGTGTTCTGCCGTGTGCTGCACATCCAAGAGGCAGATTGCCTCAGTCATGAAACCAAGTAGGACCTCGTGATACAGCATGTGCAGTGAACATTTATGCCTGGGAACAGGTTGTGACAGGGACAGTGCAACATGCAGGGGCTGCACCTCTGGGTACATGCTCTCTGCCAGCACCATCGGCGGCCGCTCGCCGTACGACCGACCAGTCTTGTAGTCCTTGGCGGTGTGCCGGATGAGCCAGCGGCCCTCCTCTTGCACCAGCGTCCTGCCCACCTCCAGCTCACGCACCGTGCGCTGCCGGTCTGCAGCAGCGAGCGCCGGTCAATAGGCTTGCTCTTGCACACAAGTACCACGGCGCCCGCTTCCAGCTCGGGCAAAGTGTGCTGTTGGCCTACAGCAGCAAGCGCCACCTCACAGCATGCTTCTCTTTTAATACATGGGGCCATGACTTTGTCTATGGCCCTGTGTGTGGAAAAAGCAATGAGGCTATGGGGTTCCCAGTACTATCAGCTGGAGTTCTTGCGAGAATCTGGTTAGCAAGTAGCTCGGAAGCTCACATGTGCAGCCTTGTGGTAAGCCATGCGCAGAAGTGTAATCACACTCTTGGGGAAGGCTGGCAGGCTTGCAGCTCCTCTTCAGCAGGTACCAGAGCAGCCGCTTGAAATACTGACCAACATGTTTTGCTGTTTAGCGGATGAGCCTGGCAGGCCTGCCTGGAATGCAGCTGAGCAGCGCGAAAATGAGGTAGCGCTGCAGGCTCCAGGCCACGGCGGCGGCCTTCCGCTTGCGCCCAATGCTGTCCAGCGCGGCGCACTCTGACCGCAGCTCTTCCACAGCCTGTACAGGGTTTGGCATGCTATTAAAGATCATACGCTTGAACGTGCTGAAATCCAATTCTCAACGTGACGTGCTGCAGGCCGCCACGTAAATGGTAGCAAACATGCATATCATTCGTACATTGCTTGCTCATCTGGTTCGCATGCGAAGGTGCAAGTACAGGGACACCTACGCCTCAAGTTGCGGACGCGCACCGTGACATACTGCGGCCACTCCAGCCACTTGAGGCTCTCGTTCGCGGTGCGCGCGGCGATGACCGTGGCGCGCTTTGCTTCGTTGGAGAGCTTGCGCAGCTCGCGGACCACGAGCAAGTCGCCGTCTGTAACGCTGAGCAACAACACTTGCAGATGTAACCTTGTGCTTGACAGGCAAATACAGCAAGTCATATCAACAACACCTGATGTGCTATTGCAAGCTGTGTGAAAGGCAAAGAGGTGACAGCGTCAGAACAGCATGAGTATCACACTCACTGTGTGATTTCTGCACGGATATGTGTCACGCAGGCGAGTAACAACCAACATGCACGATGTGATATATGTGCGTACGGCCATTCAGGCATCAGAAACAGACGAGATGGCAATCTGTAAGCATTAGGGGGCGTGCAGGCGCGCACAGGCCTTCTCGCCCTCGTCCGGCCGCGCGCATGACTGCGCATGGAACAGGAACTTTGCAGCCTGCATCAGCGAGCGCACTGCAATCCCTGCGGCGGAGCAGCACATATCGTGGATGTATGCACTTTATGTATGCACTGCATGACCTCACTGCATGTATGCTTTTGAAAGTAAAGTGAGTGCAGCACACTACATGCAAAACACATTTGGTATGATCATGGCAGCAACGTTAGTCGGAGATGTTAAGCTCCGATCGCCTGTCTGTGTTATTAGGATAGTTCCAAAGGGAACATCTACAAAAGCTGTCTGCCATGCTTAAGAGTGCATGCGTGCCCCCTTCGCATGGCAGCCATGCGGCGTGTCCCAATATGAGCCTGCCACAGCTGGGAACTGCGCCTTGCCTTCAGTCGCGGGGCTGATGCCCCGTGCAGAGAGCCACTGCAGGTAGTCAAAGACGACAGCCACGCCCTCGCGCTCGGCTGACGGGAACAGCTTCGACAGGCTCAGCTCCGCCACTGGGACGCCGCGTTTGATGTGCAGCCAACCCAGGGCGCGCCTGCACACAGCGTCACAGTCATCAATCAAGGCAGAATTTTCTGCCCTCTCCCTTGGCCTGCAGGCGATGTTATCAGCTTGCACAGCACTTGGTGTGACTTGCACATATGCTGACCAGCCGGCTGTCTCCGCATGCTGACCATGCACACACAGGGACGGTCAGCATGCGTGCAACACTTGCGACAGCGCAGCAGCAGGCAGTCATGCATGCCGACCTTGCACACGCGTATTTGGCACAGCTAACATCTTCGGCACGCGCCTGATGTGGTCCACGTACTTGTCCGCGGTCACGGGCAGGATCGGTGCAGACTGCGCGCCGAAGAACTTCGCAGTGCAGAAAAGGCGGAACGCGTCCAGCTCCGCCCGCAGCTCTGGCAGCATCTGGTCCTCCTGCGCACTCACAAGCAAAAATTAGTGTGGTAACCAGCTCACAAATCGTTACAATGTGAGCTGCATACCCCTGCAGAGGTGAAGCTCTGCTTGAGGTCTTGCTGAGAGCGGACAGCGTACCTTGATGGCAAATGCTTGCCTCGCTCCTCGTTTGGTCAGCAACACCTTGTGGCTATATCGGTAACCCATGCGGGTAGCAGAAGGCATCCTCCTGGCTGCTATGAGGGCATCCAGACCTGCTGCTGCAAGTACGTAGTTGAGTACCCTGGAAGGCTCAGCAGGCATGCTCGCGGGCGCCAAAAAAATGCACATAGAGCATGAGCTGGGATCTCTTCGTAAACAGGACAAACAAGTGAGACCTGCATGATGCAGGCAGGCAGCAGGCCGTACCTGGGATGCTTGCAGTGAGGCATGAGCCCAGGTTGCTGCCCTGCGCTTCAGTGCCGCCCCCCAAGCGCGCTCCGCTCTCGTTCTCGCCGGTGTGATCTGGCAGCAAGGCCAGCGACGGGCCCTCTGGCTGCCTGCCGCTGCCGCTGGCAGCTGCGCCAGACTTACGCCGCCTGGCTGTGTCGGACGGCGCGCTCGCGGGTGCGCTAGGCGCCTCGCTAGCGCCAGCAGCAGGTGCGCCTGCCTCGCGGTCGTCCAGCAGGCAGCGCAGCTCAGACAGCAGCCGCAGCGGCACCTGGAGTGTCCTGGCGTCGCTCTGGGCGCAGCAGGCGGCGTAAGTGCAGATAGCGATGGTGAACACCGTTGCTTTTGAAGCAGGCAAAGCAGCAGTCATACCTCACTGATTGCTGCCAGCTGCCCGGCGGTGCTGAACCAGTTGCTCTGCAGCCGCGCAATCTGCACAACACACAGTCAGCAAAGGCTCAGGCAACCGACTGCTGCAGCCTTCGTGTGGACTCGAAACGCATATTGCTGTGCTCACCAATGCAGCCTCGTCTGCGCCCGCACTCCTCCCGAGACTGCGGCAGCAGGTGGCCACCGCGTTCTCGAGGTCTGTGCTCTGAACGATGTGGTGCTGTGTGGCCGGCGCATTGAAGCATGTCGCTGCGACGCAAATGCTGCGATGCGCCTGCCGGAGGCCAGAGCCAAAGCCTGGCGTGCAGAAGGCACTGTGCAGTGGGAGCTGCGGTGCAAACTTCGCTACAGAGCTGATACTCCACCTGTGCACTTGCATACTTGCAAGCAAACGCCCAAGCGTCACCCAGCCCATCAGCCTCTGTAAGCCGTGAACAGAGTGGCGGGCACAAGACCGATGCTACTCACACACATAGCTGGCATACTTGCTATAAAAGGAAGTGGCAAAAGTGGTGCATTTGAAGGCTGCTGCCTTGCAGACTGCAGGGTCGGGCGTGGCCGAGATGCCTGTACAGCAACATGTTACATTGAGAGGCCGGTAACAAGCAGTAGCTGTACATTCACCAAGCCGTCTACCAGTGCAGGCTACCGTCATGCAGAACCAACGACCGGCACATTTACAGGAAGTAGGGGACAGTGTTGCGGGGCGCCATCATGGTCGAGTTCTCTTCTGTCTCCGTGAAGTACCTGTGGCCCACACAAGCCAATGGAGTCACTGCAGACTATTGAACTCTTGGCACTGTCAATGTCTACACGCTGAGCACTTCTGCATGTGTATCCCATCACATACAGCTATGCGTCACTTTGCATGATGCTGCCATGCGCTTCTTCAGGGTGCTAAGGGGCGCACTTGACCTCGCGCTCGAGCGCGTCGTCAAAGCACAGGATGCTGGCCACATTGCCGCAGCGATAGCAGTAGTTTGGTGCTGACCACACCGTCACCAGCGATCGGTCTGCGGCGCCGCCACACCCCGCGTCACTTAAGTGCGCACGCCTGGCATGCAAATGCTTGTGCCACATGCACTTCAGTGCAGGCAAGCACAGCACGCTCCAAGCAAACCAAGGTAGGGATGATGGTCGCACCATTGAACATGTATTTCAAGCCCTCTTGAACCAGCTGGTGCGCTCTGCACACCAGGTCCAGCCCGTTGATCTGGTTGAACTCTGCTGTGACCTGCCACGCCCGCACAAGCACATGACAATGCCGACAGATCTCTGCGTTGCAAAGACCGCTTCGAGTCACAGGACATGCCCGGCAATATTCCTAAAAGATCAATAAACTCATATCTCAGCAGTGCTCGTGCATTGGCAGCTACATTTGTAGCTCAATGTCTTGGCAGGGTCCTTGCCCTTGATTGCGAAGCAACAACCCTTCAGGCACTCTATTCCCGCATCACGGCACTCACTCAGCGGCGACCCTGCGCCCTCTCGTCGCGTTGCACACCTTGCCGCCAAAGAGCCAGCCTGCGCCGCGCGGGCTGACGGCCCAGGTCTCGATGTCCTCCGGGTCGCTCCACATCAGGTCGCAGAAAGGCCCCTCATGCGGTATCTCGCACACCCGCTCGATGGTGCGCACCTGCGCCAGCGCCGCCGCAGCTGAGTATCACTCCGGGCGGCCGTGGCGTCTCTTTGAACTGCTCGCACTGCCGTACAAGCACCCAGCAGTGGCTTGCTTGCCACGGCAGTTGCAACTGCCATCAACAAGCTGAGTGAGTTGCTGCTGCAAGCTGGCTGGGTTGCTTTGGCGATGATTTTAGCACGCTGCGTGCGCTGGTGTAGAGGCGGAGGCTAGCGCAGATGTGGAGGCAAGGGAGCGGGGTAGCCCGGCCAGCCCAGAATGTTGTTGCACAAAAATTCACATCACTGCAGCAGTGGATGCCATAGCGGCGCCGCGGGGCACTTCTGACCTGGTCGAGGGTGCGAAGGTCGGGCGACAGGCCGCCGTGTACGCACAGCACCTTGCCGTCAATCAGCGCCTGCGAGCACCAAGCAAGCCACACGTAACGCCTGCGTCTCACCACCACAGGATGCACACTTCTGTGCCACAGCATCACTCTGTCTGTGCATGCACGCTTCCGTGGGCATCCTCCTGTGCGTGCCAGCGCATTATATGCACCTCAGAACAGAACAGGTGAGCAACGCAGAGCGCTGAGGCGGGACGCTGCACAGCCGCGCCCGGCTGCACCTGCGCGGCCCCGCGCCGGCGCACCGAAAGGGTGAGGAAGTCGAAGACCTCGGTGCAGTACCGCCAGGCGTTGGCGTTGCCGTACTTCCTCTGGCACTCGTCGTAAAACCCGTACACCTGCCGCGCAGGGGCACTGTGGCATGCGCGACCTCCGGTTGTACATCCTCTGACGCCACAGCAACAGAAACTCTATACCACGAGGCTCACACAGCTGGTAGGCCCGAGGGCCGGCCCCGCCTTGAGACCCAGGGCGTAAGCAGCCAGCCCCTGTCACAGCAGCGCGGGCGCTGGTGCCAGCTTGGTATGCGCCTGCAGACCGAGTAACAGGCCCGCGGCTGCTAGGCACAGGCCAGAGCCTGCTGCCAGCCAGCAGGGTCCCGCGCGCGCGCCTGCGTGATCTGGCGCGACTCGTGGTTGCCGCGCAGCAGCGTCATGTGCGCCGGCCACCGCGCCTTGAGCAGCATCAGCAGCGTGAATGCCTCCAGGCTGTTGTATCCGCGGTCCACGAAGTCGCCCATGAAGATGTAGTTGGTCGCCGGCACCTCGCCGCCCGTCTGGAAGAGCTTCAGGAGGTCGTGGAACTGCCCGTGGATGTCGCCGCACACCTGCGCGCCGCGCGGCACGCCGGGCGCTTGTGGCTGGCGTGGCCCTCCTGCGGAGCGGCATGGAGGTGCGCGCTGTACCCAAGTCCTCGGTACACGTTCAGCTCCATGTCAAGCGTGTCAACTGCTGCGTCGAGTGTCGTCGTAAAAAATAACAGTGCACCGAGCAGGCTCTGTGCCGTGCAGGCGGATTGCATGAACAGTGTCTCTGCGTGCAGCCGGGCGTTTTCGGGGAGCGGCAGCGCCCGCACCGTGACGGGACTGTTGACGGGCTGGACGTTGGACTCCTCCACCAGGATCTCTTTGATCTGTGCGCGTGGCGCACCCGCTTGCTCGCCATACGCGCCAGCGCCTGCCTCGCCGGCACGCAGCCGCACAAAGCCCGCAGCACGCACGAGCGGACCGCACATATTCGCAGAGCCCCTTGAGTTCGTCCTCCGCCAAGTGGTCGCAGCGCCGCACTTTCTCAATCCACACATCCAGGTCCACACCCATAGCGCTGGTTGAGCCTCGAGACGTGCCGCGAGCGCAAGGCGCTGCTATCCGCTATCAGCTGCGCAAAGAGCTCAGCGCACCTTGGGCTGAACGGCTGCGTGAGCAGGCCCTGCACCAGCGCACAAGTTCACAATTAGTCCCAGTGCGCGTGGTGTGCTCCCTGCAGTGACACACCAAGTAAGGTGGGCCTGCTTGTCCAGAGCCAAACCCTACTTAACCAGGCAACGCAAGCAGCAAGGCGAAGATCAGCTCGGGAAATCGCACTGGGCGGACAGCACTATCACACATATCAGAGCCATGGCGCTGGTGGGAAAGCTGTCAGCCAGCCAGGCGCAGCCCCGCTGCAGCGCATGCTCCGGGCGGCGTGCGGTGCTCGCCAGCAGCGGCGCGCGCGTGCTCGGCGGGCCGAGGCGCGGAGCGGCCGCGCCGCCGGGCCACAGGCCATGCCGGCTGCGGGCCAGGAGCGCGCACGCCGCCGCCGTGGAACAGGGGGGCGCCGTGGCGGCTGAGCCCGTCGAGCGCCCGCCGCCCGCGGAGGACAGCGTGCCTGAAGCGCGCGAAGCAGGCGCGGTCCGCATACCTCTGCGAGCTTGCCCGTGCCGGGGCGTGCCCTGCGCACCCCTGCGCGCACTCCTTGCTGCAAGACGCCCGGTCGCCGCTCAGCTCCGCGTGGGTGCAGCTGTGGCACAGCTCGTGTTGCTGGTCCTGACGTCAGGCGCGGCGCGGCGCGCAGGCCCGCAGCCGGGCGGCGCCGAGCAGGCGTCGACCTCCGAGCCCGCGCGTGAGGAGGGCATGGATGCAGACGTCGCCTTCGGCAGCGGCAAGCGCGACGACAGCAAGCGGCTGGACTACATGAGGACCCGCTATAAGGCGCGGAAGCAGGACGCGAAGGAGCGGCTGGGCGCGCCGACGAGCGAGGAAGGCTGGAAAAACGACGGCCGCCTGCGCCGCACGCGGCCGCTGGGCGCGAAGGAGCGCTGCACCGACCCCTTCTTCCAGCTGGGCGACACCGTGACCGCGCGTATCATCTGGTCCAACGCGAAGGGCGCGCGCGCGGAGCTGGTGCAGGACAAGCGGCTCGTCGGGTGCGGCCGTGCTCCTGGCGCGAAAGGGAGCTCTCGCTTGCTTCGGGCAGCCGGCTTCTGTTGGATCGAATGCAGTGCGAACAAGCAGCGACTCGTGCACCGGCAGACGAGGGCTGGTGCTGCAGCGCTAACAGGCCAGCCTGCCTCTGGGTCGCTGCGGGCGCAAGCGCAGCTGCCACAGCACCGCAGCGACTTGGGCGGTCCGGGCGCAGGTACATGCCGGTGCGCGAGATGCCGTATGTGGCGCGGCGGAGCATGGACACTCCAGGCAGCGGCGGCCACTGGGACGCCGGGCCCTGCATGCCCGTCGGGCTCACGCGGGAGTACGAGGCGCGCCCCGCCTGCGGCCCCGCCGCGCGGTGCTGACCTGTGACTGTGATTTGCATGAGTTTGCCGGAGCCTGCAAAGCTGCACTCTGCCCTGGCGGATCCAACCCCAGGCGTGCCAGGCTGTAAGCTGGCGCGCCGCCGAGCACGCGGTTGGCAGCCTCTGCAGCGACTGCGACGTGTTTGCGCCTGCTTGAAAGCCTGGCCTGGTGTGTGCATCATTGGGGAGCGTGCAGAGCATGCTCAAGTGGGCAAGCGCCCTTTTGTTTGCAGGTGGGTGTAGGGTAATCATGTGCAGGTTGGTGTGGGGTATCGTGTGCAGGTGGTGGCCTCAAAGCAGGATGACCGGGTTGGGGCCCTGTCATGTGATGGCGGCCGTGTATAGGACGATGTGGTGGCTCTATTATGGGTGTGGCAGTGGCCCTATTATGCGACCAGGTGGTGTCCCTACCGTGGGGTGGCGATGGCCGCATCATGGGGTGGCGGTGGCGCCATCATGGGGCGGCGGCGGCCGGGTTGCGGCGCGGCGCGGCGCGCCAGGTGACCAGGCGGAGTGGAGGACCCGACGGTTCCCCGTTGGTGGTCACCAGCCATGCCCAGTCCCCTACCCCTAACCCAATCACCCCGCAGGAGGTGGCCATCCCCGACGAGCTGGAGTACCACGGCCGCGGCCCGCTGCTGTCGGCGCGGCGCGTGGACCTCAACCTGCTCTGGAGGTAGCCATCCCGTAAGTCTTAACCCTGACCGGATCACCCCGCAGGTGGTGGCCATCCCAGACGAGCTGGAGTACCACGGCCGCGGCCCGCTGCTGTCGGCGCGGCGCGTGGACCTCAACCTGCTCTGGCGGCGCGCCGACCAGATCCTGCAGGCGTCCATCACGGCGCGGCCCCCCCGGCCGGCAGGGCGGCGCGCGCGCGATGCGTGGCTGCCTGCGGCCGCCTCGCGCGCAGCCGCCGTCCCAACGGGTGCCCCGCGCGTCTGTGGCCGCTTGCCTGCCGGGGGGCGCGTCGAGCGCGTCCCTGTGCAGACACACGTGTTTGTTTACGGAGACCTGTGCTGGGTTGAGCCTGGGGTGCACTTGCAGCGGGTGCGAAGGCCAGCGCTTCTGACATATGGACCATGCTCTTGTGTTTGGTCCGAATGCATCTGGCATTTTTGTCCCCGCCTTTGTCACGTGCGACCGAATGGTATTGTACACCTTTACAGGCAGCGCCTGTGCAGCCCGGCCCCGGCCCTTACGTACAGCCGCCGTCAGGGTGTGTGACACGCTGCCAGACAAGCGGGCCCGGGAAGCAACGCAACAGTGCTAGGTATAGGGTGAGGGTGCCGCGCTGAGGCGCGCGCGCCGCGCGCCGCGCCAGGACTGCGAGGTGCTGCGGGTGAGGATCTCGAGTGCCAACACGGGCGGCCTGCTGACAACCGTGGAGAGCCTGCCCGCTTTCATCCCCTACTCGCATGTGGTCAAGAGCGGCAATGAGCAGTGTGCAGTGCCGGTGCGGTGCCCTGCGCGCGCCCTACCCAAACCCTAACCCTCCATCCCCTACTCGCACGTGCTCAAGAGCGGCGACGCGCAGTTCTCGGTCGTGGTGCGGCGCCCGCGCGCGCGCCCCGGCCGCGCGCTCGGCGGCGGGCCCTGCCACGCAGGGCTCGGCGGGGCCCGCTTGCGCGCCCGGCCGCGCGCCCTGCCCGACCAGGCCGCGCCGCGGTGGCGGCAAGGTGCGCTCTGGACGCCGGCGCCGGGTCGCGGCGGGGGCCGCGGCCGCATTGCCGCGCGCGCTCGGCGCGGCTGCGGCGGCCGGCCGCCGGCCGGGCGGCTGGCCGCCCCTGCGGCAGGCGGCGGGCGCGCTGCTGACGGCGGGGCCGGGGGCGCAGGACATGAATGCGAAATACGCCGGCCAGGAGGTCGTCGCGTCGGTGGCCGAGGTCAGCCCGCTGCACCGCAAGCTCATGCTGAGCATGACGCAGGGCGCGCACAGCCTGCAGATGCGCACGCTGCATGTGCGCCCCCACACCCTCACCCTGCAGCTCCCGGCGCCGCGCTGCGGCGCACGCTTGCACGGCTCCAGCAGCGTCCGGCGACCGCGCACGCGTTGGCGCCGTCACCATTCACAGCTTGCTTTGGGCAGAGCGCGGGGCAGGGCGGGCTGCGTTACGGCACTTGGGACGCAACAGCAAGTGCGCACTGCCGGCTGCGCCGCCCGGCTGTCTCCGGGATGCGGATGAGCGGCGCGGCAGCTGAGCGCGATGGAGGGTTCATGGGCAGGCGCCCTGTGTCCGCTCGCGCGCACGCTTCCCCGATCCACAGGGCTGCATCGAACCTGCCTGGACTCTGTCGCGAGCGTTCTGCGGGAGGGCCTGAGGCCCTGCGTGCCGGGGCGCCCGGGCCAGGTGGGCGCCCTGGTATGGGGCAGCGTGCGGCGCATCGAGTCGTTCGGCCTCTTCCTCGGCCTGGACAACCTGCGCGTGTCCGGGCTGCTGCACATCTCCAACATGTCGCGCGCGCACGTCGAAGACCCGTCGGCGCGGCCCCGTGCCCCGCTGCCTTCGTGTGCTAGGCGCGTTGGTTCACAAGGCGCAGCAGGAGCCTGGGTCGACGCGGCAGGGGGGCCCGGACGTGACTACCATGGTGGTACAGCTGCACATGATGGGGTGTGCGTGCGCGTGTGTGCTGCACTGCTCCTGCAGCACAGGGCGGGACTGGCAGTGTGTGGGTGTCGAGGAGCGGGCGGGGAAGGCTGGCTGTGATGACGCAGTATCCGCGCTACTGATCACCGTGACGATAGCCGATACAATGGTTGAATTTCTTGATCTGAGCCGCCGCCCTCGCACCGCCGCCCCCAGGTCCCTGTCAGCCCTGCCGCTGCAGCACTGGGCAGAGCGCCCGTGGTAGCATCGGCGCTGTCCGGATCAGCAACCTGCGTGTGTACCAGGGTGTCCCCTGCGTGCGCCCGGTGTGCCGCAGTATGTTCGTCGGGCCTGGTGCAGCGCTCAGGGAGACTTTGCTTGGGTGCTGGGAGCGCCCGGTCAGCAGCGGATGTGGCCACGCCGGGGGTTGTGGTTGTGATCAGCTCCTCCCTGGCGACATGCTGACAGCCAGGTGGGTCGTGCGGGCGCGCAGCAACTGTTCGAGGTCGGCGAGCGCGTGCATGCGCTGATCGTGGGCATGAACCCCGACGGCACGCGCATCAGCCTGTCCACGGCCGAGCTCGAGGCCGGCGACGGCGACATGCTCGAGAACAAGGCGCGCGGGCAGCCGGCCGCTCGTAACCCTGACCCCTTGACCTGGCTGCAGATGCAGCACTCACGGCGCACGCTGGCCTGTGCTGCGCGCTGGCGCCGACAGTGAGTGTGAGGCGCTGAAGTGCTGAAGCGCCTCGCGCCCAGCTTGCTTGGCCGTGCGTCAAGCGCTTGTCAGGTCAGGCGCGGTGTTCTGCCTGCGTGGGCGGCGGCCCGACCGCCGGGCAAGCTAACGCTTTGTGATGTTGCGGCGGACCGGCGCGTCGTCTGCGTGCGAAGCGGCGCTCGGGCGTCGCGGCCAGTGCTCGCGCCTGCGCTGTATTGTCTGCGTGCGTGGCAGCGGACGGGCGAGCGCCGCGACCAGCGCTTGCGCCTGCGTCGCAGGAGCTCGTGTACTCCGGCGCGGAGGAGCAGCAGCGGCTGTTCATGGAGCACCTGAAGCGCGTCGAGCAGGAGCGGGCCCAGGGCAAGGACCAGGGCGCGGACGCCGGCGAGGCGGAGTCGGGCGCCGCGCTCGAGTGGTGACGGTCCCAACCCTACCCTATACCCAGGGCATGGGACCAGGGCGCGGACGCCATCGAGGCGGAGTCTAAGCGCCGCGCTCGCGTGGTGAGCTAAACTGCGGGCACGGCCGGCGCGCGCCAAGCAGGGCCGCCGTGGGCACGGCCAGGATGCGCGCGCCTGCTGGGCCGCACGCATACGGGGGAGGCCCCCGTCGCTCTGCTTGAGTGGTGGCAGGGCTTGGCAGGCGGGAAGCATGCGGCGCTTGTTTACCCCGGCAGAGGCTCAGGTGCATGCATCTGCTGCCCAGCGGCGGTACTCGATGTGGGCTTCCTGGGCGCAAGGCATTATGCTGGTGCTGTGACGCTGGTGCTGTGGTGGGAACAACACAATTGACGCTTGGCTGCTGGCTGGAGCACTGCTCATGTCTGGAGCTTGCTGGGGTGGTAAGGGGTGGCGCGTGTGGGAGGAATGGCAGCGTGCGTGGCAAGGTCTGTGCGGGTTTTTAATGCAACCGAGGTCAGGCCTTTGAGCAGTTGCCTCTGAGGCAAGCTGTTTAAATGGCTGATAGCGGGCAAGCAGCACTGCTGAAGTGTCTCACGCGCCGGCTGCATGTTGTAATGATCCCTGTTGTAATACGAAATTTCATGCTTAGTGGGAAATGGCTCTGTCCTATTAGCCAGGCGCGGCAGGCGTTGCTGCCTCCAAGACCCAACACCTGCTGACCCGTGCCAGCAGCAGCATCCACAGTGCCGCTTGACACATGTTCAAAATGTGACAACACCTGCGTATGGTACATGCCCCAAATCTCGTGCGCCTATCACCTGAACAGGGCGAGCCAGACGCACTATCCCGGCAAGCGTGCGGGATGGCGCGGCGAGGCGCCCGAGCACGATGGCCGCAGGGCGGCACCGGCCCGTCGCGGAGACTCCCCACTCGCAGGCCCCCCGCCCCGCCCGACCACACAGCCGCCCGACCCCGGCCGCTGCAGCGCAGACACGCGCGCGGCCTCCGGCGAGCCCCCGCACGCGGCTCCGCCCCGCCAGGCCGCTGGCCGAGCGCCGCTCACATACGTAGCCGCCCTGCCATGCTGTGACAGATAGCGCGCCAATCCGCGAACAGTCTCCTGTGACGACTGTCTGCAGCCCGCTACATCAGCTTGCAGCAGGAGTTCGTCTTGCGGGCCTGCTTGTAGAACATCTGACTGGCCATGGATAGGTCGGACGACTTGTCCACCAGCGCCTCAAGCTTCTCGCCGCGCTCCAGCATGCTCTCAATCGTCTTGTGTAGCACCACCTTCGTCTCGTCCAGGTCGCGCTGGATCCGCGTCAGCTTGTCGGCCTGCGCGGGGTCCTGCGCGCCGCGCCACGCGCGCTGTCGGTCCCTGAAGCGCATCCAAGAGGCAGAGCAAGCGCTGGTGCGATCCCTGGTTTTCAGCCGGCAGAGGCACAACGTCAGCGCACCACACCAGACATGCAGCCAGCACGGTGACAAGCCTGACCCCCAGTGAGCCAGTGAAGGCGCAGCACCGAGACGAAAGGTGTCCAGCAGCTTGGAGCCCTCGCGCGCCTGGTATTTTACAATCGCCGGCTCCAGCACCGCCAGCGCGTCGGCGCTGTCCTCCGCCGCGCCGCGCCAGGCGTTGCGGCTGTGGTCCGAGTACTCGTCGAGCACCTTGTCCACGACGCTGAACGCGGCCCGGGACGGGTAGTCCTTGTCCACGAAGGCGACCCCCACCTGCGCGCGCCCAGTGCGCTGGGTGCGCCGCCGGGTGCCCCCACAGCTCCACCGTCTGCAGGGCAGAGCAGGTTCGCGCGCTCGCGCGCTGGTTGCGCTGCCCCCGCAGCTCCGCCCTCTGCAGAGCAGAGCAGGAGCGGCTGTCAGCAGCGTGCGCCTGGCTGCCAGGAGCGAGCCGGGAGGACAGCCCTCTCGCGAGCGCGCGCTGGGTGCGCTGCCCCCACAGCTCTGCCCTTGGCAGAGCAGAGCAGAGCAGGAGCGTCTGTCAGCAGCGTGCGCTTGGCTGCCAGGAGTGGGCCGGGAGGACGCCCTTTGCAGAGCAGAGCAGGAGCGGCTGTCAGGAGCGTGCGCCTGGCTGCCAGGAGGGGGCCGGGAGGCTGGCAGGGCGTCGGCCGGCGCACCAGGCCGTCCCGGTTGTGCGCGTGGCAGTAGTACTCCTCGTGCTGCACGGTCTGCCGCGTCCCGGGCTGCGTGCGCTTCGCGACCGTCCGGCTCACAAAGGTCAGCATCTCGCGCACGCTGCCGCGCTGGAAGAAGCCGAACGTGGACAGGTCTGACGCCAGGCCGAACAGCAGCGGCTCCTGTTCGCCGTTCCATTTCAGGACCGCGACGGCCGTGAGCTTCATCGCGCGGGCCCGCAGGCGCGGGGGGGCGCGGCTCGAAAGCGCGCGGCGCTCAGGCCCGGCAGGGATCTGCAACTGCGGCCTCCCGGGCACTCGCCCAGACCTCGCGGCGGCACGCCTGAGTACTGCTTAGCGCGCCAAGGAAGGAGCACAGGAGAGCGTCGGGAGGGTGGTCTGTAGTGTGACAATCTGGGACTTGCCCCATAGGCAGAGCGCTTGAAGCAAGGGGTGAAGGCCGGGGTGGCCACTGCTGAACCAGGGGCAGGCAGCAGGAAACGGTGCACAGCGCTATTGGTGAGGCTGCAGCAAAGGCCTGCAGGGAAGTATGTCAGCTGCAACGCGTCAGACTCATAGCACCCGTTGAGCGGCATGCTCTGCTGCGCTATGTGTGCAGGCGAGGCCTGCTTGTTGGAAAAGTGCACCTAGCTGTGAATACAGCAGCACTGCTGAGCGCGCTGAGTGGAGGATGTGGTAAACAAGGCAACGGGGCGAAGCGCAGAAGGCTAAGCGCGGAAGCGTTCCCTTGGCTGCTGAGCAGCTCGTGCGGGGGTGGCAGCTGCCGCCATGCCCCTGCCGGATGGCACGCCGCGCAGCGGAGAGCGTCGCGGGGAGGCTGTGGGCCGGTCAGGACGCGACGCGCGGCGGGAGCTTGAGCGCTATGAGCACAGCAGGTGAGAGACAGCAAGGACCTTGTGTGTTCGGGCAGCGCACCCCGACAACGCACAGTCTCACTGTAAGGGGCAGCCGAGTTTCTGTTTGTGCGCGCCAAGCCGACAGAGCGCCAAAAAGATGTTTCAAGCGGCATGCAGGCACCGGGAGGATGCGGCTGGCGACAGAGGAGACCGCGGCAGGCGTGAGCGTGCGTCGCACGTTGGCGACAAACGCGACGCTAGCCGGTGTGCTCATGTGCTTGAGCGCCCGCCCCCTGCTGCACAAGCGCTTGCTGTGCTGGAGCACCTCCAACTACACCTCCAGTTATAACACCTGGAGTAGTCCCGGCTGCACGTGTGCACGAGGCAGCTGCGGGGTGCAAACGTGCAGGCTGCGGCGCTCGCTGTCGCCAACGCGCGAGGGCGCTGGCGCGGCGCGTGGCGCGCTGCCGCTGCCGCCGCCGCCGCCGCGGCGCGAGGTGGACCGCAGCGCCTGGGGATCGCCGCCGGGGCTGGCGCTGCCGCGCCGGCCCGGCTCCGCGCTCGGCGACGAGCGGCCAGCGGGCAGCAAGCCGCCGCCGCCGCCGGGCCTCCGCGCGGCGGGGGCGACGCCGCCAGGCAGCGGCAGCCGGGGGGTGCCCAGCGGCGCGGTGCTTGCCAATGCGGACTTCCTCGGCGACCTGCGCCGCCTGGCTCAGGTCCTCCCCTCGGGGTGCTGAGGCACTGGATACCTGTCACACGCATTTGCTAGAGCGGCCACCCCATGGGCTTGCGCACCTCCATGCATGTCGCCCTGGCGCGCGCTGGACGCCCTGGTCGCACGTCAGCTTTCTGGCCTGGTGCAGGTCGGAGCAGTGCACCACCCGCATGAGCTGCTGGCACGGCCTGCAGCTCTGGAAGGGCGCGCGCGGCCCCTGCTGCAGACGTTTTCAAGTGCAGTGCTGCGGCGCGCAGGAGCGGCAAGCCGCAGCGCGGCGCAGCGGCAGCCTGGGAGCAGCGTCGCCCGACGTGAAGCCTCAGGTGCGGGGTGCTATGCCATGTGCAGGTGATCCGTAACACAGCGCAGTTCCTCCGGGAGTGAGACAGAGTGCACCTGGAACCTCCGGCGTTGATCTGCGCACAGCCTTGTTGTCGCTGTCCCGCGCTTGGTGGGGTGGCGAGCAGACCCACCTGCCGCCCCCCGATGTGCCTACACAACACCTTTCTTATCTAGACGAGTGAAAGCGTGAGGATTTCCTGCAGTGCCTCCACTTCGCGATCCTGACAGCGCTTTGCCGGGCAGCATAAACGGCGAGCGCGGGGCACCGAGCTCCCTCTGCACCAGTCTGTCGTAGGTGGGTGGTGCGAAATACCCCACACAACCCGCAGTCTCGACACGTGCCGGTCTCCCGCCAGGGCGCGCGCGAGGGCGACCGCGAGGAGGGCGAGGCGGAGCCCGGCGAGCTGCCGCCGCATGAGCGCAAGCGCCGCCGGCGCAGCCACGAGGCCATCGTCTGGGCCACGCCGGGGCGGCCGGCGGGCGGCGCCGAGGCGGGCGCGGGCAGGGGCCGGGCGGGCGCAAGCCCAGACGACCGCGCCAGGCCCGGCGCGGACAGCGGGGCCGCGCCCGGCGACCCCGACGGCGTTCCCCGCGGCGACGGCGGCGGCGCGCCCACAGCGGCGCGCGCGCAGCGCAGCGCGACGGAGCGCGCCGCCGCGGAGCTGGAGGCGTTTGCGGCGGCGCACGGCGCGGAGCTCGAGCTGGATCCGGACGCGCCGCCCGCCATAAAGGCCTCGCCGTCAGTGTCACCCGGGGATGCAGGCGCGGGATCCCGCCGCCGCGCCGGCCGTGACCCCTGCGGGGCCGCCGCGGGCGCTGGCCGGCGGTGCGCTGCTGCGCCCTGCATGCGCCGCAGGCTGCCGCCGCCGCCGTGGCGGCATTGCCTGGTCTGCACTCTTATCTGACGCAAAATCGCAAGGAGAGGTCCAGCACATGGCGCTGTCTGCTGCTCACCGCGCGCGCGTGGGGATTAGCGTCCATGCGCTCTCTTCCTACACCCGTGCGCATCAGGTCTCAGCATGGTTGTGCCACGGCCAGTCAGCAGTTACATCTTTTGGGTAAGCCATACGCTCACCGTGAGAGGGCCCTGTGGCATGTCCAGTCTGTACAATTAACATGTCGAGTCGTAGGTAGACCGCGCCTTGCTGCTCTGCAGACGCGGCGGAGGCGGGCCTGTCGGCCGATGCGGGGGCACCGGAGGATGGCGCCGAGGGAGGCGGCGCGGCTGATCAGGATGCGGGGCCGTCGGTCGCGCGCCCGGCAGCGGTCAGCCGCTGGCTGGTCGCCGAAGAGGAGGAGGAGGAGGAGGAGGGGGGCGGCGCCCAGGCCGCGGGCGCGCCGGCTGCGAAGGTGCGCGCCCGCCTGTCATGCCGTGTGCCGTGCAGGGCGGCGTTGCGTGCATGCTAGACTCGAATGTAAACCCAACTCTACTCTAACCATGCAAGGCTGCGGAGTAGATCCTGCATGAACCTGTCAGACAAGGACATGCCTCACTGGGCAGCCGGGGGCGCGCGGCGGCAGGCAGCGGATGCGGACGCAGAGGTCCTGGATCCGCCCGACGCGCTGATGGCGGGCACGCCGTCGGCGGCCGCAGACGCGATCGCGGGCGCGCTGGTCGCCGGCGTCGGCGCCGCGTCGGACGACCTGGTCACGCCGCTCGTTCCGCCGCTGCCGCCGATCAACATGCTGCGCGAGTGCCGCAGCGTGGAGGAGTTTGAGCGCCAGGCGCGCATCTCGGAGGGCACGTACGGCGTCGTGTACCTGTGCGCCCCGCCCGCCCGCGTCGCTGGGGCCTGTCCCTGCAGCCTTCAGGCAGCACTCGTGCATGCAGGGAGCTGCCGGCATCTTTGATGGTGAACGTCTTCTTGTGTGGGAATCTGCGTGGGCGGCTGTGACACATTGTTACAGTGTGTGCAAAACATGAACCTACAGGAGCAAGCTCCTGCTACCGCGAGCTTGCTGGGGCTTGAGCAGGACTTGGTAAGCGCGGCGGTGTGTGCAGTCATTCGCTGCTGATATGGTGGCAAATTCATCAGACACTTTTGAGTACCATTCGCGGGCCTGGGAGGTGTCCCGAGTGCATGGCCTGAAGGCAGGGCTGTACAGGACTGCATGCACCGGGGCTGCAGCTGAAAGGAACATGCGGTCTGAGTCCGCCCCGCCTGCTGTCAACCGCAGCATTTCGCGTCGTGCGCCAAGAGAAAGTCTGTGCAGCCTGTGCATCCCACGGCTGCCGTCGCCGTCGAGATGCTCGCGCGCTTGGGCTCGACACACTCCAACGGCGGCCGCGCGCAGGGCCAAGGACAAGGCGACCGGCCGCATGTGCGCGCCGAGGAATGATAAGATGGACAAGGAGAAGGCGATGGGCCGCAATGTGCGCGCTCAAGAAGCTCGCCGCGCGCAGGGCGAAGGACAAGGCGACCGGCCGCGTGTGCGCGCTGAAGAAGGTCAAGATGGACAAGGAGAAGGACGGCTTCCCGCTCACGTCCATCCGCGAGATCAACATCCTGCTCTCCTTCCAGCACCCTAACATCGTCAACGTCTCCGAGGCGCGCGGCGCTGCCCTGCCCCTAACCCTACCCTATCGCCTCGCCGCCGAACGCCAGCGCAAGTCCAGGTATAAGCACATCGTCAGCGTGTCCGAGGCGCGCGGCGCTGCCCTAAACCCTTCCGTGCCATATCCTATCCGCCGCGCCGCAGCGCGCGGCGCAGTCCAGGTATATCCACATCGCCAGCGTGTCCGAGCTGCGCGGCGCCGCGCGCGCCGCCGAGCGCCGCGCCGCAGCGCGCCGGCTCGGCCCGCTGCCCAGGTGTCACTGGAGGCTGGACACCGCTCGCGGGTTTCATGCCCGCAGCGCTCGCTCACGGCACCCACCACCCCGGGCAGCTTGTGCTCGCCACAGTAGATGCCACTGCTCCTGCTCTGCTTGTCGTCGCGCGGGTACTTGGTGCACCCCTCTGCGGTGCAGGGCCTGCCCGCGACGCCCGCCGCCCCCGGGGCAGATGGTGCTGCCAGCACTACACGGCAGAGCTCTAGCTGGGCGCCTTGAGGTGGGCGCCACAAAGCATGCCTCGGCCGCGCAGGGCCTGATTGATGCGACACGCATCCCCGCATGCAGAGCAGGCCCTGCGCGGCTGACGCGGCTCTGTGACGCCGACCTCAACAAGCTGAGCAAGAGCACTGTCGTGTCCTGCTCGCAGCACACGCCTGGGGCGGTGGGCGTCACGAGCAGGGAGCCCTGCTGGGCAGGGGGGTGCTCCAAGTACCCGCGTTGCGGCGACCGAGCGCGGTGGCGTCTCCTGCGCACTGCGTAAGCTGCCCTGCATGGGGGGTTGTCACGAGCAAGCGCTGCGAGCAAGAAGCTGCGAGCGGTTCCAGTCCTTCACTAACTGCGGGCGCGTCAGGCTTCTCTGGCATGCACACGAAGCAGGTTTCGGCCTTTTTCCAGCCTGTCAGCCCTCGCACATCGCCAAGTGGGCAGGCCTTGCACATAAGTATAGCATCGTCTGGTCATGCATACCGCTTTGGCACTGCGCCAGGCTGGAAGGCCGTGGCCACTGAGCGCCCGTAGCAAGCTCTCAGGGGCGCAGCCGAGGTGTGCCGCCCTGACCAGACGCCTGCGCGGGAGCGCCGCAGAGGCTGTCTGCCTGCGCAGCCCCGGCTGGCGGAAGCATGCATGTCACACTGATATTTGGAAACAATAAGTGTGAGAAAAAAATATGCCGCCGCAGGTGGTGATAGGATGTGGAGCGCGGACAGTGCTGCGCGGTCATGGCCTTTGGTGAGCAGGGCCTGGTGGGGCTCACCGCGGCGGCGGCGGCCGCAGGTGGTCATGGGCCGGAGCGCGGACAGCATCTACATGGTCATGGAATTCGTGGAGCACGACCTGAAGGGCCTCGCGGAGAGCATGCGCCAGCCGTTCACGACCGCGGAGGCGCGCCACGCCCCTGCCAGCCGCGCGCACTTGCCCTTGGGGACAGCACGATCTGAGGAGGCTCGCGCAGGGCATGCGCCAGCCGTTCACAGCCGCGGGTCCGCGCCGCGGCCCCGCCCAACTACGCACCGCTGCCGCCCGGGTTTAGCACGGCCTGAAAGGGAGCTTGCAGCGAGCATGCGGCAGCCGTTCATGACCGCGGGCCCGCGCCGGGGCCCTGCCCACATCAGGGCGCCTCGGCCTCCTGGGATCGAGGGCGCAGTGCCGCGCGCGCGCGCAGGTCAAGTGCCTCATGCAGCAGCTGCTGGCGGGCGTGGCGTTCCTGCACGACAACTGGGTGCTGCACCGCGACCTGAAGACCAGCAACATCCTCTACTCCAACCGCGGCGAGCTCAAGGCGCGCAGCTCGCTCGGGGCCGTGCGCCCCTTTGCAGCGATAGGCATGTGCGGGGAGATACAGTGTTGAAATCAGCGATCCTTTATGTTTGATGGTATTCGAGCCCATTCTTTCCCGTTTCAATCTGCATGGCTAGGGACCCGGAGGTTGCATGCAGCCGTGCACAGCGTTGCTGTCGTGATTTACAGCCGCTGACTCCTAGCACGCTGCGGAGCATTTCCCTGCATCCCTTTGGCGCACCTGACACTACTGCTGACAAGCAGCCACCTCAGCACAGTGTGCTGCGCGTGTCTCCTTACAATCAGGGATAGTGTGCATGTGTCATGGGGCAATGCCGGTCTGCGGCACAGAGCCGGAGCAGGTTCATGGGGAAAGCGTGCCGAGCGCGCGTGTCGCAGCCCAGTAATACTGACGACGTTGGCGGCGGTGGGCGCAGGTCTGCGACATGGGCCTTGCGCGGCAGTATGGCTCGCCGCTGCGGCCCTACACGCACAACGTGGTCACGCTCTGGTACCGCTCGCCCGAGCTGCTGCTGGGTGCGCGGCCGGGACCCCCTGCCCCGGGGCCGCCAGCGTCCTGCCAGCCCGCAGCGACCTGCGTCAACTGCGGCGCCGCGCCGCATGCGCGCGGCCGCCGGTTCCTGTTAGCAGCAGAGCGCTGCGCTCTGCGGCTCTCTCGTGAGTCTGGCCGGCGGCAGCCATGCACAGCGTTTGTGGAACATGACAAACATGCGGGCGAGTAGGGCCGTGGCGTTGTTTTGGCACACACAAAGGGCAGGCCTGGCTTTGAGTTGGCCACATGTGGGTTGGCCACAGGCGTGAGGGTGGGATATGGTATATTTGTGGGTAGGGTTGGGTAGGGCTTAAACCTAACGGCGGCGTGCGCAGGCGCCAAGGAGTACAGCACGCCCATCGACGTCTGGTCTCTCGGCTGCATCATGGCCGAGCTGCTGACAAAGGAGGTGCTGTTCCCGGGCAAGAGCGAGCTGGACCAGGTCGGGCGCATCATGGCGCTGCTGGGGCCGCCCACGGCCGAGGTGTGGCCGAGCGCCGCGACGCTGCCGCACATCAACAAGGCGCGCGCCGCGGCGCCCTGCGCAGGCCCCGCTGCAGGCCAGGCCACATCATTTATCAACCCACATGCTGCGCCGGGCACGGCCTGCGGTTCTATTTGAGCATGCACTGCCTGTGCAAGTGTGCGCGCAGCCAGGCTGACAGTGATCACAGTCGACCTGCATGCTCACCCGGCAAGGTCGAGGCAGCCTTGCAGTCCTGGTCCCCATGGAGGCCTCCCCGGCGCGCCGCGGGTCAGCCTTCGGAGACGCGCTGCGGTAGCCCTGCGGGTTGGTGCTAACCCTAATCCTGACCCTAACCCTCATGCCAGGGCCCCCGCGGCGCGCAGTTCCAGTTCAAGCAGTGCAAGAACACGCTGCGCGAGCGCTTCCCGCCGCCCTCGCGCCTGGACGTGGGCCGGCCGGGGCTGTCCGACGCGGGGTTCGACCTGCTCGGCGGCCTGCTCGCGCTCGATCCGGCGCGCCGCATCACCGCCAAGGCCGCCGAGCAGCACGCCTGGTGCGCGCGGGGCCAGACGCGCGCCGCTGCCCTGAGGCTTGGCCAGAACCCTGTTGATCAGGGCCATGGCGCGTGCGCGTCGCGGCCGCTCGCCCCAGAGCCTGCCTGTCAGCCACTGAGTCTTCGGTTGTTCCAGTGCGCCACAAGGTGCGCGGGTAGGTGCGGCGCCCGCGCCCTCTCGGGCGCCTGCGGCGTCCGCGCAGCCGACGGCGCACCGCCCGCCGCCTGGCGCTCGCCACGCACCGTCAAAGAAACGTCCGGTGCACCCAGCTGTGGCGTACGGCGGACAGCCCCAGTCACCCTGCACAGACCGCTGCACCGCCAAAGAAACGTGCGACTGCAGGCAGCCGCGGCGCCGAGCCTGGCGCGCCGCCGGGCGCAGGTTCCGGGAGCGCCCGCTGCGTAAAGACACAGGCAACCACAGGCGGCCGCGGCGCCGAGTCGGGCGCGCCGCCGCGCGCAGGTTCCGGGAGCGCCCGCTGCCCAAGGAGCGCGCGCTGATGCCCACCTTCCCCAGCGCGGCCGACGGCGCGCGGCACCACAAGCGCGCGCACCACCGGCCCTCGCCCGACCCGCGCCCCGCCGACGCCGCGCAGCTGCTGCGCGCGCGCGCCGCCGAGGTCGCCGCCGTGTTTGGCCGCAAGGACGCGGCGCGGTAGGCGCGCCGCAGCCCGCAGCGGCGCGGCCGCCGCAGCCTGCAGCGGCCGGCGCGCCGCAGCCTGCGGTCGCTAGCTAGGCTAGCAGCTGCGCGCGCCAGCGGAGGGCCGGGGGTATGCGGCGGCGGGGCGCGGCCTTCAGTGTCAAGCGCGCAGGCAAGCGGCGGTGCTGGAATTGGGGGATGACTTGAGTTGAGCGCGTGAGCGAGGCGGCAGTAAGGATGCGGCATGGGCGCTCGACCGTGCTGTGCATGCGCTGCGCAGGCGGTGCTGCACCACTGCCGTGGTTGGTGAGGGAGTGGCAGGGCGAGCACCATACTGCCAATGAGCGCGGCATGCTAGGGGCATATACATGCTGGTTATGGTCCCGCCTGCTGCCTCCCTGGGCTTTCAGGGCCTTCCAAGGCACACATCATGTGTAACACATGCATGCCTTGACACTGAGGGGAGGTCACATCTTACTGCATCTATCAGTGTTCATCAGGGCATCCCGCGCATGACATCAGTGTCACGGCCATCCTGCGCATGATCCGCTGGTGCGCGCTGAGCGCGGGCCGCCTGGCGAACATGTGCCAGCGTGTCGAGCAAGGCGACTGCGTGGTCAGCCCTGCACAGGCGGCAGCAGCGGCAGAGGCGCCACCTGGCCACAGTGCTGGTGGGAGTGGCGCCAGCAGCGAGTGGTCGTGCAAGCCTATCCAGGGCACAGCAGGCGCTCTTAGATTACAGGCTTGGAGGCGGGCAGATACGCCCGCCGCATACAAGTACACACCGGCAAGTCTTCTCTCCAGACGCTCTCCCGTGCTAGCCCCCCTGCGCGGCAGTGGGCGCTGCTACGTACGGCGCGCCCGGGGGCACAGGTGCGACCGGGCCGTGAAAAACAGTTGCATGATAAGTACACACACGCACAAAACTGCGGCACTGCTAGGCCCGGCTCCTGTGAGCGCGCCCGCCCTACTTGAGGTTCATAGCACGCTTCGCGTCGGCCTCCGAGCGCATGCAAAAACGTGCAGTGATGCTAGGTCAGTGAACCCTAGCAGAGTGCCAGCGCCTGCGGCCGGGCGCGCCGCAGCGGGCGCCGGGCCAGGCGCCTCTGCCGCTGGCGCACCCAGCCGCGCGCACAGGGCCGGGGCGCACCCCAGCCTCCCAAAGCCCAAACCAGAGCCTGAATCAGGCAGCCGCCGGGCGCGCGAAGGCGCCCAGGCGGGTGAGGCAAACGTAAAAGTGCGCCGTGCGCGGTAGCCCCGCACTGCCCAGGCTCGCGCGCGGGGCCATGCGGGCAGGGCTGGAACGTGCGACCGTGCAACAGCAGACCCAAGGCGGCACGGCGCCCCGACATCCCCACCCCCGCTCTTGCAGGGGGCTTGCAGGGCTGCGCCATCCGAGTACGGCGCATGGTCCCGGCGCCCCGCTGGAGAAAGCCTTTCCCCGTTGCACGCCATGGGGGGGCAGGGGTGCACCGGGCGCGCGCCCCGCCACCGCTGAAATGCCCAGCGTTGCCGCAACGCGCTGGCGCACCCCCAGCTCCATCCCGTGCTCCACTTCCCCTACCCCGCTTTCCTGCTAGGTACAAGAGACGACTGCTGAACGCAACAGCACTCCTCAGAGAAAAATTATAGGCTGGACAAAACTAAATGAACGCATCCCTCAACCCAAGGCACGCATGCATGTGCGGGGGGACGCGTCGGGGCGCGCGCCCCGGCAGACCCGCGCACGTCACAGTCACACCCCAGTGGCCCTGCACCAGCCTGCGCAGAGCACAGGATGCCCAACTGACAGGCGCAGGGCAGCTGCAGTACGTGACAGTCAGTCAAGATAGGGTGACCCAACCCTGCCTACCTACCTCGCCTTCCAGACAGTTGGGCGGACCGCGCCCAAGCTACCCGCGCCCAGTTGTTGGCCGCTGTGCTGCAAGCGCGCGCCCCTGCTGCCCCTTGCCCGCAGCGGACTGCAAAGCTCGCTCCAAGGGGCTCAAACCCAAGGGCCTATAAACCTTGAACGCCTCCACGGCAAGGCACATTTGGCTATGCACGGGCACTTGACTAGCCCCAAGGGGAGGTCCCAGCTCCAGAGGCACCCAGGCCTGACTCAGCATGGTGCCAGCCAGGGTTCTCCTCAGCGCGCCAGCCCAGCAGCCTTATCCTCCAGCAGCACTCATGGCGGCATGGAGGTGCCGCCCCAGCACAGCGTATCGCAGACGCTGGTGCGCTCTGGCGCGTCAGCAAAGCGCCAAGCCCTGCATTTAAGCCCACAAGCTCGTTTATATGTGAGTCCACCGGCTGCCCCGAGCCGACGCCAGCGCGCCAGCAATGCAGCGGCCGCCGCGCCCTTCCAGCCCTCTGCACCCACGCCAAGCAAATCAGCGGTGCTCCCGCGTCTCACACGCCGGGCTTTCCCTCCAAGAACCCAGAAGCCCTCCCGCAGCCCGTCAGCAGGCGGAGCCGCCACGCCGACGCAGAGCACTGCACTGTTTGCGCGCGCGGCCCGCCGCCCCGCGCCCCAGCCAGGGCCGCTCCAACGCTACTCAGCCCAGCGCCCTTGCGCCAGCGCCGCCTCCATTCCAAAGCGCTGCCCGCGCCCGGAGCCCGGCCGCGCTGACGCGCGGGTCACGCCGCGCGGCTGCGGCGCACGACGGCCGCGCGCAGGCTCGCGCCCGCGCCCGCGCCGCCCCGCGGCCCCAGCGACCGGCTGCGGCTGCGCGCGTGCGCGCTCTCCCGCACCTGCGCGCGCGCTCGCCGTCAGCGCAGGGAGCAGGGTAGGGAGCACGGCACACAGGAGCACTGTACGGCCGGGTTCCAAACACTCGCAAGCTCCATAACTTGACCCCTTTAAATTCCCCGGCACGGACCCCAGACACAGCAAGCCGCCTGTGCTCAGAGGCAGGCGCCGCTCTGCTGCCAGGAGCCTGCAGGTCCAGCCAGACGCCCCCGGCAGGCCGGGCCCCAGGCGGCCCCCCCCGCATGCCGCGCCTGCAGGTTGAGCAGGATCTCCGCGATCTCGGTCAGGTCGCCAGCGCTGCCGTCCGCGGCGCGGCGGCGCAGCGGCGCGCCGCCCGGCGCCGCGCCCTGCCCCAACCCTGGCGCGCGGCCGGCGTCGTCGATATCCATGGGCCCCATCAGCAGCTCCTCCTCCTCCGCGCCGCCGCTGTCGGACGCCTCGTCCGGCTGCGAGCTGCTGCTGCCGTACGACGCGCCCTCCGCCTCGCCGCTGCCGCGCGCGGCGCAGCCAGCAGTCAGGACAGGGTCAGGGTATCCTACCCTATGGCACACAGGTGCACAGACGGCGCGCACTGCCCATTGTACAGATGCGCTCATGGCAGGATGTAAGCACGTCTGGCAAACCTGTGGGGATCCTGCTGCCTGCAAACTGCAGCAGGGACAACAACCATTCAAGGTAAGGTATCGTTATTACATTGCACCCCAGAGCCTGCTACAAGCGAGCTCGTGCAGGGCCGCACCGGCGCTCCGGCTTGCGCCCGCTGGACGGCGGCGTCGGCGGCGCCACCATCGACGAGCCCGGCGCGGGGCTGGCCCCATCAGCGCCCGAGCCGAAGCGCAGGGCAGGGTTGGCGCCGCCGCCGCCGCCGCCGGCTGCTGGGACGCCGCCGGCCGATACGGCGCCCGCCGCAGTGAGCGCCAGCTTCGCGAGCGCGGCGGCGGGCGAGCAGCCCATGCCCAGCCCCGCGGGCGCCGACGACCCCGGCACAAACGCCGCCGGCGCGTCGCTTGGCGCGCCGGCCGGCGCGGCAGCCGCCCCGGGCGGCAGATCCACCGCCTCCAGCGAGTCTGCGCCGGGCCCGAATTGCTGTGAGCGCGCGGAAGCCTGCCAGGCCGAACCCCTAAGCCTAAGCAGCCACTACGCCAGGTGCGTGCCACTCAAGGTCCCTGCCGCGCTGGCGCACATTGGTGTCTACAAAAGGTCTCCAAACGGCGACATCTGATGGCCCTGCACGCGGGTGCCGAGCAGCAGGATGCGCCTCTACAGGGCTAGCTCAATATTGACTCGCCCATGCACGACACCGTGCAACCACCGCCCTGGAGCGCGGCACACGGCAGCCGCGGCGGCGGAGCAGGCGGGCGGGCGCGCACGCATGATGGCGTCCAGGTTCACGCCCGCAGGGCCCTCGCCGAGCCGGAAGTTGGTGATGGCGGCGTCGCCGCGGATGCGCCGCGCGGCCGCATCGTACGCCAGCGCCGCCTCCTCCGCCGTGTCGAACGTGCCCAGCCACAGGCGCGAGCCCTGCGGCGTCGTTACGTAGGAAGAGGGTTAGGGTGTGGCATCGCGCTGCGGCTCACAAGCGGGCTCTGCTGCACGCGGTCGGCACGCGTGTGCGTACCGCTCGACAAGGGTGAGCGACGGGGTATGACCAGTCACGCCTGCATGCAGCTTTTTGCTGGCTGATCGACATGTGCTGCGGCAGCGACCCTGGCGGTCTCTGCAAGCCATATGGGTTTAGGGTAGGGTATAGGGTCAAGCAGGCGCGCGCCTTGGTCGGGTCGCGGATCTCCGCCGCAAACTTGCCCCAGGGCCGCTGGCGCACGCCCCGGAACTTCACCTGCCCATTGGCGCCCTTGCTCGCCCCCGCGCCCGCCTTTGGCGTGTGCACGGCGCCTGCGCGCCATAAGTCAGGTTCAATGTTGGGCAGGCGCGGGGCGAGTGACGCACCAGTCTGCCACAGCAGCGAGTGTCTGATCGCTGCGCGGCAGCGCAGGCAGGCAGGCGACCTCGCCCACAGGCCCAGCCGCGCAGCGCGGCGGGCGGGGGCGCGCGCGGGCGCCGCACCCGCAACCTTCTTCAACACGCCGCCGGCCGCGCCGCCCTTGCGGCCCAGCTGCAGCGGAGGCGGCAGCGCGCCGCGGCCGCGCGGCCGGCCGTCGCCGCCGTCGGCCGCCGCGCCGTCCGAGGCGAGCCGCGCTGGCGGCGGCAACACCGTGCTGGGCGAGGGCGCGGAGGAGCCCAGCAGCAGGTCGGCGGCCGCGGCGCCGCCGGCGCCAAACCCGGCCGCCTCGCTGTCGACGGACGAGCCGAAGCGGCCGCTCGCGGACGCGCTGAGCAGGCTCTGCAGGTCCAGCGGCGCGATCGTCAGCGCGGGCGCCGCCGCCGCGCTGGGCGCGGCGAAGAAGCCGCGCTGCAGGCCCGCCGGCAGCGAGCCGCCGGCGGCCGGCCGCGCGGGTGACATGGAGCCCGCAGACCCGAACCCTATGCACCCTACCACCGCCGCTGCCCGCCCCGCGCCCGCCGCCGCCTGGAAGAGGCTGATGGGCGCCGGCAGCGGGGGCGAGCCGCCCAGGTGCAAGCAGCCGAACGGCGCCGGCAGCGGCGCCGGCAGCGACGCGCCGGCCGGCAGGAACAGCGCGCCGTAGCTCCCCGCCGCGCCGCCGGCCGGGCTGCAGCCCGGCAGCGGCGGCCGCGGCGGCAGCGGCGCGCCCGCGGCGCGCGGCGACGGGATCTGCATGCCCTGCGTCGCGGGCGGCGCGCCGGGCGCTGGAGCAGCGCACGCCGGCGAGCTCCGTGCCGCTGGCAGCGCCGGGACCAGCGCGCGGGCAAACGGGCTCACAGTCGCAACTCCGCCCTCCGCAGCGCCCTCCGCATCCGGTGCTGCAGGCCCGAGGCCTGCGCGCGCGCGGGCAGCCGACGTCGGCAACACGAGGGGGGCGGCGCGCTTGCTGTGTGCTCGCCGGGCGACTCAGAGGCTGTTGCCCGCTCTTGCAGGGCCTCCACAGCACGCGCGCACGTCTGAGGTGCTGGGAGGGGGGTCTGAAAAAGATACTGTGTGGATGCAGCACGGCGCGCATCTGCGAAAAGCTGCGACAGAGCAATTCGCGTCACAAGGAGATGCAAAGGTGACGATACCGGAGTAGCGCAGCACCGCGCTGCGCTGCGCCTGACAGGACTACACGGCCGTAGATGTACCGGCGTGGAATAAGCATATGCCTACACACCTTGCGGGCAGCGCGAGGCGAAGGCAGCCGTCAGGCCACCAGACGTAGGCACCAGCGCCGCAGCGCGCGACGCGTGCATCCCCGCTCCCTGGTCGCCCAGCCGCCCCGCCCCGCCCCACTCTGAACTTCCAAATGTGCGCGCCGCGCCATCCGATACCGGCTGCGGCTGACGCTGCAGCAGCTGCGCGGCCATGGCTAGCACGTGTCCGAGTCGCAGTCTCGCAAGGAGAGGCTCACTTCCACCCCATACGCGCGGCGCACGCCTGTCCTCCGCGCGGCATAGCTCGCGTGCGTGCCGGCAGCCAGCTCGACAGGACCTGCGCGCAGAGCAAGCGCACGCTAGGTTCAAGTTCAGCGAATTGGGTGCTTATGGCGGTGCGCTGAGCTGCGCGTCGACACACATGACCTAGAGCATCGGCCGCGCTGCGCTGGCACAATGCAGCCACTCACCCTAGCGCGCCTTGCGCAGCCAGCGGCGACACAGGCACTTGCGGGCAACTCGCCGGCACCGGCATTACCCCGCTAGCTGCCCAAGTTCTTGAGGTGCCCGTGCAGGCGCGCCGCAGCAGCTGCCTGCCACCCTGCACCCGCGCACCGCCAGCTGTGCGCCTGAACCGGCCAATGCCGGGGCAAACACGCCTAGGCCTATGCCCTGCCCGACGGCCTCCGGGCCAAGAGGAACAAATCTTTTGAAAACTGCAAGTGCGCAGCAGCGCCCCGGTACAACGCTGACCAGGCCAGGGCGGCGAGGCTGAGGAAACCCAGGGCAAAGAGATCGTGCCTGCGACTCTCGCAGTCAGCGAAGCTGCTCCTCACTGTGACCGGTCCCGGCCTAACGCTTCCGCGTGCCCTGCTTTGAAGTGGCAAAGCTGATTGCAAAGTGCTAGCTCCCAAAAACTCTAAAGCTTCCGCTTAGCGGTGCGGCCCCCTCGGAGACGGTGTTGTACTTGCAAAACAGTGCTTGAGCAGACAAAACCACGCTGGTCAGGATGCTCTGTGCCTTCAGCTAAAGCTCAGCAAGCGAGTACAGTAGGTCCGATCCGGCTGCAAGACGGGACATCGACTAGCGTGGCTCCCAAGAACCTAGGTCTAGCAAAAAGCCTCGCCCGAGAAAAGTGAGCGCGGCACTTACTTCGTCCCATGTTCCTGGCCTCCAGTGCCAGTGCTGCTGTGGCACGCTCCGCCTGCCGACTTTGCCCGCTAGTCAGGTGCGCAGGGGAGCGCAAGCCATTTCACCGGAACTCTTGTTTCGTGACAAAGCGCACTGCTGAGCGGCCACCGGCCGGCAGGCAGCACCTGCAAACCAGCCCTTTCCCACAGTTGCCATTAAGGCGGAGCGGAAGGCTTACACTCGGTCGCGGTGCGAGCCATCGCACCATGACTTGTCCAGTCTGGCAGAGGGACTGAAGCAAGGAAAGTATACTAATACCTGGTGCATGGCACGCTGCCCAGGCGTGCACATAGCAGCGATGTCCTCTCCCGTTAGCCGCGATGACAAGAGAGTCGACCTGGGGAAGGAGGTGTGCCTCAGGCCCGCCTCACTCTCCTTGGACCGTGCTGGCAAGCTGAGCGGACTGTTACCTCGCGAGCATCCAAGCGATGGGGCGATGGTGAGTGGCACTCCAACAGCCTGTGCTGTGGACGTGCTCAGCGATGGGTTGGTGCTTCGAGCCGCAGATGCTCGAGTTTGCCACTTGGAGACGCTGCTGCCGGGCGTGCAGGTGGCGCTGTACCCAGAGCGCGCCACAGCCGTGACCGCCTCCGACACGGGCGCCCTGGCGTGGAAGGGCGATCTGCTCGCGCTGGGCGTCTTTGAGGACGCCATCACGCCCGCCGGCAAGGGCGAGGGTGCGCTGTCAGCGTGTGCCTCAGTGTCAGTGGATGCACGTGGTGGCCTGCACCCAAGCAAGGGCTGTCACGGTGATCGCTCAGCCCACTTGATGTACCACAAGTACCGGCGCCTGTCATACCCCTGAGGCGCACCTGTTATGACAGGGGTCAAGGTATCCGTGGGGACCTTCCTGTAGGGGCCAACGTGTCCTGTGCGAGTGATAGGGCGGGTAGCGGCGAAGGAGCGCCCACCGGGCCAGTAGCACAGCCTGGCGCCGCCGCGCAGGCGCGAAGGGCGCGATCAAGTCGCCCGAGCTGCAGGCCCTGGACAGGGAGCTCGGCGGCCTGCTCACCGAGCTTGTGGAGCTGGAAAAGTTCACGGGCAAGGCGGTGCGCGGCCCGCGCCGGCGTAGCCTGTGACGTGGCTCTGGCCGAGCACGAGCGTTGCTGAGTGTGAGCGTGGGCGCGCCAGGGCAGCTCTGCGTTCGCGCGTTCGGGGCGCAACGCGCGCGTGGCAGGGCTGGTGGGCCTGGGCGCGCTCGCCAAGGCCGCAGCCGCACCCGAGTGGGGCGCCTCCCCTTTCCAGGCGCGGCCGCAGGAGCATGCAGCGTCCAAACAGCGGCGCAGCGCATGTATCGTGTCCGCGCACCCCATCATAACGGCCCTGCGTCGCTTCATTGCGCAAGCGCTGTAGTCACCAGGGCTCTGGTGCATGGCTCTGCATCGACACCACTTCACTTCCGTAAGGGCCCTGCATCATAGGGCTTCATCCAGACCTCTTACGAAGCATTGCATGCTCCCCTTGTGCAGCGTATGAGAGCGTCGCGCAACTTGGCGCACGCCGAGACCGCAGCCACCAGGGATGGGCTCAAATGAGTGAGCCCCTGGTGCTACCCGCAGGCGCTGGGCGCGGCGGCGGCGGTGGCGGCCAAGGCGCACCATGCCCGGACGGCGGCGGTCGCCGTGATCGGCGCTGACGGGCTGCCCGCAGAGCGCCTGGTGCGGCGCTCTGCCCTGTACCCTAGCCCTGAACCCTGATGTCCCGTCGCATGGGACTTTCAGCAGAGCGCCTGGTGCGGCGCACGCACCTGGGTATGCCACTGAGTTATCCACGCAGCTTAAATTCAGGTTTGCTTCAGGGTTCAGGCTCTGCTGTTGCGCGCGCGCTCAGACGCCCGCGCGCAGGCAGAGGCCCCGGGCCAGGCCGCGCTCGGCGCGCTGACGGGCGCCTATGAGGCCACCCGCTTCTACAACAAGCCGCCGCCGCTGCAGCTGGAATCAGTGGTGGTGCTGGGCGGCGCGCCTGGCAGCGGCGCGGAGGCCGCCATCGCGCGCGCGGCCGCGCTCGCGCGCGGCAACATCCTGGCGCGGTGCGGCCCGTGCGGAGGGTGCCTTCTGATGTTGTCGCCTGGCAGCGTGAGGTGCAGTGCTGGTCACGACGCCGTCCTGGCCCTGTCATGCGGACACCGTGATGCTGCAGTGGTCGCGGGCTCGGCGCGCTGAGGCCGCCCGGGGCGCGTATGGCGCGCTGCGGCAACCGCATCAGCCTTGCAGGCGCACTGCGAGGGCGCTGCTCGTTACGCGCGCGCCTTCTCGCCCGGCGCGCGCCGCGCATAGCACACACTTGCGGCAGCGCGTGCCCAAAGCACAGGGTTAGGGCCTGAACAGGGCGCCGGGGCGTGCGCAGGTACATCGTGGAGGCGCCGCCGAACGTGTGCACGCCCACGCACCTGGCGCGCGTCGCGGAGGGCATCGCCGCAGCCGCGCCGGACGTCTTCACATGCCGCGTGCTGGAGCAGGCCGAGTGCGAGGCCATGCGCATGGGCTGCTACCTGGGCGTCTCCGCATGCAGCGCCGAGCCGCCCAAGTTCATCCACCTCACCTACAAGCCCGCCGGCGCGGCCCCGCAGATGTGTGGCAGGACTGCCCCTGCCCTGATGCACCAGGCCTGGCATGACCTCATTGTGTAGATGTGCTTTGTACCCCTGGTTCCATGCACATGTGACAGGGTTTTGGGGAACTGAGAGAGCCAGCTGCTCGTCAGCACCACGAAGACGACCCAGTGGTGCCGCGCGAGCGCGCTGGGCGGCGTGCCGCCGCGGAGCATCCCCCGCCCGTCACAGCGAGCCGAGCACCGGCAGGGCATGGCGCATGCGCTGGCGTGATTTTCGGAGACCAGGCAGCGCGCCGTGCGAGCGCGGGCGAGCGTACAGCTGGGCGCTGCGCAGGCGAGGTCCGGCGGCGGGTGGCGCTGGTGGGCAAGGGGCTGACGTTCGACAGCGGCGGCTACAACCTGAAGGTCGGCGGCATGATCGAGATGATGAAGTTTGACTGCGGCGGCGCGGCCGCGGTGCTCGGCGCGGCCGAGGCGCTAGCCGGCATCCGGCCGCCCGGCGTGGAGGCGCGCGCGCGCCGCCGCCGGGGGTTACGGTTGGGTATGTCTGCACTGCAGGCTGGAAAGCAGCCCATCTGTGGATGCACTGCAGGCTGGAGAGCAGCCCATCCGAGGATGGGCTGAGCGTCCGTGGCGCTGAAGCTCAGCGCGTGGGTCATTTACTGTTTGCCTGGACCTATGGGCAGGGCACACAGGATGCGGGGCAAGGCTTGGCTTGGCGGGGGCTGGGCGCAGAGCCTCGGGGCTCGGCGCTGAGCGCGCGGCGGCGCCGCAGGTGCACATCATCAGCGCGGCGTGCGAGAACATGATCGACGGCAAGGGCATGCGCCCGGGCGACATCCTGCAGGCCGCCAACGGCAAGACGGTGGAGGTGCGGCGGCTGCTTGGCTGCCCGCCCTGGCCTGGGCCGCGGCCGGCCCCATACCGCCCAGGTCCTGCGCTGCTCCTGTTGCCCTGACAGGCAACGGGCAGCCGCGAGTGTGAGGAATCACACCTGTTAACCAGCAGGGCCCAGCTGCACAGACTCATGCTGACTCACTCCGCTCGTGCATAGGTTTGGGTATGTCTGCAGGGTAGGGTAGGGGTACGGCGCCCGCATCCCCGCTCAAGCGCACGGGGAGAGGCGCGCAGGTGCACAACACGGACGCCGAGGGCCGGCTGACGCTGGCGGACGCGCTGTGGTACGCCCAGGAGGAGTGCCAGGCCGAGGCGATCGTCGACATCGCAACGCTCACCGGCGCCTGCATGGTCGCGCTGGGCGACAAGGCGCGCGCAGCCCTGCGCGACCATGCAGCCCCATGCCGGGGAGGCGCTTTATCCGGGGGGCGCGGGCGTGTGCCTGAGGCGGCCTCAGTGGGTGTGAGGAAAGCACTGAACGCGTGTGTGCAGGCAGTGGGTCTTTGGCCATGCAGAGCCCGCCCTGACCTGGGGCTATGCTGGGGCGCGCTAGGTCGCGGGGTTCTGGACGTCTGACGATGGCGTCGCGGCCGGGCTCAAGCAGGCGGCGTCCCGGGTTGGCGAGAAGGTCTGGCAGATGCCGCTGGAGGAGGCGTACTGGGAACAGGCGCGCCCCGCGCTGTCGTGTCCGGCGCTGGATGGGTATCCACGTGAAGACGTCCTGCGGCAGACCCCATGCGCTTTGGGGATGTGCGCGAGCGCGGGTGCGAACACTGGCTGCCCTACCCTTTCATGCTATAAAGGGGCTCAGAGGTTGCCGGCCAGCGGCTGGAGAGACAGGCGTTGCCTGGTCGACGCCAGGTTGGTGTGGTTATCATTCAGAGGATAGGTTGGACGGAGCATACATAGGATGCAAAGGATGTGCATCCTTTCAAGCAGTGTTCCTCAGCAGCTCTCCTTCAGCGGTGCAGCCAAATCCCAGTTTTTCCTGCGACTGTTGCATCAGGCCAGTGTCCTGCATGCAGGGATGGGGCCCCTGCTGCCGCTCGCAGCCAGGCGCTGGTTTCGAAGGAGGCTTGTAGCTGACCCTGGGAGGCGGCGGGCCGCGGCGCGCAGATGAAGAGCCCCATCGCCGACATGAAGAACGCATGTACCAGCCGGTATGGGGGCGCCATCACCGCTGCGCTCTTCTTGCGCCAGTTTGTCGACACGGACAAGGCGCGTGGCCCGCCCGCCCGCCCGCTCCCGCTTGTCCGCGGGGTCCGCAGCGACCTGCGGCCGCGCGCGCCTACGCCCGACGCGCGCGAGGCGCTGCTGCGCACGCCTTTTGCGGCCGCGTCCTGGCGCGTGCTGCAGGGAGCGCTATTTTCCTATCCTGAACCCCCAATACCGGCAATAGATCAAGTTTGGGGTACCCAAACGGGCGACCCCATCGATGCTGGCTCCTGGGGGGTCCTCAGCCTGGTGTCTTGAGGCCGGGCGGGTAAGCACACAATTGTACACAAAATCTGGACTGAATGCGGCGCAGGTGGCGCACGCGCACGTGGACATCGCTGGCCCTGCATGGGACAATAAAGCGAGCATTGCGACGGGCATGGGCGCGACAACGCTGGCCGAATGGGCCTGCGCGCAGGGCACCGCGCCGCGGGACAGCAAGTAGGGTGGCGCACCCTGTGTTCATGTCTGGTCCACAGGCATTCAGTGGCTTACAGCGAAGGCGCTTGCCCAAGTTTGTGCGAGACAGGCACTGTATGGTCCATAGTAGGATAGAATTTGCAGCGTGCTTTGCCCGCATATATGGCGTTTCACGCCGGTTGGTGCACTGTGCTCTCAACTCTGGCACTCTGCTCGCTCACTCTGCCTCACTGTGGCTCACTCTGCTTTTTCACATCAAGCATGCTAGCTCACGAAAATGAAAGCAAAAAAAAAAGGTGGTGCTTACCAACCACATCTCTGCCATAACACACTCCAATCCGCTGCAAGCGCGCATGCAGCTAAGGTTCACTGCCACGCGCCCGAGCAACACGACGCGAAACGCACACCCAGAGATAGACGTCTCTAACTCTCAAACGGGCGCGCCAGCCGGGCGTCCGGCCAGCCTGCCCACGACACCGACCTCCTCAGCCCTGCGCCGGGCTAGGCCGAAAACCGAGCCCCCAAGGCTTTGCGCGGGCAGCACACCCCATGTGCCGTGGGGCCTGGCACGTCAGGCGTTTGTGCCGCGCCCCTCATGTGCACCCGCGCCTCCACCGGCAGCCCCGCCGCCGCTCAGCAGCTCTCCCCTGCGCCGCAGCACTTCCGCCTGAACTTGTAGTGCTCGAACCCGGCGGCGGGCCCCGCGCTCCGGCAGCGCGCTTTGCATGGCCGCGCTTGCCGCCGGGGCACGGGCCCGCCTCGGGGTCTGCAGCCCCGGCCTCCGTGTGCCCGGGCGCAGCCTCACGATCCCACATGCACGTTGGCTGCACCCGGGCGGGCGACTCAGCAGGACATGCGGCAGCCACGCCTGTGGCGCGGACGGCTGAGGTCAGGCTCCCGCGCATGGCGGCCGGCAGCGCGATAAGGTCGCTGCCGGGTGCGCCCCCGCCATGTGCGCGCCCGGCAGCGCCATGCAGGCTGACCTGCAGCCTCAGCTCTGCCTGCTGTATGTCGGGCCTGGCTGTGTGGGGGTGGCCGGGCTCCGGCGCCCCATCAGGCGTTCCCGAAGGCGACGGCGACCAGCCGCTCGCACCGCACGCACCCTCGGGCGCGCCGCCGGCAGCGCCCGCGTCCGCGCCGCGCCGCGCCGGGCGGCGCGCGGGCGCGCGCGGGCTGGAGCGCGGGCTGGAGCGCTGCACGGGCCGCGGCCGGCCGGGCGCCTGCGCGCCGGGCCCCGCCTCCGGGCTGGACAGGTACAGCTGCTTCAGCGCACGGCGCAGCCGGCGCGGCGCGGCGCGCGCGCTGCCCGCTGGCGCGCGCGCCGCGGCCGCGGGCCCTGCCGCTGCGCCTGGCCGCCTCGCTGGTGCGCCGGCGCCGTCGTCATGCGCGGCGGCGGCGGCGGCGCCGCGGCCGCGGCCGGCCGCCGGCGCGCGCGTGATGAACGCGTCCAGCGTAGACTGGGCGACCATGCGCCGCTGCTCCGCGCGCTCACGAGCCTGGCGCTTGGTCACCGCCTGCGGGCGCCCGGCAGTGATAGGGTTGGGTTAGACCCTATCAGGTTATACCATATGCAGCATTCGGCGTGCCTGCTGACAGCAAGATGGCGAGCTGGCGCTGTGCGCGCGAGCTTGCCAGTTGTTGGCAGGTCGCGGCTGCACAACCTGCGCCCGGGCTTCTCGTCCCAGGGGTCCGATGAACGCTGAGAAGTGATTTTGGAGCCGTGCTGCCAAGGCACATGCGCGCCCGTGCAGGCAGCGGCGGGAGCCGTGACTGGGCCAGCAGGGAGGCTGCTGCGCGGCGCGGGGACGGACAGCGCCGAGGAGGCGCATCGCGCGGAGGGGGCCTGGTTCCCGGCTGCTGAGAGGCGCATCAGGCCGGGGGGGCCCTGGCGATCTGACCGCTAGGGAGGCGCAGCGGGCAGGGAGGGCGGCCACCTGGTGGCACACGACGCACAGCGTGCGCAGGTTCTCCAGCATGCACAGGCCGCCGCCCCGGTACACCGGCAGGATATGGTCCGCGTGCCTGCGTGCAGGCGTGCGCGCATGTGAAGTGTATGCACGCTCTACAGTTAGGTACAAGCTAAAGTGAAGCTAACTTTAAAAGCTAGCGCTTGCGCTCAAGGGATGTGACGCGGGGGGGGGGGGGGGCGGGCGCGGGGGGGGGCCCGCCGCCGGCCGGGCGCGCCCCCG
>JAABUJ010000672.1_pt1 | contig 62409 bp, 56 predicted proteins | sample 5559131 | NCBI WGS metagenome assembly JAABUJ01 (sample SAMN10711875, study PRJNA513366) | rock metagenome | isolation source: Antarctica rocks | place: Antarctica: Victoria Land, Mt New Zealand nord | collected 2016-01-07 | reverse complement strand
TTAGCGAGGGTGCGAAGCGAAATGAAGCGCAAGATAAGTGAAATGAAGCAACATGTTAACAGTAAGGAAACCTCCATGGCAATTTGTCTAAGTCCTTCCGACTTACCCACCTGTGATCCTGACAGTTGCAATCATCAGTTTCTCTCATCTCTTACCTGATCACAATCATCAATTTAATCATCAATTCAATCATAATTGTCAGGTTTTCTCATCCCTTTCTTACTCAGCTGCAATCAACATGTTGCAACAAGCAGCAGCAACTGAACACTTACTCTGCTGTGATGATCAGTCAGCAGCAAGATTGTGTAATGAATTGAGTCAAAGTGAACAAGATAGCTGACTGCTGAGAGCAATCACTGTTATGATTTCTTGTTGTTGTGAGAGAAGAACTGATCAAGATGTCATTGCTTAATGATTTGCTTATCTGACTGTGAGACACAAGAGAAAAAAGCAAAAGAACAACATCATCTGTATTTCTCTTTAAGCCCTGATCACTGACTGGGCCTGAAGTGTCAACTTGATGAGGAAGAGTGATGTCTCACACAAATCAGCTTGTGCAGGCTTACACTCAGCAAATCATAACAACAAGACTACTCTACCACTTACATGACTCGGTGAGTCAGTTCAGTCATATGCAAAGGATTTATCTCCGCCCATGATGAAATTGCAATTCGCCGGCTGGAGCCCCGAAATTCCACTGGGACCCCACTGCTGGCCTGCTGAGGTTTGGGGCCCGAAGGCCTATTCATATTCGACTACGATGTCTGAATCAATTTGGTGCACAGCACTGTTTCACTGTGACATACTTCATAGCAGACATGGCCTTAGTGACATGAGGCCCCTACAAGGGACAATGAGGAAGTGCTATCTTTTCGCTGAGGTTTTGAAACCATATCATCCGCTCTTTGGAGTAACAGCATGAGCATGCAGAGGGCACAAGCGCAGCCAAAATTCTAGATTGAATTGTTCGCGAATTGGTGAGCATTCATATGCTACTGGGGGGTTTCCCAATGATGGTGACACGCTTCGTTAGTACCTCCTGAAACTGCAAGGCTGGCTCTGCTGTGTTGCTTGGGTTTCCGTTATTATTGGATCAAAGTCTCCCATGGGAGTTGAGTTTGATTTTAGCTCTAGACAGTCTCTATCCTCCGTTCATGTTCTGGTCGCTCATACCAAGCCTCGCTCACATAATCTTTCTTCGGTCCCTCGACCTGATAACGGATCTTGAAGCGCCCGAGGGTCGCGCCGCGAAACTGGAAGAGATAAGTAACATGATAATCGTCCGGAACGCAGAGGTGGTGGCTTGTTGCTGACCACCCCTTCTCCTCGGGAGACGTGCTCTTAAGCTCCCGATCCGAGACGTGAAACTGTAACTCGTGAAAGAAATAGTCAACACTTTTGCCATCCCACGGCTTGACAAACCACGCCGTTAACGCGTCCGCCTCTTCTTGGTAGCGGTAGACGTAGCGGCGGCTTCCTCGCATTGACATGCCGGTATCGGTGACGAGCTCTCCGTCCTCCACGTACAAGTATTCCCCGTCATAAAGCTCGTCGGTTGGCTGCCTCGGATGGAAGTTTGCGACGCCGGCGAACTTGCCCGATGGGTAGGTCGGTATCGCACTTTTCAGGTCTCGTCGAATGTTCCAAGCCCCTTGCATTGCTCGGAAAGTAGCCTTTGCTACGAATTCTACCCCTGCTGATATTCCCTGTAATGTGCTACCAAGGTGCATAAGGCCCTTTGTTATCTCTGTGGCGTCATTGTGGGTGTACGGATACCTGGCTGGTACCAAGGGCCCTCCTCTCTCCTCGAAGCCTTCCAGCTCGGCCCGCGCGATCTGCAAGTCCCTCGCGAAGGATTCCATGAATCCAACGTAATCGCCCATCCAGAATTGACTGAAAGACTCGGGCTCATCCTTCAATGCCAATCTCAACGCAAGCATCTGTTGGCTCTGACTTTCTTTGGCGTGTGTATCGGTCGAGACATTTGAGGTGTCACGGTCGGTACAACTAGCCCAATTCCTGACGAGCAGGCGCGCCTGCATCTCCATGATACCCCAGTAAGGTCCCTCATAGAAGCCAACGAAGCCGAGGTTGGATATTTTGGGGTGACAGTAGCTGCCATGCTGGAGGACGACTGGGATGCGGTCGTGGATGCCGTCATACTGCAGCGTCTCAAGTATCTCTTTCGGTAGCCAGTCCAACGACGCTTGTGGAGTGAACCCAGTTGCCATAACCACAGCAGTGACGTCCTCGAGAACACGCTCATCGCTAACGCAGCTGATCTTGACGGACCCTACTCCACTTTGGCCAACGCCCAGGCTTGCTACACTCCCAAACACAGTTGTGACGGCGCCCGACCGAACGAATTCGGAATACCCATCGCTAATGACGACACGAGGTGGCCTGTCCTGGTATTTGTTGGTAACATGCAGTGCCTGAGCTTGACCCAAGTCCAGTTGATTACCCCCTACCAGACCAGAGAGATATTTATGAGTCAACCTCGATTGTGCCGCGGTCATTGCGCCTGTGTAGTCCGAAATAAGGCCCGGACGACGCCGAGTAAGATTGTACATGCATAGGTCAAGAGGAGCGAAACATGGGGCATCGTTCCAGCTGTCCAGGACAGATCCGTCGCAAGTGGGTTTGGTGGCCTGCGTAGGATCGATCGGTGTGTAGGTGGGTAATGCGTAGAAGGGACGCGATGTCACATGGTAGATCTGGTGATCAGTCTTATCCCCCGGAGTCTCCCGTGATGAGTACCGTTGGGTAGAGGCTTGGAAGGCAAGGGATGCGGCGGCCTCCGCGCCAGACATCCCGCCTCCCACGACCACAATATTGAGCGTGTTTCCTGTTCCTCCATCATGTTTTGACCTCGTTGCAGGATGTTTTGTTGGGGACGTTAGAATGTTCTTCCTCAACCCCTTGAGCTTGCCGAGCTCGGTCGAATGTATTAGGGTCCCTGGGAACGTATCCAGCCCCGGTAGTGCTGGAATTTTCGGTGTCCCGAAGAAGCCACTAGCCACAATCAGGAAATCAAACACACCGCTGGATTGTTGATAACTGTGGTGATCTTGTCGCGATTCATTACCTGTCGCAGCTGACCCGATGCCATCTTGGAGCTCCACTGTAGGGCAAGTCCAAGCTACCTTCCACCTGTGACCATCTCTACATCGTTCCCGCATCGCCGATTCCACCGTACTGTTTGTGCGAATTGCCGCCTTCCCAATATACTTCCGAGCGTACGTCTGCAGGTACCTGCCCACGTGCCAGGCCTTGGGAAACATCGGAGCCTCCTGTGTTCGCTTTCCTGCCTTGTGTTTTTGCCCTTCACCATTCAAGGACGATGTCGAGTCAATGCTGAGGTCACGGAGGTCCAAGCCAGATCGGAGAAGCCGACGGTGTATTTGCTCAGGTTTGTGGGCATTTCCGGACTCAACATACCATCATAGTGGTCGGGTTCTGTCGGCCAGAGGCCTCCAACTGTGTTCTTTCGCTCGAGGATCGTGACCGCGAACTGACTCGGGTATGTGTGTAAGATGGTCTTCGCCGCGACCAAGCCTGCTGGTCCAGCACCTATGGAAAGCTATGAGTGAGTCATTTTCAGTACTGGTGGGCTGGTGCCCACCAACGATGCACACCGTTTTGGGCCCCGCCATGGTCGGCCTCACGCGGCTCAACGCGCGGCAGATGTGCCGAATAACGGGTACTGAGATCTATACAAGACGTCAAGGCAGCACCTCAAGACAAACAGTAAATATGTCTTCTTGTCTTGCCACTCTCGTGACTCGAGGTGGTTCAGTATATCTGTATCAGTTGCTCAAGACGGTGGTAGGCATGTCTGGAGATCCGCTTGCGGGAACTAACGCTCGCGGGCCGCGGTAGACTTGGAGACGGTAATCGAGTTAAAATCCTCAGTATGGCCTACCTACCTTTGAGCATGTACGGAGTCTAGGTAGGTACCTACCTGGTAAGTTAGGCAGACCGGGTCTCACACGATCCTCATATGGATCCAGATATGGAAGGAGAATCCAACGTAGTCCAAAATGATGCTAATTTTGGAAGAGAAGCATGCAATTAACAATTAACGTAATTTTCGCACACGGGCAGTTAAAACCACACCATCGCCGCTTCCCCAAGCCAGCCCAAGTAGGTTTAGTCCCGTAGCTTCTCACTGATTGGTCGTGATAAGTTCAAAGATTCTTACAATGCATGTAACCGCATGCAAGGGATTGAGAGGCTCATAAACGACGTTCGCTTGTACCTAAAGTAGGTACTCTCTCAACTATTGCGAAGTCAACCGCATCTCATCCGTGCTCGGTCAATCGACATCCTTTCATCACCTTCGCCGTTCGAACAACTCTCGACTCCCACAGATGCGTCATACTCGAGATCCGCCAGTTTCTCCGCTACGAGCTCTTCGCACACCAAGCTGAACGCCGCATTCGATCACGATCTTACAGAACAATTGACTGACCACAAACTCCACATCTCACGATTCAACCATGGCCACAACCTCGTCCTATCTGACTCGGACCCTCCCACTCCTTCTCATCCTCCCCCTCTTCCCCCGCATAACCCTCACTCAAACCACCCTCCTAAACTTCGCCCCAGGCGCCCTCCCCAGCTGCGCCAACACCTGCACGGCACTCTACAACGCGCAAGACGCATGCGTCCCGCCCGCCGCGCCGGTCACGAACGAGGCGAACTATCGGAGCTGCTTCTGCCAGTCGGCCTACCTGGCTCCGCTCTACACGTCGCCGGCGGGGGTGTGTGACCGGGCGTGCGGAGGGGCGGATCTGACGAAGATCCAGAGCTGGTACAAGGGGTTGTGTGGGCAGCGTGCGGCGGCTGGGGTCGCGCCGGTGCCGACTTCGTCGTCCTCTTCGTCGTCGTCTGCGGCGGGGCCGAAGGGGACGGGCGTGGTGGGGGCGAAGGGGACGAGCTCGCCGAGCGCGGTCGTGCAGAGTGATACGAGCAACGGGCCGCAGGGGGATTGGTACGTTGTCCATCCACACTCCACCTTTGCGCTCGCTGGTCCGCTGGAGGTTTCGAACTGACATGTTGACTGGTTCGACCGACAGGTTCGGCACGCACTGGCGCTGGGTGGTGATGTTGATCGTGCTGTTCGTCGGTCTGGCGCTGCTGGCGTTGGCGTCCACGCTGCTGCACCGGCGTCACCGACGCAAGAAGGACATGCGGCCCAACATGGTGGGCACGTCGACCGCCGCCGTCGAGGCCTGGTATCCGCAGTCTCGCAGCGTTCACGACCTTAACGCCCCCGTCGATCGGGAGAAGGGAAAGGGCGTGGCCGGGGTCAATGTCACGGACCGGGTGCCGCGAGGGACGGAGGAGAAGAAGGGTCGGGTGAAGAAAGGCTGGCTCCGCGGGGAGCGTTGAGTGGAAGTGGATGGAAGGGGACTCGATCGACTTCTCAGTATCGTTGCGCAGTGTTCGGGGGGCCATGGTACGGTTTCTTAAACGGACCGGGAGGGCTACTGGGGGTATCTGGAGGTCATGCTATGGGTTCTACGGGCGAACAGTCAGGCGAAAGGTCCAAGTTGGTATTCACACTGCTATCGGTCGCTTTGTATGGTCACTTTCGTTTGTAGGGTACACTTAAATTAATTAAATTGATGTTATGCTACATCGAAAGGCCTTTGTTCTGTCGCTTATATGATTACGCCAGGGTAACAGATGTGACGGCTCCTTAAGGTACCTAGCGACCGCTACTAATGCAGCCTTCTACGTAGGTAGTTAGAAGCAACCTAAACGGCCCTGGTGTGGCCACAGCTCACTTGTGCGCATCTTACAAAAGCCTCCACACGTTCCACGTTGTGTTTGGCGATAGAAATTTCCGACCTCACAGTCAAGCCATGGCTGGGCTGCGTGGGAATTTGTCCCGCCCTGGACGGGACACTGCTGATCATGCCATCTTTCCCCGCCTGAGGTCTACGTATAAGTACCTGGCCACCTTCGTGACGGTGGTACAGTGTGAATGGCTGAGGACAACGATGCGATACAACTGCTCCTGCTCCTTCTCTGCCGTCAGCGATCTTAACTAGTCACCGTACTGATCCTCTTATTCTTCCTCAAGTGTACAACAGGATCCAAGTGTCCCCCTCTTTTGGAAGATTTCTTCGCGTGCAATGGATCATGCCGATGTATGCTTCTCTTTGCACACTTCTCTTGCTTCATTTCGGCCTCGCGTCGTGGTACAGCCGGCTAATATGATCGAAGGTAGTGAATTGGGCCCTGACAGTCACCGCTGGTGTCTTGACGATAGGTCGGTTCGCCATTCGACGCTACAATTCACGGCGATTATACTGGGATGACCTCACTCATCTTCTTGCCTTTGTGGCCCTGGTTGTACACGGTGCATTGCTCTTAGTCCACAAAAAGGTCAATGCCGCGATCGGCCTGGCCCATAAGGAAAAGGCATCGACATCGGTACTGCTGGGCATGTACCAAAGACGAGAACAACTGAGCACCGCCAACGACTGTTTGCTGTATTCGGTGTTTTGGCTCGTCAAGATAGGCTTCTTGCTGTTCTATTATCGTCTATTCAGCACATCGACAACCTTCAGAAAGGCGTGGTGGGTGGTACTAGCTTTCACAATCTTGACCTTCTGGGTCCCAATTGGCGGCGTCATCCACATATGTGGTGAACCGCACACTCTGGCTGAATACGGTGAGTCTGATCGGTAACCGTGTCATGGTCTTCATCATATTTATATGCATTATAGACTCTTGCAATAACGAAAAGGATAGTGCGCGGCGGACCAGATTGTTGTACAGTTGCGCGGTGAATGTGGCAAGTGACCTGGCCAGTATGTTCATTCCACCCCTTCGGTCCACTTGGCCCTTGCTAATTGTAGGTAGTCATGGCACTCCCGCTTTGGATGGTCAAACGGCTAAGAATAACGACGGCTCAAAAACTCGGATTGACGTTGATATTTTCTCTTGCGACCTTGCTTGTTGCCATTGACATCCTTCGCGTTATTGAGGCGCTAGCCCATCACCAAAGTCTTTACAGCGTCCTGGAAATCAACTTCTTCGTCATTGTATCTTGTCTACCAACATATCGCGCCCTACTCAACATCGATCGACAGCGGATCTTGTATCGGCCCTCGAGATTGTCGACGTGGACACACATTGGAAAAGGACCTGTCCCTGGGACCAAGGAGGAGAGTGGAATTGTGTTGACTACAAACGCCATCCATGTCACCAACGGCTACCACATCTCGAATGAGGAACGAGGCTCATATTCAGTTGAGCCGCCAGGGACTACCAGCCGAGATCTCATCCTGCCAGAACCCGTGCATACCACCAGAACGACAGTGTTACCGCCGTACCGTAGCCCCGTTTGACTGCGAAGCTGAGTTTTGAGTATTGAACGACGGCCAATCCTTCGCTTCCTTGACACCCGGGGAGGTGCTTCGTACGGTACTTCCTCCCAGGAAGACATGGATATGCAGCCAAACGCGTTATCCATTCCAGCCTGATCGAGATTAGGGTTGAAAGACTTCACAGGTCCATGCACATGCCTAAATGAACTTGGTAGTCGACGCCACCAATAAACGACTTTTATAGATATTGTATATACATAGTAGCTAGTATAGTGTACATCTCACTGCCCTCACTGCCCTTACTGTCCTCCGTGTCCTCGACAACAGTTTAGAGCCCCGGGCAATTGTGCAGCCGAGTCTTCATTTTGGTGGAGTCGATTATCCGAGTCCTTGGTGCATGTGCTTGGACCAGTGAAGTCATCTACCCTTACTATCAATAATATTCAGAGTCAATAGTAAACAGAGACCGGGGGTGAGGATGGAAACACCCATGGAAAAAGAGACTACTGTACAGTAACTGTCCGAAGCCACAACAATAATATGACAGTGGCTTGGGCCACAGTATCTCCCTCAATATTTCCTTTGTCCTCCTAGGGCACAAAAAGGTGGCATCATGATGCCAAGTCCATCAAAACAACAACACAACGAGCAGACCTCATCCGCCACTGGGCAGAATGCGAGTCGGCAAAGCAGGACCATGACGCAGCCATTCAGTCCATTCGCATCCTCGATAGTTTCTGCCGCCGGAAAGCAGAAGATGTGGCGAAGCTGCGCTGCGATGTGTAGGATGTCGGAGATCGCGGGCAGCTCATGTTAGGTGCCAACAACACAAGAATGGATCATCATAACGCCCGACCCAAATCCAGAACCAAAATAAATGGTATAGGTGTCTACCTCCCCGTGACGCTCACAACAACAATGGTGGATCCTTCTTTGGTGAGAACAGAAGCTCAGGGCAAGGCATCAATCAGGACTGCACTGACTGCCCCACATCCCATCAGTCGTAAAGGTTGAGCTTAATGATGACTCCGAACCGACCTCACCCTTCCTGAATTTGGCACCTGCCGAACCCTTGTTCGCCAAGGGAATACCAACTTCACCTTGCAAACGCCTTCCGGTAGCTAGCGTATATAAGGTAGAGGACTAGCAATGAAATGGAAAACGAAGATTCTCATCTTGACATCTTTGAAATAATCGAAACGATATCTACAACGCTGGTCATCTGCAATAACTGTTTACAGCAGGGTAGGGTAAGATTGATGAAATGATGAAAACAACAAATTAATATTGACTTTGAAAACAGCGTGAAAAGTTCATAAGATAGTAAGTTTTACATTTTTGCGTTTCTTGACCGGACAATAATGCCCAGAGTGGCTAGTGCATAACGTCTTAGCCACCTAGTCGAGCCAGCCACCTAAGCGAGCCACCCATTTAGTCAAAACATCAACATCAACATTGTCGTCAACCTCGTCGTCGCCACACATCCACAATGGCCTCAGACGAATCAATTAAGTCAATCCCTGATATTTCCACGCGATATAGCCTTGCTTTAGCTGATTTGAACAATGATCCGTCAGTTTCCCTTCGAGAGATTGCTCGAATCTACGACCTACCTCGATCTACCTTACAAGCTCGTCGGAACGGAAGGCAATCAGCAAAGACCTTTCAGACAGGTCGTCAACGGCTGTCAGTGCATGAGGAGAATGCTCTGATTCGGTGGATTGATACTATAACAGCCTGGGGGTGGCCTCCACGGATTGGACAGCTGGAAACAATGGCAAAGCACCTAATGACGGCCAAAGGTGATCTGGATCCTCTAGGACAGCACTGGTATAAGAATTTTCTACGTCGACATCCAGAATTCAAGACACGGTATAGCCGGAACCTCAATCAGGATCGAAAGGATGCCGGGAACCATGAAACCATCCAAAAATGGTTTGATTTATACAACTCCACACGAATGGAGCATGGTATTTTGGAGTCGGACATATACAACATGGATGAGAAGGGATTTGCAATGGATATCACGGACAGCTCCAAAGTCCTAGTACGACGCACGGAAGCACAAGCTTTCAGTGTTCATGCTGGCAACCAGGACTGGATATCCCTTATTGAGTGTGTGTCGTCCAATGGCACCACTCTTCCTCCCTACTTCATCTTCAAGGGCAAGCAGATCCAGCAAGCGTGGCTGGACCCTATTAAGGATGGCCAGGCTGTCCTACAAGTCAGTGACAACGGCTGGACTACGAATGCAATAGGACTTCAGTGGCTCAAGGCCTTTGATTTACACACTAAAACCCAGACTCAAGGCACCCATCGACTACTAGTACTGGATGGACATGAAAGTCATGTCTCCAGCGACTTTATTCAGTACTGCTGTGATCACAGCATTGTGGCTTTGTGTCTTCCTCCACATTCGACACATTTGCTGCAGCCACTGGATGTCGGAGTCTTTGGGCCATTGAGCAAGGCTTACAAGAAATGTGTCCATCTTCACTCGCGTTATGGAGCTGTCAATGTTAACAAGCTAGACTTCCTCCGCTACTACCAGGAAGCTAGATCGACAGCAATCACGACTCACAACATCCTGAGTGCATGGCGAGGTGCAGGCCTTATTCCGTTCAATCCTTCTGTCATTATCTCGAGACTACCTCGGCCAAAGACTCCACCCTACACATCCTTTACGAATTCCAATGGAGTCCAAGTCGACATTGCTGTCACACCTAGTACAGCAACCCGAATCAATCAGTTTGTGAACGAGATCCTAGCAGGTATGACACCGTCGTTGCATACACATGTCTTAGGTTTAAAAGACACAGCTCTGACAGCTGTGGCAGATAGAACAGTCCTACAGCGGACTAATCAGGAGCTGCTTGACAAGCAGAAGCAACAGCGGAAGAAGCAGTCACGAAAGGGTGTTGGAAATGCCCGAGTCCTTACTGTCGACAAGGGTAGGGCTTTGATACAGGAGGCAGAGGATAGGGTGAAGGAATTGGCTAATAAAACAGCTAGATATCATGCATTAAGGGGCAAAGTTGGGTTTGCGAAGCTTGTTTGGAAGGAAATGCCAATGGATGATTCAGTTTTCATGTAATTAGTCTAGGGTGGAGGTAATATCAATAATTCAAGGTGTTTCGACATGGGTTAATTAAGCGACAGCGAGGTGGCTCGACTGGGTGGCTGGCTCGACTAGGTGGCGATTACGTTATGCAGAAGGCCGGCGCAGGCACCAAATTTTCCAGGAAGTAATAATACCTTAGGCCAAACACATTCGGTCCGTACTTCTGTCTCTACTCTCCATTGATTTCTTCTCCTTCTCTTCACTCCCCAATAATCCCCAGCCCTGAACACCTCTAGCCATCAGCTTTCATCCCGAATCCATCCACAACATGTTCGTCGCAAGCAAGATGACCGGTGCCGTCGCCCGCATGGGTGCCAGGCAATCCGGCCGCTTCGTGTCCACGTCGCAGGGTAAGCTCCAATCCCGTTGACTCGCACGCGCCCATGCCATCATTTTCTCATCAAGCTCCATCCAGCTCCCATCCAAAGCTCCATTATCCGCTCCACCCGGCAGCCATCGGTCCGCAACGGCCTGCTCCTCAACAATGCCCGCGCCAACCTCCGCTCGAGCATGGTCCGCAGTGCCATGCAGTCTCGTGGCGTCGTTGCCGAGTCCACGACCGCGGCCATCATCGTCGCCGCCAAGTTGCACGGCGCCGGTGCGGCCACCATCGGTTTGGCCGGTGCCGGTGTCGGTATCGGGTCCGTCTTCGCCGCCTTGATCAACGGTGTCGCTCGCAACCCGTCCCTCCGAGGTAAAGTCGGACCTTCGCTGCGATGACACATACGATCGCGTGCGCGACGATGTGCTGACGAGTGTCGACGTGTGACAGGTCAGCTCTTCACCTACGCCATTCTCGGTTTCGCCTTCGCCGAAGCCACCGGCCTGTTCGCGCTGATGGTTGCCTTCCTGATCCTCTACGCATACTAGACGTGAAAATTCGGTGGCCGGGCATTGCCTCGCAATAAGGCCGGAAGAGAGGGCAAATTTGAACGCGTTGGGGAGATGGTGGGCGGACGATGGAAGCTATAGGGGTCAAAGCGAAATACCGTACAAGGAGCCAGAGTGTTGCAAGCTGATATAGAGATCTACTTCTGTGGTGTATTATGCTACCCCAAGAATACCGTCAGTTTCCGGGCTGAGGGGATCCCACTATATGCCAATAATGCCACCCGATAACTTCTCCAGCACAGCTCGCGACCGCTAGTGCCATGAGTTTCACAATATTATGTAAGAACGGTTGACGAAATAACTTGACACGGAGCTTGGCAGTGTGACTGGCCCCTTTGTACGTAGGTAGGCTCGGTTAATATACAGTACATAATAGGATTTACTACAGTACATTGAAGATATGGGCCGAGGATCGGTGTCGATCGGTGGCCGCCCAGATTTCAGTATATTCCAACACGGTGCGAGATGCCCGACGCACCTTGCCCCTACAATGTATAGATGAAGTCCGGCCTGTACACGCGTTAGCCGTCGGGATCCACACGGAAGGAAGAGCGGGACCGACCTGGTGTCTCCCATCGATTCGATCTCCTTCTCGCTCTTGCCCACGACCCAGTGGTCGCGCTTGCCGGCCAGCCGCTTGGCGTTCTCCCGTCGCAGGAGCAGGTGCTGGAGCACGCTCCCGCCGAAGAGGGCGAAGACGAGGTAGCCCAGCACCGTGCCGTGGCCCGGCGCGTAGCGGGGACTGTCCTGGGCGCGGTAGATGTTGCTGCTCACGATCCCGTTCAGGTTGCCCCACCCGATGATGATCCCCAGCGCGACGCCGCGCTTGTACACGCCCTCGGTGTTGTTCGAGGCCCACGAGATGGTGTTGGCGATGCACGGGTAGATGCCCAAGGCCCCGAGGAAGGTGCCCGCGTACCGGACCCCGGCGCTCTTGGCGCCCAGGAGCATGGAGAAGCCGACGATGCCGAGGAGGGAGATGAGGATGTTGCAGAGGCCGCGCTGGCGGGTCCGGTCGGCGACGTAACCGACGGTGACGGTCAGGATGGCGGCGGCGGCGTAGGGGGGCACGGAGAGGAGCTGGGCGCGCGTGGCGGTGTAGCCCAGGTCGTGGATGATGGTGGGCAGGAAGAGGGAGAAGGCGTACAGCGGCCCGTCGGCGCCCATGTAGATGATGGCGGAGAGCCAGGTCTTCCAGTCCTTGACGGCGGCCCAGAAATAGGCCAGCTTGAACGCCTCGTGCTCGGCGCTGGACTGCTGGTCCACCTTGAGCCGGCGGATGACGCGGGCCCGGTCGACGTCGGAGAGGAAGGTGGCCTCGTCCGGGAAGTCGTGCACCATCCAGAAGGAGGCGATCCCGATGATCACCGTCACGAGGCCTTCGAGGATGAAGATCCAGGCCCAGCCGCCCTTGCCGCCCACGCCGCGCATCAAGCCGATGGCGGTGGCGAGCAGCCCACCGAAGGAGCCGGACACGGCGGCGGCGGAGAAGAAGATGGCCATGCGGATGCCGAACTCGGATCGTTTGTACCAGCAGGACAGGTAGTAACTGATGCCCGGGAAGAGGCCGGCCTCGGCGAGCCCGAGGAACCAGCGCGCCGCCATCAGGCCGCCGAAGTCGTGCGTCAGGCCCATGGTGGTCATGACGATGCCCCAGACGACCATGATGGCGGGGATGAAGACGGAGGGCCGGAGACGCTTCAGGGCGATGTTGGTGGCCGGCTCGAAGATGGAGTAGGAGATGAAGAAGATGGTCAGGGAGGAATTGTACTGGCTGCTCGTGATGTGCAACGACTGCTGCAAGCCGTCCAGCCGGGCGTTGCCGATGTTGGTCCGATCGAGGAAGGCCATGAGATACAGCAGACAGAGCCAGGGGATCAGTTTCAGGTCGAGCTTCAGCAGTAACTTCTTGTCCTGTTCGACGGCGGCCACCACCGAGTCAGCCAGTCTGCGTGCCAGGCTCACGCCGCACGCGGGGGAATCGACGTACGATGGCCGCCCTCTCGGCATCACTCAGGTGCCCATCCGGGTCCGGTGGCAGCTCGTGCCGTCCCAACTCCTCGAAGCCGCCGGGAGCGACGCCGACTCTCTTCTCGTCATCGATCGGGGAGTGGCCGCTGTCGCTGTCGCCGACGCCGACGTGGTGAGTGGCCTTCATCGCGGGGGAGTCGGCGAGATGTCGAAGTATGAATGGATGGCAAACGCAACGAGGGAAAGAACAGGAGAGAAGCGAACGAGGCGTGAAAAGTGCTAGAGAGTGGGATCAGCCTGCCTTCTTGTACCTAACTGTAAGGTACATGTAACTTATGCAGCCGAGTTAGCACCAGATTAGTAAAGCCCTACCCCGCGTCTGTAGAACCGAGCGCGCATGAAGAAGTCGTGGGTAACCCCGCCGAAATATCCCGACGATGGTTCCCTGCATCCTCCACATGTACTAGCTTACCGTACTTTATGAAGTGAGGAACTCGACAGGACAGGGCAATGTTCCCTCGAGTCACGAGACGTTCGAGAAGGTCCCTCGGGCAGCACTTGGCTCGAAGAGGTTAGTACAGTCCGGTAACGAAGAAGGAAGACCTACTTACCGTAGCCTTATCCTGTTCGGCATCGTGACCCGGCAATTCTAGTTAACGTTACCTTGCCGTTCCTTACGGCCAGGTCCAACCAAGTACGTTAAATTGAGTCTAATCGTGTAAGATTACAAGTACCTCGGTGTCGGTGCATAGTAGCTCCGACAACAATAATCTCTTGCCGAGTGTTACCTTAACGTTACCTACCTTACCTGTACGTACCTTGAGTCATGGTTACCTAAGCGGGGAAATAGATCCTCCGTACTCAGGTTCGTACTACTGTCAGAGGTAATTCAGGACACTCCCTACTACTACCTACTGACCAACGAAGATCAACATCGAAATGGCAGGGCATACTCGTGCCGTCCGATCTCCTCGTCTCTTGGCCGTTCACTCTAGCCAATATTCATGCCGTTGAGCCTGCTCATCTATCCCGCTCCCGAGACTTTCGCCGAGCCGCTTGTGGTGCTTGATCGCTTGTCGCGAGCCTTGCCTGAAGAGACCAGGCGGGGCTGACGGTCACTGAAGAGACAATAATGACTGTTGTCTTCAAGCTGCCGGTTGTGCTTCGGTTCTCGGTACGGTGCTGTCGCGATGCTGTCGCGCGCCGTGGAGGACCGCGCGCCGTCAGCCATGGACAGGATGAGTGTGAGCAGACGGCAGTGATAGGGATGTGTCTACAGACCTTGACGGTCGACCGTACGGCTCCGCCATAGATAATCTGACCTTGTGTGCTACTGGTCATACTTGGGACCATCGGATGCCGTATAGCAAGAGGATCTATCTTCACGAAGACTTCAAATCGACACCATACGTGTCGTCAGCTGCATCAATGAGAGCTGGCAGGATGGACTTTACATCCTTGGCTACCTTAGGTTTCTCGTTACGGACGGAGTCCTCCACCATCGGTACTCTTACTATTACCGGATGTGGTCATACGGGTGCCTCAGCTCCAACATGCTAGCACCATCTTCTATTCACATCAAGATTGAGGAGTGAATCTATCGTAGATCCTGCATCCTTTTCCTTGCTTCCTACTTCCTGCTTGCTATCTCATGCTTTCATCTCAGCCTCCTCATCGGTTCATTGCAATCCCAGTTTTCGCGAATCACTACGGCCTTCTTGCTACCATTCGATCATACCTGACATTGTGTCAGCTTCAGCTTCTGAAATTGTTTCTTTCGCACTGTTGTCTCTCGATCTCACACGCAACCTCGTTTAAGACTGAAGAAGTCCTGATCTTTACCTCTAATATGGCTTTCCATGGACCGTTCTCATCGGTGCCTCATATGTGTCACCCGGTCGTGATGCCACAAGGGTTTGCCCATCAGTATCTTTACTCCGGAATAAATACCAGTTCGTTTCCCTGTTGGAACCAGCCTCCACCTTGTCAGCATCCGGGCTTGCAGAACCGCATCGAATTTCTGGAGACACAGCTTGCCCGTGTTCAACAGGAGAAAGACTCGATGCACTCTGTAATCAAGTACCTTCTGGCCGACTTGGGATCCTCCACGAGGGCCAAACAGTCGTGCCCAAACTGCAGCATACTCAAGTTCCGTCTCTCGCTGCAAAGTAAGGCCACTTATCGCTGGAAAGGGAAATATCGCGAAGCAGCGACGAGCCTTCATGCCGGAAAGATCCGACTTAGACGTCTACGCAACACTGTGGAAACGGCAACCAGCATAAGCGCTTCTCGTAACTCGAGCTCCAGCGGAGGTGATGCCCTGGTCTGCGGTGAATCACCGGACGATGATTTGCTAGGCGGTACTATACCAATTTCAATCACCGAGCGGTTCCCAGCATCATCTTCGTTCGACTCTGATCCACTATGCGCCGACTCACCGCCCGAGCTAGGGAAGTCAGAGAATGACCAGTTATCAGAGAGCGAGGCCGAGAGTATCGATTACGCAACGTCCGCAAATCTTTCTCGTCTATCTGTGATCTCCACACGGCAGAGATGTCGTAAGCTCGCAGTGCTTGGAGATATTCTGCCTAGAGATGTAGATCCAAGCGACTTTGTTGTCGACTCGGCCTCGAAAGCCGAACTACCATATGTTCGGTACTTCTCCGGTGCGACCGTACCGACGAGTACATTATCAGATGCTGCGGGAGGGATCAAGGAGCATGTGGTGAACAATGCCACCGACACTAGCCTTACCGATGCGATTAGTGGTCCTATGTCTATTGCAGCCGGGCCGCGCTTTTCGGGGGCCTTGAAGAACGATGATCTACCACTCCCTTCGTCTCCAGGGTCAGCTCGGCGGACCAGTCCCTTGACAACAACAGAAACTTCCTCTGAAAGCGGCGACCAGATCCTCTCCGGTCGTATCCGCTGGGCTGTCACGGACGGTATCCAGAGCTGGAAGAGGTGGCTCTTCGCGACGGAAGCAGAGCGTGAGAACGCCATTGCAATGAACCGCAGGTTGGCTGGGCGGGAAGATGTCACCTTTCCAGACATATTCCGATACGGCATACGATACAAACCAGAACCTACAGCGCAGAATGTATATCGAACGGTCCTGATTGAAGGTCTACCGGGCACCGTCACTCTTGAGAACGTACTGAAGGGAGTATGCGGAGGATCTGTATTGTCAACGAAGCTTTGTGACACCTACAGTATCACTGGCTCATGCTCCGCACTCATTACTTTCGTGAGCGAATCAGCTGCTTGTCAATACAAGACTTTTGCTGCCGCACACGCCATTTTTATCTCCGGCATAGCGGTAAAGGTTTCCTTGTTGAGCACCCCGACATGGCCGATGAGCATCCCAATGCGGAAGGCTGTTTTTGAACACCAACACAGTCGCTGTCTCGAGGTGACGAATCTCCCACGTCACATAGACCTGTGTGCATTGCAATTAGATCTCCGAATCTGCACAGCGATGGATTGCGACATGATCGAGTACCTCGGGGTGAGAGGCAACGGTATCCTGGATATCCGTTTCTCTTCCATCAACGCCGCTGGGCAGGCTTACGGAGTCTTCACTTCCCGTGCAAAGTATCGGCCGTGCAACGTCCAATTCTCCCCGGATCCGTGTGTCTTACAGGGACACACTCTGCTTGAGAAAGGCGAGTCCGTCATGTCTGATGAGGTTAGTTACGTCGCTGGCACATTTGACGATGAGATGCCGGGAGAGGAGTTTGCAGACGACGAGGGGGTCGTCGAAGACGACGGGCATGCTGAAGAGGATGATGCGGACAGCCTGAAACGCTTGAGCTCGTCGGAGATCAATGCCTCGCTAGTCTAATCGATTGCTGTTCCATTCTTTCATCGACTGAACTATCACTTACCTTGGTCTCACCCGTCACCTTTTGGTTCTTGCGTCACAGGATCACAAAACCCATTTTCAGAACAATACCTTCTCTGCCTAGCCCACGTCTCATCCCACATTGCCTTCTCACAGCATCAAGTAATCGACCGCACATCTCTAGCGTCATTCTTTACTATGGTCACACACCCTTATCTCTCTCCTTTGTCGCTTCCGAGCCCTCGTTGATCATCTTTCCTCGATCAGTGAGAGGGGGTATGCACGATTCGTGGCGGCTTGATTTACCTCCAACTCTTTCGGGGGGAAGTCGAATCTTAATAATGAACCACTGCGGCGTTCACTGTGCTATAGAAATAACACGATAACTTATCATATCGTCGAACATGTCGTGTTAATGACCGTGTTGATGACTTACGATGGCCTGGTGACCTCGTGCTGTCAGTAGAAGCTCGCAACAAATTCTACGAATTTTTGGCGGCATTATTGCTCAAGATTCTCAGACGAGTACGCGCACAACCTGTAAGCCTTGGTTGTACCACCGTGATAACATAACGATTATATATATTTGTCATGCACATCTGGCTCGAAAAGTAACCACTAAGAACGCCAATCCTCCCCGCAGTAGGCGCTCTGATCCCGTACCCGTACAGACAGATCCCTCACATCCCCGTCCACTTCGCTGGCACTATCCTGGTCCCCTCTCCAATCAGAGGAAACTCTGGCGCTTCTTATTATACGCGCGCTGATCCTTGAGCCACTGCCTGTAATCCTTCACGCTCCCGATCTTCTCGCCGTAGTAATCGGGCACCGGGTTCGAGAAAGACTGCGACGAGGGGTCGACCCGGTAGCGTTTGACGCGCTGGTAGAATTCCTTTTCCTTCTACCGTCCCCGACCCAACACGGTCAGTCAAAGCATCCAATCAAAAACCCCAGCTAGGCCGGCCGGAACCCGACTCCGAGAGCTCCCGCAACGAGGGTGTGGGCCGATAACAATGGGATCGCGTTGAGAACTCACCTCAGCAATCTGTCCCTTGAACCTCCTGTTCATGGCGCTGAAGACCGCATTCCCGACGAACGGCCCGGCCAACCAGCCGATGGCGCCGAAACCGGCCGTGGTGAGACCCAGCACGACGAAGGGGTCGAGCCCGAACATCTGCCCGCCCAAAGCGTCCAGGTCCTGCTGACTGAGGACCGAGACGCCCATCATCGTCGTCCCGATCGAGGACCCGATCGAGGCCGCGAGGTTGTAGCGTCGGCGCACCTTGCGCAGGTGCAGGAAGGTGTTCCAGTCGAGGCGATCGGGCGTGCCGGATGCGGTTGCGGGGTAAGAGGTGGAAGAGGTGGTTACCCCGGTGGGGGTTGTGGTGGTAGTGGTAGAGGTGGGCGTGTGAGAGAGTTGAGAGGCGTGTCGGGAGATTGTTGCTCGTGATGGTGACGGTGGAGATGAGCGACCGGGCGGTCGTTGTTGCAAATCTGGGAGCCTGGGTGATGGGGACGCTTTCGAGTAGTTACATGAGGCGACGAAGAAGGTTGGCTGCAGGCGGGAGTTCAGCATCGCTGAGCGGAGCGGAGGGGACGCGGTCCAGAGGCGTGGTGTCATTGTCGACGAAGTCGTTGTAGTCGTTCTGGTTCTTGTTGCGATGTGCTTTGCAACTTTGATACACAGCAGGTCTTGAGCGCTAGTACGCTAGTGCACTAGTGTCTCGATGTAAGGTAGGTACGAGGTACTTCGTACCATTGCACATATTATCATCCTTCGATCCTGACACTATGTGATTACATGCTCGCCGCCTCGCAGAGCACACACAAGAACATATGCGTTCAAACAGGCGTTCCATAGCGTACGCAGACATCATTGATAGGATGATTAATTCACTAGAGGGGCACTATAAAGGGAGGAAGTTGTAGTCCGAAGAGCTTGGTGATGCCTCGGTCTTGACGTTTGTGGGAGGACGGTGAAACGGCACATGGGAATAACAGGATGTCGGAAATGTAAAGCTTGTCACCGGCCCTGGATATTTCAGAACAGGGTACAAACTAACTTTCCCGGAGTTCAAAAGTTCTTCGAGTTCTAGCTGGAGATGCAAACCATATTGATCTACGCAAGGCACAGTAGCTGATCAGAAACAGCCAAGCTTGGGAAGGATGCCAAGAAGCCTTTCATCTACCTTAATGAGGCCACAGCGCAGGGCGGTAAGGGTACTCGACTTTACGTGACTCGTCAGTCATGCTACTGTACCAGGTAGCTGTTTCTGTCACATCATAACTCAGTACTAGATAGGCTATCTGGGCAGTCAGGGCCGGGTAAGCCACATGTCAACTAGGAGAGTTACTTCGCTCGCGGGAGCCAGTAGTCGCAGCCGGGTAAACTCCACATGCCTTGCACCTCACTGGTAACCTCACCCGAGTTGCCCACTATCACAGACGGGTAAGTTCTTCGCTCTGCCTTGCGCTGACCTGCGCCAACCACAAGTGAGTTTCCTGGTGCCCACAGCCGGGTAAGTGTTGGACTGCGCCATCACAGGCATGTGGCGCGGGACACTTCCTCATAGCTGGATAAGTCTGCTTCACTCACATGAGCTGGTCATCACGGCCGGGAAAAATCACACATCTGCGCACCGCCGATGAAGTTATTCGGCTTTGACGGTGCCCACGGCCGTATAGACTGCGGACCGCTTCACCACAGGTGGGTAAACCTCGACCTGCTCCATCACGGGCAAGTAAGGCCCTCCTCCTCCCGCCGTCACTTCGCCCATACCCGTCTTCCATCTTCAACGCCGGTCACATTGGCCCCGCGAACCCACTGCCTCTTGTTCTCGCCCCGTCACCACTGAGAATACCTCGCCACCGCGCGTTTCTCAGTCCTCTCTGTCAGGGCTGGGTAGCACTCGATTTCTGGATCAATTCTCGCAGTGCTTGTAGTTGCTGACTTAGACTCTAAGACTGCCGGTACCTTCTATCTTCTAGCTGTGGTAAGAAATCTCTCTAGTGCTCTGTTCTTCTTTTCGTCTCTTCTTCTCGGAGCATTATTCTTCGTATACTTATGGTATACTAATTCAGCGTCGCTTTAGAATTGAAAGGACTAGATGTCATGCGCTCAACACTTTTGGAATGTATCACTGCAGGGTAACTCAATGGCTGAACGAGTAAACATGGCTTGAGGTAGCTCACAATATAAGGGAACCGCATGTCGCTGACATTTCAGGAGAAGCCAAGAACTTTATTCAACTCTGAGTGCGGCATCACAGCCGGGTAAGTTCGGTATTCTAAATAAGTAAGTAAGTAAGTAATTTATTCCGCCCGGAGGCACTACGCCTAAAGGGCTCTAGCGCTATCATCCTGTCAAAACTATTGCTATGTCCATGTCCCACGAAAGTATTCTAAATACCTGTGCGAAGATCTTATGAGTTAAAATAATCTAGTTGCTGACTAAGATTATCAGAATGACACTTCCTCTTCTGGCAAGTTGTGTCTGAGCGCCACACTAGTACTATGCTCCACTTTCTTCATGATTTACTTGATAAGGTACTACTGTAGGTATGAATGTTGTCTTGCTTAACACATTCACTATATTCACTGTTTTTACCCCCGACCATGTCGAGACATAATTTTTTAAGTCTCTCAAGTAACACTCACTTAACGATGTTATCCAAGGTATGGCAATACTGAATCTCCGGAACAAGGTAATTCTCTCGTTATTATGGTCACCACTTTATTGTACTAACATGGAAGCAAGACCCATCCCAGAGAGATACCTGTGATATTCTATGGCAAAACACACAGTCTCAGTGGAAAACTCCTACGTCGCAAAGGCCTCAGTGAGCGTGATCTGCAACCGGCAATTCAAATTTCATCTCAAGAAAACCCTTGTCTACCTTGTGTCTGGCTGCCAGATCATATACAATCACAACTAAATCCACGAAAGACTGAACAAGCCACTATCCTGTCACGCTCAATACTCTCTGATGGTGATGTGCGCTTCATTGTTAGTGTGGGCGATGGCGCTGCTAGCACGCAACGAATAGTATCGCTCGATGAACTGCTTGATTTTGTTACGCTGCAGCAGTTGCACAACTTTGAGAACACACTATTCACACAGCCGCATGAGGCGGACGAGGATAGGGCGTATCAAAGGCATAAGCGGCGAGGAAAATTTGAGCGGAGCAGACGTGTCGAGCGGAGCGCGGGGTACCATGGCGGGGTGGATGACGCAACTAGCATCCTGCAGGGTCCGCTAGTTCAGCAGGGGGCCGTCAGGCATCTCAGGGGCAGTAGTAGTCGGGATTCAAACCGAAAAGTTGATGAGCAGACGAGCGACACTACGAGCTGTACAACACCGGTCATAGTGGATGATATGCGCAGTATGGGCGTCAACGAAAGCGAACACGCCCAGAACACCACACATCCCCCCAAGCCACAGCGACAAGAGAACTCTTCAACCTTGAGTCAGCGCAAAAACAAGCCCAACAGATCAGCTGGAAAGACTCCTCAATCGAGTGCTGCTCAATCACCATCAGTTTCAATACTGAGTCATTCAAGAGGGAATGACAATAAAAATAAAAGCAATGATGCAGCTTTCTTGCTGCGGCAATTTAAAGATGGTCAAGTTTTTGGTCTGGATCAGCAGCCAAGGCCACTTGTTCGAACTAAGACAAGTGAGTGAACAATGAATCTCTTCTTGGTTCAGTGTGAATTGCAAGAATTCTTTACTCTCGAAGCTGTCGCAGCTAGCGTTAGCACTCATGTATCCATTCTCTCCGCTATTTTGTCAAAAATGAGGAAATGTTAGAGCAATGAAAGTGCAATCGATGTTGAATGTCTGAGATTTGTTGTTTACTTTTCCGAACATCACTTGATTGAGTTGAGTTTCCAAGAATCCTGGATGTGCTCTAATTGGAGTGGTGGTGCATTATTTCAACCTCGATTTACTAACCCTCTACGCCATCCAGCATTGTCAACCCGAAGCCCTCGACCCCAAGACGTCAGTGCATTCACACACTCGCCTACCTCTACCGAGTTTAAATCTAGAACGCAACCCGCAACCTCGACTGCAGTAACCAAGAAACGGCGCCTTCTGGCTACTGTTACCCTACCTGGACATAGTCAGCACTCATCTCAGCCGAAAAGAGCCAAGCCTGAGCCCGACAACCTGGAAAGTGATGAAGAGTGGTTGTCCGTTCCGCCCGGGCTGTTCCCACCTTCATCTGCAGATGAATCAGAAGTTGGTACCCGGAAGCAATATGGACAGGTGGAGGTGTCAAAGCGCGACAGGCGAGTCCAGCAGATCTTGGCTGATCAGATTGTTCACATCAACGGGCAGCCTGTCCGGCAATACCGCATTAAGTGGCTCGGATATCCGATCGGGCAGACCTCGTGGGAGATCGAGGATGATCTGTACATGGCGGATGTGATGCTGAAGGATTACCGAAGTGACAGGGCGATAAGGAAGGCGAGGGAACGGACCAGTCATGAAAGGCAACCAGTCGTTATTGACCTGACGCAGGAAGATGACTGAGGTTGCCAAGGAAGGGATGTTGAGCCTGCTAGGTGGAGGTCTGCCGGCTTCTTGGATGAGCTTTAGGACTACAGTGAATGTGGGGTGTCAGTCCATTGCTGTGATTATGAGCGCCAACAAGTTTCTGGATAGCATGCACGCAGGTGTTGACCAATATTTTCAGCCTTCACGACTGTTCGTGTACTTAGACGTCAACAACTTTGAGTTAGATGCTCAACTAATAATGTAGCGGCCTTTGTCTTACTCGGATGAGACTTATGTATATCTTTCGCATGCTTCTATCTGCCACGAAAACCCAGCTGAAACGTGACTTGTGCCGCTTCACGCTAGCCTCTGCAACGGTACAACCAAGTGGGTTCACAGGTAGTCCCATCAGTTGTAGACCGACCCTCTTTGCAAATGTCTTTTCCATTGAATGGTTGCCTCGACAGTGCAGGCTACACGGGTTCAATACTCTGGCCAATCACGGTCGACTCGCTCTTTCCACGCCTTGAAACCATCGCGAATATCGCCTATATACCGCTTTCCCTTGTTGTCCAGTCCTGCCTCTTTGAACCTTTTGACAGCCAACTGCGAATCATTGCCCAAACGACAAATAACGTAAACAGGAATTGCCGGATCTTGCCCTGACGGAAACCATACGGTCCCAGCAGTGCTAGGATCCGCAGCGGTAGCCAATGGCAAGGCCTTCCCGGACGTTAGATCCGAGATTGGCAAATTCACGCTCCCGTCTAGGTGGCAGATGTCGAATTGCACTTTCTCTCGTACGTCGACCAGCAGATACTCGCTTGCGGGCCTCTCCGTCAACGCCTTGAGGTGCTCCGCTGAGATACGCTCTTCTTCTCGGAGGAGTTGAGAGGGTTGCGTGACGCCGCAAAATTGGACGTAATCAAGCGAGCCTGACAGAAGAGATTGCAATGTGACCGAAGCGGTCGACGAGCAGGCCATACAGTTCTGACGTCTTGGACGAAGACGTACGTTCCTAAAAGGTGGCGAGCCGTATGCGGAGAAGAGAAGTAATGATGGCGCCTCAGGTTGACTGGGAGGTTGTGGGTAAGTTTGGTCCACATCTGGTGACAGGCACCGGCTGGCCGTAAGTTTTATCGCCGCCAGTGCCTGCAGAACGCCCATAACTCCGACCACTGGGCCTAGGATGCCTCCATCGCCGCAGCTGATAACGCTCTCGGCGGGCGGGGGTTTGGGGAATATGCACCTGTAACATGGGCCTCCGCTTTGGTCTCCAGGTGGTTTTGGAGGGTTGTTTAAAGTCATGAGTTGCCCTTCGGTGCGCAAAGCGGAGGCCGAGACGAGGGGCTTGCCCAAGAGCAGGGCTGCATCCGAGATGAGGTACCGCGATTTAGGATGATCTGTGCAGTCCAGAACGAGATCATACTGAGCGACAATATTTGGGGCGGTTTGTGGAGTCAGATTCTCGTGGTGTAACTTGTAATTCGTATTCGGATTGAACCTGTAGGTCAGACCCTGCGAAATTGAACTCTCATAACCATAAACGTACTCTCTTAAGAACTCCATCGCACTATTAACCTTGGACATGCCCACTTTCCGGGTGTTATGCAATATTTGCCGATGTAGATTGGATGTTTCTACCGTGTCTCCATCGACTAACCCTAATGTCCCGACACCCGCTCCCGCAAGGTATGCTGCGGCTGGACAACCTAAGCCACCAACGCCCACGATTAACATCGATGATTGTTTCAGCCTCAATTGACCTGTATCCTTGGTCAGTCCAAACAGAGCTATAACAGCGACAGTGGGTTCACCTTCGAGGCCAATTTCAGGCGTTATCATCTGCCTCCCATATCTTTGGTATTCCTCTCTGGAGAGAGGCCACCTCCAGCTGCTGCTTGTCGCATCCTGTCCGGACGTGATCTGGCCCGGGCCCAGAGCTCCATAGTCTGGCGGGGTTACAGTGCGCCCGCTTGGTACGGTAGTGGCGTCATCCGCGGGTACATCCTGGCCTTCTACCCTGCGAAGGCGAGTCTTCAGCAGCGTAAGTTCAGCTTCACGATCAAATATCTCTGTCCGTAGGCGATGGATCTCGTCTTCCCTCCTGGCCATGGGATCAGGGCGACTGGTTATCCATGACGAAAGTTTAGACCTGGAGTCTGGACACGGATCATAGTTGTACCGGCCGAGATCTGACAGCTCTATGCCGCCCCCAGATGTGGTGGCCACGCCGTTTTTCCTCTCGCATTAGGTATCCAGCCATACCGGCTGGAAGCCAACAATGACTTCAACGCCCGGTGTCAACGACTTCAACATCGACGAGGACGAAGATGGACCGTCGCGTGATGTCACTCGGGAAGACGAACCTTCGCAAGACGTCTGCAACGAAGATAGCGAGTCTGGGCAGCAGCAGACCCCTCGGACTGATATGGAGATTGAGGTAGACAAAATACCCCAGGAGATGAAGATTCGCGTTCTCAAGCGGTACACCAATCTATCGCACAACGACATTTTTAGACGTACGGGCACAGCGCCGCGAACAGGTCGACGGATGCTCAGCATCCCGCCCCCTCGGAAACCGGGTCCAGGTCGGACCGGTAGACCTCGCAGACTCGGTCAGGATCTCGTCCAGAAGATGATCGGGGAAATCAGTGATCCCAATGGTGAACGGACCGTCGATTGGCAGAAGCTCGGCGAAGAGTACGGTCACGACGTCCATAAGCACACGATCCGTCGTGCGATGGAAAAGGCCGGATATAAAAAGTGTCTAGGATGCCAGAAAGGATATCTGACAGCCGAGAACCGTGCACAACGCCTTCAATTTGCGAAGGATTACCTATTGCGCCCAAGATGGCAGTGGGAGGAGGTGAGATATGGCTAGGGTTTCGGAGGTGTGGTATCAGTGGTTAAGGATATTGCAGGTTCTTTATTGCGATGAGATGCACTTCACCTACAACAAGCGCAAGCGGGGAGTTACAGAATGGTCGATCTGCGAGGACAAGGAGCGACATTGCCTTGACTGCAAACAGCAGAAACACAGGAGCGGGAAAGCAGAGTTTCACGTATGGAGTTGTATATCCTGGAACTATAAAGGTCCACTGGTCTTCTACGAAAGACCTCAAGGGGAAGGCGGGTTTTCAGAGGAGTTCTATCGGGATGGCATTCTGAGAATGCATGTCGAGCCACGGCACCGAGTCTTCCGTGCGAACGGCAAAGGCTTCGTCTTGCTAGAGGAGAACGACGGTCTGCACCGCACTCGAACTCCCGGAGATCCGACGTGGAGGTATAAGGACGAGATCGGCTTGCATTACTACACCAACCCTCCCAATTCTTTTGATTTCAACCCCAATGTGGCTATCTGGCGTTTAGTGAAGGAGCGGACGAAGTTACCCAAGGAGGCGACGAAGGTGGAGTTGCAGTGGGAGCTTCAGGTCGAGTGGGATAAGATCACGATTGAGGAGATCAACAAGGAGATCTCCAGTCTGCAGGGCCGCATGGACAAGTGCGTAGAGCGTGGTGGATTGCAAACTTATACCTAGAAAATATGCATGATTGCTGCGCACATTACATGACGTCTCGTCCCGCAGTGGAAGTCCTACGTTTTCGGTATGGCCACGATTTCTTCACCACAGCCTTTGCCCCTCCATCCCACTGCGCTAAGCGTATGTAATGCTACCTTACCTACCCGCCAAAGTCTGCAGATCAACAAGCCTCTCGTAACTGTCACATCGGTCAACGGACATGGTAAACTCGCTGCTACAGCACAATAATAATAATGATGGTGCAACACTGATCGTCCTGCAGGCACCAATCCAGAGAAAGCGGCCTGCGCCGGGCATCCCCATAGGCAAGACGAAACTTGGCGCCTTCGCAAACCGACGAGTCCCATCCAGAGACACTGTGAATGACAAGACCTTTAAAACCACGAAAAAAGACAAGCGCACAATCAAACACTCCTCTTTTGTCACAAGAATCGAAAAGGCCAACTCAAAAGCCACGAAGCGCAGGCGGCCGTCAAAGAAGCTCGTCGCCGATCTCGAATCCCTCGCCAACGCCTTGCCGGACGATGTGGATGGAGATGCGGGAGGTGTGGTCGAGTCGGGCAATGCGAAGATCCGGCACCGGAGTTTAAAGTCAAGGCCCGGAGCGATGAAGCGGAAGGAGAAGCTGGAAACGATGGAGAAAGAGCGTTTTGGGAAGAACATGGCGCAGATGGTCACGGGGGCGGCTACGGCTCCTACACAGAGTGCTGAAGGGTCAACGGCGGAAGCTGCCAACGGCAGTGGTGCGTCGTCGACCAGGTGGGCGGCGCTCCGGGGCTTCATCCAACAGACTATGGAGCAGAAACCAGAATTCAGAGCTGCATAGGAATCACCGCGTTACATAGCGGGAGGATACTTTTCCTCGGAGCCGTTCGAATCGAGAACATGTAAGATCTGTGTCTGCACCAGGCCTTCGGAGTAAGAGGAGGAGGGGCCGGCCCGAGGGCGGATAGATTGAGACGGGCAAGGGATGGATGGAGTCGGTATTTGGGACTCGTTGGAGCGCAACCTATGCGGTCATGGTGTCAAAAGAGGTGCGAGGGGATGACAGCCAAGGGGGACCGGCGCAGATAGAACAGGGAGAAGTGATACGGACAGAACTACTTCTCTCCGACGATGTTGCCCTGCTTTAGACTTGAAGTTCGGCGTAGGTGCCTCTGTCTTAGCAGGCGCTGATCGTCATAACGCAATCTCAACCGCTGTCAGCAACTCGACTCATATTTGTACAACTACGAATCATAACTTACCTACCTTCGTATAACTCAGAAGCGGATGGGGATTATGACTTACCTAGGTAGGTACCTGTAACTTAAGGTTATTTCTATTACTAACTTACAGACTGCCTAAGCCAGTAATTGCCTAGCGCCGGAACATTGTTGGAACGGAGCGTCAGGCCGATCCCAGACTTCTGGGACGCTTCAATTGGTGCTCGCGTGTGCATTCCCGGCACGTGGGGGGTTTCTTTACCTATTCAACAGCTCGTAACGGCCATCCAACCGCCGGTCCTGCAGCTCAACCTGTTTGGAAGAAACCACAACCACAACCTACCTTACCTTACAAGCTCTTCTCATTTCAACCCAAGAACGGAATATTATTCACCATTGTCATTCCCTTCTTTCAGTGTGCTTCCCTTTGCCAAGCTTGTAAGTAAGCAGGTGCAAGTCAAGCTCTAAAGGCGCGCACCTGCCGTTACGATCAACCACAGGGTCGCTCTTGATGCTGGCGAGACCCAACCACTCCGCTAGCGTCGCTACGAGGCGACTATCTCAGCTCACAAGAACCTTGCGCCCGAGTGCAAATCCGGATTCCATCACTCCGGAGCCCTGCACTGATACGCAGAAACAAAAGACAGCGATGCTGGGACCGTACGAGAGACGGCACAAGGTGACGGTGGTGGGGTCGGGGAACTGGTATGATTTTCCATTATACCATTATATATTATTTCTCCTTTTTAGACTAATTCTGGTTGATTGTGAAGGGGATCTGCTATAGCCAAGATGGTAGCGGAGAACACCAAGGCTCATCCTGAGCTTTTCGAGCCCGACATCCAGATGTGGGTGTACGAAGAGAACGTGACGATCCCAGAGACGTCGAAACACTACGATTCCAAGTCGGAGCTGTCGAGAAAACCTCAAAAGCTGACGTCCTTGATCAACCGACTACACGAAAATGTCAAGTACCTCCCCGACATCGCCTTGCCACACAATTTGTACGCCAACCCCTCGCTATCAGAGTCGGTCAAGGATTCGACCATATTGGTATTCAATCTGCCCCATCAGTTCATCGGAGGGATCTGTGATCAGCTGAAAGGACACATCTTGCCGTACGCGCGAGGGATATCATGCATCAAGGGTGTCAACGTGTCCCGGGACGGTGTGAGCTTGTTCTCCGAAACGATAGGTGCTCAATTAGGAATCTACTGTGGAGCCCTCTCCGGCGCCAACATCGCGACCGAGGTGGCTCAGGAGAAGTTCTCGGAGACGACTGTCGCTTACGACGCTCCACCCATCGACTCTCGCAACCCGACCCCTAAAAGCGCGACTCCTGAGCCTGCCCACCTCGATCTGAAGCAGCTGACCCACAACGACTCCTCCGGTTCGACCTCGAAAGTGAAGCTACATGCTCTTCCGCCCGAATTTCCACCTCTGGACCACTCAAACCTAAAAGCCCTCTTCCATCGCCCTTACTTCCACGTCCGTGTGATCTCCGACGTCGCTGGTGTTTCGCTCGGAGGGGCACTAAAGAACGTTGTCGCCATTGCGGCCGGCTTCGTCGACGGTCTCGGCTGGGGAGATAACGCGAAGGCGGCTGTGATGCGCAGGGGTTTACTGGAAATGGTGAAGTTTGGAAGAGAGTTCTTCTCCGGTTCCGTCCATGCGGCCACCTTCACGGAAGAGAGCTGTGGGGTCGCCGATCTCATCACGAGCTGTTCCGGAGGGCGCAACCACCGTTGCGCCAAGTTGAGTGTACAGAGAGGCCTCGGGATTGAAGAGGTCGAAGCGAAGGAATTGAACGGACAGAAATTGCAGGGGCCGTTGACGGCCAAAGAGGTTAATAGCTTTCTGAAGGCGAAGGGATTGGAAGACGAATTCCCGCTCTTCACCTCGGTGTATCGTGAGTGTTTGCTGTTTTCATGTTTGGCGGTATCGCTAACGTTTGGCCTGCAAAGGTATTTTACAAGGAGAAGTGAAGGTCCAGGATCTCCCAGATCTCATCGAATAACGAAACTTGCATTACACTCCATATCTCTTTGCCCCTGGCTCGGTGGGAGTAGTTGGAGTGACATACGCTACGACTGGGAGGATGGACGCCACCGGTGAAGTTGAGCACCAAAGTCGCCTTCGAATCAGAAATGTGCGAGGCACTTTTCACAAGTAAGGAACGGGCGATTGCTTTCGAATACACAAAGGTGGCTCATACGAGAGCGTTGCCCGGCGGGATACACATTGAGCGTAATATCCAATGTCAGCCCCTGAATAATTCCTCTGGAGAAGACTTAAAGCGCTCAGAGTGTGCGGCCGCGATTCTTCCATGTCCGTAGCTAGCTTCCGAATCGTTTTGATGAGCTAATTGCCGTCTGCGCGAGCAGCTGAAGGCGCGAAACCTCATGCTGTGGTAGTATGCTAAATGCCGAATACAGCGAGTACGTTTCAACCTTAGCCACTCCTGGACTGGTGTAAGGCGTTACTCAGGGTGATCATCCTCTCCTGCTGTTGGTGGCATTGACGACGGTCGGCTTTATCTTGTAGCGCCCTGGTATCGATTCTATCATGCGTCTTGCATCCATTTTTCAGAGATAGAGCCAGCGCAGAGGCATTGGATTGACGCTTGGTCATGTGAGCTCTGTTGGTATCAGAAATAACCTGGGACGGGAGGGCTGCGGGGAAAATCCCAACGGACAGACGTGGGGAAGGGGCTATGCTCGACGCGTTTGGAGTAGAAGTACTATGGCGGTTGGCCACATTGTCGCACACTTCCAAGCCACTTCTCACCCAAGCACAGAAGCCATAAGATTAGCCGCCTGGTGATTCAGTCTGGCGGCCTCCTGAGTCAGCCGAGCAGCTTCTTGCATCAGTCTCGCTGCTTCCTGAGCCGCAAAGACGTTTGTATGTAGGACTGGAGGCGGTCTAGACGAGGTCTTAGAAGGCATTACTGCGATGCTTGGAGAGTGGAAGATCTGGTCATCAGGCATATCGGTTGCGGCAGCATAGTTGTACTGTACATCTTCGGTCAAGGTCGTAACGGGAACGGGCTCCGGTCGTTGTCGTGGCACGTTTCCGTTACGGGTACGCTTGTTGGAAGATGATTGTGGGGCTGGTGCTGGTGCCGGTGCGGATGCCGAAGCCGACGCTGTGACTTCATTGGACTGGGCACCCTTTTGCCGACAATTGCGTCTGTTGTGACCGGCTTGATGACAGATCCTACAATGTTGCTCCTGCGTCCTTGGCGTTTGCTCATCCGAATCGGAAGTAGGAAGGTTTTCTCCGTCCGCGTCGCTCTGCATCGACGCGTCAATAGCCTCCAACGACGGAACAGATCCTGTACGCTGTTGTGACTGCCGCTGCAGACAGTTGCGTTTGTTGTGTCCCTCCTGACCGCAACGCCCACACTTGTTTCGCATCTGTTTTTTCTGTCTTCGCAGTAGATAGGCCTTCACCTTTTGCGCTTGCCGTAACATGATGTCTGACCCGTATGCCCCGGCAACAGTATCTATGATATCCTTCGTGGAAGTTTCGCTGGTAATCTCCATTAGGTTTGGTACAGCTTGGACGAGGAACTTCATCTTTCCGGCCTCTGGTCGTGCTATGCGCACAGGTTGACTCAGACCCTGTGGGATGTGGTTGCAGTGATCACCGTCGAGGGTCGTAACCTTGGCGGTGCCGGTTTTGTCACTGAAGTTGCACCGAATCCGGAAGGGACAGTCAGGCCCGCTGCGGCAACCGACACGGACACGCTTGCTGTCACTGTCCAGAATCTTGGGTTGGAAGCGCTCCTCGATGGCCCATGCCTGCAGAGCTGTCTTGAATACGGCAAGAGACATAAAGACCTGGCCAGCTGCAATGGGCGGCATGATGGCAAGGTGCGAAATGCCAGAGACAACGACCGCGTTCAATTTGCATCAGAATTGATTGTCTATTCACCTTGTTCAGATCTCACGTGGCATCATAAGCGTGACGCTTCGATACCATACCTGAGTCTGCGGTCGTATTGGATGTGGCACTTGAAGCGCCAGACGTTCATAGGGCTGAAGAAGTGAGGTGGTTGTAAGTTAGGTTGTCACTACAGCTTCGGTCCGTCTTTGACCCGCTCTTACCTTCTTCCTGTAAGTGGTTAGTACCATTTCACTCCGTTACCTCAGGTACCTTTTGGCTGGGCAGGGAATGTTTTCGTGATGAGCTCGGTCTGCAACTTCCTTTAGAAGCTGTTACTGATATGGCAGGGTCGAATTCCTTTGTAAATAATCAACACTCTCGTCTCTCCTCTCTTTTACATCTTCCTTCATCATCCTTTGCTTCTGCTTCTTGCATCCTCTATCCACAATCCAAAGGTACACACACTCATTAAATAACTTGACATCGCCCTAAATCCTCTAGTCAACCATACACGTTTCTCTCTATACCTTTCTATAATCCTACAACAGAATTTTCATGATGTCTTCTCAAAGCGTCCCGTCTTCTCAGGAAGTTTACTTGCTGCAGCTTAAAGACAATGGAGCACCAGACGTGCCTGGTCAATACATCTACCTCCCTCCGCCATCCCGTCCTTCCTACGTGGTACGCTTTGCTATTGAGGGCACCAGTTCCATATGTCGTGAAGGCAGTCTTTGGGTTAATATCCCCGCCGCCGGGGAGCGTTTCGTTAGGGACCGGTTCCGGGAGTTTACGTGAGTTTCAGCAAGATGAATAATCGATTATCACAGAAAGGTGCTCATCGACAGACAGGTTGAAGCCTGATTTTAATAGTACAATCGAGATCGACATTCCGGTTCTGATGGCTGGCGCTTTCGCCTTCTACACAACCTACACCCCTTTGCCAAAGCTGTCCGATATCTCGGGGACCACATCGGCACCGACGCGGACAGCGACCTACTACATAGATGTCTGCCCCAAGCTGACACTTAATTCCGAGCCTCTGCCGCTTGATGCGCTTTCTATTTTCTCGGTTATATCCAAGTTCATGGGCGAGTATCCGACGGAGTGGGACAAGCACCTCCGAGGAATAGGACAGAGAGGCTACAACATGGTGCACTTCACGCCGTTGATGGAGCGCGGGCATTCCGACTCGCCATACAGCATCTACGACCAGCTGCAATTCGATCCTGCGTGCTTTCCGAAAGGCGAGGCCGATGTTGCTGAGCTGGTCAAAGTGATGGAGCGTGACCATGGTCTTCTGGGTCTCACGGATGTGGTCTGGAACCATACAGCTGACAATAGCGCGTGGCTACAAGAACATCCGGAAGCAGGCTACAGCCCTGAAACTGCACCGTGGCTCGAATCGGCATTGGAACTCGACGATGCACTTTTAAAGTTCGGCAATGACCTTGGCCCACTTGGCTTCCCGACCGAGTTGAAAAACGTCGGGGATCTGCTGAAAATCATGGACGGCATCAAGAAACATGTTATCAGCGGCATACGGCTGTGGGAGTTCTATGTTCTGGATGCTGTGCGCGACGCAACGGCGGCAACGGAAGCTTGGGTTGCCGGCAGGGTTGCGTTCCCGGACGGTGGATTTGACGCCGGTGGAATGGAGCGCGTCAACGATTGGCCCCTGAAGCGACAATCCGAGTTCCTCCTTCAGAGAGAGTTTGTGGGTGTTCATGGGCTTGGGGCACGATTTCACCGTGCGATAGACCCTGAGGTTGGGGCTGGCCTTCTTACCGCTATATTTGGCCGATTCGATGGGGAGGACCAGGGTGCACCGGATCAGGCTGCAGCGTACAACACCATAACCAAAGTGTTGGACGAACTCAACCTATCATTTTATCGTGAATATGACACTGACATCGCGGAGATCCTTGAGCAAATTTTCAACCGCGTCAAATACCTTAGGCTAGACGATCACGGACCGAAATGCGGTCTCATTGATTCTAAAAGCCCGCTCATCGAATCCTACTTCACTAGGTTGCCCATTAATGCAACTACAAAGAAACAGGCTTCGAAGAGTTTGGCGCTTGTTAATAACGGCTGGGTCTGGAACGCAGACGCCATGCGGGATAATGCCGGTCCAGACTCGAGAGCATACCTGCGAAGAGAAGTGATCGTCTGGGGTGACTGTGTCAAGCTACGGTACGGCAAATCGCCGGCAGACAATCCGTTTCTGTGGGAGTATATGGCGACGTATACCCGGTTGATGGCCAAGTATTTTGCCGGGTTTCGAATTGACAATTGCCATTCGACACCTCTGGAAGTTGCCGAATACTTGCTGGACGAGGCCCGAAAGGTCCGACCGAACCTGGCCGTCTTCGCAGAGCTGTTCACCGGCTCTGAAGAGATGGACTTTGTCTTCGTCGAAAGACTTGGTCTCAGTGCTCTCATCCGTGAGGCCATGCAAGCATGGGGAACCGGTGAGCTTAGCAGGTTGGTACATCGCCATGGTGGCCGACCGATAGGTAGCTTCGAGATCGATGAGGTGTTTGGCGACGAGAAACAGCAATGGTCAGCGGGCCAACTCATGAACGGCAACACCGCACTCAAGCCGGAGGCAATTCGACGCATCAAACGAAGTCCCGTACACGCCCTGTTCATGGACTGCACTCATGACAACGAGGTACCGGCGCAAAAGCGCGATCCCCGAGACACTCTTCCGAATGCTGCACTCGTCAATATGTGTGCATCTGCTACTGGTAGTGTGATGGGGTATGATGAGGTCTACCCTAAGCTCGTTGACCTTGTTCATGAAAAGCGACTCTACACCTCCACATTCTCAGAGCAAAACGTCAAGATCGGAGCCGGCGAAGGAGGCATTGGCGGCATCAAGAAACTGTTGAACCAGATACACACGACGATGGGCAAGGACGACTACGATGAGACTCACATTCACCACGAAGGTGAGTATGTAACGGTTCATAGGGTTCATCGCAGGTCGCGGAAAGGCTTCTTCCTTATCGCTCACACTGCATTTCCCGGTTATGGTATCGGCAATGGTGGGCTTAGTCCTGTCCATCTCACTGGAACCAAAGCTAAGATGCTCGGGAGCTGGAAATTGGAAGTCGATGCCAGTGACGCGGCTAAGGCTGCTGCACTTAACGACGAGGAGTATCTGAAGGGTCTTCCAAGCCGTCTGGTGGAGCTGACGGGCGTTAAACTGGATATCAAAGCAAACGAGACTATGATTGCGGTTCCCAGCGACTTTCCCCCAGGCAGCATTGCTTTGTTTGAAACATGGACCCCAGCCATGGAGCATTCGGAGGGGCTGGATAGATTTTTCACAACTGGTGCGAAAGAGTCTTTCAGCAATCTAGATCTCGTCGATCTCAACACTCTTTTATATCGTTGTGAACCCGAGGAGAGGGATTTAAGCAACGACGAGGACGGCGTCTATAACATCCCTGGTCATGGCCCTCTCGTATACGCCGGACTTCAAGGCTGGTGGAGCGTTCTCAAAGATATTATCCAGGACAACAACCTCGGGCACCCGCTATGTAACCACCTCCGAGATGGGCAATGGGCCTTGGACTACATCACGGGTCGGTTGGAGCGCATATCTAAGCGCGAAGGATCTCAGCGTCTACACGAACCAGCGGTGTGGCTCAGAAAGCGGTTTTATGCCATAAGAAAGCTTCCGAATTTCCTGTTGCCGAGATACTTTGCCTTGGTCGTTCGAACCGCCTACAAAGCTGCATGGGACCGAGGCATCGAGCTGATGGACGGCAACGTTCGGAACGGGCAAGGCTTTCTGCATAGCTTGGCCATGGTCAGCGCTCAGATGACCGGCTATATGGATTCCGCTTCTCTGTGGCCCGTCAAAGCTGCTCCGAGTATGGCAGCTGGTCTTCCCCACTTTACATCCAGTTGGGCACGGTGCTGGGGCCGAGACATTTTCATCTCCTTGAGAGGGTTGTTCTTGGGTACTGGTAGGTATGCCGATGCAAAAGAGCATATCCTTGCATTCGCAAGTGTGCTAAAGCATGGGATGATTCCCAATCTGTTGAACGGTGGGAAGTTACCACGGTACAATTCAAGGGACTCAATCTGGTTCTTCCTGCAAAACATTCAGGATTACACCAAGATAGTGCCGAACGGTATGGATCTGCTTCAGGACACGGTGTCGAGGCGCTTCTTGCCATACGATGATACTTGGTTTCCGCACGACGACGCCCGGGCGTACTCGACAAGTACAACCATCGAAGACATTATCCAAGAGGCTTTGCAGCGACATGCAACTGGTCTGTCTTTCGTAGAGGCCAATGCCGGTCCAGAACTGGACAGCCAAATGAAGCCAGAGGGTTTCCAGATCGATGTAAAGGTCGACTGGGACACCGGGCTCATCTTTGGCGGCAATCAGTTCAACTGCGGCACTTGGATGGATAAAATGGGCGAGAGCGAAAAAGCTGGGAGTAAAGGTATTCCCGGTACTCCGCGAGACGGTGCTGCCATTGAGATTACCGGCCTAGCTTACAGCACGCTGGTCTGGGTTGCTAGCCTGCACAAGCAAGGTAGCTACCAATACTCAGGCGTTAAAATGAGCAGCGGAGAGGACATCACATTCTCAGAATGGGCCTCGCGGATCGAGGAGAACTTCGAGCGATGTTATTACGTACCCACAAACCCCAAGGACGACAGTCAATACGATGTGAACAGCGCCGTGGTGAACCGGCGAGGCATCTACAAGGATCTCTACAGATCCGGCAAAGAGTACGAAGATTACCAACTGCGCCCCAACTTCCCCATCGCGATGACCGTCGCGCCCCAACTCTTCACACCCTCGAAGGCATTCGGCGCCCTCACCATCGCAGACTCCGTCCTCCGCGGTCCCACCGGGATGGCCACGCTCGACCCCAGCGACCTGAAATACCGACCCTATTACAACAATGCCGAAGACTCGACTGACTTCACGACGTCCAAAGGCCGCAACTACCACCAAGGCCCCGAGTGGCTCTGGCCGACAGGCTTCTTCCTGCGCGCTCTGCTCAAGTTCGATCTGATGAGACGGCAGACGACCGAAGAGCGCACGGAAGCCTTCCAGCAAGTCACGAGGAGACTGGCTGGGTGCAAGAAGGCGATTGCCGAGAGCCCCTGGGCGGGCCTGGCGGAGTTGACGAACAAGAATGGGGAGTATTGTGCTGATTCTGTAAGCCCCACACTTTGAACCATCGTCTTAGTCATGATGCTGATATCTTGTCACCTAGTCTCCCACCCAAGCCTGGTCGGCCGGCTGCCTGATCGATCTGTTCCACGATGCCAGCGAATTATCTATAGACTAGAGGTCGAGGGCGAAAGACAGGAGCCAACGCGCCGGGAGCCTGCTTGGCATGTTTCACTTCCTTTGCTTGCTCCAGACGCCAGCAGCAGTCTTGTGCAAAGCGCATCACAGTAGAGCATAGACTAGAATAGAATCGAATAGACTCAACCAGCAGAACGAAGCCCTTGCCAACTAGAAACGCTAAATATACATACTCTATACGTTCAATCTCGTCAAATCGCAGGGCCCCATATCCTCCTCTCCCCGAACCGTCTGCTGGCGCTTCCGGTCCCCCTAAGCCTGTAAACCTCCTAAGCCTTTCCACCGCCGTCACGGTCCACTTCCTCTGACGTGACGGCCCCATAGAAGTTGCCCAGCTGAACGACTGCTTACTCCGGGATATCGCCGAGCGGCAAGCCACTTTCAGCGGCCGTTAGTGCCGTATGCGCGTCAAAGGGCAAAAGGAAAGGCGAGAAAAGGAAAAAGAAAGCGACAGAACACCGGCAGGCCAGTGAGATGGGACGGAATTCTTGAAACAGGCCTAGCCGCCGCCGTCCGTTCTCCGGGATACTCGAGCGTTCAATTCGGTTTTCTTTATTTAGCATAGACGGTCGCATTATGAGGTAAGGTAGATTCGTAAGATATGCTTGGATCACAGTGGATGTGCGAATACCTATTTAGGTGGGAGGGATATACAGGGGTGACTGCCGAGCTGGTGGGGAAGTGCAGGGGAGGGCTGGAACCGAGAAGGCTGAACGAATACACGGTAAGGAAAGGTAAGGTACGGTCAGGAAGAGGCGGGTGAGGGTTGGAGGGTACCGTAGGTATGGAATGCGGTTTTTGGTTCAGATTGATTTGATTCGGTTCCCCGGTGAGGGGTGCGTAGGACGATTATCGTGGGAGGAGCGTGGGATGGTGGGATGGGAATGGCTCTGCGCTTTTGGCCCCTTCTTGGCACCTGCCTTACGGCACTACGGATGGTACATGTTGTGCAATGTGAAGTGTTGTTTTTGCATGCAGGCAATGAATGCGGAAAGAACGTATTGGTATGATGGTAGAGGGAGAGAGACAACTGGAAGCCGATATGTAATTGGTTGGTGGTGATGAGTAATGTACATCTGCCATCCGGCTATGACGGGGGCTAGAAAAGGGGTCGGGGATGGTGGTGGGTGTGGTATCAAGTAAAGCGGTGAGGGACATGACTTGATCGTCGAGATCCAAGGTACGGTAAGTCCGAATTCTGGTATATGCGGTCTCAACGTCGGGTCGCATCGAATGTCACGAGGAGACGTGTCGAAGGCCGTGCCCAAGGTACAAGGGGCTCTTGTACAGGTACTTGCTGCGGCTCAATTGTCGAGTGGTCGAAGATCAAAGAAAGGCAAGCCGACCTTAGGTTCAACAGGTAATGGGGCAGTTTAGCTACTCTCCAACCCGGATCGACCCGGGGGCACAACCACGCGACAGCATGGGTTCGTGCAATGTCGAAGCATTACCGCCTTCCAATGAAAGTGATTGCCCCGTTGGGCCGTGATTCGTGAAAGACAAGCGGCGTCACTTGCTTGCCTAATCGAGTCCAGGGTAGTCGCGTCGAGTCTGAAGGGCCGTGTCATCGTACTGGTACAATGGGTAGGGTGCGAGAAAGATGATTGCTTTTCCCGAGCGTGACGATTTCGACTTGGGCTGCCATGAAAGAGGGTTGTTAATGGAGTTGCTCTTGAAGGGTCTTTATTCAGGACGACGCCGAGCGTATGCTATGTGTGTGCGAGCTAAGACCTCGTGGCGGGCGGTGAGCGTTATGGGAATAAACTCCGAACAAGTGACGAGTGGAACTCTTCCTGCTCGAATCTGAAGGCTCCTCTGGTCTTCTTGGAGAGAACAAGGCGCGGGAGTTATAGAACGAATGGTAGAGCCGACGGCATCGGGTGGAGATACGTCGGAGACGACCATCCCCCTTGCGCCCGGAGTATGGCAGATTCCATCATATGTAGGCGATCTTGAAGCGCTTCCTCGGTATCTAGGGAAGCTCGTCAGCAAAAATGCTCCGGCAAGCTCAGCAGATCAACGCAGAGCACTGCAAGTGATGAATAGGTCTCTCGCACTCGGTCGGTGGCTCGCACGCTAGAGTACGAGAAGTGTCAAGCCTTCCAACCCACTTGCCTTGGGCACCGAGTGACGCCGTCCGGATCCGTCAAGCTGCATACGCCAGATCCGCCGTGGAACGCCATTGGCAAGGCGACTACCAACCAGGCGGCTGTTCACCCAGGCACAAGTCATTAGTACTTCTGCAGCAGTACTAAGTACCACATGTCCTTCGGCACCTTTGCCTTGGTCGTCAGGCGTTACCGGATACTGCTCTGATAGGTTCAAAGTGGAATCCAAGGGGAGAAGTGAGTTCTCACAACCGACCCTCACCGCCTCTACGATCATACATCGTGAACTTCGAGGTATAAAATGTCCGACCGCCTCACAGAATATTTTTGGTTGTTTGCGTGAAGTTTCGAATATATCCGCCTACTGACTTTAATTGGTAGGAGACATATAAAGCCTACCATCCACCACACTGAGCCTCCCCTACCCCCGTCCGAATGCTCCCACTCGCGAACTACATCCGGTTAGACAACAGGGTTGCGCCGGTTCGCCATCGCTTTCCCTTCTGGAAGGATCATTTGTGTTGAAATGGACGATCAAACCCGAAGTCGGTCTGATACAGACTGCCCATTTGAACGTTATGATGATACGGTAACTGGCATCCAGGAAACCGCTCAAGCCCTAAGTCGCTCGCTAATCATGGAAGAGCAATTAGGGCCATGAGCGTATCGAAAAAGACTCTGCTGCTCCAGTACCAACTCCAGCGAACATGCAAAACCTAGGTAAAGCGTTCGGTCCGAATGTGATCCGCGAGTCTGCTAACAGGTTTTAGCTTCCTCTACTGTTGAAGCGTTGATGGTGACAGATGAGGGATCGTGGATCGATATTGGGGGTAAGTGTGTCCCGAACCCCAGCATAAGGGGTGTGGTCAAAAAGGATGACCGACACCAAGCACTTGTAGCCGGATCTTTCTTCGATTCCTCTGCCGCCATGTCCAGTTCGGATGAGGTCGTAGTGCATAGAGATTGTTCAGCGGAAACCAAGCAGGGAATACGCGAAAGCACTTCCTGCGAAAGCGGGGTTCACAAGAGGAGTGACGACAACGGAAAGGAGAACGAGATTCCATCTACGCCGGGGAAAGGATGCTCGAGTACTGATTGTCGATGCGAAACGTGCCGCAACAGTGCTACCGCATCAGGACGCGACTTTAGCCAGGAAGAATGCCATAGGGAGGCTGCAGAGAAACCTGCCCGGCTCTGTCAGAACAGAGCTGTGCCGCCCAATCTCAAATCTCTTCAAGAACCTCTTCGACGCTATTTGGGATCGTCAATCTCCGAGAATCCGTGGTTACCCAAGGGCCTCCTGCAGGATCCATCCGTCGTCCCGAACTGGATCATCAACGTAGCTGAACAGGAGCCCTAGCGACTGGCCATCTCGGCCTCGTCTTTCTTTGATGTTTTCCTTCGTAATCAGCTTGTAGCGGTTGACGAACACACTCACCGGCTCAGTTTGACGATATTTTGGCTCTTGGAGCACTGCGGCACTCGCTCAACAACCTCCTCTGGAATGCACCACACTCACTAAGAACCGATTTTTGCCTCTTCCTTCTCGCTGCAATCTTCAATACTGGGTTAGACTCTCAGCTGCGGCTTACGTTTCGCCAGTCCCTTCCGCTCACCATGTGGCATCGTCTCTCACGAAGCTCGCCCGTAGCAATTGCTCGGGTTGACCATGCCTTCATTCATTTGACCCGTGACCGGCAGCTTTCATTACGGACCGAATGGGATGACTCTCGTCGTTGATCCTTCGCAGCGCTGAGGGTGTCGGTACGAGGTTCTACTGTACTCGAGTCCCAACCTGCTCATATCTTTTTTCAGTAAGATAAGGGTTGGAAAGTGACAGGATAGTAGTGCGCAGCGCACATGGTCAATGGAAAAGATAGCCAAGAACTCTCGTAGAATCTATCAATGCGTTCTGCTCCAAATGTACACATCTGATTGTAGTACATGAAGGTGTTGAAAGAAAAGACCGCCGTGCAATGTTAACGTCCCACGGGTGGGTTATACACGATCTTTCTTGTCTTCATAGGTGCCCACTTGTACCTGACGTCGGATGTATTAGATCGCAGCCGTTATTTTCTGGGTGGAAACGTACCGCTTGACCCAAACACTCATCACATACAACACCGACGAGACTATTACCACCTTCCACCCCATCTTCTTCCGGTTGTCATGCTCCGGCTCGGCAGACCAGTTCAGAAATTCAACAACGTCCTTCGCCATTTGAGAAGTCGTTGCAGGCGTGCCGTCTTCATAGTCGACGAGACCATCGTACAGAACGCGAGCCATGCCGATACCTAGTCGAGCATTAGATACCTCCAGTAAAGCAAACCAGCCCGCGTTTCCTCACCTGTACCCGGGAAGTACGGGTTGAAATTCAACCCGGCAGGGACGACTGCCCCTGGAGGAGGTTCCTCGGGGTAACCGGTCAGCAAGCTGAAAATGTAATCGCATCCTCCATGCCTGGCTTTGACCATCAAACTCAGGTCCGGAGGAAGGGCACCGTTGTTGGCCGCTCGCGCCGCCTCGTCATTTTTGTAGGGCGACGGAATGTAGTCGGAGAGCTTGCCAGGGCGCTTTTCAATTTCGCCTTCATCGTTGGGATCGGTGTCGTATTCGTTCTCCTCGGCCATGGCCTTGGCCTCGTCGACGGTATGGGTATTGCCGACCAGTGATCGCCACGCAATTCGTTTGAGGGAGTGGCAGGATGCGCATACTTCTCGGTATACCTGGAAACCACGTCGAAGCCTTCACGAGTTTAAATGGTATCCGCTTCACGTATGAATGGGGCCTTACGTTTGATGATCGAACGTCTTTCTCCACTTCGTATGCTCCCACGGGTAACTAGTTGGGTGCAACCTGTCGGGTTCGGTGATGTCAGTCACACTGAATTGGGTTCTCTTTACAACGCCGATAGCACACAATCCGAGTAAAATCGGCGGTAGAGAGGCGTCCTGAAATAAGTCCCGTACGTCCGACCAAGACCCCTCTACCGCCCAAGCCAAGTTGATCGAACTTACCCTTCTTCTTGAGGTGTCATCGCGTAGACATTACGCCCATAGAGATGATAATACCACACAATCGACCCAATTGCAACGGCAGTAGCAGCTGATCCTGCAAGCGTTAACCGAAAAGGTAACGATACTGCATCGGAGCTTGAGGAGGTTGAAGAGGAAGCGGGCCGCTATCACGCATCGTTGTAAGCTGTCAGCACAAGCGATCGACACTGTCGGAAGAGTGGAGGACATGACAGAGCTCGGAGAAGGCTTCTGATATGTAAAGCATAAAGCGTACCGTTGCTGTTCTGGTTGCGGCGTTTCGCACCCTCACGATTGGGTGCGAAGTGCGCAAAGCCGTTCTCGCCAGCATTGTACACCGTCGTCGATTCGGACAACGAAAGTCGACAAAGGAGCACCCCACGCGCGTTTGTGTAGGATTGAGTGCGAATCACCAGATTGGGCGTGAGGGTGAGAGGGATTGGGAAGGAACTAGGTAGGAATCAATTGCGGCTGCATTTGCCGAGGGCGACGCTGATTGGTCAAGAGGGAATACAGTACAGTACAGTACCTTATGAAGTAAGTCGCTCAGATCCGGGTATAATAATAAGCCATAACATCTCCAACAGCACCTTCGTAAGCTACTACGCCGTGTCTTACAGCTGTCTGAAAAGGATATCACGTCGATTATACAGTACTGAAAATGCACTTTGAAAGTCTTTACTTGAAGAAATCGCATTGCAGGACGTAGAGCGCATCCTTTCTCCTATCCTAGGATCTGCAGATAGGAACATTTTCAGGTTATGGGTGCCCGTTCTAAGTATCCCCTGCTATGTGCCCGTTAACGCCTAACCGCTCTTTTCGCTGCCGTACCGCTGATGCTAAATTCTCCAACACTGCTTCCGTATCGTCCCATCCTATGCACGCATCGGTGATGCTTACTCCGTACTTCAGCCCGGCCTTGCCCTCCTTCGGAACCTTTTGGGTTCCTGAGCAAGAGGTCAGCATTTCGTTCATGAACGGTTGTCAAGGTAGGTATTACCCTCGTTAACGTTACTCTCAATCATAACACCCATGATGGCCGTCTCCCCGCCGGCAATCTGCTCCGCCAAGTCCGCCGCAACTTTGGGTTGGTTCTTATGATTCTTGAGTGAGTTCCCGTGACTACAGTCCACCATGAGTCTCTGCCTCATGCCCACTTTTTCCAACTTGCCCTTGGCCTCGGCGATGCTCTTGCTGTCATAGTTCGTTCCGTTCTTCCCTCCACGGAGAATGACGAAGCAGTCGTCGTTCCCGACAGTCCCTACAATGGCCACCACGCCAGGCTTCGTGACGGAAAGGAAGTGATGCGGATGTCTGACGGCGCCAATCGCATCGACGGCCACATCGAGGGAGCCATCCGTCCCGTTCTTGAACCCAACCGGGAAACTCAGACCACTCGCGAGTTCCCTGTGTAACTGGCTTTCCGTCGTTCTTGCGCCGACCGCACCGACGCTCAACAGATCTGCAAGAAATTGTGGAGAAATAGTGTCCAGCATCTCGCTCGCCAGCGGCATCCCTTTGTCGGTCAGATCCACGAACAACTGCCTAGACGTCCTTAGTCCTTTATTGATCTTGAAGCTATTGTCGATATCCGGGTCATTGATCAGACCCTTCCAGCCAACGGTGGTCCGGGGCTTTTCGAGATAAGATCGCATAACTATCAGAAGCTCATCTTTGTACTTCTCCTTCAGTCGTAAGAGACGATCACAGTAATCCAGGGCGCCGGAAGGGTCGTGGATGGAGCATGGACCGACTATGACAAGCAGGCGTCGTTTAGGATCGGTGCCCTGGACTATGGACGCAGCTTCATCACGGGCAGTGAGGACAGTCACTTTCGATTTCGCCGTCTGACGAGTGTCAGCGCCGCGAGTATAGATAAGGCCTACTTGGGTCGAGGTACCTGGGGTATTTCGTGTTGAAGCAGGTCTGGAGGTGTCAACGGGTTGTAGCCTCTTACTGCAATGGCTTTTAGCGGATGCTTGATCTGGGGTTCTCGTTGCCCTACCTCTCCAGTCCTCCGAGGAAGCCTTGTTGCCCACATGTTGGTTTTCAATATAGAACTGCGACCATCCGTCAGCGAGGCAGTTAAACAGAGGCTCCGTGACTGACCGACATGTTGCAGAAGCAAGTGAAAAGCTGAATGTGGCAGCTGGTGGAACACCTGGTTCCGGATTAAAGACGGATTGACTTAAACCTGGGTAAGTTGCGAGTTGGCAAATATGAATTTTAGCAGACAACCACGTCTACGAACACTACCTTAACGTCTTGAAGCAACGACCTGGTATCGATGAAGGGTGCGATCACCACCTTAAGGTAGGAAGGAATGCATCACAGTCACAGTATTTCTATCCAATCAGACTGTACCTCCAGGTAGGTAACTGAGCCGGATGACTCATCAATCGGCCGGATAACAACCCCGATATCGCTGCTCACGAGGACCAACATTAGATGACTGTGCCGTCCAACATTCCTCCTAAGGTCCACTTATGCGAACGGGTCACAGATAACTCCTTTACATCCAATTGTCAGCTCAACTGAGCTGCGCCACTAGATAATAGTAGCGAGGAATCGCGTTTGACTGGTTGTACAACAGCGACGTCACAAACTTGCTGGGACTGAAGTGTGGACGGGCAACATACTACCTACCCCATGGCGATGCCGGGACGTGGAGAAGAGGTTCGAGACGAACGATTGTTAGGCGGCAAGAGTCGCTACTGTGGATGAGGAAGGCATCGCAAAGGACGTGGCAAGATCCTTTGGAAGGTCTCACATATACCGTCGGACTGACAATGCTCTGCGAATATGTGACAAGATGATGCATTCTATTCTTACAAAGATCTCAAGGGTGCTCAGTCGCTAAGATCGACATCACACTCCGGCCTGGGCGTTTTCCTGCCACTGCCGTTCTCCGATAAGCGGTGCAACTCGACATCTTCCAACACCCGACTCGCTTCGTCAGCTCTATGCAGATGATAGGGCGACCATGGGAAAGGCCCTTGAGACAGCGGCCGGTAATCAGGGCTGGCTGAACCATGCCCAATCGTGGTGGCGGAGCGTAGAAGTCGTCGTGGGCGACAGTTACCAGGTAGGGATTGGCTGGAATCACCATCTGGCCTGTCGACAGAGTCCCCAATACTCTCTCCGGCTTGGCTGACGATCATCGTAACAAAAGTCGTACTTGTTGTGGGCAGTGAGACGGAACGAGTATAGCCGTTGGTGGGTCTCGTACCTGTCCGCTCAGACTGTCACTACAAGTCCTGGCCCCTGACTTCGGGCACGGGAGGAGAACCCACCGAACTCATTGCGAACATATCGACTGTCGTCATGGTTCGAGGCACCGGGTTGGTCTCGTGACGAAGATACTCCTGCTAAGATGCGTTACTTCGACACACTGGGTGGCATCTACCCAAACGCAACTTACTATCTTGGCTATCTACTGCTAGACCTGGAAGAATGTCGCTTCCGGCATCTCCTGTTTCCGGCATCGGACCCTCGCATGACTGCCCATCTGGCGCCCCACCGGACTGCCCATGGAAAGTCCTGGCATGGCTATAGATGTCCGGGCTAGAGGCACGGACGGTGTCGAGGCCGTTTGTGAACGATGTTCTCGGTGATGGAGGCGAGCTCCCGTGATTGAGATAGGTTCTATGGAGAGGGTCATCGGTTGGCGTCACCAAGTCCATCGATGGCGGACAGGGGCGACCAAGTTGTCTAATCGAATGAAGGAGATGTGGCAGCAGCAACGGCAGCAAGTCATGTGGATTCACGACTTCGTAGGACACTGATCTTGTTGAAGTAGAGAAGGGCTTCGCAGGTTATATACAAAGAAATTCAAAGGGTTATGAAGGATCCGGGAGGAATATTCCTCACGAGAATCCGGGTACAGCAGTTCAATAAACCGGAGGGGCACTGCCGACGGCATACAGGAGAGACCACAAGAGGTGACCAATCTCCTTTTGCCCTGAGGGCTACAAGCCGCACGAAGGACAGGACGTGATCACCACGCGGCCGGAGAAAATTTTCCTTCCAACACAGCCATCCTCGAGAAACCGATGGCATGCAGGCTTGCCCGTTTGCCTTCCTGTAAAGGTAGGACACGGTTCGCATCTCTGCTAGGGTCAGTCTCAAGGCAACCGAACCCCTCGAGATGATCTCAATCTGAAGGCCTTGTACTGTTACGCAAGGCTAGGTCCCGCCACCGCACAGTCCAACAATGCGACAAGCCTCGTAAAACGGTAGCGGCTCCGCAATGGAGACGGGCCACTAATGCCAATCAAATCCAGGAAGGCAAGATCTAATTGGTAATCCGCCAGCGTGGGGGAGGTGCAGGCACCGTCTTTCGCAATGTAAGTCACTTACAAGAACTTGCTCTCGGCGCGAGTCTCGGTCATGAGTAATATCAAGGAGTGGAGGGGAACTACCGCCCACGCCTCCTCCGACGATGTGGCATGTAGGTAGGTCAGGTAGATACTGTAGGTAGTGTAGGTAGGGACTGCGGCATTTGTTAAATGTGAGATGCGGAAAAGAATATCCTGTCAACCAACGTGACCGTAACCAAGACCTGCGTCCTGGTGGTCGCAACGGATTGCCCCACCCACAAGTAAAAAATCAGAAGCCAGCCAGCAACTGGCCTACCCCAAGGGCCGGGTTGTGGCAAAGAATCTGTCTTCTCTTCTATTCTGCATTTATAATTTATTTTTCACCACGTGGAAGCAGGGCCTACAACCAATGATCTCAGTGATGTCCATACGAAGTACAATACGAATCGTAGTGCGCTGGTCAAGGAGGGGCCGGTCCATGAAAGACAACAACCCCCACGCCCCACGCTCCACGGTTCGGCCCATGGCCACCTCCCTGTCCCTACCGTATGTACTGTATCACTATACTGGTTCGCACTTACTCTCACACTCACGATCCCCTGGTGACGAAAGGAGCCAACGTTGTAGGTGGCGTCTGGCGTCATGACAGGCCTTGTTCTGGAGACTTTCACTTCCACTTTCACCTCCACTTTCACCTCCACTTTACCGCTTTTCTGCATCCACCGCTTTTGGCAAGGCTGGGCGCGCCCCTTGAGAGACTTGTGCTCTTACGAGTAAATTATCCCCTGTGGACCCTGTGTGGGCTCATTGGGGAATACATGAATCGGGAGACAGCCTGCCTCGGGTCTTGATTGGTTGCGATGGAATATATACGAAATTATATCTGCCGATCGTTCTAACAACTGAATGGCTTTCCTACCTGCCCGCTGTTGTACGCATCGACGATCAGCTTAATCGTCACGTACGTGCCGGCGACGCAGATGAAGGCGCCCGCCAGAAGGGTCAGGACGTTCATGGTCGTCTTGATCCAGTACCTGGACCACGCTTGCCGCCCGCCATGTAAGTGATAAGAATCGTAGAGCCAGAAGGCGCCCGCGAGGCCGTACGTGTACCACGACGCGAACAGCGCGGCTGCGATACCGATAAGGTAGGAGAAGATGGGAACGGCAATGGCGAGCACGAAGGCGGCCGCGTTCATCAACAGCACCAAGAGGACCCACGTCGACCATCCCAGCACGGTATGGGAGTGGAGATCGTTGGTATTCCGGAAGAATCGGATGAAGAGCAACTTCGCGGCCGTGTGTGAGTACAGCGAGCCGGCGATCAGGAAGTTTGGGACGGCGATACCATACGCGGCCTTTTGCCAGTTCAACGGCAGACTGCTGAACGCCGGGCTGGCGACGGAGTTGCCGATGTAGACGTACATGACGATGGCGAAGATGGTATAGAAGGCGGTCGCGAAGCCTTGGAGCGTGTAAGCTGCCTTCATTGCTGTTTCAGGGTGTTTCATTTCGGAGACGAGGATGAAGAACATGAAGTGACCTTCGTCACCGTGACGTCAGTAAATCTTCTACTATGGGAATTCTTCGCAGATGGAGACTCACCCGCATACGAGAACACGGGATTGGTGATGGAGATGAAAGCAGTGACGAAATCCGTCGGCACAGTCACACTGAGCGTCCGCCCCTCTGTAGGATTGATACCGGCTCCGACCATCCCCACCACGCCCGAGACTATGATGCAGATCACACTAGCGACACTGAGCCAAGTGAGACGGTCCAGAGTGCGCGGCAAAGCACAGAGTAAGGTCGGGACCGCGAAGATGCCAGTATACAGCATCAAGCACAGCTTACTGTCCGAAAGGGAGGCCAGGGCGATCTGGCCGGCGAGCAATTGACCGCCGGTAGCAAACACGGCGAAGATGACGGTCCCGAGACTGAGCAGTTCCCGGCCGAACCGGCCGAAGAGGATGAATCCTGCGTCTCCCATGTTGTGAACTACCAGCCCGGCATGTAAGCTTGTGTCTCTCCATTTTCAACGCAGGCCAAGGGCGCCTTACCTTCCGGGTGGTTCAGCTTGAATTGAATAAGCAAATAGCTCGTGTATGTCGCGAAAACGCCGAGGAAGACGATCAAGATCACGCCGGGAACAATGCCTACAACGGCCAAGGAGGAAGGCAGCGAGAGCATGCCGTTACTGACAATCTCCGCGATCATCAGGACGGCCACCATCTGCCATGACAGCGTCTTGTAGCGGATCTGGAGAGTGATGCAGTCAGCTCCTGAGCTTTAAGGGTCAATTGCAAAGGTCAACGACCGACCTGGGCATCCTCTTCCCGACCGAAAACGTCAACATCGTGATAGCCCGTCCCCAGTCCGTCGTCAGGTCCAGCCTCCAGCGGGGGCGGAGAATAGTCGTCCGCGTAACGGTAATCTTTGTCCATCTTCCACTTCCACTCGGGCAGCTTCTCGACAACGCGGAACGGTGGTGGTTGTAGAGATGCAGGAGCGTTGCCCAGAGAAGGAGAAACGGGGAGCTATGCGGTAGATACTGTAGCGTTCTGCATGTTATCGAGTTCCGGGGAATTGGGGATTTGGTGCTGGGCCGTGCTCCAGCTCTGGGAACCATGACCCGAAGAGGAAGGTCGGAGAGTGCCGGATACATCTAGGCCCTCGATGACAGGTCCTTTGAGAATCTGCCATTCGTCGATTGAAGGAGGTACTGATACTGTACGAGATCCATGTGATTCTTTGGGCCAGGGCGCGCTGCGATATCGGTAATGTTTATGATCGCGAACGGGCACTCAAGTCGGTTGAACAGTAAGGAGATATCGGGTACAGTATTTGTCTCTGTGCACAACCAGCGCTTTGGGCCTCGGCGCTTGAGGTACCTAAGGTAGGTACCTGTGTGGTGGGGGTACCTAGCTCACGGGTTAACGCTAAGCCCGAAATGATAACTCCAGCCACAGCTGTGGCCGGAGTTATCAAATAGGGACAGAACTTCTAAAGTCCGCTACCTGTTTCACCCCACTCCAACATTTCTTGTTCTTAATGAAGCACATATTGATAGCAGCACGTATGGCGTCGCGATTGGCGAATACATCGACTTGGAAGTTACAGGAAGCTCGGCCAAGGCCGACATCGTGACGCTGAGCGATGATGGGGTGCTGGATGTCGGCGAAAAACGAGGTCGTCAACGACGGCAAGGCACCCGCAAGCCCTTCGCCCGGGTCCTGACCTTGTGGCGTCGACCACCGGAGTCTTTTATGCGGCCGCATGGATTGTCGTAAGGTAGGTAGTCTTCAGATCACACCGCTAAAGCCAATGCTGGTCTCAATCCCCCCCTATTTCACCTTGCTTCTTGCTGGCCTCCTTCGCCGTGACATCCGGCCCGCTGCCTGGTATCAGCATGCTGTTGGTTGCTGTGTAATGTGGACGGGGCTGAAGCTTGGTTGAGAAGCGACATATTTAGGACTTGTGTTCGGCACCCCAAGGTTGTTTTCACTCCAAATACAGCATAATATTGGTGTGAAGTTCGTAGCACAGGACTTTTGGTAGTTGCACCCGTAGGAGCGGCAACGGTTAAAGCAGTACAAAGCGATGGCAAGACACGAAACCATTAGCCTGCTGCCCGCCAAACAGCTTCTGAAGCAGCTGCTTCTGGATTGGCGAAATCATTTGCAATCCGATCTGGCTTCGTCTACAGGATGAATTCGTCGGCCATCAGACGTCAGACGATGACGCAGCATTTGGAAAGGCCCCCAACAACTTCGTCTCCAGAGATTGGGCCAGATACAGAGAGGAAGCGCAAAAGCGCGTTGTACCTCCCGAGTCCAAAGGTCTGCACAACACTGCCCGGAAGTCGGGCAAGTCCAAACATCGGGCTCGAGACTGGCATTGCCATGTCTTTGGATTGAATACAGATCTTATCAATCTGAGAGAGTAGACCAACCCACAAGACAACTGAAGCTCCCAGATAGAATTTAACAATGCAGAGGAAAGCGTTTTCCCTTGAAACGCCAGGCTCAATGCTCTGTTTGACATACTGGACAAGCAGTAAATAGAGGTTATCACTGTGAAAGGTTACAAGAAATGGCTGCTGCTATCATTAGACTTCTGCTTGATGCTCATCAGCATATTATGGATGATGCGCTGAGAGTCTTGCGCGTGATCAGGTTCGCGAGCAAGCCTGGGTTCCCAATTGATGGTGAAGCATATCGTTCATTAAGAGATGAAAGGATACACGCAGCATTGAACGCGAAGCAAGTGTGAGAGGGTCGGGTTGAACATAATAAATGATCAAGCTCCTCTGACGGCATACACTAGCCTCCCAGCCAACCGTCGGACCGCCCGTCGCGGCCTACGTGGCATCATGCCCACCGAGTTCTTGCAGCGTTGTTGGAAGACATTCCCAGCTTGGGGCAAGAGCGAGCTCATTCGGAGGAAAAAGGCGCGATTTGCTGGACAAGGCTCACGTTACCTTGAGACACGCTCGTCGAGGGACAACTGCAAGGTTCCCTAGGGAGACTGGTACTTCCCGCAGCCCAATCGCGCAACCGCGCGCACAGGAGAACGGCTGCAAACCGACTTTCGTAAGCGTCCCTCATATGGTGGTGAGCTTTCGCGTGGAGTGAGGAGAATTTGGTTGAAAGAGGTAAGGCAGATGGCAGACCCTGTGGCAGGGTCTTTGATGATTTGAGATATGGATTCAATACGGCGGAGTAGCGAAGTTGCTTTCACTCACGGTAGTTATCTCGAAGGTGCAGAATGAAAGTTCTTAGATGAGCTTGATTACGTAGATCTTGTGCGCGTATATACATCGGGAAAGGTAGATATGGATAACAATCAGATCAGTCATTAGATAGATTGTAGATGGCTCCTTCCCAGTGGGCAAATGCCTAGATGACTCCTTTGATGAAAGCCCCGCGTGGGGAAGCGTAGCGTAGGTGAAGCGAGGTCTGATGTGAGCGGATGCATGAAGGTGAATGTGATTCTTCTGCTCAGTCGATGCGCGGTGGGGACTTGGATGAGTGGTCTTTTGATTTGCTAAAGGGAGAAGCGCTCCGCCTGGGAAGATACCGGTCAGTAAGAAGCGGCTCATTATTGCCCTGTCATGATTGAACGTATACACATATACAAGACAAGGGAAATCAGTAGAACAAAAGAAGGAGAGAGTACTGACGACCGCCTCCTCTCCCCTTCCCTCCTATACCCCTCGATAATCCCCAACATCTCCTTCCGACCCCCCCTCGCATCCACATACTTCCCGCCCATACTCATCGTCACTCTGTCGCGCGCATGAACCTGCAACAGCCTCTTCACCAACAGATGCCGCATCTGCACGCACACGAACACGCCGCAGTCGCTCCCGTTCTCTTGCTGCGGGCTGTCTTCCAGGTCCTGGAAGCGCAACTCCTTGCCCAGCAGCTGGCTGATCTTCTCTGTCGCCAACTCCGCTTCCGACTCGTTCATCGGGCGCAGCGAGTCGTAGTGGAAGGCGACGCCGTCGATGAGGCTGACGAGGAGAAGCGACCAGTGCGAGCCCCCTTCGGCCACCTCGACGTTCCTGCAGTCGTTGATGGGCAGGAATATGTGTGTCGTTTTGCTGAAGTCCGGCAAGGCATCTTTGATGGTTCGTGGGTCGGGAGTTTGCATGAGCATGAAGGACATGGAGGGGCGGAGGAGGACGATGTGGGAGTTGGGATATTTGCTGAGAACCTCACGTTCCAGGTACCTGTGAGGATGTCAGCAGTCTTTCTCAGAGACTTGGTGCGGATCCAGTCATAAGGCATACTCTTCCCAGAACGCTATGCTCTGCCAATCGATCAGCAGATGAAGCTAGTTTGGAGGCGGACGCGACTCACATTATCTGTAAGCCAGTCGTTGCTGAGCGTGTCGACATCTTCCTTCATTACTACGCCGCCGTATCAGTAGCTCTTCTTCAAAGAGTGTCGGGACAGGCTAGGCGCACACACATCGGACATCGTGATCTGCATCGAGTCAGTCTCATACAAACGAACAGTTGTGGATGAGGCCTTACAGCTTAGATATGGGTCATCAGGGCTCAGCTTTGTATCCTTCTTCAACTCAATCAGCTTAACCAAGCCAAAACTGTTACGAAAGAAGAAGCTTAGGAACAGTAGAGCAATTTCAACATTTGTAGAGCCATACCGTGTCGACAAAATGCTTGCTCACTTTCCCTTTGAAGGGATGAAAACCTCCTTGATACATCCTCGTCTGGTTCCGCCAGGTAGAGGACGAAGTGCAGAGGTCGCAGGGATTAGAAGTTGCCTGCAGTAAGCGTGGATTTGAAAGCCCTAATGCTCTGGCGGAGGACGTGCGATAGGCCGCCGTGGACTGCGACGATGCGAGTACAAGTAAGACAGGGAGTGTGGTTGAGATTGCTTGTTGGCCAACAGCTGACGGCGGAAGGAGCAGCTTCAGGTGGAGAAAATCAATGCGACAACGACAGAATATTCACTATCATGCGAGCATTTCTTGGTCATATCGTTCTTGTAGGTTAGGTAGTTATGATTTCCCTGTTCGACAACTATAATTGCTGCAGCTGCTGCAGCTGGTGTTGCCGAGGTCGGCGCTACCGCCAAACGACGTCATTGCGGTAGCGTATCGATACGGCGGATCGCTAATCGTTCAGGTACGGTTCAGAGACAAAGAGTAACGTTCAATAAGAAACAAAGGGAACTAAGGTATGGTCAATGGCCCATGTCTCCATATCCTTAGAGAGCCCATCAACTGCATGGCACAGACGCACCAAGATCAGGAGTATCAGGTTTACAACTACCTACCTACAGTCCCTATCCACGTACGTAGGCAGCTAGTGTACATCTCCCTCTCCGCGCTTACTCAAAATCGCTCCATGCTTGCAACCGTAAGCACAGCCGGCCATATCGTACACCTCCTACTCTCTTCCTCTCTCCTCCGTCCCTCCTACACGAACCACACTACATCCCTCGCTCCTTCATACACCCATATCACTTACCACCTCCCCCTTCCCTTACCATGACTGTGGCTCCAACACGTCCCACCCACTACCTCCTTCCAGACGCAGCTCCATTCGTCGACCCAGAACGAGGCGGTGACGACCCCAGCCGTGCGAAGTCTACGCCGCTCAAAAACACCCGCATCAGAAAAGTTCCCTCTCCTTTTAAGCTAAATCTCATAGGGCTGCGAACTGCTACCGAAAGGCCACATACGTTTGATTGCCGAGCCGTATTTGCTCTTGCTCGCTCGAGTCCCACCCGTTCCGCCTGTCCGCGTCGCAGCCGCCGTCGATGTCGAGGTTGAGGGTGTCCTGCTCTTCGGTCCCGTGCTTGCTCCTCCCGCTGCCAGCTTCGCGCTTCCGTAATCGTCGCCGTTCGTGATGATGACGTCGTTTTCAGAGGACGAAGCACTGTCCTCATCCTCATCGCTCTCCGTACTCGACCGATCGAGGTCAACGACCTTCTGCTGCGACTTTGGCGACATGAACAAGCTTCCGGTCTTGTTCTGCGACGACGGCGGCGGAGCGGTTGGCTTCGGCTTTGTTCTCATAAAATCCGGCATCGGAGCCGCAGCACCGTCCTTGAAGTCCCATTTCGGTGGGTTTCGTTTCAGGCCTGTCAGGCTAGGGAAACGGGAGGTGGTGCTAGGTCCTGGTTCGGGTTGCGTGGTGTGGATGATCGATGTTGCTGAGGGCGTTTTCGTGGCTGGTGTCGGATTTGGTTTCGTTGCTTGCGTAGGTTTCAGGCTGGGGTTCGTCTTTGACAGGGCGGAAGCGCGGGAGGCGTTGTTTGGGGTCTGCAATCGGGATCGAGTGGAGGGTGGTTGGGCGGAGAGGCGGGAGATATCGCGTTGGAGATGGGCTTCGAGGTCGCGCTCCACGCTTTGAGCGTGGATGATTTGAGAGGATTGAGTACTGGCGAGCGAGAGTTGGGTAGAGGACGCTTGAGATGCTTGCAATGCTTGGGATTGTGTCAGGGAAGGTTGAGGTTGTGCTTGATTGGTTGAGGATGGTCGAGATGCCGGATTCGCTTTCACCGTTGCACCACCGCTGGACTGCGGCAAATGACTGCTGGGAGTCGAGCCATGACTTGCAGTGGTAGCGCTCTTGGTCGATTCGTCGGGTTGAGATGGTAGTGGCGAGATCTTGTCAATTTCGGAGCCGGATATTGAACGCGAGACCGATGTTTGGGAAACGTAGTGTGCAGGCGAACGAGATGCGGATCGAGAGCGACCTGCTGGGGATTCCGACCGAAAGCTCTGAATGCTATCGTCATCTGGGACAGCCGTTTCTGGGGGTTCCTGTTTCGATGCGGTGGGTTTCGTTATAGGTGTGTGAGGAACAGTCACCGATTCAATTCGAAGTGTGGCATTCGCTTTGGCAGAGCTAGGACGAGATGACGATATACCTCGTGATGAAGGCCCAGCTCGTGCGCCGCCACTCTGTCGCGGGTCGTCCTCTGGATCGGAGTAAAAAGGAGAAGCCGACTTCTCGCTCCCGGAAGAGAGCGAAACAATCTCACTCTGCACAGGCGACTTTGGCTCGACTGGCGGATCGATCACTCGACCTTTCCCTTTGACATCCCTTGTGACTTTGAGCTTCGACTGGACCTTGCCCCCACCGGTTACGTTCTTGGTGGAGCCTTGGACTCTTACAGGAGTCTTGGGATTCAAGCTCCCTTCTTTCGCTTGGGGATATCTTGCTCTCGCTCTTGCCAAGTCCTCCTCGGTCGTTCCTTGTGGTAGAATGGGCTTCGGAACGTTGTCAGCAAAAGAGACGGACCGGCGCAGCGTATTGGGCGATTGCTTGAGTGCGCTCGGCAAGGGTATCTGGACATCGAGGCCGGTACCCTTGCGATATGTACCAGGTGTTGACGATGGCAATTTATCTGAAGGGGGCTGCTCTGAGCGCGACACGCCAGGAATCAATGGAGTTGATGAGCCTTTCTTCCCATCTCTTGACGTGTCGGCACAGATATCCAGGGGAGTGGAGGACTGTCGTCGACTGGACACGGGCAATGCTCGAGCTCGAAGGAAAGCTTCATTGGCTTTTTGGTCCTTCTCGGCGTGTACATGCGCCGCTGGTGAGGGATTTCCCTTTTTGCCCGACTTTTTGACGACTGACTTAGACTTTTTATCTTCTTTATTCGCTTTAGCCTTTTGCGGGGGCACAACCTCCTTTTGAGCTGCTTCTTTCTCGCTCTGTATGACTTTCTCCTTCTCCTTTGCTACGCGCTGCTCTTCCTTTCGTGCAGCCGATAGCTTCTCTCGCTCCTTACACTCCTTCAACTTCTTTTCCTTCATCCTCTCCACCTCCAAGCGCTCCTGCTCAGCCTTTTCCTTTTCTTCTGCAGCGATACGCTCTTCATTCAGTCTTGCAGCGAAGGCCGCTTCATCCGCTTTTTGCTGCGCTCGCCGTAGCTCTTCCGCTTGCCGTTCTCGTTCTGCCATCTTTCTCCTCTCTTCCGCGACGCGATCAATCTCGGCCCTGCGTTCACGCTCGGCACGCTCTCGATTCTCTGCAGCACAACGGTCCGCCTCATCTCTACGCTCTTGCTCGGCACGTTTTTCGTTATCCTCTGCGATACGTTCCGCTTCAGCTTTGCGTTCTCTTTCGAACCGGTCCTTCTTCATATTTTCTTCTCTTTCTTCCATTGCCTTGCGAGATTGTTCCCTGGCTTCCTCTTCCAACCCATCCTGCTTGTCGACCCCATCAGGTTCATACTTCTCATCGAGAACCGCAGATGACGCATTTACTGCTTGGTCTTTGGTAGAGTTGTAACTTTCTCGGCTTGCTTTGCAAATTGATTTCTCTTCTCTGCGCAGCCAGTTCAATTCCGCTTCGGTAATGCCACTCCCTCTTCGGCGGAGACTATCCGGGTGTAGAGTATCTGTAAAGTCAGACCGGGGCAGAGGTTGATCATCTGAGTGGTCGTTGGTGTGAGCAGAAAATGCACCGCTGGTCTTGAGTCGTTTCACCTTGGGAGTTGTATGATGTCCCTGAGGATTCTCAGTATCGGTCGTCAGCGGATCGTAGATGTCTCGCACAGGGTTGTAAGCCACCTCCGTGGGACGAGAGCTGTGTCTTGACGATGTGCCTTGAGGTGTAAATTTGGATAGTGGTGACTTCCGTGGCAATGGACCGGGTTCCAGTCGAGGTGTGAACGGTGTGGGATTAGTACGCTCTTGATGATGTTCCGAATATTCATGTCCATTTGATTGGCTTGCAGGTGACGGAAGAGGTGGCTTTAAGAAATTTCCGCCGGTGTGAATCACGTTTGGCTCGTGTCCGTTGAAGGGGCTGCCAAACTTCGAGGCAGGAATATTATGTAGTGTCTGCCCAAGCTCTGGCGACTCCGCTTTGGTGTCTTCATCTCGTAGGGTCTGAAAGGGTCGAGAACCGTCGATAATAGAGGAATGAATCACAGTGGGCGGTGAGTCAGGAACTGCAGCGAACTCAGGTCGCGCGGATGGCACTGCTGCAGTGGAGCTTCGAATCGAGGGCGGGGTTGCTCTCCCATAAGGACTGCGGTCTAAACCAAGTCAGCCTACACCATTGCCTTGAGGGATAGAGAACGTCTTACGATTTCTTCCATCGTTGAAAGGTGACTGCTGAGAATCCTGTACCAATCGCATCACCGACTCGTTGCGGTCACCCAAAGATTGTTGGTCGAATGATTCTTCGAAGTCCCTTTCACGTGAGAGCATTGGCCTGTCCGGATCATCTTTCCTGCTCCCCTCTTGAAGTCCTACCCTCTGCCTCTTGTTTGAGTTCGCATATCCGACGGGATGTTCCTGAGATTCCACGTCTGCCGGGCGCATGAAGTCTCGCATGCTGCTTCTCGCATTATACCCACTACCACCGAGTGGCCGTTTCCGGGGTCCGGGTCTGGCACTGGAGTTCGGGGGGATAGAGTCGAAGCGCTGTAAAGGTAACTGCGCGGCTTGCTGCAACGGCTTTGGGACGACTTTGACGGTGAACTTGGCAACGAATTCGGTCTTCTCGCTGTCGGTAAAGGCATCACCGACCTTGAAGTCTGGATCCCCAACTTCCAGTACGGTGTCATAGCCGTCCAATAATCTGTCGATCTCGAGGGGTCTGTTGCCGGATGTCAGATTGAGCTCAACCAGACGAATTCACTCCCCAGCAAACTGGCGCACTTACGGTCGATGAGGGTACAGCCGGCTGTATCGCTCAGGTATCTTATGGTAAAGGTCCTCAAGCGTATCGTCCTCCGCGCATGGTTCCATAAACGGCGGGATGTTGTCCTGACGCGCATGGAGCGAATTGGCCGGTGAGTTCAAGGTGCGCCTAGGCAGGACCTGCACCCGAAGGCGCCTCATCTTGGACCAAACTCGTAAGACGACGAGGAAGAAGATTTGTTGAAAATGCACGGTGGAGTGTAGATCGAAGGATTATCCGTGGTTTGCTCGAAAAGTTGAAGGTTCTCTGTTATTGGCTACCTCACCTTTTGTACCTTAGTAAGATGTTTGGTTTGTCGGAGCAGAGGCGCGTCGGTGAGTGAGGGACCGTGCATTTAAGCGAAGTAGATGGCGTGAAAACTCACCTTAGCGTCGCCTTAGCTTTGGCTCGCTTGGCGATGGCACACTCCGTCGCACTTACCTTAACGTTACTTAAACCTGACGACCAACCTCCTCTGCTCATGCACAATTCGGACGCAATGGCTGATCAAGAATTTGTTTTGAGAAGGAACGATGTGAATTCGTCGTGGCGATGAGTGGCGAGAATGTGTTGGTGAATGTTCGAGGTGATGAAATGGAGGCTGAAGCATGAAGAGAGGGAAGGGTATTTCAGCTGGTAGGAGTAAGAAGCTATCAGTGAATACCTACTGCTCTTCTTCATGGAGACATTGGAGAATGTGACATGTATAGAGGGTGTCATTGCCCATATGCTCGAGAATAATACTAATAGCAATGAGATCCTTTTCCATGGTGCAGTGCAAGCCCTATTGCTTCGACGTGTTGCCGTTGCCGTTGCCGATGCCGTTGCCGATGCCGATGCCGATGCCGATGCCGATGCCGATGCCGATGCCGTTGCCGCGAATGTCGTACGTGCCGTCCTTTGCCTGAACCATGATCTAGATATCAATTTAATCGAGGGACATGCGATCTGTGCCGGTGATCTGTGCTATCGGCTTATACCTTACCGTCAACCCTACGTTACGTCCAGGTAGCTCTGCTGCTCGTGGGAGATGGCTACGGTAAGGTACAAAGAGACCTACTAGGTAGGGCTGTCGCAAAGCCTTATCCTTATCTGACTTGGCCCCTGCTGCGCACGTGATCAACGTTGCTCTTCCCAATCCGACAGGGCGCGTGTTCGACTCCTCGTCTGGGCCGACGGCATGACCATTATTGGATGCTCGATCCTTGCCGACGAAACCACCAAAACCTCATCTACAACTTTCAAAAAACGACAAAAAAAAAGGGCGAAACGGTGTAGAGTGGATAGCCAATCAATACCGTGCAGCACATCCACCTACTCCATCACGGTCGTCAAAAATGGCAAAAGCTATAGAAGAGCCTATGATGGGGATTTCGCACCATTCCATAGGGTCTTGCTATAGGAAACTGGTCCCCAACAGCTCTTTGAGGACGTTTACTTCCGATCCGTACTGACGCTATTTGCGGCCACTGGCGGGCACCCTTATATGGGGGCGACATAGTCTTCCAACCCCTTTAGGTAGCTTCAGGCCTGAGGATCTGAGTGGGCCGCACCACTCGACCACCCCAGGACTTGGTGCTAATTCTACAACTTACTTTAATATTTAAATACCCCCCAGGAACAGATTTGTCAGCCACCCCCAACACGCGTGGGTTCGACTCCTTGCCGGGCCCAACAGACTTTCAGAGCTCCGATGATTTGGGTAGCCAGTTCAGATTTGCTTCCACTTGCTCACAAGTTCCACTTTGCACCGATATGAGGCTACTTTAAATCTATCAACAATTCCTCCTGTCAACTCAACCCTTTCTGATTCACGTCCTCGCAACGATGCCGAGTGTGTGTGAAGTGATTCTACCGATTTTCGAGTTTCCTATGCCCACTAAAGGACTGGAGGAGAAGTAAAATAATTGGTACTACGCGACAAGATTCATAGCAGGAATATACAGACGCAACCCGAAGAAGACCGCCGTTTGAGAGAACACTGGTCTTTCGACATGGTCTGAGTCTAGAGACGACATGATGATAGCAGTACGCACTCCGATCCCAGTCAGTGATGATAGGACACGAAAAGCTGACTCCCGCGTTAATTCAGCTGCGGACCCCACGCGTCCAGAGGTTGTGGGCCGATCTCTAGCTACAGTACGCCTACATACACCTATGTTCACCCGTCTCCCATATACTCCCGCCGCCCGTCGACAAATAGCTCAAGAAAGTCATAGGCGAACTTCTCCCAGCAGTACCATCTTTTATACCCCGGCGTCAAACTGACCGTACCGGACGTCGATGAAGCGTAAGGGCACTGCTCCACGCTCCGCTCCCAGTACCCGCGAGCGATCCCGAGGTGGCACTCTGAAGACACCGTCGCCAAAAGGGTACCGTCCGGCGAGGACAGCGAAGTCCGCCGGTCCGGAGGCCACTAGGTGCAGGGTTCCGCTGAGGGATTGGCACCTGGGGGCGATGAGAGCAATGCCTTGCAGATAAGCACTTTCCAGGGGCTTTGTAGGGCAGCGAGTCGGAAGAAAAGGAGGAGCGAGGGTGCTGCTGCTGCTGCTACTGCTGCTGCCGCTTGGGAGAGCAAGGCTGAGGGTTGATGGGAACGTTGTTGGCTGTACGAGGACTATACTGAAGATGGAGGATTGACTTTCCTCAACGATCTTTGTGACATACTAAGTGAGGAACTGTACTATCAAATAATGTCGTCAGGAAGCATTCCCTGATGCAGGCATTCTAGGGGTCGTTTCTCCACGCTCCGACGAATTTTCCTTCAGACTCAATCGAACCTTTGCTTAATCCTCTGGCTAGACTCTCAATGCGAGTAGGATGTATACAAGCACGTTACAAGAGGATATATACTCGTAGTGTATGTGCCAATCAAAAAGAACGTTGAGTAAGAGGGTAGCGATCCCGATACTACCCGCGAACGTCCATCGAACGAGGCAATAAAGTAAAGATTCACGAGATTGAAGGGTATTGAAAGGTCCATCGAACCCCTAGCTTCCTTTGAGAATCCTTGAGAGACTAAGATCCCTTCCTCTACGGAGTTACCTTTGTAGTGATGGAGTAAGAGGTGGAGTAGGGGAACGACTAGTTAAGTGCTTCCACTGAACTCAACATCGCTGGGGTAAGCTCTTTCAAAGCTTGTTGCCATGCTGCACTTACGGTACTTACTTTGCCCGCATGCGTTGGGTTGGAATTCTCCGGTATGCAAGCCCACCTGCATGAAGCTCAAATGAAAGTGCCCCTTTAAACATTATTCGAGCCATGGCGATACGAGAATTGAAACTCTATTAAGAATGTCACGAAATTTATACAGTAGATACCTGCAACAACGAGGTCAATTGGTGTAACTAAATCAGAAACTCATTACAATGAGGCCTCAACGTTAAATCCATAGAAGACTCTCAGGGGTTCTTAGGGGCCCGTCTGGAGGCCTGAAACTCCGTTTCCCACATTTCGACTTGCCCGATTCGCCCGATTCGCCCGACTCGCCTGGTGACTGCCTATAACCCTTCCCACCCTTGTCGTCGCCCCAACAGCATACTGACCTCTTGTATATCCTTGTTTCCTTGTTCTAGGAACAAGCTTCGAAGCATAGCATCCTCGGAGGCCTTGATGATCCTCTGAATTCGTCTTCGTAAAGGCTGGTGTCAAGGTCGCCTGTCCGAAGACTTGATTCGTGGAGGTTCGGAGGTCTCAGACAGACTCTGGGATCATGTCGAAGGGAGATTCCTGTGACTGCTCCGGGGTAAGGGGCCGTTCAGGGGGTAATTTTGAGAGAACCCTTTCCGAATCCACTGGATGCATCCCAGACCCTTTCCATGCATTGACCACATTATCTGCCGCAAATCCAAGTACCCTAGCCCGCTGATATAGGGTTATGAACTCCGGCTTGCTGATATTAACCCCATGAAGGTTACAGCAAGTCTCATCCACCTCTGCTGCGTAGTGACGTCCTAGGGGGCCAAAAACACCCACATCCAATGGCTGCGTCCAACGGGTCATATGTGGAGGTAAAACGTGCAGAAGGATTTGTTTCGTAAGGCAATAATGCTGAAATTGCCACGTAGTGTGACTGCCATGGCCATTTAACAGTAATAACCGCCACTCGGAGATATTCTCGGGTCGAGTCAATGGCTCAAAATGGTTCATTAACCACCTAAGCCTTAGTGCGTCGTCCGTCCAGCCCTGAGGGCTGATTGCAAAGTGCCAGCCCTCGGGAGTATAGTCGTCATACAAGTCCTCCTGACGATGCTGCCCTTTGAAGACCACAGAAGGGGTAAGGGACACCCCCATAGGGTTGATGCATTCGAGCACCGACACCCAGGTGCGGTTTCCAAGCTCCGCAAGAAAAGGAGCAGGGCTATCTGTAGCCACCATGGCCTTCTGTGATTTGGACAGTCCCATAGCGAACCCTTTCTCATCCATATTCCACATGTTTGCCTCCTGAATGCCGTGGGATCGAATCGCCTCGGTGAATCTGACAAACCACTGTTCTATGACTGGCCGAGTGGTCCCTAGCTGTCGTTGCAGAGCGATTGACCTTAGTCTCTTTTGTTTCAGCTTGGGATGTCGATTCAAAAAGCTCTGAGGCCAGCTGGACCCTACAAAGGGCACTCTGGTAGTGTGGCGTAACTGCAGAAGCATGTTGACCATATCTCGCAGTATGTCGTATGGAGGGGGGCACCCATGACGGCATCGATGTCGGATCCACACCTCCAGGGTTTTCTCCTCATGAGGGCTTAGCAACTGGTATGCAGCATGCCCTAGGCTTCGATTCTGACGTCCGTGAGAGCGATGTGCAAGGGTGGACAGTGGTATGGCATAGGCACGGGCGGCGGCTGTGATTGAAGGGTATTTGCCCTTCGAAAGGTCATCTAAGGCTTTCGAAATGGCCTCCTCACGATTGGGACTACTAGATTTGGGCATATTTTTGATGTTTTGATGTTCTGAAATAGTTGCTACACCAAAGAACCTCGCTGTTGTGAGTACAGTGCCGGTGGTAATTCTGGGCCACGCAGAACGCTCACGAAAAAAGAAAAAGACCACTTTTTTTTGAAAGCTCAAAATCCTTAAAACACATAAATACTGTAATTACTTCACAACCA
>JAABUJ010000670.1_pt1 | contig 62605 bp, 58 predicted proteins | sample 5559131 | NCBI WGS metagenome assembly JAABUJ01 (sample SAMN10711875, study PRJNA513366) | rock metagenome | isolation source: Antarctica rocks | place: Antarctica: Victoria Land, Mt New Zealand nord | collected 2016-01-07 | reverse complement strand
GCCGCATCTTCCAGCAACAAGTCTACTTCCTCCTGTTTTTCTGTACGCCAGTGAAACAGCTGCGGCTGCGTCCGGCTCCACCCAGACAGCTTCCGCATCTCCATTACCACGAACGTTTCCAGAAGCTGGCCCAATATCGACCCGTCCGAAGCCAGCCGCTCCGTGCTCAGGCCCAAAAGGCTTGCGGCAAGGCCAGTGTCGCACAGTGTGACCTTCGGGGACTTAATCAGCCGCAGTCCCAGGTTGCTGCTCCAGGCGGGCAGCATCTGCACGAGAAAGGTCATTTCAAGAAGCGTCAGGTAGCGCCCAAGAGTGGTGTACGGCAGGCCGGAGGCGCGGGACACGTCGGACTGGTTCAGCAGGGCGCTGGTGCGCGCAGCGAGCAGAGACAGCAGGCGCGGCAGGGCGGTCAGCCCCTCGATGTTCGCCATGTCCCGCACGTCGCGCTGAAGGATGGTCGTCAGATACGACCCGAACCAGGCCCTGCGCCGGGTCTCGCTACCTCGTGCCAGCGGCTCCGGGTACCCGCCGCCCAGAAGCTTCTGGAGAAGCTCCGGGCGTTCCACGGCTGGCAACCCCGATGGGAGCGGCGTGTCCGTGAACAAAGCGTCCACGAGGTTTTTCGCATCTCCAGCGATTTCGGCCTGGGCAAGCGGCCAGAGGGTCAGAACCTCCATGCGGCCTGCCAGCGACTCGGATAGCTTGGGCAGCAGCAGAACGTTGGCCGATCCGGTCAGCAGGAAGCGTCCGGGCGTGCGCTGCCGGTCCACGGCGGCTTTGAGGGCTGGGAACAGCTCGGGGGCGTGCTGCACTTCGTCGAGGACGACCGGCCCCGAAAGGCCAGCCAAAAACCCCGCCGGATCGGTGCGGGCGGCGGACAGGACGGCGATGTCGTCCAGGGTCAAGTAAGTCGCGGGCCTGTCCAGCGACTGGACGAGGGTCGTCTTGCCGGTCTGACGGGCGCCGTTAACGAGCACGACTGGGCTGTCGGAAAGTGCGTCCATCAGCGGTTGCGCAAGGAATCTCCGGTACATGGTGAGATTTTAACCACTAACTAGTGAATTGTCAAGCACAGAACATGGGTAGCGGACTGCCTAATGAGACGGCTTTCGCGGACCGCACGGGGTTAGCAGGCAACCGTCATAAGCCATTGCAAAGCCAGCATATCATGCGAACATCAAGGCAACCATCACTTGAAATCACGGAGCAGACCGGTAACCTTGCCCTGTATACGAGCATCTTCCCCCAGTAACATGGGAGGGTAGACGCGGTCAGGGTTTTCCGACAGCAGCCAGGCTTGCGAAGCTTCGGTGGGATGCTGCAGCCGCTTGACCACTTCGCCCTCGCCCGGCAGGTGGGCGACGACGATGTCCCCGTCGCGTACGGAACCGGCTGACCGCACGAACAGCAGGTCGCCGTCCAGGATGCCCGCCCCGACCATGCTTTCGCCGGTGACATGCAGCAGATAGTCGGCTCCGGCAGGAGGGAGCACGACTTCGCGCACCTCGCCCTCCTCCGGGGCAGACATGCCCGGTGAGCCTGCTGCAACCCGCCCCCGCACCGGAAGCGGCATTGTCGTTTGGAATGTCATGACCAATGGCGTTGCTGCCTCTGCGGCAGGCGAGGCAACGGATCCCAGCCCCGGCTCAGTTGTAAAGCTGGGTACCGGTTCCCGCTCGTCTGGCGCACTCTGGGCTGCTGGCAAGCCCATACCGGGAGCCTCCTCAGTTCCGATGCCGCCGATGTGGATATGCTGGCCGTTGCGGAGACGGGTGGAAAATACTCCCTCAAGCGACATGGCCCTCGCTGCGGAGGCAGCCTGGCAGCATTCGTTGACGCGGGCGCTGATCATGTCGCACTCTGAAAGCACGTGCGCCTCGGAGCAGGCTGGAACGCGGGCCGCGCCGTACTCCGGCTTGCCGTGGTGGGACAGCACCATATGCACGATGGCGTCTTTCAGCACGGACGGGAAGTTCGGGATGCTGTCGGCGGCAGTTCGGACGAAGTAGGCTCCGGAAAATACGTGCCCGACGAGCGTGCCGGACTCGGTATATCTACCCACTCCCAGCCCGTGCTCCATTTCGTCGAGTTTGCCGATGTCGTGCAGCAGGGCGCAGGCCACCAGGAAGTCGCGGCGCAGCGTCGGCAGAACCGAGCAGATGCGGTCGCACAGCTCGGCTACCTCCAGGCTGTGTTCCAGCAAGCCTCCGGGATAGGCATGGTGGATGCCCTGAGCCGCTACTGCGGATCGGAACCGCTTCCCCAGATCGTGCTGTGGACTAAAGATTGCGCGCAGTAGCCGCCGAAGGTTCGGCTCCCCAACGGAGTTGATGAGCGCGAGAAAGCGGGCTTGGTGGGCTTTCGCTTCCGCCGGCAACGGGGGAACATAGGGCGTCAAGTCTGCCGGCTCCGCAACGGCCTCGAAGTTCTCAATCTTGATCTGCCCGCGGTATTTTTCTTTGGTCTGAACGAACCCGAACACGCGGAGCAGGCGAGCCTGATACAGCAAAATGGGAGCGGGCGTCTCAATTTTATCGAAAGTCGCTTTGCGGCGCCCGCTGGCATCGGAAAGAGACAGCGCTATGAAGCGGTACCCGCCAGCGTTGACTTCCTCCACGTCGGACACCACGAAGATGTCCCCGTTCAGCTGGTCGCCGGGTGATAATGTTTCGATGCTCTTGCCCTTGTTCACGCGCGTCCTCCCACCGAATGCTTGCTGGCTTTGATGCCTCTGCCATCAAAGCATCACGCATCAAAGTATGCCGTTAGTATGGCATAGTGAAGGCTGTTTCGCTGCCATACTGTTGCGCCGAAAATTCGGTTCGCCGATAGTTGTAACGATAGTTCTTAATCCAGCAGAGGTGTCACACAGTTGGTTAAGTTTTAGACATAAAAAAGCCCGCAGATCATGCTGTGATGACTGCGGGCGGGGAGGGGAACTAACTTAGCTCCCAGAGAGGTATGTCAACGCCTTCAGGTAGGGCGGGGAAACTGCCCGCCGCTGTAGGCCTCGAACAGACTGATCCCCGGTACTCACCCGCAAAGGGGAACGCCGGGTCGCTGCCTATCCTCCAAACGGCGGGATTTTCTGCGTAGCCGGATGGCTCCGCATAGCGGAATAAATCAACTAGCGCACAATCAATCTGCAAACGGGTCGTGCTGCTCAAACTGAAGGCGGCGGTAGACCGTCCCCGCCTTCTGCCTCCTTGCCTCTTCCACGAACAGGCGCGTCTGCGTCTGGCTGGGCCTCATGCCCTGGCGCTCCAGCTTGCTCACGTAGCGGGTGAAGTTCAATGTCCCCGTCTGCGAGAGCGTGTGAGCGAACACCTGCCCGCTGTCCTCTTCCTGCCAGGCGATCCACCAGCGCGGGAAGCAGCTTTCGCTCCTGTCCTCACACGTGGCGCATTCCCGGCCCGGCCTGCCTACGTCCGCCACGCTCCGGTTGGAGGAGGCGCAGAAGACGGTGCCGTCGTTGTCTTTCATCACGCGCACCACGCGGCTTTCCACGAGAGTGCCCACGAATTGCGTTACCTCAAGGTCGAGGTTCTTGCAGATCAGCAGGCCGCGCGGGGCGTCCAGGGACACCCAGTTGAGGCTCGGCCCCAGCTCCTCCTGTCCGTCCAGTTCCGGCGCTGGGCCAGAACCGGCAGCCAGGGGGCTGTGCTGCATAGCATCTGGCACCGTGCTGCTTGCAGCATCAGGTCGGTCGGTGCTTGTAGGCACACTGCCGTTCCTGCGGGGGGCGGCGTCCGTGAAAACGTCGTCGTCCTCTGTCTCTCTGTGCGGAGCATTGCGCTCCGGCATGTTTCGTTCCTGCGCCGTGCGCTCCGGCGCGGGCATTCGCGGCTGCGTTCTCATCGTCTTGTTCCTTTCTCTTCCTGTCGTCTAGTCTCGGCCTGCTTGCTCCCGCTCGCCCTGCTGGAGGGAGTGCAGGAGCTGCTTGGCTTCCTCTTTGGTCAACCCTTCCAGCGCCCACTTGCCGAACTGATCGTGCACCAGGGCGCGCGCCTGCGGCTCGTTCATGCTCAGCCGGGTGAACATCGACCGGATGGCGAGTTTCTGCGCCTGGGTGATGCACTCGGCCTGATCCTCCGGGGCGGCGGGTGCGGGCGTCGCAGCAGCGCTGCGGCTGTAGCCGTTGCCCTGTTTGCCCCCAGCGCCATTGGCGCGAGTGCTGCCTGCGGAATGGGTGGCAGTTGAATTGGCAGTGGAAGCGCCCGGCTTGAACGGGAAGTCGCTGCCGTGCCCGTTGGTCGGGGAAGGTACAGGCCTCATGTCCGCTGCCTCCGGCTGTCTGCCCATTGGCTCCGGCTGCCTGTGCAGCTGCTGGCGCGCGGCACACAGCGCATGATGCACTTCCGCCGCCTTGACGCTGGCGAGCAGCGGCACGTCCATGTCGTCGCGCTCCAGGACGTAGGTGACTTCCACCCGCGCCTCCTGGCTGGTGATGCGCTCTTCGCTCTGGCTGTCGCCCGCGAAGACCGTCTGGCCCAGGGCGATAGTCAGCTCCTTGGCGTATGCCATATTTTACAGTCCTTCCGTTTCTTGTCGTGACTTCCACGAGGGAAGCCTCACTCGTCGTGGCCGTATCCTGCCAGGGGGTAGCCCCGGCAGGGGCCGTCCTTCTTCACTTCTTTGTCGTATCTTCATCCGTCATTGGTGCAGCGGCTTCAAGCCGCCGCACTACTTCCTGCGCTCCTTTCCTGTAGACCGTCAGGCACACGAGCTGCCCGACGTTCTGCTGCTTGATAGTCTGCTGCTCGCTACAGTCGCAGCCGTTGCGGTTGTCGTAGACCGCCCAGAAGCGGCCGTAGCGGTCAATGGTCAAGCCGCTGCATTCGCTGCTGAGGGCTTGGTTGCCGGAGGTGCTGCTCATGGCCTTTTCAGTCATGGCCGCATTCCCGGCGCAAGAAGAACATTCGCCGATGTGACAGGTTTAGGAAACCCGTTCTCCAGCAGCCGCCCTGCCAGCACTTCCAGGTCGTAGCGGTCGTCGGGACACAGGCCCTGCGCCACGAACGTCAGCGCGTTGACTACCCCATAAGCTGTCTCCTGCTGCGAGGGGGGCGTGCCGAGCAACGCCCGGCGCACCCGCTCCCGCATCTCCTGCGTCAAGCTGCCCTGATGAACCAGGGCAGCCAGCGTCCCGTCCACGTCCGTAACGGGCGTCCGAGCGGCCCACGAGAGCTGCTCGATCAGGCCCGCCCCCGCCGTCAGCGCCTCGCCCAGTGCCCGCTCCAACGAGGAAGCAAAGCGCGGCTCGTCCCAGGAGACGTGACGGTGGCGCAGAAGGCTCCGGCCACGCACCAGCTTGATCAGGCCGTTGGCACACACAAGGCGGTACACGAGGGCATCCACGGACACCGCCCGTCTTCCCACCTCGCTGTTCGCCACGTGCAGCCCTACGACCAAGCGGTCGTTCGGGAGCACGTCGCGGGCGAGGGCGGGATCAACCAGGCGTAAGTGCAGGCTTTCCTCGGTCAGGGCCAGGGACTTGACCTCGTAGCGGCTTTGCAGCAGGGGGTGAAGGCAGTCCAGGAGCTGGCGGTTGTCCAGGCGCACGTAGCGCTGGGACAGGATGCCGCGCACCTGACCTGCTTTAGCCCGCAGCAGCCAGCTCTCCGGCGCTTCATTTTGGGTAGGCGTGGCTTCGGGTTCATAATCCCAGTCGCCGTCTTCGTGGATGCCGTTTCCTTTCCATGCCCAGTGGTTGAACTGGGCGTCCTGGAGGGGAGCGGGGCAGCGGCGGAAGTAGGCGGTGGGGATGCCGAGGCGTGTGCAGGCCTGGGCTGTGGCCCAGGGGGAGAGTGTCATGGACGGAGGATAATCCCCCTCGTACTCGGCGGGCAGCAGGAGGTTCCCCCTGTCCATGAGGAGGCTATGCCTGGGGAGGATGACGTCCCACTTGCCCTCGTCGTCGGCCAGGACGCGTCCGCGCACTTCGTCTAGTCCTTGCCGGGCGGGCAGGTTTAGGACGAACTGATCGGAAGCGGAGGGGTGGGAAGGGGGCAAGGGATCAAGGGAAGTGGCGGCTTGCGCGGGTGGCACAGCCGCCGGTGCCGACCCCGAAGGATCGGCAAGTGGTAAGGGATCGGCAAGAGGAGAGAGGGCGAGGGGCATGAGGATGCTCCTTCCCGCTCCCCGGCAAACGAAGGTACAAACAGCAAACAAATGCTTTTTTCTATCCCAGGTCTGTCAAGGAGCGGGCGAAGAGAGGGGATTTGCCGCCGCCACAGGCACGGTCGGCTGCTCTTCCTGCTCAGCATAGAGCGACGGGTGAGAAGGGCAAGCAGCGTTGTATTTGGGCAACTCGGCAGCACAAGGGAAGGGCACAGGGGATGGGAAGGACGTAGGGGAGCGGCGGCATGGTTAGTACCACCTCGTTAAAACTAAAAAGTTGACACAAAGGTTTGATTAGCGAGACAAAGTTGACGTACTCTCTCTTTTCGGGCCGCTTACCATGAACAAATCAGTGCGCTGAAGCGACCACTCAACCACCGTGATCCGTCAGGATTCCTGTGGGTGATGGACTACGCACAGCGCTTGGTCGGCGAAACTAATCTGCGCATGCCGCCGGAGCGTCTAGGGGACGTCCGAGTAATCTGTTGTCTATATAATCTGTTGTTTGTACTCTCACGTCTCGGGAACTTCGCCCGGCACGTCGGCGAGTTCCGCCTCCAGCTCCTCGATGGTCGGCAGCGTCCCCTTGAGGCTCTCCGGCAGCGCTTCGCCCAGCCGGAACTCGGCGATCCCCAGCGGCTTATTGACGTCGCGCAGCGCGTACTCGGCGACGGTGCTGTCTTTGGTCCGGCACAGCAGCAGGCCCAGCGTGGGGCCATCGCCCTCCGTGCACAGCAGGTCATCAGCCGCCGACAGGTAGAAGTTGAGCTGGCCCACATCGCCGGGCGTGAACTTGCCCATCTTCAGATCCACGACTACGTAGCAGTGCAGCCGGACATGGTAGAAGAGCAGATCAAGGTAGAAGTCGCTGTCGCCCACCCGCAGATGGTACTGACTGCCCACAAAGGCGAAACCCGCGCCCATCTCCAGCAGAAACTGCCGCAGGTGTTCCAGCAGGCCGCGTTCCAGGTCTCGCTCGTGCGCGTCCTTGTCCAGGGTGAGGAAGTCAAATGCGTAGGGGTCCTTGAGGATTTGCTGGGCCAGGTCGGACTGGGGGACGGGGAGGGTGCGGGCAAAGTTGGTAGGGGCGCTGCCCTGACGCTCGTACAGGCGGCTCTCAATTTGTAGGCCCAGCACGTTGCGGCTCCAGCCGTACTGAACGGTCTGCCGGACGTACCATTCCCGCGTGGCGGGGTCTTTGATCTTGTCTAGGATGACCACGTTGTGGAACCAGGGAATTTGTGCAGCAGCCTGCTGCACAAATCGCTCATCGGGCCAAGCCTGAGCGAAGGCGCGCATGTACTTGAGGTTGCGAGGCGAGAAGCCCTTCATCTCCGGGAAGGCAGCGCGCAGGTCGCGCGAGAGGCGGTCGATGACCTTGGCTCCCCAGCCCTCACTGTCCTGACGCAGCAGGATGTCTCGTCCGATCTGCCAGTACAGCAGTACCAGCTCCCGGTTGACGGAGAGGGCGGCCCTGACCTGGGCCGTTTGGATGCGCTCCTTGAGTTCGGTCAGGAAGGCGGGATAGCCGCTGGGGACGAGGTCACTGGTGGAAGCATTCTCTTTGGGCGTGTCGCTTGTAGGCATGTTGTCTGGATGCCTGTTGTCCATCATGCCTTCAGTATAGCAGAAGCAGCAAGTGCGATGATCGGAACTGAGGGCTGAGAAAAAAGCCCGCTTGCCGGAAGGGGCAAGCGGGTAGAGGTAGCGGTACAAGATCATCCGCGTTGGCAGGATTAGTACTCATCCGGCAGCAGCAGCGTGGTGGCGGAGTGATCCGCTTCCGTGATGATCCACAGCGTGATTCCGTCCGGCAGGGCGTAGGCGGAGAGCAGCCGCAAACCCCGGACAAGAGAGCGGTCGTTCTCCTGCCGGTCTTCTTCGCCCAGGTTGCCCCAGTCCCCCTGCGCGTGCCTTGCCAGCAGCGCCTCTGGGGTCTGACCTGAACTGGCAAGCGCGGCGAGGGCGCCGGGAGTGGCAACGATCTGCCCCAGCGCGAACGGTGAAGAGTTAAGCTTGGACATGGCTCACCTCCGGTTGAGGAACTGCCGCATCGTTGAACCCTGCCGTTGCTTTGAGACTTGCGGCATCTTTAATGCATGATGCATCGTCGAGGTCGGCCCAGGCTTTGATCAGCACCAGCAGGAGCAGGCGGCGGCAGGCGCGCTGTCTTTTCAGGAGCATTCTCCAGCCAAGGGAGTGCTTGCAGGAGTGTCTTCCGCCGTGCTTCTGGAAGAAGGGACAGTCGCAGGTGGCCGCCTGGATGTCCATGCGGTACGCGCCCCCCCGTCCGTTGCGGATTTGCAGGGTGTGCCTGCCCGTCCAGCGGGCGCGGTAGCCCTGCTCGAACAGCGTTTGGGCACGAGCGTTGACGTTCGCCAGCAGGCGCGCTTCGTCAAGTGTCATGGGAATGTTCGTCTCCTCCTTGTGTGATGGTGAAAGGGATGGCCTTTCGGGAGGAAGCATAACGAACTGGGGAGATGGGAGCAAAGAGCGGTGCGGGGCCGCACTAGACTTGCCGCGCTACGATCACAAGATACTTCTGGTCTGAGGCCAGGAAGCAGTCAGTGTGCCGCGAAGTTGTTCTGCTGCCGCTTGATCACTGGCTGTGCAAGAACTTTCTTGCTCGCAACAACCTCTGTGGGGCAACACTTGAGAAGAGTGTCTTCATCCCCCTAAAGAGATGGAGACAAACAGCCATAATAGAAACACGTCGGTAAAATGTACGGCTATTCAGCCGCTCCAAATAGCAGCCTCTGTTCTTTGGGGCTGCTATTTGGAGCGGCTGTTGTCCTGTAAGACTGGTATCAATACAAGGGGTAAATAGTCCTACAGCTGCCGATAATACAAATGGTGGGAATTGACCCACTATTCATCAAATAGATAGCAGACGTGAATAGCTCCGGGAACGGCGGCAATCCGTTCCCGGAGCCTACCCGCCTGCTTAGGAACAAAATCCAATAAGAAACTTCTCTCAATGGTGGCGCTCTCTCGACAGCGCCGCCGCAGCGTGCATTTCGCTCGCGCTCACAATGGCGGATACGATCATGCGGTTCATCGGCCTTCTCCTTCACAGGTAGGCAACTGAGCTAGATCAGGGGGGAGTTGTAGCAAGCTATGGCTCTCCCTCATTCCATGACAAGCAAGTCGCTTATTCATCCTTGATCTAGGCACTCTTCTTTTGCCTCAATACGTTTTTCCAAAACGTATCATCGCATCCGAGTACCCAAGCGTGGGTTTCGCAGCCTCCTGGCCGCACCACTCTTCCGTGATAATCGCCTGTTGGCGCGAGGGAGCGTCGCCTTGGTCGGGGGCCGAAGGCGAGCGCTGTTGCTCTGCTAAGGATTATCGGCAGGTAGGGGCAAAACTTTAGGGCTTTTATGGATGCTGGCAGTTGTTGAGGCAGGCACTATTCCTTATAGCTTCTTTCCTGCGGCTTATGGCGTTGAGGAGCCAAACGTGGCGCAGTGGACGACGGTAGCATTGCTCTTATCGACTTAAGATGTCTGGCTCGCGCGCTGCTGTTCTGCTAGGAAAGATCGCGGTCTACAAGAACCTGCGCTGAGGGGCGGCTTTTCCAAACGGAGCGGCCTCATTGATTGGAAGCAATAAAATAGTGGAAGTAATGCAAGTCATTTGCAAAGTTTTGCGGGCTTTGAAAGTATCGGCGGTTCTTCTTGCAAAGCGGAACCGCCGATAAGCACGCTCATGGTAGACCTAGAGCCGCGCGGCCTTGAACCGCATCATGGCGCGGATGCTAATTCAGTGCCTACTTTCGTGCTCATCATTTCAGCTGGGTTTGGAACTGGATTATTTCCTCACCGTCTCCGCGCAGCAGCCAGCAGGCGTCGCACTCCAGCGCCCCTGCCAGGGCCACCAGTTCCAAGTCGGAAACGATGCGCTGGCCTCGGATGATGCGGTAGATGTCCCGACGATCCGCGATCCAGCCGCCTGCTGTTACCTCGGCAAGGCGAGCGCACAGCATGTCCTGCGTGAGCTTGAGTTGGAAGGCACGGGCTTCCATCCGTTCGCCGACGGAGTTGATGCGGCCGTGGATGGTTCGGAGGCGCGGGGCACCACGAGGCATGGGCATATCCTGTGAAGAGACGTGGCCCATTATCGCAAGAATGTCGCCGCAGAATGACCGTACTATCGGTCATATGTTGTATAATGCCCTTATAAGAGGGCAGAGTTTTGGCTGAACATGGCAAAGCGAGGAAAACAGCGGGGCAGGCAGACGTCGTCGCGCTGAGGGAGCCGGACGAGCAGGAGCGGCTGATCCTCTTGTTCGAGCGGATTGCCGCGATGGAAGGCTGGCAGCCGGAGGACGCCCTGCGCCGCTACCGGGAGCGCTCCGTCTACTTCTCCGCCTTGCTGAACGACGAGATGCAGGGCGGGGCGCAGCTCGTGCTGCCGGGTTCCCCCGGCGGGCTGCCGGGGCGGGACGTGTGGCCGGAGATCGACCAAACGGGCGAGGGGTCTGCCGCGCATGTGGCCGTGCTGGCTCTGCTGCCGCAGGCGCGGGGGCATGTCAGCCTTTTCGGAAGGCTGTGCGTGGAGCTGTGGCGCACCTGCCGGGCACTGGGCGTGCAGACCCTTTGGCTGGAAGCGACGCCGGGAACGCTGCGGGTGTACCGGCGGCTGGGTTGGCCCCTGGAAGTGGTGGGGGAGCTAAGGAGGCACTGGGGCGAAGAGTGCTGCCTGTGCCGCATGGGAGTGGCGGCGGTGTCCCAGGCCCTGCGGCAGAAAGCCCTGCGCTCCGCCTCATGCCGGGAGTGGGTGCGCCTGGCTGATCGGGACAGCATGCCCGATGCCTGGGTGGTACGGGTGCATGACCCTGTGCCGGATTAAGAGCCTTCTTTGTTTTAGTCGTTCTGCTGAATTTGGTTATCATTGCTCTGCACGGAGCAGCGTGAGAAGATGCGGGGGAACAACCTTAGCCGCCTGATCCTCGCCGATGACCCTGCTGATCGCCTCCTTGTTTCTGCTCTGCCTCCTGGGCCTGACCGGCTCCGCAACGTTCGTGCTGCTGCAGCGCCCACGCTCCCCGCTGCACCGGCTGTACGCGCTGCTGGCCCTCTCCCTGGTGGGCTGGGTTGCGACCCTGCTTCTGTTCACGTCCCGCACCTCACCCGCGTCCTTGCTTTGGGTGGGCAGGCTCAACTTCGCGGTCGTGGCGTTAGCGGCCACCGCTGCCTTCTTGTTCGTGCAGGAACTGGCGGGCAGAAAGCCAGGTGGCACAATCCTGCTGTGGCTGAGAATTCTGTTGTGGGCGGAGACGCTGCTGCTGTTTTTCGCGACGCTGCTGACGGGGTTGGTGGACCGGGCGGAAACCATCCAGGCGGGCCAGCATGTGACGGTCTACGGCATTCTGTTCCCGCTGTACCTGCTGCACATCGTCGTTTTGCTCGGCTCCGCTGTGTTCATCGCCCTCCGCTCCATGTCTCCCTCGGCTTCCCGCCGGGCGCTGCGGCTTGTGGGGTGGGGGATGCTGGCGGCAGCAACCGTGGGCCTGGTTACCAACGCCTGCTGCCGTCTGTCTACAGAGACTTTCGCTGGATTGCGGTGGGACCGCTCTCCACGCTGCTGTTCCTGGGAGCGGTGGGCTATGCGGTGTTTGCTTACCATCTGTTCCAGGTGCGCGTGATCGTGCGGGCGACGTTCGTGCTAGCGGGGCTGGTCGCTCTGGCGCTAGAAGTGTATCAGCTGGCGCTCTCGTTTCTGGTGCATCTGTTGCCGCTGGGGAACGCCGGGGCGCGCAACTTTGCGGCGACGGCTCTGGTGCTGACCGTCAATGCCTTCACGCAGCAACCCGTTCGGCAATGGCTGGAGAAATGGATCGACCGACCGCATCGCCTGTCACGTGCTGCCGAAGCACGCCCGAACGTTCAGCGGACGCATGTCGCTGCCATTGCGGAGCGGTAACTGGCGCGTCGTTTCACCTGACTGGTAGCTGATGCTCGCGCGAGAGTGCCTTGTTATTACAAGCGGAAACAGCGAGATTGGGTCTGCAATTTTGCGAATCATCGGAAGCACTGCATCGTTTGCTTCTGGTGATGGCATTTATCAGAGGCAGAGTAGATACAGTCTGACGGCAGTACTCAAGCTGAGAGTTGCTTGGCTCATGTTGCTTTTCCATTCGCTATTTTCAGGAATTTACTGGGACGGTTTGGGACACGCCCCGCGCCATGCTGCCTGCGCTGTTACCAGGCGATCATACAGCCTTCGTCTTTGATTTGGGGTTGCGTGACTGGCTTTCCTGCTAGAGCCTCGCAGAGTGCTTGCCCCAGATAGCTTCGCGTCACGCCCAGCTGACCGGTCCGGTTGAGGTAACGGCGTGAGTCATCGGGGATGCCGGAAAAGACGACCCGGCCCTGCGGGTCCAGCAGGAACGCCTGCGGCGTTATCACAGCACCCAAGGTTTGAGCGACCTTGTGCTGTGGATCCAGCAGCACGGGAAACGGAAGGTGGCGAGCCGCGATAGAAGACTGTATCTGCGCGCGGGGCATGTCCAGGTCAAAGCGATCGGCGGCAACGGCGTAGAAGGAGACCAGCCCCTTGTACTTGCGAGCTAGAGGCACGAAGGTATAGCGCTCGCAGGCGCGCACGCAGGGGCACGTGGCGCTCCAGAAATAGATCACTCGCCAGCCTGGGCGAGCCGCGAGGTTCAGTACATGCCCGTCGAGGCTGAAAGCTGGAAGCGTGGTTGTCGGGAGGCCCAAAGCCTGCGAAGGCAATGCCCCGCCTGCTTGTGCACCAGCCGCAGGATCAATGCTGCCCACCAGAGTGAACAGGGACGCCAGCAGCAGAAAGATCAAAGGGCGAACCGAGCGTGCAGCATATAATTTCATACAAATCGCCTCCTGACATATCTGCTCCTGTCACTTGCGGGTCGGTGTAGGCATCACGTCCCCCTGCTTGACCAAGGCTGGCAACCCAACAGGAACCTGGCCTGCAAGAGGCACCAGGATGACTGCCATATCCTTCAGGCCATTCGTGCCTGCCTGGGTAAGACTGACGGTAACCGTCCCCTTGATGGATCCTGGATGTGCCTTCGGCGACACCGTCACGTGGTACGTCTCGACCGCTGCGGGTGCCGCTCCGCTTGCAGACGCCGTTGACATCTGAACCTTGCCAGATGGAGCCACAGATAGAGGTGCTTGGGGCGAGCCAGGGGTGATCTGGACGTCTGGATTGGCGCTTGTCAGGCGCGGCACGATGCCGGCAGCGAGGAGACGGGGGCTGAGTGTAACAGTCAGTGTCCGAGCAGACTGCGATCCGGTTGCCGTACCAAAATCCAGCGTCCGAGGGGAGACCTGAAACTCGGAGGCAGCGCGGCCAGTGACGGCAAGGGTCACAGCGGGGGCGCTCTGGCCATGAGCAAAGACCCAGATATATTTGGCCGCATCACTGGAACCAAGTTCCGCGGCGTTGAGGCTGACGGTCAGCGTCGCCTTCTGGCCGGGGGCGAGCGTCAGGGGTAGTGATGTTTCCCCAAACGCGGCATGGGTGCAGCCACAGGAAGTCTGGAGTTGCTGGATGGTCAGAGGCGCTTTGGCATCGTTTCGCAGCACGAAGGCATGCTCAATACGTGGGTCGAGCAGGGGACTGGGCTGGCCGAAGTCGAAGGTAGCGTCTGCCGGAGCAAGTTGCACAACAGCCTTTCCAGGTGCGGGAGTTTCTCCCTTATCATCGGAGCTGGGCTTCACGCCGATCGTGGTTCCCCCACTCGGCAGTACGGTCAGGTGCAACGGGATGACGATGCTGGAAGAGGATAATCCCGTAAGAGGCGGGGCGGCGTGTATGCTTGGTGGATATGATGCCGCAGCAGGTCTGTGCGTAGCGGGTACCGCCTTAACTGCAACAGCAGGTCCGAGCAGGAGCGACAGCACAGCTGTACGCGCAAGAGTAATCTTTATTTCGTTCATCTGAACTTTCCTTTGCCGTGAGAAAACACCAACTGTGTGGATACAAAATCAAAATACTATCGCAGTGGCGTTTCCACTTATCAGCCCGCCCGCGCCCCAGGTGTTGACCGCTGTCACTGCCCCCGTACCGTCCATTTCGCACACGGAGGAAGTACCGTCGTACAGGAAGTAGGCCTTACTGCCGCCCGCAGGCAGCTTCCACGCCCGCTGCCCGCTGCCGGTGTATCCACACGTCAGCGCACTGCCGATGGCCGTCGCCCGGTCATTCGCGTTGAAGGCGAGCGTCGTTCCCTGGTACGTTGTGGGGTTGCCGTTCCCATCATAGGCGTTGCTCGTGTCCTGGTTGTCGGCGTTGAACGAGTGGGTCTGACTCCGCACCGTCGCCAGGTTCCCCGCCCCATCGCATCCGAACGCCAGCGAGTAGCCGCCGTTGCGTGCGGACTGCTCGCCCGTCAGCCGCCCCAATCCGTCGTAGGCGTACTGCGTCTGCCCACTCGCCGCCGCCAGCCCCGGCACGCTCGCCGTTACCGAAGCCCGCTCGCCCACGGCGTCATACGCCATCTGCGTGTAAGATGAAAGCGGACTGCCACCGACCGTGCTGTTGGTCAGCCCCGTCAGTTCGCCCAGCGCGTTGTGGGCATAGCCCGTCGCCACCTGCGCGGACTGCTGGGTTTGCAGCCAGCCGTTGTCCTGGTAGCCCCACTGGCTTGTTTCATTAAAGGGGTTCACCAGACCCACCAACCGCCCATTCCCATCATAATGGTAGGCGAATGCTCCGCCAGGCGTGGTCATCGTCTTGCGGCTACCGTCGGGGTAGTAAGCGTAGGAGAGCGCCTGCGTCGGCAGGCCCGTGTACGTCGTTCGCACCTGCTTCAGTTCGCCCGAATCCCCATAGTCGTAGGATTGCGCCCCTGTGCCATCCGTCTTGTCCGCCAGACGCCCGTAGTCGCCGTAGCCGTAGTGCACGTTTAGGGATGGGCTAGCCGGGTGCTGCACGTCCGTCAGCGCGCCTGCCGGATCCGCGTAGCCGTAATCGGTTTCCGCGTTGTTGCCGTCTACGGTCTGGCGCAGAGTTCCATCGCTGCCGTAGAGCGTGTACCGGACGCTGTCCGGGCCGCTGATCCCCGTCCACGTGCCGCTGCCCGCGTCGAAGGCTGGCGCCCCCCCCGCGTAGCCGGGGTAGGTAACGGCGTTAAGATAACCGGCCTGGTTCCAGTAGTAGTGCGTGGCGTTGCCGTTGCCGTCGGTGCGGGCCACTGTCCGGTAGAGCGCGTCGTAGACGAAGCTGCTGGCCGGGACGCTACCCGTTGTTCCCAGGGTCTCGCCTTCCTGCCCGTAGCGGAAGTTTACCTGCCGCACGACCTGACCGCTCTCATCGTAGGCGGAGGTCGCCATCAGCAGTCCGCCCGTGTACAGGTACGAATTGATCGTGAAGGACTGCCCTGGCCCCGTCTGGCCCGTCGCGGGCGAGACAGCCTGGATGGCCTGGTTGGCGATGTTGTAGACCACCGAGGATTGATTGCCGATGGCGTCGGTAGTGGACTGCACCAGGCCCATCGGCGTGTACGTCAGGTGCGACGACTTGCCTAGATTGTCCGTGACGGTCAGCGGCTCGCCTACGGCGGGGCTGGAACCGTAGTCGAAGGAGGCCGTGATCGTCTGTGCCGCGTCGTTGCCCGGCCCGGAAGACGTCAGCACATCGCCGTACTGGTTGTACGTGAACGACGAAGTGACCCGGGAGACGCCGCTGCCTGATGCGGCAGGGCCGGTGACGGACTGCGGCAGCCCGGTCGGCTCGTAGTAAGCGTAGACGGTTGCCGGCAAGCTCCCGCTAGGGCAGCTTACCTGTGTTTGTTTCATCTCGCCCAGGGCGAACTGCGAGTAGTCCCAGGTGCTCGTAACCACCGTGCCGCGCGGAGAGGTGGACGTCAGCGGATTGCCATACGCATCCCACGTCATCCGCGTAGTCCGGCCCGCCGCGTCCGCAACGGAAGAAGGCTTGTTCGGGGAGTTGGGGTTGGCATAAACGATCGTGGAAACGACCACGCCGCGCCCGTCCGTGTCCGAGGTCTGGTTGAAGTTCCTGTCGTAGCCGACAGTGTGGGCGTGAACGACGTTTCCCTGCAAATCCGTCACCGTGACGCGGGTGTAGTTTGAAGGCACGGGCGTCGGGTTGCCGCTGGCATCCAGGAAGGTGTAGGAGCTGGTGATGCCGTTGCCATCCACCACGCTTGTGACGCACTCGGTCGAGGGGTCGTAGTTGATCGTTGCCGTGCTCCAGCCGCTCCCGGTCGGAGAGGGGATGGAAGCGGTATGCAGGAAGTTGACCCGCTCGCCGCCCCCGGTGCCTGCATCGCCGTTCGTCACTCCCTGATAGCCGTAACGATCACGGTCCGCTGGGTTAGGCGTGCAGGCTGGCACGATTTGTGAAACCCGGTCGAGCTGCTGGTAGGATCGGGGCCAGGGGGTGGGGACATTGGAGTTGGCGTAGTAGCCGACATGGTAGTAGACCGCTCGCCCGTAGCAATCCTCGACCGCCACGACGTTGCCCGTTCCGTCGGTCGCCCGCTGGATCGTCAGCAGGGTCGTACCCGTGCCGTGATCGGCAACGGAAGCGAGCAGCGGCCACTGCGTGCCGAGCGACGGGGGACCGTAGTGGAAGTCGACGGCCTGGCCGGTGCGGCTGTAGATTTGGGCTAGGACGCAGCAGAGCGTATCCGAGTTCAGCGCGGTTGTAACCCAGCGGCTGCGGTCAGGAGACGTGACCGTGTAATAGCACTGACCGCTGGGCCCGTCATAATCCCACTCGATGAGGAGGGGAATACCCGGCTCGACCGTGCAGGCAACATGGGGGCTGGCAGCGGTCGGTACGGCGGGAGCCGTGAAGGCAATGCGGGAGCCATCGGCGAGGAAGACGTACTTGGGGGTAGTTCCAAAGCCGGTTCCGCCGCTCGGATCGTAGATGCCGACGTTGTAATCCTGCGACCAGCCAACGCCGAAATCGGCGTCCTCGTAAGCCTGGTCACCGCCATAGTACCCTTGGCCGACGTTGCGCAGGCTGTTGTACAGGCGTGACCAGGAGACGGACGGGCCATGCGGGTTATAAACGTTTAGGTCCGCAGCCGGGTGGAACGTGTCTTCCCCCGTTGCGAGGTTGACAGGGTCGTCGTTCCCCGGTCCATTTTTCCCCGGGCTGTCGTTTGGGATATTGTGATCGGGATTGGGCGACTGACTGGCGTTTTTCTGCCCGCACTGGATGAAGGCGGTAGCACGAGCCAGGAAGACATGGCCCCGGAGCCGGAGAACGGCTGGCAGAAGGGCACGAAGCGCTGAAGGGTGGGGAGCGCCTCCCAGCCCCGCGAGACTGCCGATACTCGCGACGCGGACAGGAGGGACGGATGCGGATGCGGCGCGCAGCTGGACGGGATGAAGCACGGCTTGGAGCGTCCGCTCCCAGGCTCCGCCGGGGCGGGTGAGAACGACGTAAAGTCCGGGGTTGAGCGCGTGCCACTGCCGCCATGTCAGGTTTACCTGGCCGCCCGGCCAGGGGCCGCAATCCGCGCAGGCAAAAGCAACGCCTTTCGCGTCCGCTCTGGTGACCGCGAGGAAGTGGTCCGACTCGACGAACCCAATCAAAGGTTTGGGCAGGGCTATCAAGCCTTTATCATCGGCGGTTACAGCCTGGGCGTTCACGCCGAGCTTCGGGCCAGCGTCCAGCAGATCCTGGAGCGTGCTGCCCTCGCCGGTAACACGGCAGTGGACCAGCACCGTTTTTCTGTCCGAAGGAAATCCCAGAGCTTTCAGGCCCGCCGCCAGCGCCGCCGCGCCGCATGCGGGGTCAAGGCGGGGCGGCTCAGGGATGCCTAAAGACGCTCGCTGCGCCCGGTCGCCCTCACTGGCACCGGCGTGCCGCAGCCACAGGGCGCAATTGCGACGGCTGTAGCCAGTCCGAGCGGTCTTCGGCAGCAGCAGCGCGCGGAACGCATCGGTGGCATCCTCGTAGTTCCCCTCGTCAAACTGGGCGATGGCGTTGTCGTAGGCAGCCAGCCCAGCGACGCGGTCCAACCGCGAGGTGAGGTGCTGCGCCGCCCGGAAGTGCCACCGCGCGGCATGCGGCTGCTGATTATGGGCCAGCAGCCACTCGCCGATCCACAGGTGCAACTGCGCCTGACGCTCGGGGGTAAGGCGGGTGGATGTCAGCGCGTGTTTCCAGGCCGAGACCTGCGCGGGCAGCACCGGGCGAGCCAGCACACCAACCTGATCGAGCAGAGAGGAGACGGGCGGAGAGGAGATAGGCAGCGCACCCGATATGGCGACTTTCACGCCCGATCTCGCAGAGTTCGACGTTGATGTTTGCTGTTGTCCCAGTGGGGCCAGCTTTGGGATCCGGGAGGGGAGGGAGTAAGGCGTGTCGGCCAGCGACACGTGCGATGCCAGCTTGGGGAGCTTGCTCCGGTGAGAAGTGACCGCTTGCGCCCCGGCGGCAAGCGGCACCGAAGCCTGCAAAGCCATCAGACAGATGAGGCAGGAGGCAATGGCCCGTGGAAGGCCACCCGCGCGTAAATCAAGTCGGGTCACTTCTCGGCGGCGATGTAACTGATTTAAGTTCATGATCTTATGCTCGCTCACGCTTTGCACTGCTGTGCCTTTTGCCCTCAGCCCCTGCGAGGCGTCAATGTGTTCTATTCGATAGAGAAAGAATAAATAAAATGATGGAAGCATCAAAGGGCTACCTCCCGCAGCAAAGAAGCAGCATCCCCATTGGAGGCAGGCCACTCTCTGGGAGGCCAGAGTGCTGGGGCAGGTCCGGGCCGGGCCTCAGTCAGCTTCGGGCTGGTCAACGCCGCACAGGTGACAACCAATGAACGCGGTGGCCGCAGGCCGCCAGCCGGATTGGGGAGCGCCTCCGCCGAAGCTTGTGTTACCGTCAAAGTGACCGTGGCCGAGCCGGTCTGCCCGCCAGCAGCCGGGTCACCCAGCGTACCGGTGATGGTAAGCGTGTAGACGCCGGGCTGCAGCTGCCCGCCGATACACAGGTAAAGGGTATCGGTGGCCTTGTTAGCTCCGCCGGAGGAATCGGTGAGCGTAACCGTCTGTGTGCTGAGCCACCCGACGACCCCATCAGGCAGGCCAGTCACGGTCAGATTCACCATGCCTGCCGTACCCGTAGGAGCCTGGACGATGACCGTCGCGCTGGCACTCTTCCCCTGCGATACCGTCAGGTTATCCGCCCTGGCCGTGACGCTGAACCCCGCTGACCCCTGTTGGGTGAAGTTCACGACATTGGAGAACGGGCTGGCCCCGCCCTGATTAACGGCCCGAACCATGTAGTTATAAGAAGGACCGGCTAGGCCAATATCCGCAAAGTCGAGATTTGTTGAGGTGCCCACGAGGTAGTACTGCTGACTGTAGTATGGATCCTGACGCCACACCTCGTAGCTGTCGGCACCGGGAACCCTTTTCCACTCTAAGTTCGCCGCACTTCCGTCGAAGCTGGGCAGGACGGAGACCAGTGTTGGGGCTAGCAACATGAGCATGACGGGCAGCGGATTAGAGAAGTAGCCTGCCCCACCCTGGTTGATGGCCCGAACTATGTAGTTGTAGTTGACGTTGACGTGCAGTCCGGTGCTGGTGAAGGCAGGGGCGGTCGAAGTGCCCACGAGGTAGTACTGCTGACTGTAGTTTGGATCCTGATACCATACCTCGTAGCTGTCGGCATTTGGGACAGCCGCCCACCGGAGCGTAGCCTGACCATCGCCGGGAGCGGCAGTGACGTTGGTCGGTGCGAGTAGAGACAAGGTGACTGGCAACGGGTCGGTGAAGTAACCCTGTCCAGCGACGTTCACCCCACGCACGAGGTAGTTGTAGTTGATGTTGACGCTCAGCCCAGTGCTGGTGAAGGCAGGGGCGGTCGAAGTGCCCACGAGGTAGTACTGCTGACTGTAGTATGGATATTGACACCATACCTCGTAGTAGTCTGCATCATAGGTTGACATCCCACTGAATCGTGGTCTGTCCGTCGCCGGGCGTGTAGCGCAGGTTTGCAGGGCCATTCAGCGTGGCCGGCACAGTTACGACGTCGAGGCACCGCTCTGACCATTCCCATTCAGGATAGTCACGTAGTATTGGTATGTGTTACCATTGGTGATAGCGGTGTCTACGTAGCCTGGGGCAGTCAGGCCAGTCGCTATCATCTGAAACCAGGAACTATAAGGGTCGCGACGATAAACGTTGTAAAAAATATCTGTGTAATTGCCGTTGTCATCGGGTGAGCGGCTCCACGTCAGAAAGATGCGTCCGTGGTGGTAAGCACCCTGTAAGTTGGTTGGCGGAGCGGGGTGCAGCTGCCCGTTGCTGCCTGTAAAACCAGCGCCGCCGTTGGTCGGGTCCCACGAGGTCAAGGGCGTTGCGCTGGCTTCATTGGACTTTGGACTCACCACATCCGCCGTAACTGGGCAAACCTGATAGTAGAAGGGAAGGGGGGTTGAGATGTTGGGGTTATTCGAGGCCCCTGAATCCAGAAACGAGGTGGCGGTCACGCCAGACTGGTAAAGGACTTCCTGGCCACTCTTCGGCGTGCTACGGTAGACGTTGTAGTAGAAAGCTCCCGGGTAAAGGGTCCAAGACAGGCTAACGATGCTATTTTTATTCAGTCCTGCTGAGAGATGAATGGGCGCGATCGGGGGCACGGCTCCAGTGTCTGACGGATAGAGCTGGCTCTGCGGGACGACCTCTCGCCTCTGACTCTGGCTCGACCAGGACAGCTGGGCCGACGAGCTGCCGTCCCTCTGCACATACTCCATCTTGAGGTCGTACTTCAGCCCCGCCTGGAGCGTGACAGTACCGTTGGCCTCGCCAATACTGCCCCAGTTGTCCACCAGCAGCTGCCCGTTGACCCATAGGCGCGCGCCGTCGTCGGTATCCGTGAAGAACGTGTACGCCTGCGAGTAGCGGGGCTGTACCTGCCCCGTCCACCGCACCGAAAAGTTGGAACCCGACATACCCGGCGCTGGCGAACCGCCACCCCAGTCGAATGCCACGTATGGATCCGTCCGCGATAGCACAAGCGTACCCAGGTTCGGGTTGGCGTAGTACTGACCGGTCAAGCCAATGCCCTGCCCGATCACGCTCGTAGGCGTAGCGCTTGCCTCGTTGGAGAGGCTGCTTTCCCCGGCGGCGTCGGAGGCGGTGACCACGTAATAGTAAACCGTGTCGTTAGTAGCCGTGCCGTCCGTGTAGGTTGTGCCCATCACGCCCGTGGCAAGAGTGTCGTACGGGCCCCCGCTGACCTGGCTGCGCTTGACGCTGTAGTTGTCTGCCCCAACCGATCCAGTCCAGGTAAGTGCTACCTGCGCATTACCGCCCGCTGCCGACAGGTTCGCCGGCGCGGACGGGGCAGACGCGCCACCCAGTACCTCCAGTCCATTCACACAGGGATTGTGGTCCTGACCGGCAGTACCGGGGGAAAAGCCGACGGTGATCTGGCCGCTTGCGTCCGCCGCCGCGTTGAACTGCTTGGCAACCGCCTTGAACTGGCCGCCCGCCGCTGCGAAGATGTCGAAGTTGGTCAATACGGGGCTGCCGTTGATCGCCACGTTGAAGCTGCGTCCACCGGCCTGAGTCCAGTAGTTCTCGCAGAAGTGCAGGCGCACGGTGTAGGAGGCACCAGGAGTCAGGTTAGGGAGCACGTAGGAGAAGTTGCCGTAGCGAACCGATTGGTAGACGGCTTGCGGCGCGGGATTGCTCACCCCTGAACTATCGATGACAGAGCCGGTGGAGGCTGTGCTGCCGATGCTCGCGTACTGGTCTGCCGCAAAGGGAGCTGCGTCTCCACCGCCGCAGTTGATGCGGTAAATGGCGGCGGCTGTTCCTTGTGCGAAGCTTATGTCAGGGGCTAAAGCGAAAAGCAGCAGGACAAAGAAAGCCAGTATTCTTTTACGGCATACGTTCAGCCAGGCATGGATACCGATGACGGATGAAGGACGGCGAATAAAAAAGCGCATACCCAATTCTCTTTCTCGCAAACTTGCTGACACGCAGCAGGGTTTGCCGAAAAAATTTGATCGCGCCTGAGGGGGAAGAAAAGATAATTTGGGTATACTACCAATACATCTTCCCCTTCAGGGAGATCCGTGCCGCCCGTTCCTGTTCTCCGCCAAGAGTTTATGCAGGGACGAGCGGCCTTTTCAGTTTTTGATCTTCGTTAGTTTTTAACCTTATGTATGGCATGCACCATACATTTGTAGTGATCCATCTAGCCTGTAGATTTTTCCGTCAGCACCTCACAAATTATCATTGCACGCAAATGGATAGAACTTGCTACAATGGCAATTGGGTAGCATAGGGCTGCCACGCCGGGTATTTCCAGTATAACACAGCTTTCGGTAATTCTGCTGGAACAAAACATTTTTTGCGAAGTATTTTATAGCACCTAGTTCAGCAGGCTTCGGACATGGTTCCAGTATTCTGTATCTCGTAGCAAAGTTATAAACTCCGAAGGATTGGGCAGCCACCCCCCAGATTTTATAACCGCCATGCCGATCTGTTCGGCTTCTCCGGCGGCATAAAGCCTTGGGGGTGTTTTTGTGTCCGCGCCCGCCATTCCCACCGCCACCGCGAACGCCTTCGACGGAACCGCTTCCACAATCTGCCGATCCCGCACCACGATCTTCTCCCAGAACAGGGACAGGTAGCGGCGGCGCAGCGCCAGTGGCGCGGCGGCGTAGGCCTCTCTCACGCCGATGGAGAGGCGCATCAACTGCTCGAACTCAGCGATGTTGGCCTCACGGCTTAAGTCCAATCGGGCCAGCTTGAAGCCGAGCGATGTCAGAGCTTCTTCCGTGCCCACCGACTGGCGGCGGTAGGTCTCCTGCGTTATTTCGCCGTCCAGGAACCGCTCTTCCATTCGGTCGCGCCTGTTTTCCAGTTTCGCGCGCTGCGCCATCAGCTCGCGACGCTGTACGTCCACGTCCCCATGCGTATTCGTCAGGACGGCCCGCGCTCGTGCGATGATGCGATCTACCGAGTCGGGGCCGAAAGCGAGGCGCGTAAACAGCACTTCAGCCTGTGCGTCCAGAATATCCATGAGCACGTTCTGCCCCACGTTGGAATGAGGCGTCCGGTTCAGGGGGCAGTGGTAGTAGGCTTTGCCTTTGGGAGCGTTGACCGAGGCGGTGTAGGGGGCGCCGCACTGGCCGCAGGTGACGAGGCCGGAGAGGAGGAACTCATGCTTTCTCATCCGGTCAGCATAGTGATTGTGCTGCGCTAAGACAAGGCCGCAGCGCAGAAAGGTTTCCTCATCGGTCAGGGGCACGTGCTTCCAGTTTCGAACCACTCCCTTGTAGGGCGCGCGGGAAATATAAAAGGTGTCGCCCAGCATTTTGCGCATTGAGGTCTTTGTCACCTTTCCGCCGGTGACGCTGCGCAGGCCCAGCCGCTCCATTTCCGCGCACAGTGAATAAAGCGAGTATTCCCCCCTGGCATATAAAGTGAAGGCACGGGTGACAAGCGGCCCTGTGACATCGTGGGCAATCAGAATGCGCCGGTCGTTAGCCGAAGTAGGGGCAGGGTTATCCGCGTTGCGGTAGCCCAGGCGTGCGGGACCAGGCCACCAGCCCGCCGATGCCTTCTCAGACATGGACAGGCTGGTCTTGCGGCCCGTGATCTGCGGGTAGAGCGCATTGGTAGCGGCCCGGATGGTGTCTAGGAAAACGCCTTCCGGCGTGTCGTCGATCATCGGCTGGTTGAGGCTCTCGACCCGCACGCCGCTTCTTTTCAGCTGCGCCTTGATCGCGAAATGGTGCTCCGTCTTGCGGGCGAGGCGGTCGGTGTCCACGACAAGGACAGCATCCGCCCCACCCTCTTTGCAGAAGGCCAGCATGGAAGTCAGCTGCGGGCGAGCCAGCGTGCTGCCGGAGCAGCCGGGATCGGAATAGCTACCAACAAGCACCCCGCCGCGTTCGCCGGCTTCGCGTGCAAGCTTCGCGAGCTGATCCTCAATGGACTTGCCGCGCTCGGCTTGTTCGGATGTGGAAACGCGCGCATAAGCGACGTAGCGTGTGAGCATGCACGTGATATGAAGATCTAACAGGCATTGTGTAGGGGGAAATAGCAGCGGGGAAATCGGCTGAATCCAAAGGTATCAGGAGTCGCTGAAGGAGTCGAATCTTCTGTCGGCGCTGCGGGGCTGTTCCTGTTCTTGTCGGGATGCCAGCACCTGGTCGGCAAGGAGAGCGGCAAACCCGTTGAGAAAGTCGCCGTCGCTGATTTCAAGCAGCGTTTGTTCTGAACCGTCCTTTGCGAAGTCTTTAGCAGTGGCGGATCGGCGGGGCCTTCGTTTTTTGATAATGGAGCTAGTTTTAATGACGGGGCTGGATGAAGGAGCGGGTGGTTCCATATGCGGATGGGGCTTAGGCTGGTTTATGGAGATGGAATACAGGCGGGTAAAAGCATCAATACTCAAGCATCGGCCGTCAACTCATAGGTCTTTTGACCGACTTGATCCGTGCTGCTGCATCTGTCCAGCATCATGGCGGCATACTGCTCAGGCAGACAATTACCGGTGCTTCCACGCAGCGCAGTGCCTTTTCAAACCAGCCGCGCAACGGCGGTTGCTTGTTCGGTATTTGTTTGGGAAAGTAATGCGCAAGCAACCCACCACTAATTCACCAAGGAGGCCCATGCAGCCACAAACGACACACATTGGAGCTGGCCCCGCGCCGCAGCCGCCTCGCCTCCACAACCGGGTGGATGCGGTGATGAACCACGTCAGCCGCTACCAGTTCGAGGGACGAGCACGGCTCGCTGCGGACGTAGGCGTGTCCCGCTCCACCATCAGCCGGATGCTCAACGGAAATACGACGCCTTCCTACGCCCTCGTGCAGAAAGTCACCGCCGCATTGTCCGAGCATTTAGCGAAGCCTTTGGATGTATCAGACCTTTTTTCACCGTCCGGTTTTTATGAGGAGCGCTCCGCCTGCCGCCTGGCCGGTTGCCGGGGCTGCCTACCGGAAGCCGCCTTTGACAGTCGGGGAAGGCGTCGCCCCGAATGGCGGGACGCTCAGCCCGGAGACTGGTCCCTGGCGCCGCTGCCGGATCAGGCTGCCGCATCAGAACAGGCACGCTTTGCTCCCGCTTCTCAAGCCCGCTCTCTTCAATCCTAAGCCGCTGCCATGCAAAACAACTCTGCCACCGCCAGTCCCCACAGCACTCAGCCCGAAGCGCCACTGCGCCATGAGCTGCGTCGCCGCCTGCTGTCCCTGCCGTACCGCGCCTTTCTTCAGGTCACCGTCCATTTGCTCAAGGAGCAGGGATACACCGCAGCCCGGCCTACAGGACGCGACACCTGGAAAGGGCGCAACACGTCTGGAGGATGGGACGCCGAAGCGGACTTCCAGGCAGGCGCTCTTGGCACCCTGCGCTGCATCACCCAGGTCAAGCAGTTCGATACCCTCGTCGTCGCCCAGCGCCAGGTGGATGAGCTGCGGGGTACCTGCCTACGGGCAGGTGCGCACCAGGCGGTTCTGATCACGCTGTCCACGTTCTCGCCTCCGGCCCGCAAAGCCGCGCAGGCGAACACGTCCGTCGCGCCCGTGCGCCTGATCGACGGGGACAAGCTGCTGGACATGCTGGTTGACACCAAGCTGTGCCTGAGACGGTCGCAGAGAGGGGTTTGGACACTGGATGAGGACTACTTCGCCAGGCTCAAAGAAACGTCGGCCAAAGAAACGTCTGCCAAGGGCAGAGCCGTTTCCCAACCCGGCACGGCAGGCAGCAGTGCGCCCAAAGACGGCTTTCTCCCGCAGTTCGTCTCCATTACTGTGCGGCTTAACCCGCCGGATGGCTTTCCACAGCCGGGCAAGTGGCATTGGGAGGATAGAGGTAGTAATGAGGATAGAGGCAGTAATCCAGACCTAAGCGGGGAACCCCGGTGACGGGGCCGACCCACCTGGCGCTTGGCGTCAGCGCCGTCTGGCTGCTCGCCCCCATCCCCGGAGCCATTGGCCACGGACAGGCCAGCGGAGTCGCGAACCCGGCCCTGCTGGCCCTTGCTGCCGCCCTGGGAGCTTTGCTGCCCGACCTGGACGCACAGCGCTCCACCATCCGCTACCTGCGCGTAGATATGGGAAGGGGGAAGCGGCTGCGCCCGTTTGAGCCGGTTGCCGCCCTGGTGTCCAGGACGCTGGGGCACCGGGGGCCGCTGCACTCGCTGCTGGGCATCGGCGCGGTCTGGCTGCTGCTGGGCTTGCCAACACTGCTATGGATCGGCTGGCAGCCCTCCGCCGCCTTCGCCCTGGGGATGCTGAGCCACCTTCTAGGGGACGGCTGCACCAAAAGCGGCGTGCCGCTGCTGTTTCCTCAGGCTGGACGCCAGCATCTGCTGCCGCCTGCCCTGCGCCTGAAGACAGGCTCCCTGGCCGAGCGCCGCCTCCTTGCGCTGCTGGCCGTTCCTGCCCTTCTGATGCCCTTATCTGCTGTTCTGATGCCCCTGTCCGGCATTCTATGAGCCGCTGGCAGCCTACGGCGGAGCGGGCTTCCCGCCGCCCTCTATCCGCTTTATAACCTCTTTTATGAAAACTACTCTTATGAAAACTGCGACTTCTTTTCCGCACCTGGTTTACAACGGGATCAACTCCGAACGCCTTCTGCACGAGCAGGCCATCCTCTGCGCCCGCCTGGCGCGGCTGCTGCGCCGCTCCCTGCACGGCCTTGCGTGGGAAGAGCTGCGCTTCGCCGACCATTCCCGCCTGGAACGCGCCCTGTCCAACCTGGGCAGCGACATCCCGCTGGTCTGGCTGATCCAGGGCCAAAAGGCTCCTGGGAAAGAACCAACCGACGCGCAGACCATCAGCCAGACAAAGAAGATGAAATCCACCGGCAACTAAAAGCACAGCAATAAACAACTAAAAGCACGGCAACAAGCGCAAGTACGACAAAAGCCGCGCCTGCCGCGAACCCGTCCCACTGGGAGATCGGATCGTCGGCAGTCTGCGCGGCCTTCCTCGGCCACCCGACGCCCGCGCCCGCTGCCGTCCTGACCCGAAGGGCAGGCGGTGCCGAGCTGCCGGGCCGATGCGCAGACCCACCCTACCCTCAGCAGCAAGGCCCGCAAGTACCGGTGCGCCCCCGCACGAGAGTATTGTTCATAAAGCCTTCAACCAAGCCTATGACAGACACGCCCGCCCCACGCGCCTTTCCCTTCCTCGTCGAGCACCGCCAGGAAGACCGCACCCTGGACGGCTCGTTCCGCCCTTCCGCCCGACTGATCCTCACGCCTGCCTTGCGCACGTCGGGCTTGTGGGCGATGCTGCCCCCGGAAGACCTGCACACGCTGGTACTGACGTTAACCTTTGTGGCACCCAACGGCTGGTGCCGCCCCACCCTCTTGGAGCTGGCCGAAGCCATGCGCGTCTCTCAGGCCAAAGCCCGCGCCCGCATGGAGCGGCTGGCGGGCCGCGAGTGGGAGGGGCAGCCTCTGCTGACCCGCCTGCCCCGGCCCGACGGACTGGACGCCTACGCCCCCGGACGCCAGGTGGTCGGGCGCGAGGAAGCACCGCCGCCGGTACCTGTGCAGGCCATCCCGCCGCCCACGGCGGGCAAGGAGGCGGTGGTCGCCCACAGCCGCGCTCGCTACGCCAAGACGCGCGAGGAAGTAGAAGCGCAAATCGGGGCGATGATGGGCTGGACGCCCCCGCAGTTCGCGGGCGAAGACCCCGCCGTGGCCGAGGGCAAGCGCCGGGCGTTCAAGACCATGACGGACTTAGGAGTGCCCAGGGATCAGGCCCTGGACTTGCTGGCCCGCTTCGACCTGGGCGACGTGGAGAAGCAGCTGGCGTGGCTGCCCAGCCGCCATGCCAAGAACCCAGCCCGGTTCCTCGCCGCCGCCATTGAGGGCGGCTACGATGCGCCACTGGCTCTGCGCCGGCAGAGCGGACACGCAGAGACTGGGCATGGAGAAACAGGACACGGAGAGAAGGGGCAGGACGAGGCTGAGGCAGCCGAAACGTCCTCCACCTCATGAGCGCCCCTGCGACGCCTCTGCGAGCCTCCACAGGGCTGCACAAGGGTGAGCTGTATGTTGGGGACTGCCTGCCCCTGCTCGCCCGCCTGCCCGACGCAAGCGTGGACTTGACCGTCACCAGCCCGCCCTACGACCACCTGCGACGCTACGACACGCCTGCTCCCCTCGACCTCACTGCCCTGGGGCAGCAGCTCCTGCGCGTCACCAAGGACGGCGGCATCTGCGCCGTCGTGATTGGAGACTCCGCGCATCAATTCGCCAAGTCCCTTACCTCATTCCGCCTGGCCGTCTCCTGGTGCGACGCGCTGGGCTGGCACCTGTTCGAGTGCTGCCTCTACCACCGGCACGGCACGCCCGGCCCCTGGTGGCGCACCCGCTTCCGCGTGGATCACGAGTTCATCCTGCTGCTGCTCAAGGGAGAACGCCCCCGCGTCTTCCGCAAGGAAGCCCTGTACGTGCCCACCAAGCACGCAGGGGAGCACGTCTCCTACAGGCCCTTTCCGTGCCGGGGAACACCCTGGGGAGCGCCCCCACCTGTTGTGCAGCCGCTCCAGTGCTGGGGCACTGTCTGGCCCTATGCTGCCAGCAGTTCGGAGCGCAACAAGCTCAAACTGGGCCATCCTGCTACCATGCCCGACCGGCTGGCGGCGGACTTGATCGCGTGCTTTTCTGAGCCTAGCGACCTGGTGCTTGATCCGCTGATGGGGAGCGGAACGACGTGCGTGATGGCGGCGCGTCAGGGACGACGGTATGTGGGGATGGATGCCTCTCCCAGCTATGTGGAGATCGCCCGGCGCAGGCTCGCATCGGAAGCGGGGGGACGGAATGGATAAGGCGGCCCTCTGGCATCCGGTTCCCTTGCGGCTGGTGGATGAGGTGATGCCAACACTCAAAGATACGGAGCTTAGGGTGCTTCTTGTAATCCTTCGAGCGACCTGGGGATGGCGGGCAAACCGCATAGCCGGCGATGGAAAGCACAAGCGGCGCGACTGGCTTTCACACAGCCAGCTGCGTCGCCGCACGGGGCGGGGCAGCGACGCCGTGTCCGGGGCGGTGGCGTCGCTGACGGCGGCAGGCTTGATCGTGGTGGAGGATGCGGGCGGCACTTCCTTAGCCACGCCGGAGGAGCGCAGGCGCAGCCTAAGCCGCCTCTACTTCCGGCTGGGTGACATGTGGAAGATAGATACCGGTGGGAACATAGATACAGGGCTGTGGAAAAGTGGAAAACCCACAACGCGCGCCGTCCGGGAAAAGCCGAAACGACAACAAACAAATATATAACAACATAGTGGCACCTTGAAAAATAGTTTTAGCAACCCCTTGACTCTGAGAGAAGTTATCGGTTAAAATCTTCCAACTTACTTAGATGCTCTGCCTCATCTTCCAGGTTACCTGGACGAAAGGAAGACGCTGCATGGCCGGATACCTGGCCCACTTCGGCCTCAAAGAAAAACCGTTCTCCACCAGCCCGGATCCGCGCTTCGCGTATGCCACGCGCGAGCACGAGATCGCCGCCACCAAAATCCAGTACGCGGTTGAAGAGCGGCAGGGATTGTTTCTGCTGATGGGGGAAATCGGAACGGGCAAAACCACCCTGTCGCAGTTTATGATGACCAACTGGCGCGCCGACCCGCAGATCGTCGCCGGACACGTCACCGACCCCTCGCCTGAAACGCCCGCGCCATTCTTGCGGCTGATCCTGGGAGCGCTCGGCCAGCCTACATACCACCGGGTAGAGGACAACAAGGCTGCCTTGCGGGAGTTCTTGATCGGCGAGTACAAAGAGGATCGTACAGTCGTCGTGATGATCGATGAGGCGCAGAGCATCAGCGCACGCAACATGGACACGCTGCAAACGCTCTCCAACGAACAGACTACCAAGACAAAGCTGCTCCAGATCGTGCTGCTGGCGCTTCCCAACTTCGCCCGTAAGCTGACCTACAAGCCGGCCCTGCGCTCCCGCATCGCCAGCGGCGCGACGCTCGACCCGCTGACCTTCGACGACGCCATAGAGATGCTGCGCCACCGGGCGGAAGTGGCAGGCGGCGACTTCGATACCCTGTTCGACCCGTCGCTGCACCGCCCGGTTTACAACGCCACGCAAGGCAACCCCCGCAACCTGTGCATTCTGTGCGACAACGTGCTTGTCAATGCCTTCGCGCGCCGCCGCAAGGCTGCTGATGAGGAGTCCCTGGAAGCGGCCTTGGCCGACCTGAACTTCAAGGGCTGGGCCGGCAAATGACAAATGGACGAGTGACAGATGGACACGTGGCTGGAACCCGTTGCTGCCGACAGCATACCGGCCTTGAAATGAGACGAGCGACACAATGAGCGAAACCCCTACCCCAAGCAAGCGGCGAGGCCTCGCCCTGCCGCCGCGCGGCCAGACGCTGGCCCGGCTGCAAGACCTGGAACAGGAAGCCGAACCAGGCGCAGCACAGCCGGAGGAGCCGGGCGAATTAAGATCTTCCACGCAAGGCAGTAATGCAGTAAATACTGCACGCATTAATGCAGTAAACCATCAAGGCAGTACGGCAGTACGGATTGATCCTGATCCAGAGCAAGTTCCTGCTCAGCTAGCCCAAGCCGCTCCGCCCGTTCCTCCGCAGGAGCAGCCAGCAGCCGTAGCGGCGGGATCAGGACACCGACCGGCATCGCGCGCCGTGCGCGAGCCTACAACACGCATTACCGTGGACATGCCGGACAGCCTGCACCGGAAAATATCGCTGCTATCCGTGGAAACGCGCCGCAGCATCAAAGACCTTGTGATTGAGGCCCTGGCGGCAACCTACTTCGGGACGGATGGAAGCGGCGAATAAGCGCCGGGACGATTGAGCACCCACCGGAAGAGCATGGACATCTCGCCCTACTACATCGACGCCCGCAACGCCATCACCCAGCCCGACAAGATGGTGTTCCTGTCCCAGTACTTCCGGCGCCGCTGGATGCCAGCTCTGGGTCCGCTTGGCACGGCGATTGTCATCTACCTGCGCGGGGCCTGCTACCACAACCGCAAAAGCGGCGAAACCCGCGACACGGTCCAAATCTCCCAGCGCGAGATCGCTCTGGGGTGCGGCAGCTCGGTGCCGACGATCAAGCGCGAACTGGAGCGCAACGAAGCTCTGCGCCGGTTCGTGCAAATCAGCGCCGAGTGGGAACGAGACGGGACGAGCGGCCGAGTACGGCAACTAGAAAACCACTACAAGGTTGCAATGGATGATCCGCTGACGGAAGCCGACGAAGCCCGGCTCCAGGAGATGGTGCAGGAGCGCACAAGCCAGGAACAGCAAGACCGCCCGAAGCCAGGTGAGCGGCCCCGCAAGCCCATCCGGCTGAAAGCGCCAGATCCCCAAATGGAAGCAATAGAGAGCAAGACCGACCTTACTGCATGCAGTAAGGTCGGTCTTGCTTCAGTGCGTGCTGCATCACGGAATGAAGGCAGTAATGCAGTAAATACTGCATGCAGTAATGATAGACAAGGTAGCCAAAGGGCAGATCAGCCCGCAAACGAGGCGCCGATAGCTCAAAATGAGCTACTACGACCGGTAGCTCATTTTGAGTCCACCCCCATTCAAAATGAGCTACTATCTGAAGAGTCATTACTTAAGACTACTCAGAATCAAACGTTGAACGTTAGGGAAGAGGTCAACTACGTTGAAGGCAGAGGGGCTACACCTATTTATCATTCTGAGCCTCGGAACATGGTCGAGACCAGCTTAAATAGAGAAGTAGAAAGCCTCGTGGCAGAGCTACACGATTGGGGAAGCGAGCTGCGGCATAAGCAACTACTTTCAATTTGTGACCAGCATGGATTATCGCATCTAAGTAGCCAGGCACTTCATGCAACACGCCAGCGCCTCAGCAAAGAACATCTACGTGGCATCCTAGAAAAGCCAGGCGCGTATTATCAACGAATCCTGATCAGTCTTTTGGAAAGTTATCAGATATTCGTGCCCAAAGCAGACGAAGAGGATGCTAGCGAAGTTCGGCGGGTAGTCAGGGAAAGCCTCGGCTTGGACGGGTAAACCAGCTCGCCTCAGTGTCGATCCATAACTTGCAGCGCCAAGAAGTGTCTTAGCACAACAAGGTACTAAATTACCGAGACAGATTAAACCGGCTGCGGACTATGTTTGTTGCTGCTAGGAAATTGTTCTCAGCGGCAGATTACGGAGTGAGAGCCTCATGCATGATTGATGAAACAACTCTGGAAGTGATTGATCAACTGACTTTATACAAACTCGATTTCTCACGTGAGATTTTAAAGGATGCGAACCTGCCTTACAGCGGCAACCGCCTTAGTGTCAAAAATCGCTTGATTCGGGCAGTTGAAGATGAACATCTCTCTGCCGCAATCCTTCAAGAACTCCTCAACGATCTAGACTTGTGGGGTCAGCAGCGTGTCTGCTGGCGACAGCTCACTCCTCAGTCGCTTGCCGCTTATCAAACACCTGAGATAGTCGCTGCGCGCGCCAGGGGGGCAGGCCTAGAAAGCCTGCTGGAAGGCGAAGTCGCCCTGGTACCTCCGGAATATTTTACGCCCATGGTTATTGCCTACGAGCAGCGGCCATCTGGACGGTTCCTCAGGTTAATTGCCGCGAAAACACAGATCGTGCGGGAAGAACAAAAACAACTGGAGCCGCTCCGGGATGTCGATCATCCGGATGTGGTTTACTATCCCTTCCTTGAGAAGACGCAAAAAGTAACAGCGTTTGCCGAGATAAACCTGGACACTGGTCTTGCAATGATCAGCGCAACCCTAGTTCGCCAAGGCATCAAGTTTGAAGCTGATTTTTCTGGACTTTATAGAAGTTTTGAGGTGTTCTTCACATTCGGTGACGCAGATATCGTTGACCTTTTCTCTGCTAACAAAGCGATCCATGGGCTTTCCACCGGAGAAGTTCAACTCGCAGAAGGCCGACGTCGCACCAGTTACGGTGGTGTAGTAAGTTGCAAGGCACATAATCCCCGCGCCGACATTCGAGCGGACACTGAGTTAAGCCTGACCCACCAGGCCCTCCCGGAAGCGCCTGGAGTTTATTCCGACTGTCACTGGAACACCTGTCCTGGATTGAAGGAACGTGTCCATACTCACATATACGGGCCGAACGGTGAAATTTCCGTCTTGGGGAAGATGAAAGAAGAAAATGTACGCTATGTACTACGAAGAGTCTACGAACTTAATTTTCTCTGAGCCTCGATACAAAACCTCAATCATCACTTTAGATCGCTTGATAGCCCACGCATACAGCGCGGACCACCTGGGATACGTCGAACTGACTCTTCTTGCGCGGCATGCTGCAGAACAGCCGACGACTGTGGATCGCTTCATGCGCTTATATGAAGCAGCAGGCATCGTGCGCCGATACGAGAAAATGGCCTGTTCCTGCGGAGAGAAGTATGACCCCAACGATGGTAGTTGTCTCTCGTGCGGCGCGTCATTATCAGATGCTTTGCCAAATGGGCAGATCTGCTACGCCGTGCAAAGAGTGCCCCAGAAACCGGCATTCGACCCGAAGAATCAGCCGGCCAATCCTGATGTTTTCATCAGCTATCGACACAGCGACAGTGCTGTGCTCGCTACCGATCTCTTCTATATGTTGGAAAGTTTTGGCAAAAGTGTTTTTCTTGACGATAGCAGCATCGCGCCCGGAGATGATGCCGAGCAAATATTTTTGCATGCCGCGAGCCGTACCGCTCATTTTATCTGCCTTGCCAGCCGAAGCTACCTCGATAGCGAGTTCTGCAAAAAAGAAATCGCCCATGCCGCCCGTACCGGACGACGGTTGATTCGGATCAATATCGCTCCCTCGCCGTCTATCCCACCTGACATGCCATGGGTGGACGGTCCTAATTGGTTGCAGGAAAAAGGCAATGAAGCGGGGTTAGAACAGCCCCTGGAACGAGCGATACTCGCGGCCTTGGGAACGGCGCCTTCGGGCGGCATGGACCTGCGCAGCCAAGCTTGCCAGTACCTAATGGACAGTTATTCCATGGGGGACCTACAAAGCCTTTGGAATCGGCTCCCATGGCTATACCAAAAATTCGAGATGACAAACTCCCGCGCAGGAAATATTGGCATCGTCTTGAAGGAGGCAACAGGAGGGAGGTTGGTGGAACTATGCAACGCACTGGCGCCATGATCGTGTATGTTTATACGTATGCCAGCCCCGAAATCCACGGATGGTTCGACATCTTCCCTAGGTCTCGGTATGCTGTTACAAAAATCCATACATCTTCAGTATGAGCTGCGCACCCTTACTAATCTTGCTCGGTTCTAAAGTAGAACAATCCTAACAGCCCATCGAGCAAAGCGCTCCTTGCTGGCACGTTACTCATTGCAAACTAGAAATTTATGGCCATCAAAAAATCCGAACTGTACAGTTCACTTTGGAGAAGCTGCGACCAGCTGCGCGGCGGCATGGACGCCTCCCAGTACAAGGATTACGTGCTCGTCCTGCTGTTCGTCAAGTACGTATCCGACAAGTACGCCGGTCAGCCTGATGCGCTAATTGAAGTGCCCGCAGGCGGCAGCTTCCAGGACATGGTAGCTCTCAAAGGCGATAAGGAGATTGGCGACAAGATCAACAAGATCATCGGCCAACTGGCGGAGGCCAACGGGCTAAAAGGCGTGATTGATGTTGCCGACTTCAACGACACGGACAAGCTGGGCAAGGGCAAGGACATGCAGGACCGGCTTTCCAACCTGGTCGGCATCTTCGAGAACCCAGGACTGGACTTCAGCGGCAACCGGGCCGAGGGCGACGACATTCTGGGCGACGCTTACGAGTACCTGATGCGCCACTTTGCCACTGAGTCCGGCAAGAGCAAGGGGCAGTTCTACACGCCCGCTGAAGTGTCCCGCATCATGGCCCAGGTCATCGGCATCAGCCAGGCCAAAAGCCAGAGCCAGACTATTTACGATCCGGCCTGCGGCTCCGGCTCGCTGCTGCTCAAGGCTGCCGATGAGGCGAAGGACGGCGTTACCATCTACGGGCAGGAGATGGACAACGCCACAGCGGCGCTGGCGAAGATGAACATGATCCTGCACAACAACCCGACGGCAGAAATCTGGAAAGACAACAGCCTTGCCAACCCGTACTTCCGGGACAGGAATGGCAACCTCAAGACCTTCGATTTCGTGGTGGCTAATCCGCCCTTTTCTACTAAAGCCTGGAGCAACGGGTTTGACCCAACCAAAGACCTGTACGAGCGCTTTGAAGATGGCATACCCCCGGATAAGAACGGCGACTATGCCTTCCTGCTGCACATCCTGCGCTCACTGAAAAGCACGGGCAAAGGGGCGGTCATTCTGCCGCATGGCGTGCTGTTTCGGGGCAACACGGAGGGGGCAACATCCGCCGCAATATCGTTCGCAAGGGCTACATCAAGGGCATCATCGGGCTGCCCGCCAATCTGTTCTACGGCACGGGCATACCGGCCTGCATCCTGGTTCTGGACAAGGAGAATGCCACTGCCCGCACGGGTATCTTCATGATTGACGCCAGCAAGGGGTTCGTGAAGGATGGCAACAAGAACCGTCTGCGCGCGCAGGACATCCACAAGATCGTGGATGCTTTCACCAAGCAGCTGGAGGTGCCAGGGTTCTCGCGGCTGGTGCCGCTGGCGGAGATCAGCGACCCCAAAAATGACTACAACCTGAATCTGCCGCGCTACATAGACAGCACGGAGGCCGAGGATTTGCAGGACATTTCGGCGCACCTGCAAGGGGGCATTCCCGACCGCGATGTGGATGCCCTCCAAAGCTACTGGAAGGTGCTGCCTAGTGTCCGTGCCCGGCTATTTGGCCCTGCCGACCGGCCCGGCTACAGCGCGCTCCTGGCGCCCGCCGGGGACATCAAGGCGACCATCTTCGGCCATGCGGAGTTCCGCGCCTTCAACCAGACCGTCACCGACCGGTTCGCGCAGTGGAAAGCGGCCAGCCTGCCGCTTTTGAAGGGCATCGCGGTCGGCAGCCACCCCAAAGAGCTGATCAGGACGCTGTCCGAAAGCCTCCTGGGCACGTTCCAGGACACGCCGCTACTGGACGCCTACGACGTGTACCAGCACCTGATGAGCTATTGGGCGGAAACGATGCAGGACGATGCGTACCTGCTGGCACAGGACGGCTGGAAGGCGCTGATTGGCAGCCAGCCCAATACCGATCTCATTCCGGCATCGCTGATTGTGGCGCGCTACTTTGCCGCCGACGCTCTGGCGGTGGAGATGCTGGAAGCGGCGCGGGCGGAACTCAGCCGTCAGATGGAAGAAATGGACGAGGAGCATGACGGGGAGGAGGGGCTGCTGGCGGAGGCCAGGACGGACAGCGGCAAACTGACCAAGATCAGCATTAACGCGCGGCTGAAGGCGATACAGTCCGACCCGGAGAGTGCCGAAGAAGGGAAGCTGTTGCGGACTTATCGTAATTTGCTGGAAGAAGAGGCGCAAGCGGCCAAGAAAGTGAAAGACGCGCAGAAAGCATTAGATGCCCGCGTGGTGGCAAACTATGCCCATCTGTCCGAGGAGGAAGTCAAGACACTGGTTGTAGATGATAAGTGGCTGGCGACGCTTGCCGCCGCCGTGCAATTAGAGCTAGACCGGGTATCGCAGGCGCTCGCGGGACGCGTAAAGCAACTAGCAGAGCGTTATGCGATGCCATTGCCCATTCTTACCTGTGAAGTAGAAGCCTTTTCCGCTCGGGTAGAGGTGTACCTCAGGAAAATGGGAGTTGTATGGTAATGAATCTTGAGAACTTATCAATACCTGAAGGCTGGAGAGAAATTACCATTGAAGAAATACAAGCACCTTCAAATAATGCTCTCGCAACTGGGCCCTTCGGCTCCAGTATAGGTTCTCGCTTCTTCTTGCAAAATGGGATACCCGTAATACGTGGCAGTAATTTAAGCGACGACGTTAGCGTTCGCTTAAATGATGAAGGGTTAGTTTTCATCTCTGAAAGCAAGGCTTCTGAGTTTAAACGATCAATAGTTCGTAACGGTGATCTTGTGTTTACCTGCTGGGGGACGATTAATCAGATTGGCCTGATTGATGGTCGAGCCAGATATGAAAAGTACGTTATCTCTAATAAGCAGATGAAGCTGACTGTTGACCCTAAAAGGGCCGATCCTGTCTTTTTATACTATTTGTTTTCCAGTCCTATTGTTCAAAATAAATTAAAACAACAGAGTATTGGCAGTTCCATTCCCGGTTTTAATCTTGGACAATTACGTACCATGCATCTTACTATTCCTCCTCTGCAAGAACAACGAGCAATAGCCGATGCGCTTGATTCAGTAAACGAGCTGAGTTACATCAACGAAAAACTTATTACAAAAAAAGCAACATCAAGCAGGCGGTCATGCAGGAACTACTCATAGGCAAACGACGATTGACGGGATTTAGTGGAGAATGGGCCGCTAAAAATCTTGGAAATATTGCGGACTTTTTTAAAGGGAAAGGTCTATCGAAATCGCTAATTTCAGCATCGGGAAATCAAAAGTGTATTTTGTACGGGGAATTGTTTACATCCTACGGACGCGTTATTTCCAATGTTAAGAGCCGGACGTTGTCCGATGAAGGGGTGAAGTCTGAATTTGGTGACATATTAATTCCTGGATCTACCACAACTGTCGGTGCGGATTTGGCCATAGCCTCCGCTCTTCTTGAAGAAAACGTTCTACTTGGAGGTGATATTATTGTTGTACGGGGCAAGCCAAAAATGTTTGACCCGGTTTTTATGGCAAATTACTTAACATATGCGAGAAGGCAAGAGATTGCTGAACGGACGCAGGGAATAACAATTATTCACTTATACTCAAAAGATTTAGCGGATTTACCTATCACACTTCCAGATTTGAATGAGCAAGTTGCTATTGCCGCTTTTCTGTCAGACATGGACGCTGAAATTACCGCCTTAGAGCGGAAGCAGGAGAAAACCCGCGCGCTTAAACAGGGCATGATGCAGGAACTGCTGACCGGAAGGACACGCCTCGTATGAGCACCATCACTCCCCACTACCGCAGCGTCCAGCAGTTGCTCCAGAGCCAGTCTTTCGCCATTGACGAATACCAGCGCGAGTACAAATGGGAAAAGGCCAACATCGACGAGCTGCTCACCGACCTCTATGAAAAGTTCCAAAGCTGCTACCAGCCGGGAGACGCCACCGGCAAAGTTGGCACCTATGAAGATTACTTTCTCGGCTCCATCATTGTCAGCAAGCGCGCCAACAAGAACTTCCTCATCGATGGGCAGCAACGGGTCACCTCCCTCACCCTGCTGCTGATTTCTTTGTACCGGGCGGCGGATGCCAAGCGGCTTTCTGTCAAGCAGAGCATTGGCCCATTGATCTTCAGCGACAATCTGGGCGTGCCCAGTTTCAATTTGGACATTCCCGAGCGATTGCCCGTCATCCGCGCCCTTTTTCAGGGGGAGCCATATAACCCGAACGACAAGGAAGAGTCCATTCAGACCATGTACGCCCGGTACGGCGACATTGAGGCCAAAGAACTGGCGGACGAGCTGGGCGAGGCGCTGCCGCATTTCTGCTACTGGCTGATGACCAAAGTCGGCCTGATTGAGATTGCCACTGACAACGACAATTACGCCTACGCCATCTTCGAGACCATGAACGACCGGGGCAAGCCTCTCAGCCCCGTCGACATGCTGAAGGCGTACCTCCTGGCCCCGATTGAAGATGCCAGCCAGCGCCGATACGCCAATCAAGTCTGGAAGAAATACGTTCTGGATTTGATTTCTTGGGGTGGTGAATACGAGGCGGAGCGGGACGCCAACGCCATCAAAGCCTGGCTGCGTGCTCAGTACGCCGACACCATCCGCGAGCGCAAGGCAGGGTCCACGGACAAAGACTGGGAACTGGTCGGCAGCGCCTTTCACCGCTGGGCGCGCGACAATCATGCCCGCCTGAACCTGGGTTCCGAGGCGCAGAACCTGGCGCTGATGACGACCGAGTTTCCCTTCTTCGCGAAGGCCTACCAGCAGATACTGGAAGCCAGCCGCACCTACACGAAGGGGCTGGAATCCGTTTTCTACAACGCGCACAACGAATTCACCTGGCAGAACACCGTGCTGCTCGCGCCGCTGAACGTGACCGACGACGCGGAAACCGTCCGGCGCAAGATCGCCGTCACCGCCACGTATCTGGACATCTGGCTGATGCGGCGCACCGTCAACTACATCCGGGTCGGCTACTCCAGTACGGCCTACACCATGTTCCTGCTGTGCAAAGAAATCCGCAGCAAACCCTTGGCCTCTTTGACGGACATTCTGACCCAGAAACTGGAAAGTGACGAAGTCAGTTTCGACGGCATGCCCAGCAAAGGGCGCAGCGGCATCGACGGCCTTGGCATCAACCAGTTCAGCCGCCGCTACATCTATCACATGCTGGCTCGCCTGACGGCTTTCACCGAGTCCGGTTCCAGCAAGCCCGACCTGTTCGGGGCTTACGTGGATCGCCGTCTGAAAAACCCCTGGGACATCGAGCACATTTGGGCCAACGATGCCGCGCCTTACTTGGATGACTTCGCCACGCCACAGGAGTTTCAGGAGGCACGAAGCCACATCGCGGGCTTGCTCCTGCTGCCCGCGGACGTCAACCGCAGTTTGCAGGACAAGCCCTTTGCCGAGAAAGCGCCCCACTATGCCAAGCAGAACCTGTACGCCGCGAGCCTGACGCCCAGCACGTACCAGCATGAGCCTCAGTTTGCGGCCTTCCGCCAGAAGACGGGACTGCCGTTCAAGCCCTACACCACTTTTGGCAAAGCGGAGCAGCAGGAGCGCCGTATTCTCGTCAAGGCGCTTGTTCACCAAATCTGGTCGCCCGCTAGGTTAAAGGAAGCGCAGTCATGAACACAGTCGGCCAGATTGAGCGCAAGACCCAGGATCGGGTGGTCAAACTCTTTCAGGAGAAATTGGGCTACGAGTACCTCGGCAACTGGATTGACCGCCCCCAAAACCGCAACATCGAGCCGCTGCTATTAATCGCGTTTTTGGAACAGCAGGGCTATGACGACACCCTCATCAGCCGCGCCCTCTACGAACTGAGCCGCATCGCCGACGACCAGACCCGCAGCCTCTACGACGTCAATAGGGACGTGTACGGCCTGCTGCGCTACGGGGTGCAGGTCAAGCCGGACGTGGGCGAGAACGCTGTTACCGTCCACCTCATTGACTGGCAGCACCCGGAAGCCAACCACTTCGCGGTGGCCGAGGAAGTGGCCGTCAGTGGCAAGAACGGCAAGCGGCCCGACGTGGTTCTCTACGTCAACGGCATCGCCCTGGCCGTGCTGGAACTCAAGCGCTCCACGGTGTCTGTCAGCGAGGGTATCCGCCAGAACTTGGACAACCAGAAGGCCCTGTTCATCGAGCGCTTTTTCACCACCATCCAGCTCGTGATGGCGGGCAACGACACCGAAGGCCTGCGCTACGGCGTGATCGGCACGCCCGAAAAGTATTACCTAACCTGGAAAGAAAAAAGCGACGTTCCGAACCTGCTCGACCGCAGCCTGCTTCAGCTTTGCGAGAAGCACCGCTTCCTGGAGATCATCCACGACTTTCTCGCCTTCGATGCTGGCACCAAGAAGACGTGCCGCCACAACCAGTACTTCGGCGTGCGGGCCGCGCAAGAGCATATCAAGCGCCGGGAAGGCGGCATCCTCTGGCACACTCAGGGCAGCGGCAAGAGCCTGATCATGGTCTGGCTCGCCAAGTGGATCCGGGAGAATGTCACGGACAGCCGCGTCCTGGTCATCACCGACCGCACCGAACTGGACGACCAGATTGAGAAAGTCTTCAAGGGCGTCAGCGAGTCCATCTACCGCACCAAAAGCGGGGCCGACCTGATCGAGAAGCTCAACAGCGCGACGCCCTGGCTGCTATGTTCGCTGATACACAAGTTCGGCGGGCGGGAAGACGGCGAGGAAATCGGCGACGTTGCAGGCTTCGTGGAAGATCTGAAAAAGGCCCTGCCTGCCGGTTTCAGTCCGAAAGGCGATCTGATAGTGTTCGTGGACGAGTGCCACCGCACTCAGTCGGGCGAGCTGCACAAAGCCATGAAGGCTATCCTGCCGAACGCCATCTTTATCGGCTTTACGGGTACGCCCCTGCTCAAGGCGGACAAGCAGAAGAGCATCGAGGTCTTCGGCGGCTACATCTACACCTACAAATTTGACGAGGCGGTTCCCGACGGCGTGGTGCTGGACCTGCGGTATGAAGCGCGGAAGATCGAGCAGAGCGTCATGTCACCCGCCAAGATCGACCAGTGGTTCGCCGCCAAGACCAAGGGCCTCAATGACGTCGCGCTGACCCAGCTAAAGCAGAAGTGGGGGACGATGCAGAAGGTGCTGTCCAGCCAGTCCCGCCTCAGCAAAATCGTCGCGGACATCCTGCTGGACATGGAAACCAAAGACCGCCTGCAAAGCGGCTATGGCAACGCCATCCTCGTGTCCGGCAGCATCTACCAGGCCTGCAAGCTGTACGAGCTGTTCACCTCCCAGGGGTTCGACAAATGCGCCATCGTGACGTCCTACGAGCCCACAGCCGCCGCCATCAAGGGCGAGGCGACCGGGGAGGGGCTGACTGAGAAGCTGCGCCAGTACGACATCTACAAGAAGATGCTCGCGGACTGGTTCAAGCAGGACTCGGAGGAAGCGGTGAAGCGGGCCGACGAGTTCGAACTGGAAGTCAAGCAAAAGTTCATCCACGAGCCGGGGCAGATGAAGCTCTTGATCGTAGTGGACAAGCTGCTGACGGGCTTTGACGCGCCTTCCGCCACATACATCTACATCGACAAGCAGATGCAGGATCACGGCCTGTTCCAGGCCATCTGCCGGGTGAACCGCCTGGACGGCGACGACAAAGAATACGGCTACATCATCGACTACAAAGACCTGTTCAAAAGCCTGGAAAGTTCCATTCAGGACTATACGTCAGGTGCGCTGGACGGCTACGACGCGGCGGACGTGAAGGGCCTGCTGACCGACCGGTTGGGTCGCGGCAAGGAACGGCTGGAAGAAGCGCGGGAGACGATCAAGGCCCTGTGCGAGCCGGTCGCGCTCCCGAAAGACAGCCTGGCCTATTTGGCCTACTTCTGCGCCCAGGACACGGCGGACAAGGACGCGCTGAAGGAGAACGAGCCGCGGCGCGTGGCACTGTACAAGCTGACGGTGTCCCTGATCCGCGCGTATGCCGACATCGCGGGCGAAATGGAAGAAGCGGGCTACACGGCGGCGGAAGCTAAAGCTGTTCAGGAGGAAGTGGATCACTTCGAGAAGGTGCGTACCGAGGTGAAGATGGCGAGCGGCGACTACATCGACCTGAAGATGTACGAACCTGCCATGCGGCATTTAATTGACACTTACATCCGCGCCGAAGACAGCGAGAGCGTGTCTGCGTTCGACGACCTGAACCTGATCCAATTGATCGTGGAGCGCGGGGCGGACGCAGTGGACGCGCTGCCGGCGGGGATAGCGGGAAACAAGGCGGCGGTGGCCGAGACTATCGAGAACAACCTGCGGCGCGTCATTACCGACGAGCAGCCGGTCAACCCGAAGTACTACGACAAGATGTCCGAGCTTCTCGATGCCTTGATCCAGCAGCGCAAGGAAGAGACGTTAGAGTACGAACAGTACCTGGCGAAGATTGTGGCCTTGGCCAAGCAGGTGCAGAACCCGGGCGAAAGCGCGTCCTACCCGTCCTCGCTGACCTCTCCGGCCAAGCGGGCACTGTTTGACAACCTCGGGCAGAACGAGCCGCTGGCCCTGGCGCTGGACGTCGAAATCTGTAAGACCAAGAAGGATGACTGGCGGGGCAACAAGATCAAGGAAAAGGAAGTGCGGATTGCCATTCGCAGGCACGTCCCGGAGGAGACGCTGGGCAATGCCATCTTCGAGATCGTGAAAAGCCAGAGTGAATACTAAGCCCAGAGTGAGTATTAAAGAGGGTGGAATGAATACTAAAACGGCTTCCCCGAACCCGGGCCATCAGATTGAGGTCAGCGGGCTTCGTGTGGAAGTCGTCCGTAAGAACATCAAGAACCTGCACCTGGCTGTGTATCCGCCCGCCGGGACGGTGCGGGTCGCCGTGCCGCTGCGGGTCAATGACGAGGCTGTGCGGCTGTCCGTGCTGACGCGGCTGCCCTGGATCCGGCGTCAGCGGGCCAAGTTCGCCGCGCAGGAGCGGCAATCCCAGCGGGAGTACGTCACGGGGGAAAGCCACTACTTCCAGGGGCGGCGCTACCGCCTGAATGTGGTGTATCAGGCGGGACCGGGCCACGTTGCCTTGCGGAACAAAGCGACGCTTGACCTGTTCGTGCGGGAGGGAACAGACCGAGAGCAGCGGGAAAAGGTGCTGACGGACTGGTACCGCCAGCAGCTCAAGGCGCTCATTCCGCCCTTGATGGAACATTGGGAAAAGGTTGTTGGCGTTACCGCTGCGGGCTGGGGCGTCCGGCAGATGAAGACCCGGTGGGGCACCTGCAACATCGCGGCGCAGCGCATCTGGCTGAACCTGGAACTGGCGAAGAAGCCTCTCTCATCGCTGGAATATATTGTGGTACACGAATTAGTGCACCTGTTAGAGCGGCACCATAACGAGCGGTTTCTCGGCCTCATGGATCAGGCACTGCCGCAGTGGCGAGCGCATCGCGAAGAGCTTAACCGAGCGCCGCTCGGGCATGTGGAATGGGATTATTAAATTTTGTTTAGAATGTATATGTAATGAGTGTCGAGAAGTTCACTAAATCAAGTCGAAACTATAGCGATCGAACGCTCAAGATTTTGTGCGGACGTGCTGCAGGACGTTGCGCTGTTCCAACTTGTCGTATTGAATTATTTGCTGATGCAACAGAACATGACCCAATCGTGACCATAGGTGACATTGCCCATATTGAAGCGTCAAGTGATGCTGGACCGCGTGTAAACACCATAAAGTCCAGGCGGAACTCGCCAACTACGTGCGGGTCCAGCTGTACACGGACGGCGGCCCGGATGGCGCCAGGAATCAGGCGCTCCAGCAGGACAGGTTCGGCGACGTCGCCCTGCCCCTCTATGGCATCATGGATCCATAAACGGGAGCCGTCGTGGACAAGGCCGAGGGCGTCCAGAGCGTGAGCGGGTTCACGCGATTTCTGGCGAGTCACGCCCGGCCCAGTGTCGTCATAGGCGCCGCACCTCCGGCCAGGGACGTCTGCAGGCTCTGCGGTCAGGTAGTCGGTTACAAACGCCTGTTATAAGCCGCTGTCGCGAATTGCTGTCGGTCACGGAGTGCGTGGCGAGTGCCGACAGCAAGGGGATTTCTGGGGAAGATCGGACGGGAGAAAATCCGGATACGGAGTGAAGCGAGTACGGGAGGAAGCAATGAAGATCGAGATAATGACGATCAGCGGGTGCCCGAATGCCTCGGGCACCCTCAGGCTCGTCACGGACGTGCTCGCGGCGGAGGGCCTGGAGGCACAGGTCACGACTGTTGAGATCAAGGAAGTCGCCGAGGCGAAGGCGCGGGGGTTCTTGGGGTCGCCGACGGTGCGGGTGGACGGGGCTGACATCGAGACCGCCCGCCGCGAGGAGCGAACCCCTTCTCTCTCGTGCCGCGTCTACCCGGCCGCTACGGGACTCGCGGGCACGCCGCCTCGGGAGATGATCCGCGCCGCCCTCCGCGCCGCCCTCCGCGCCGCCCTCCGCGCCGCCCTCCGCGCCGCCCTCCGCGCCGCCCTCCGCGCCGCCCTCCGCGCCGCCCTCCGCGCCGCCCGGTAGCGGGCGCCTCTGCCCTGGTCGCTTCCTTTACTCCAGCCGCTTCCGGATTTTCCTCGCGGCGCCCACGCCCCCCAGCACGACCATTCCGCCAATGAGGCACCAGACCCAGACCGGCACGTTTCGGCCGACGGCGATCAAATACAGATAGGCTGAAATGAAGAAAAACCCGCCGACAGCAGAGGCAGCAGAGTCGGTTTTCCCTGGCGAGCGTTGCGCGCCAGCCAGGCGAGAGACGCCGTGAAGAACGGGATCGCGCCGACGTAGATCGCGCCGAAGATCCACGGGTTGACCCCGTACTTGGTCCCGAGGCCGAGGAAGAACGTCTGAACTGTCTGCCAGAAATGGGCCATCATTTCTCGAATCCTCTCGTCACGTCATCGCCCTCGGTGTATTTTCATCGATCTGTCCGTCCTTTCATCAATCCATTCGTCTTTTCAGGCGACCCCACCGTAGTCCGGGACGGCGCCCGCCAGTATGACGAGCGCCCGGTCGGGTACGTTCCCGGCCAGCACGAACAGCCGCCCGCCGGAGCGCCAGGCGATGAGGTGGCAGTCCTCGGCGCGGCCACACAGGATCCGTTTGCCGGCGGCCTTCATCACGGGCATGACCGGCAGGGAGACGCCGCGCGACGGCATCTGGTACAGCGTCAGCATCCGCCCCCGGAACGCCAGGACCGACACCGCCACGGGGCGGCCCAGCAGACGGCCGGCGCGTGCCCCACGCAGGGCGGCTCCCCGCGCAGCCAGATCGACGGGCGCGACCCGGAAGCCGACCCGGGGCGTCAGCGCCGCCGCGGCTCCCACCGGATCGGTCGTGCCGACTTCAGACACGTCGGGCGTGCGGGACACGTCCCGGTAGATCGTGAGCATGGCGGGCAGCGTCAGCGTCACCGGGGCCGACGGCGACGGACTGCGCGGCCCCGGCCCCGGCCGCGTGTGCGGCCGGGCCGGGTGACTCGGCCAGTCCCGTTCATGCTGGAGGGCCGTCGCGCCGAGGAGCGCCACCGAGAGGGCGATCGCCCACTTCCATGAGCGTAACGTCCATGAGCGGGGCGCGGTGGCGAACTGCAACGTCCCGCCCCGCCCCGCGTGGGCAGGCAAAGTGAGAGGCGCCCCTTTCCGGAACGTGTGACGCTTCCGCAATGCGGGGACACCATATCCTTCCTCCGAGGGCAAAGGGGCGGAGTGCTGACCTGTCACGATCCGCCGCATGACTCGCTCCGTGAAATCGTCTGGGGCACGGCGGTCGCTCCGCAGGGCGTCCTCGACGTGTGTGATCGAGCGCCGCAGGGCGGCCTCTTCGGCGGCGCAGTCCCGGCAGGTCACCAGGTGCGCCCGGATGGCGTCTCGCTCCTGGACGGTGACTTCTCCCAGCAGGTAGTCCGTCAGCCGCTGCGCGACGTGGCCGGTGTCAAGATAGTTGTCCATCGTTACTCTTCCAACTTCACTCTTCCCGCTTCACTCTTCCAAAGTTACTCGTCCAAGGTTCATGCGCCGCGCCACTCGTCAGACGCCGTCGGTGCTTTAAACGCCGTCAATGCCGAGCGTCTCCAGGCGGTGGCGCAGCTCGGCCAGCCCCCGCCGTACGCGCGACGCGACCGTCGGCAGCGGCAGGCGCAGGACCGTCGCGATTTCCTGAAAGGTGAAGCCCTCCAGGAATCGCAGAGTGATGGCGACACGCATAGCATCCGGCATCGTCTCCAGAGCCGCGAGAATAGTCTCCTCTTCCTGACGCCGCACGACGAGGCCCTCAGCCGGGCCGTCGCCCTCAACATCCCCGATCTCCTCCAGGCTGACCGGCCCAGGGCCGCCGCGCGCGCGCCGTGACTCCAGCCAGTTCAGGCATAGGTTGGTCGCCACCTGGTAGAGCCAGGGACGGAAGCGCCGTCGCGAATCGTACTGGTGTCGGCGTTCCCACACGCGCACGAACGTGTCGAGCGCCAGATCCTCGGCGTCTTCGGGGCTGGATGTGAAGCGCGCGGCGAGTTGGATCAGGGCGTTCTGGTAGCGGAACACCAGTTCTGAGAAGGCCTGCTCGTCATCCTCGCGGGCGCACCGGCGCGCCAGCTCCTCGTCATTTGGTTCGTCCTTACCCCCGGCCTGCCTGCGCATGTCCATTAAAATTAGATACCGGCGATTCGCCGCGTTTTATGCCGGTCCCTGCCGTGGGTACACAGAATCCGGGGGAAATCATAGTCCTAAAACCCTGGGGCTTGCCCCAGCGGAGCCAGGCCCCCGGCAAGACGAAGCCACACCCTCACGGGGGTCACAAACACGCGATGGAACGTCTGCTTTCCATCGGCCCTGCTGTCGGAGCGGGTAAGCCAAACGTCTGACTGGCAGAGGCATAGGAGCCACAGGACGCCAAAGCAGGGCATGAGGTAATTAGTCAATACCCTGGGGCTTGCCCCAGTGACTTTTATATCAAATTGCACAAAATCGCGTGACATGCCTGTAACAGAGCATAAGAGCCAGGCAATTTCGCCCCGGCCCTTCCTCGAAATCCAAGGAGAACAAGATGACCAACACCGCAGCGCTTCTGCGCCGCCTGGCCGCCGGCGCGTCCGCCACTGTCTTCGCCGCCCTGCTGGCGGCCTCGCCGCTGACCGCGCATGCCGCGCCCAAGATGATGTCCCACGGCAAGATAACGGCGGGCAAGATGGTCTACGCCTGCACCGAGTGCAAGATGTACTATACGCCCGCGCAGGCCAAGGCGATGAAGTACACGGACCCGATGGGCCACAAGCTCACCAAAATGTCCAAGGCCCCTGCAGGCTTCACCAACGGCTCCAAGATGGGCGGCAAGATGTGAGTATGGGTGCCCAGAATGCCGCCGTCCGTGTTTGGCGCGACCACTCCAGGGCACCCGTAAGCGACGCAGTGAACGCGCCAGAACCAACGCGTCACAAGGAGAAAACAAAATGTTACACTTCGTGAAGAGCCGTTTCGTCACAGCAACCACTGTGGCTGCGGCCATCCTGTCGCTAGCGTTCATCGCGCATCCCGCGGCGCAGGCTGCCCCCGTGCACAGCAAAATGATGAAGGGCGGCATGATGAAGGGCGGCATGATGCCCCAGACTGCCGCCTCCAAAAGGGCTGACGCGCAGGTCGAGAAGATCAAGGCCGGGCCGAACTACCAGTGCTGCATCCGGCCCATGTGCGACTTCTGCGCGGTTCACATGGGCTCCTGCCCCTGCGGCAAGCACGCTGCCATGGGCATGCCTGTCTGCAACCAGTGCAAGGGCGGGTGGGACGCGGGCCAGGGAGTGGTTCCCGGCAAAACCGCCGCCGACATCAAGGTCATGAAGCCGATGGGCGACATGATGGGTGGCAAGATGATGAAGGGCAGCAAGAGGTAATTGTTGCCGCGCCGGGGCGCACGCGCGCGTGACGCGTGCGCCCTGCAAAGACCCTTGAAAAGACCCTTGAAAAGACCCTTGAAAAGACCCTTGAAAAGACCCTTGAAAAGACCCTTGATATGACCAAGAAGTGTCTGCGAATCACCCATCGGCCGACAAAGACGGTTCTCGCCGATGGGCCGGCGGGGGTGTGGGACATCTTCGAGTTCGACGGCGGCTACTACATCCCCTGGAGGTACGTGCGCGCGATGGGAGCCTTCCGCGCCAACTTCCTGCCCGGCCTCTGCCCCTACAAGGGCCTGTACGTCGGCATGAACCTGCGCCTGACGGGCGGACGCGGCGCGCGGAACCTGGGCTGGCTGTATTGGCTGCCCAACCCTCTACTTCCCTTCGTCTGGTACCGGCTCCTCCTGCCCGTCGGCCACCCCGATCTGTCGGTCGAGGAGCGGGAGGCGATGCCCGCCGCGCGGAACTTCAAGGAAGGTGTGCGGAACTTGAGCGAAAAGGAAGCGGTTTGACCAACGGTCCCGCTCACGGAGAATGAGCATGCGAGAAAAGCGGACAATCTGCGGTGCAGTCGTTCCGTCGTGGATGGCGGTGGCGAGTCTGACGCTCCTAAGTTGGGGGGCCGGGTCGCCGGTCGGTGCGGATCCGACCGGTCAAGTCCCGTCCTCCGGTGCGGCCGCGCTCACAGTGACACCGAACTTCAGCGGAAACTGGATCGGCCAGACCGCCAAGCCCTTTGCTTTGCGAGATACCAAAGGCGCACTCGTGGATATGGCGAAGGTGATCGGCACCAGGCCGGTCGTGCTGATCTTTTATCGTGGCGTCTGGTGTCCGTTCTGCCATAAGCAGATGCGGGATTTCGGTCACTCTCGGGCCGATTTCGAGAAGACGGGGGCGTCCGTCTATGCGATCTCCAACGAAGGGGCGCCCGTACAGACCCGGATGCAGACGGTGGAGAATGTGGGCTACATTCATTTTCTCTCGGACCCGGACGGCGCCGCCGCGAAGCTGTATTCCGGGCTCTACCCCGCCTCCACAGTACACCAGCCGGGTGTCTTCGTGATCGATAGGCATGGCAAGATCATCTACGCCTATGTGAACCGGGACTATAAGACGCGGGCGGCGGAGAGTGACGTTCTGGCCGCGCTCCGTCAGGCGAGATGAGGCTGATACCATGAAAATTAAGACGTGGCTCGTCGTCCTGTTATGCAGCATCGTGGCGATCCCGTCCGCGCTGGTCGTCCGTTCCCGTCATGACGCCTCCGTGCGGGCTGCGTCACGCCCCGCAGCCCGCGGGGACGCTGTGGACGCCCGCAACCCGGACGGCTCGTTCAAGTACACCAACCGGCTCATCCACGAGGAAAGCCCGTATCTCCTCCAGCATGCGCACAACCCCGTGGACTGGTATCCCTGGGGGCCGGAGGCGTTCGCGAAGGCGCGGCGCGAGAACAAGCCTGTCTTCCTCTCGGTCGGCTACTCGACCTGCCACTGGTGCCACGTCATGGAGCGGGAGTCCTTCTCGCAGTCGGACGTGGCGGAGGTACTGAACGCGGACTTCGTTGCGATCAAGGTGGACCGGGAAGAGCGGCCGGACGTGGACGACGTCTACATGAGCGCCGTGCAGCTCCTGACCGGGTCCGGCGGCTGGCCGGAGACCACCCTGCTGCTCCCAGACGGGCGCCCCTTCTACGGCGGCACCTATCTGCCGAAGGCCGACCTCCTGCGTCTGCTGGCGGGCGCGGCGGCCGCCTACCAGAAGCAGCGTCCCGAAGTCGTCCGCGACGCGGCGCGCATCACGGCGCAGATGAGAACGGCCGCCGCGGCGCAGGACCGGGGCGTGGGGCCACTAGCGGCGGCGCTGCCCCCCGAGGCCGTGCGGGAAGCGGTGGCGTCGCTGCAGGACAGCTACGACGCCGCGCGCGGCGGCTTCGGCGGCGCGCCCAAGTTCCCGCCGCACGCGAGCCTGGCCCTGCTGCTGGCGCTCGCCGAGAAGGATGACCCGCGAGCGCGGGCGATGGCCCTGGGAACGCTTGACGCAATGGCGCGGGGGGGCATCCGCGATCACCTGGGCGGCGGCTTCCACCGCTACTCGACCGACGCGGACTGGAAACTGCCCCACTTCGAGAAGATGCTCTACGACAACGCCCTGCTGGGCGCGTCCTACGCCAACGCCTATGCGCTCACGCACGGTACCGCGTATAAAGACGTCGCGGACGGCATTTTCGGGTGGGTGGCGCGCGAGATGACGGACCCGCAGGGCGGCTTCTACTCGGCCCTGGACGCCGACGCGGGCGGCGTGGAGGGCGGCACGTATGTCTGGACGCGCCGCGAGATTTTGGACGCGCTCGGGCCGCAGGACGGCGCCCTGTTCGCCCGCGTCTACCATGTGGAGGATGGCGGCAACTACGACGATCAAGCCACCGGCCAGCCGACCGGCAAAAACGTTTTGTTCCTGACCAAGCCGCTGGATCAAATCGCCCAAGACGAGGGGCAGGACCCGGCAGCGTTCGAGGCCCGCCTGGCCGCCCTGCGCACGAGGCTGCTGGCCGTACGTGAGAAGCGTATGCAGCCGCGCCGGGACGACAAGGTGATCGCCGGCTGGAACGGCCTGATGATCGGCAGTCTGGCGCGTGCCGGCAAGGCCCTCGGCGAGCCGGCAGACACGCGGATGGCGCAGAGGGCGGCGGCGTTCGTCACACACACAATGATGGGGCCGGGCGGTGCGCTCCGGCGCGACTGGCGGGCCGGGCGCCTGGGGCGGCCGGCTTTCCAGGACGACTACGCGTATCTGGCGGACGGACTGCTGGACCTCGCGGACGCCACGGGGGACGCCCGCTGGACCGCCGACGCCCGGCGTCTAGCCGACGCGATGCTGGCGCAGTTCTGGGACCCGAAAAACGGCGGCTTCTTCGAGGACGGGGGCAGGGAGGGGCTGCTGGTGCGCCTGAAAGATCCCTACGACAACGCCTTGCCGTCCGGTAATGCCGTCGCCGTACGCGTGCTCGCCCGCCTGGGGCGGAGGACGGGCGACGCGAAATACGCGGCGAAGGCCCGGGCGACCATCGCCGCGTTCCAGGGGACGCTGCAGCGCTCGCCCGCGGCTGTCCAGACCCTTGCGCTCGCCGCCGGGGACGCCCTGGGCAAGCCTTCCGCGACCGCGACGTCCCCAGCCTCCGTCGCGGCGGCACCTTCGCCGGGGACCGAGAAGGTGCGGGTCCGCGTGACCAGCGGTCCCCTGCGCGTCAGGGCGGGCAAGCAAGCGCGTGTCACGCTGACGCTGACCATGACGCCCGGCTGGCACATCAACTCCGCCACGCCGAGCGAACCGTCGCTGATCCCGACGCGGGTGACGCTGGGGCGCGGCAGCGTGGGGGCGGCGCTCGATGGTGCCGTGCTCTATCCGCAGGTGAGTGAGGTTATGCTGGGAGGCAGTCGGCTCTCGGTGTATGAGGGGGCTGTGCATTTCACGGTTCCGCTCGTCGTTGGCGCCTCGGCCCGCCCTGGCCTCGGTGCGATCTTCCTGCGCGTCGCCTATCAGCCGTGCAGCGACCGTGTCTGTCTGCCGCCCGAAACGCAGGAAGTCCGCCTCCCCGTGACCGTCATCCGTGCCGGCAGGCCGACACGCCCATGAACACACGAGCACACCCTTCGACATGAGCACACCCGCAGACGCGGCTTCCACGGGATCAGACACGTCCCCGCAGATCGGTGCCCGCCTGGATCGCCTGCCCTGGTCGCCGCTGCACACGCGCTTGACCCTGGCGCTCGGGAGCGGCTGGCTCCTGGACTCGTTCGAGGTCAACATCGTCGGCAACGTTGGGGCAGGCGGACGACAGTGTTCGTGGCTCCGATCACATGGAGATCGGCACCGTCAAGGAAGCGGTCGCCGCAACCGAGGAACACGAGGCGTATCTGCTGGTGCCGCGCCGACTGATATTCACTAAGGACACCTACATCCCGCTCGACGCGGTGGTGAAACGCTCCGACACGGACGTTTTCATCAACCTGCCCAAACTGGTCGTAGGCAGTATGCCTTGGAGCGAGCCTTCCACGCGAGCGGATCGAAAGGCTAAGCAAGGCCCCGCGCTAAGGATGTGGAGAATCTGTACGGATCGCGCTCGCCAGGTCCAGTCGGGAAGCAAAGTTGAGATGGCGGACGGCCCTGATGCCCGCCATGTTCGTCATCGGCAGAGAGCGCCGGAGGCCGTTGCCGACGTGGTCGTGGAGGGCGACCTGCCCGCCGCCGTCCGCGCCGACATGGAGGCGTATGTGGGCTGCGTCGCCGGCGCCCTGGTGAGGGACGAGTACCTGGGCAGGCTCGCCGCAGCAGGCTTCGTCGATGCCCGTATCGAGCCGACCCGCCGCTACCGTTTCGCCGACCTGGAGGCCACCACGTGTTGCTCGCCCGAGGTGGCCGCCCTCCCGCTCCACGAGAAGGCCGCGCTGGACGGGCGCGTCATGGGCGCGTTCATCCGCGCGAGGAAGCCGAAGACGCACGCATGCGGCGGTCACTGACGGGAGGGTCTCTCCAAGAGCTGCTCACCGGGAAAACGGCCCGTGAATCCCTGATGGGCCACTGAGCCCGGCTGGCGTCGGCACCAGGAGTGCGCGGACACCGCCGGCCGAGCGATGCTCGCTGAAACAGAGAACGACCCGATAACGTCATCTCGGGGAGCTCACGGCCACCGATCTCTCCCACCGCCCCACAAAGGCCCCTTTGCGCATAAATGTTAGGAATATTAACACCAATCTACCCCTGTGGCAGCAATTATTGAAGATAGAATTTGAGATCAGAAAACACGCTCCTAGCCGGGTCGTATGGTTTCATAAGCATTGATCTCTTCCTGAAGGCTTTCCAGTTGGCTGTGGAGCGCGTCGGCCTGAGCCTGTTGCAGAAGCGGATGCACGATACCGGTTTGCCTGAGGGTCTGGTCGCTCTCAGGCGACTGCTCGCTTTGGGCCAGCGCCTGCGCGAACTTCTCTGCCTGCATTTTTGTGATGCGATGCTGCCGCTCGTTCTTGATCATCACGACTGCTCCTATATCTCTTACGATCTGTCTGACGCTGTGATGAGCCGCTCGTAGTCCGGCCCCAGACGGTAGGCGCGGTTCTTGCGCGATGCATCCTGCAATGTCAGAAAGCCCTCCGCAAGCCAGCCTCGGCAGAGAGCGACCACCGTGCGCGGACTGAGGCCCAGATGCGCGCCCATTTCCTCCGTCGTGGCCGTGCCCTGCTGACGGAACAGGGCCAGAAGCCGCCTGCGCCGGGGATCCAGCTGCCGCAGCAGGGAACTCTGGTCGGGGGCGCCGCGTCCGGCTGCCTCTATCGCGCGAGAGCGGACAGCGGCAAACGAGGCGGCCATCCCTAGGCAGAAGTAGGCGACAAAGCCGGTCGTGTCCGCCTCAGCTCTGCCGAAGTAGTAGTTGTGCGACGTCCCGGCCGACAAGGCGTCGTAGTAGGCGGGCAGGTTCTGCGCGTAATACTCCTCCAGGCTGTAGATGCCTTTGAGGTCGTAGCCGGTTCGGTGCAGGATCAGCGTCGTCAGGAGGCGGGCCGTGCGTCCGTTGCCGTCGTAATAGGGATGAATGGTGGCAAACTGATAATGCGCGAGCGCCGCGAGGATCGGCGCGGGCAGTTCGCCGCGCGCCATCTCGTCGTTTATCCATCTGACGAGATCGGCCATCAGCGCGGGCACGTCCCTGGCTTCAGGCGGCATATAAACAATGTCGCCGGAAAGGCTGTCGCGAATGACGTTCTGCCCGTCGCGGTAGGGAGTAGGGGTCAGGCGACCGTCCATGACCAATCCGTGTATGCACCTAATGTCCGCTTCCGCGAGTGGCTGGGGACGCTGCGCCAGGCGTTCAACTTCCTCAATGGCCCGGTAATAGTTTCTGACCTCCGAGGCGTCGTGCTCCCGTCCGGGGAAACGTGCCCCCGCAAGCGTTTCCTGCACCTGGATTTGGGTCAGGCGGTTCCCTTCGATTTGGGTGGAATAGTGGGTGGCGATGAGGCGGGCGGTTTCACGCAGGGAGGCGAGCATTTCCACGTCAATGGGCAGCATGGTAATAGCCTGGCGGTCGGCCTCAATGCTCATCAGGGCTTTTGTAACGGCGGCGGTGATGTGGAAATGGGGAGTAAACACAAGGCTATTATAGCAAATGCGCTGTTAAATGTCACTTATCGCGCTGTTATCTTGCATGGGAGGTAAACCTGCCAATGCTTTGGTTTCTGACCGGGCAATTTCCAGCAGAGTGGGCATCAGCCAGCCTGGTGCATTATGCGCCTCTCGGCGCAGGGCTCCCTTCTGGCGCGCTGACAGCGCCTGGCGAAGCTGGTCGATAGTTGCTGCGTCGATGTTGTCCCTTCCCAAGTGACGCAGCGCCTGGATGACTGTTCCTTCGATGCGTCCGGCCCCGGCCATAACGCGGGGTGAAGCGTGCCTGAGTTCGATGGTCTGCTCGCCGACTTGGACGGTGCGGTAGCGGCCATCGGTCAGGTATATGGGACGCGCGGGGACCTGAGTAGACAGCCCCAGGGCGTTGGCGGCCCGTGCGCCGCTGTTCTGGATCCGGCCGCTGGTCTTGCGTGCCAGGGCAGCGGCAACCCGGTCCGGATCAGCGGGCACCAGGCCGAGCAGAGTGTGCTGACGAGGGTAGTCGTAGAGGCCGCGCCCCAAGCGTCGGATCACACCTTCTTTGGCGAGCCGGAAGAACGCTTCGTCCACAGCAGCACGCGAGCCGAGCTCCAGAAACTCACGTGTGACAAAGACGGCACCGCGCCCATGCTTTTCCACCTGCCGCTTCACTTTCTCATAAACTGACACATGCATGAAGCTAGTGTAGCATGTTCAGAAAAATTATATCAATTTTCTGAATTTAACTTTAAGCAGTGTGCTGAGAAATCTCTTGATTAGATACAGTCGCTAGAATTCAGTGTGATAAAGTGCGAGTCGCTGAGCGAGCTGTGTCAGGTAGTTGGACCTCAATGTTTCCAGGTAGGCCTCGGCGGTTTTGGGAGGACGAGTCAGCGCGGCACGGTGGGCGCGGACGGAGGCCAGAAAGAGGTCTGGCACGTCCTGGAAGAGGGCGGTCAGGTAGTTGTCGGGATGAAGAGCGCGGACTCCGAATGGAGCTAGGGCAGTTTGGGGGAAATCGGCAAGGTTGAAGGTCACAATCACACTGGCCTCAGCGGTGATTGCGGCGGCCAGAACATGCCGGTCGTTTGGGTCGGGTAAGGTGAGGGCTGGAATGTGGGTTTCATAGCCGGTGACCAGGCTTTCGTCATTGATCTGGTCCATCAGCCGGCGGGTGCGTTCGAGCTGTGGGCGAGTGATCTGTGGCCGGTCTTTGAGCACGTTGCGCATCCATTCGTCATGGATCTCTTCGGTCCAGCGCGGCTGGAAGACGAGGCCCGAAGCAAGGCGCATGAACAGATCACGCAGGCTAGGCGGGTAGAGGACGCAGGCATCAAGGACCGCGACCAGCAGGAAAGTCTTCGGCATCAGCACAGGCCCGGTTTCATTCGTCCATGTTTCATTCGTACAGGCCAAGCCTCTCTGTCTCGGCTATGAGTTCTTCCATGACCTGGGCGCGGCGGGCGCGCTCGTTCTGGAGGTAGCGCAGGGCGTCTTCGGAGCGGACCCGTCGATGTGCCCCGACCTTCCGGTACGGGAGCTTGCCCGCATCGAGCATCTTGATGAACGAGGGGCGGGAGACGCGCAGGAGTTCGGCGGCCTGCCGGGTGGTCAGTTCCGCCGGGACGGGCAGGAGGGTGACGGCGTTCCCGGCAGCCATTTCCTGGAGCGCTCCTAGAAGAAGGCGGACGATGGACAGGGGTAGGTCAATCTCGGCAGCCTGCATTCCGTCGGCAGTAAGCAGTACATGAGCCGCAGGAGCACCGCCGCCGCTCAGAAGCGGGGCTAAGGCTTGGCTCGAGGCTAGGGCCAGCCGGGCATCGTGGGCGGTCGGCATGAGAGCTTCGGTATGGAGCGTTTGTGTGGACATGCTACCAGTATAGCACAAGTGCACTATGTGAAGCAAGTGAAGCAAACGAAAAAAGCAGGCAAAATGAAGCACACAAAAAATTGCTTGTGTCATAATGATGATTCATTGCTTTTTTAGTAATTATTTGGGGTTGTCACTTGTACAGCGATAAAAGGTCGCGCGGCTGATGTCCAGGGTCTTGCAGATATCCGAGATCCATGTCTGCTTTTCTCTTCAAATTTGCTTCGTTCACCGATTGTTATCCTACGTTCCTGCACCTGCCATGCCTTAGTGTACGATTTTTTCTGTTTCGTGAGTGGACCCCTTGTAATCCTAACCACTCGTGCATTTGGTATTCGGCTGTCGCAGGATCAGGATAGCCATCCTCGTCAGGCAACAATGCCCGCTTGTTTGCACAAGGAGCAGGGTAGGGTACAATTGTCATCACTCTGCACGTCGTGCTGTTCATTCTTGTTAGACGTGCCGTTCATTCTTGGACGTTTTACACACCCGATGCTTTCTTGATCTCGGCCCTTGGCTCGGCAGGTCGGGGCATCCCACCGATGCTCCCGGAAAGGCGGATACAATGCGGGTGACCGCCATGCTGGAATTGGCGAGGCGGCTGCTGATACACGAGGCTGGAGAAGGTCAGGATCAGGAAACGTCGATGGGGGCCGCAGAGCGTATTTTGGACAAGCTGCGTCTGCACCTGTCCAAACGCATTGGGCAGGAAGGTTTCCGGACTCTTCTGGCCCGTGCCCTGACCTTGACGACAGTCCGGTTTCCACATCTCGGTGCCATTCGCGTTGGCACGGACGGATCTCTGATTGGCCTTCCTGAGGTGGCAGGTTCTGGTTCTCAAGAAACACCAAATAACGTCATCCAAGAAGACTTTGTGGAAGGGGCTATTGCCCTGGTATCGCAGCTTCTCGGACTGCTGGCAACTTTTATTGGCGAAGACATCACGCTGCGCATTCTCACTGCTGTGTGGCCCGAAACGACCCAGGATGACGCACTCAGCAGGAGATAGGAAAGACCATGAGCGAGCAAAACAAAGTGGCCTTGGGCACGCTGCCTACGGGCGTGCCGGATCTGGATGCGGTGCTGGGCGGCGGCCTGCCCGAGTACTCCTTCAACATAATCGCCGGTTCACCCGGATGCGGCAAGACTACACTTGCCCACCAGATCATGTTTGCCAACGCTTCCATCGAGCGTTCTGCCCTGTACTTCACCATCCTGGGCGAGCCGACCATCAAGATGCTCCGCTACCAGCAGCAGTTCAGCTTCTTCGATGCCGCCAAAGTGGAGGGGGCTGTGCGCTTCATCAACCTCAGCGACACCGTCCTGGAAAGCGATCTGGGCGCTGTCTTGGAGAGCATCAAGGCTGAAGTAGAAGCGGCTTCGCCCGCCCTTGTCTTTGTGGACTCGTTCCGCACGCTGATCCGCAAAGCGCAGTCGACCCCGGCCAGCGAGATGCAGGTGCAGGGCTTTGTGCAGCGTCTTGCTTTGTACCTGACAAGCTGGCAGGCCACCACGTTTCTGATCGGCGAGTACACTGAAGGGGAGATGCAGGACAACCCCGTCTTCACCGTCGCGGACGGCCTGCTGTGGCTGTCCCAAAGCGTCGAGCGCAACTCGGTTGTCCGCAAGCTCCAGGTGACCAAGCTGCGCGGGCAGGAGTCGATGCCCGGCCTGCACACGTTCCGCATCACCGACCGGGGCCTGCAGGTGTTTCCACGCACCTATGGGCTGGTGGGCAGAGGACGTACCCCGCCTTCCGGCAAGCGCCAGTCCACGGGCGTGGCCGGGCTGGACGAGATGATGGCGGGTGGTATCCCGCTGGGCGACTCTGTGCTGGTGGCGGGGCCATCCGGGGCGGGCAAGTCAGCATTGGCGACGCAGTTTCTGGCGGAGGGGGTGAGGCAGGGCGAGTCGGGCGTGATTGCGATCTTTGAGGAGCGTCCTCATGACTATGTCAGCCGCGCCGACCACTTGGGGCTGGGCCTGGATGAAAGCATTACCGAGGGCAAGCTGAAGGTGCTGTACTTGCGTCCGCTGGACCTTTCCGTAGACGAGGCTCTGCGCGCTGTGCTGGATGCCGTGCGGGATCTGGGGGCGCAGCGGGTGGTGATCGACTCGATGACGGGCTTTGAACTGGCCCTTGCGCCCGCATTCCGCCAGGACTTCCGCGAGTCTTTGTACCGGATGATTGTGGCCCTGACCGGTGCGGGCGTGACAGTGGTGACGACAGTAGAGACAATTTCTTCGTTTACGGACCTGCGGTTCAGCCCGCACGCGATTTCGTTTCTGAGTGACGACATTATCCTGCAGCGGTACGTGGAGATCGAAGGACAGCTGCGTCGGATCATGCTGGTGGTGAAGATGCGCGGCGGCAACCACAGCAAGGACATCCGGGAGTACGAGGTGACCGATGGGGGGCTTGTTGTGGGGGCGCGCCTGACAGAGTACAAGGGCCTCATCAGCGGACTTCCCGAGCGCTCCGGCTGATGGAGCAAACATCCAAAGTGGGCCGAATGCTCAAAGGGGAATGTAATGTTCGAGAAGGAATGTTATGATTGCTGACAGCTATGAACCGTACAGCGCGGAGATAATAGCGATCAACGAGAAGCTCCTGATCGCCAGCGTCCAGCAGCAAGAACTTGCAGAAATGGCTCTCCAAAGCGCAGACGCCGCCTTGCAGGCGGAGCATCGCCTGCGTGACCTTGTCAGCGGACTGGATGCCGTCATCTGCGAGATAGACACGTGGACAGGCTGCCCCTCATTCCTCAGCCTGCGGGCGGAAACGTTCCTTGGGCATCCATTAGACAAATGGCTGGCTCAGCCTGATTTTTTAACGGAGATTATCCACACCAGTGACCGAGCACGGGCTACGGCGCTTTTCCCAGCCTTTGTGGAGAATGGGCAGGACTACGAGTACGAGTTCCGCGCTTTGTCGGAAGACAAGGACACAGTCTGGATGCGCAACATCGTGCGCCTTGTCCGCGACGATCAAGGCGGTGTGCTGCTGCTGCGCTGCGTGATTGTTGACGTGACTACGCAGCGGCAGGTGACGCAGGCATTAGAAGAAGCCCACACACGGGAGCGAAACATCGCGCAGACCCTGCAGCGGTCTATGCTGTTCATGCCCCCCGAAAATGCCTTTCCGGGTATGGCAGTCAAGACGATCTATGAAGCCGCGTCCGACGAGGCCTTGGTCGGCGGGGACTTTTGGGACACTTTCGCGTGTGACCACGGGCATGTTGCCCTGGTTCTCGGGGATGTCATGAGGCATGGCCTGCCGGCAGCGATGTTCACGGCTGAACTCAAATACGTATTGCGCGGCTTTATTCGGGAGCATGAACAGCCTGGCCGCATTCTTGCACAGATGAACTCCTACTTGTGTGAAGGGAAGCGGCTGTTTGGGGAAGGACTGAATGCAGAAGCAGATGACGCCCCGGTTTGTCTCGCAGTCGTGATCGTCAACACCGCAACAGGGCACGGCAAGGCTGCCGTCGGTGGAATGGAGCCGCCTCTGCTGGTCCGCAATGACGGTCAAATGGAAGAACTGGAAGTGCATGGCCTCTTGCTGGGATTTCAGGAGGGGGAAGATTATGAAGAAACAACCTTCCAGCTTGGCGCGGGGGATATGATGATCTTGACGACCGACGGTGTGACTGAAGCGAGGCAGGGCAGTTCGTTTCTGGGCTACGAGGGTTTAATGCGGCTTGCCCAGGAAGGGCGTGCGTTGGGGACGCTCGAAATGGCGGGACAAACGATCCTTGACGGGTCACGAGCCTTTGCGGGCGGAGAACGGAAGGACGACGCCTGCGTTCTTCTCATGCGGCGTCAGTGAACATTGCTCAGCAAGCCATCCCATAAAACTTGGGTTCACCAAAAGTGCATCAAGCGCAATACGCTGATCAGGAACAAGGCCGTTCCACAAAGGCTCGTTTTTGGAATACTTACAAATGCCTCTTTTAGTACTTTCATTTCAGTATTGGTATTTCACAATGCGTGGCGCAATAAATCCACCACGCTTCGCAGCCTCGCCTACAAGCGGATACTAGTGGAAAGCTGAGCAAGGATAGCCCTACTACTGCAAATCAGCGCTACTATACTGCCCGTCAAAAAAGCAATCTATGGTGCTCCAACGCATAATGCGATAGCAGCGGCGATCTCTTCAAGCTGAGCATCCGTAAGGCTGCCGATGCGACTGCCAAAACGGTTTTCAGACACGGATTTTACTTGAAAAGCATCAGCCGCTGATTCTTTGCTCAGGCCGTTCCTGGGAATTACCGGTAAATTTACCATCCAGGGATAGGACGCATAACGTGCCTGCCATTCCGTGATCGGAACCACGATACGCAGGGGCAAACGTCCCAGCCCAGGCACGCTCATCACTACTGCTGTACGCGTTTTTTGGATTTCGGCTCCCGTGGATGGGTCAAAGTGGACCCACCATACTTCACCGCGCGTCGGTGCTGTCATACAAGTCGTCCTCCCCGAAAGCTTCGAAGTCGGTAAGATTGCTGTCTTGACGGTAATCGACCTCAGCCTCGGCTGCCGCAAGGGCAAGAAGCTGGTCGCGCTGTTCTGCTGGCATATTCCTCATCTCCTGCGCCGACAGATTGCGTGCGGGCGGCACCTGTGTGATTGCAGCTAATCTGGCGGAACAGTCGGGGCATAGCTGCGCCGCGCGCTCCGCCGTGATGACTCCCTCCGCAAGAGCGCGGAGCGTAAGCTGCATGAGTTTTGTCGGTCGCTCATCTCCATCGTATTGGATTGGCTCCCGTTTTCGCCAGCCGCGGCGAGCGAACTCCATGCACAGCGTCCGGTAATGGCCCTCATCGATTATATCAAGGTCTAGGGCACGCCTGATCCAGGCTTGCATGCTTAGGCCGTATTTTCGCTTCAGCAGGCCGATCTCATCCAAGCTAAGCTGACGCCGCTTTGTGCCGAGTTCGCGGCGTGCGACCTCAGAAGGCACTAAAAAGGCAGCCGCGAATCGGTGTGCCATTTGCTCCTGTTCCTTTTCCTCGGCGTTTTTGCACTCCATCATCATGTGACCGATTTCATGGGCAAGATTATAACGGCTACGGTCAGCTGACACAGCGGTGTTGATAACCGCCAAGGGCACTAGCTCATTGACCCAGCCGGACAACCCATCGAATTTGCTATCTTCATCCTCATAGCCGACCACAAGTCCGCCTTTGTCTTCAAATGTCTGTGTCAGGCTCTCGATCGGAAGATTGTCTAGCTTCCAAGCACTCCTGAGAGTTGCCGCCGCGCTCTCAGCCTCCTCCAATGTTCGCACAGGAATGCGCGGATGCGTGTTAATAGAAGGCTCAACATTCAGCGTCGACTGAAGCCAGAGTTGACCTTCTACGCGGTCTTCAACCACGGCTTTGATTTCTTCCTGACGCGTCAGCGTCAAGCTGCTCTTTTTGCGGAAAGCCACCCATCTTACCGAGACTTCGGGTTCTCGCAAGAAATAGGCTGAGGTTACTCCAAGCGCTCGACCAAGCTTAAGCAAAAAAGCGGCTCCTGGCGTACTTTTGCCAAGTTCATATTTAGACAGTCCTGCTTTCGTAATGGGCGTTCCCAAAGTAGCAAGACGCTCGACGACTTCGTCGAGGGTCAGGCCAGCGGCAAGGCGGGCATGCCTGATCCGTTCGGAAAGCATATAATCTCCTTCGAGTGTTTACAAGATTTTATTTTTTGTTTATTCTGTCAACGTTGACATTGTATCATTGTTATGGAATAATGTCAACAGCGCATAAGGTTTAAGAAGTTAGGAGGTGAACACTATGGCTAATAAAGGACTGCGACCCGGCACCACTACCCCGCGTTCCGGCATCTACGACAAGGTCGGGCCTCGCGGCGGCAATACCGGTCAGCAGGCGGACTCTACAAAGGGCAACCCGCTGCCTCCGACCGACAAGCCCGGCGAGACTTGGCGCCTTAACACACCAGCCCGTCACAAGGACGGGAAGTAGCATACGACGAAAAAGAAAATGGCGGGAGCCAGAGAACGCTTACGTGCCTCCTGGCTGCTCGCCTAAACATCTTATCACAATTTATTAAAGTAGTTCTTATAGGAGCAAATGACATGAGCCAAGAAGTTATTCTGATCAAGGAAGAAGTTGTCGTCGAAGATGGTGAGGTGATCCTGGACATTGTGGACATTGAGGAATATGGGCGCAAGAACGAGAAGCCTCCGCGCGCCAAACGTTACCGCATCAGGATAGACAAGGAATACTACGAGGTAAGCGTCCCGAACATGACCGGACGGCAGCTCTTGGAACTTGCGGGCAAGCGGCCCGCCGACAAGTGGCAGATCAACGAAAAAACGCATGGTGGACAGGTACGCAAAATCGGCTTGCATGAAGAGGCAGACTTCACGCGGCACGGCACCGAGCGCTTCATGA
>JAABUJ010000668.1_pt1 | contig 62863 bp, 60 predicted proteins | sample 5559131 | NCBI WGS metagenome assembly JAABUJ01 (sample SAMN10711875, study PRJNA513366) | rock metagenome | isolation source: Antarctica rocks | place: Antarctica: Victoria Land, Mt New Zealand nord | collected 2016-01-07 | reverse complement strand
GCAAACTATTTGTTTATTGTGATTTTAACATTAAAACACTGAATTTGAGTGTGATTTTCAAAAAAAAGTTGCAAAAAGTTCTGAGCAAACTGAGGAGCCAACATTCTAGGAATTGCTGTAAGTTATTATTATGCTACTCCTTTGGAATTTGGTAAACAGCCTTCGTACGTGTACAAGACACTGTACAAGAGATTCTAGACTACCAGATACGAAGACCTTTTATCATCACAAGCACGTAGGTGGTCACGGTCATGGCATTATCAATACATTTTGTCTGAACAATTTCGATTTCTAAATTACATGATTTCTAAACGCCCATTCCAATCTCATCTCCTCCCATCCTTGTCCTTAATGAACCTCGACCTCATCCCCGACCGGATCCTCCTTGATTTCAACCTCCAAGACCTGCACCTTTCCGCGAGTCTGAGACTTCATTTCGGCCTTGCCACCGTATTTGTGGTGGATTGACCCATCTACTAGCGACTGAAGGAGCATTTCCCGTTGCTCCAGGTAGTAGAGGCGTCGAGGGTCCCGGTGACGGTTGTAGATGTGTCAAGGGTCCTGGTGGCGGTTGTAGAGGTGTGGTTACCGACCCAGGCGAGACTCCCGGTGGCGGTAGTAGAGGCAGCATTGTTGACCCAGGCGAGAGTCCCGGTGGTAGTTGAGGTAGTGGACCTGATCTCCTACCAAATGATGACGGCCTTGCTGGGCAGTGAGCATAGGCACCATCGCGCGGTTGGAAGTGAAGAAGTCTCGTTCGATGTTGTCCAACTGTCGCTTGCCTCCTTGATCGTCTTCGTGTTTCTGTCACGCGCTTGACGTTAGGGTTAGCTTGACGATTCCTTCTCTGGAGAAGCGGGAGTTCCTCTAATGGCAGCGCTCTCCTGATTGTGGTCACCTGTGTTTGTGCTGTAAGATCAGCTGTGTCTTTGTCGTCCAACTCATGTCGCTTGCCTCCTCGATCGTCTTCGTGCTTCTCTGCCGCGCGCTTGACATTTGGATTATCTCGACGATTCCTTCTCTGCAGGAGCGGGAGTTTCTCTAACGGCAGCTCTCTCCTGGTTGTGGCCACCCCTGTTCGTGCTATAAGGTCAGCTGTGTCTGACAAACTTTCCGTAGCCGGGGTGTCGACTAAAGTCGAAGATTTCTGAGGCGCAGACATATTGTCCGTAGCCTGAGTCGAAGATGGATTTGAGGGTGCAGACAAATTGTCTGTCACCCAGGGAGTGACCGAAGTCGAGGAGTTGTTTGAGGGTGCAGACAAATTGTCTGTCACCCGCGGCGCGCCGCCTTCCGAGGAAGACATTGCGAAGGGCAGTGGGTGCTGTGCACCAAGATATCGAAGAAGTTGTGGCAATGTGTCGTTGTAATATGATGCGATCGAGTATGGTGTGAGGTGTTGTTGGATGAAAGAAGGAAAGGATTTCAACGCCTCGAAGAAATCATTTGGTGCGTGTGAGCGGACTAGTGGCAATTTCCTGTGTTATTGAAAGTGAGGTGGTTGGAAAATTATCGTGAATTAGGGCTTCGCAGGACGCGACAAGATCGACGCGACAAAACCAGCAACCACCACCACTACAGTGTCTACAACATCATCAGTGACGTATTCTATTTGATCGATTACGTGTTAAGTCTATAGAATTTAAAATGTGTCGAGTTTAATGCGATAATGTGGTGCATTTCAGTGCACGTCAGCCATGTACGGGATTCAGCCATGATATCGTAGAGTAGTTTGATTGATTTGATATGCTTTAGATGCTGGAAGCTTTGTTGTTATTCGAGCCCAAAGACTCCCGCCCGGCCAAGAAGAGGATACTGGTCTTGGTGATGGTGGAGTTACGGAGATTCCGCGTAAGGCCCGCTCGGATCGAAAGGATTGGTAGCAGGACGAGGAATATGAGGACCCGGAGAAGGTGGGCTGGCATTGCTGTCAGGGTCCGATCGAGTCCGCTTTCGCGGTGGAATGCGGGAAAGGTTATAACATATCGTAGTTTGTCACGCCCAAACTCTTCTATAGTTCTTCACGTCCCAGACTACCTCTCTTGGCATGATATTCTGCAACCAGTGTGATTCTGGGAGCCGAAGCGTTCTTGCTACGCTTTCGAACTTTGCGTAATCAAGGGCCTGGGCGTTGCCGATCAGAATCAGGCCGTATCGGGCACGGGACATGGCTACACAGAGACAATGATCATCCATCGCGAACTTGCTCGGAGTTTGGTTGTCAAGTGCATAGACCGAGGTGATGACGAAACTGGTCACGATGATGTCTCGCTTACTTCCTTGGAAGGAATCGACCGTGGAAATTTCGGTGCCGGTCTCGATATCTTGGATGTTGACCTGGTTAAGGCCTTGCGCCTTGTACCTCTGGAGCTCGACAAGAATCTTGGTGCGTTGTGCTTTATATAGCAGTCCTGTGGCTTGATTTTGGGCAGAGATGAATCGCCCATCTAATCTATGTTGTCAACCAGGAGACAAGAGCCTCGGCAATGTTGTGCATCAACTTATTAGCTCCTTCTGTCTCTTAAACTCCATGGGCACCATCTGGTAGACCCTGTCGTGTGCCATTCGTAGTAAGTGAGTCTGTTGGACCCTGGTCCGCTGGGATGGTTTGGCGTTTGTTTGTGATTTGTGGAAGCCCGAAGTCTTGATCGCGTGCCTTCGCCCAGGGGTCGTAGATCGCCTTGAAGGTCATATGGTCCGTAAAGTCGCGGAGAGCGTCGGTATTGGGTAGATTCAGATATCCTGCCATTAAGGCACTGTTCGTTTCAAATCCGGTGTCAAGGACGTGGACCCCTTTGACTTTGTTCTCCTTCGTGCCCTTCGCGTCGCGCTTCTTTGCCGTCGGTTTGCGCGACTTGCTTCCACTGGCTTTCGTCTGTTCGTTGACTGCGATGAACTGACTACCAATGTCGGCCATCGCGAAGGTGCAGCTTGACCATGGTCAATGGATGTCTTCCGTGTACGCGAATCGACGAAGATTCCCCCCTGATGATGTTGTGCATCGACTTATTAACTCCTTCTACCTCTGCAACTCCATTGGGCACATCGATGAAGATTGCCTCGTGGTCCTTGATCTTGTACTCTCGCTCGGCCCACCAGCGTACTAGATGCGACGCTGAGTGTTCACCCAAGTCCACTGCCTTGGTCAAGTTGCCATCGTAGATGTTCTTGGCATAGAAGTCCATGATGTCGGTTGTGGCCCGATATTGCTCGGTCAGCGAGTAGGGATAATCTAGCCGGAGAAGTCGTTCGAACAATGACAGGCGTCACTGAAAAACGAATTCGTTTTGCTCCATAGAGGTCACCACCGGAGCAAGCTGCTTGTGGTCGTCTACCAGGACGACCCGCTTGGCGTCGAGATTGTTGCCGATTGGTATGATTGTTTCAATCTCTGCTGTTTGTGCAGCCTCACATTCGGGCAGTAAGCACTCATCAGATCTGCATTTCCGGAGTTGTTGCAGGTTGCAGCGACTATGTGGCAATGGTCAAAGACGCGGTGGACCATGATCTTGTACTGGACGCGAAATAGTGCCTGGTCTGGCTTGTTGACGGTCTCGCCCGTATGATACAGGGCGAGGATTCTTCGAAAGTCTTTGCAGACGGCATCTGGGTGAACGCGATTCTCGTACTTTCACTTGTCGATCCGTGCCAGCATGACGATGGCTTGAGCGAGAGAGTATTCGGGCATGTCTCAATGCTCTTCCCTGAAGCACTGCGCCCGGTAAACTTTGGCCAGGTTTTCCAGATGGGATGACTGCGCGGCATCGAGCTCTTCTCCTATTCGGTCAATATTGGTTGCCTGGGCTCGAAGTCCCAACTCAGTGACGTGTTGCCGTTCGCTCCTTGGTAGATGCAGACGCACGACCGGGAATTCTTGAGATGCGGATAAAACCAAGGAGGCATCGCAGCCATCAACTTCCTCATGTCATCAACTGCCTTGTTGCTAACGGCACAGGCTAAGACTTTCTTGCCTGCGATGACGCAGAGCCAGATCAACGCGGCAATGACCCACGTCTTTCCCGTACCCGGTGGGTCTTGGATCAGACTGAGGGTGTTGTCCAGGGCAGTCTTGATGGCGTCGTACTGGCCTCAGTTGAGTTTCCAACGGGCGGCGAGTTTGTCGTAGGAGTCCAGGAACCTGACTCCGTTCGCATCCACTTCCTGGTAGATGGGCGGATGGAATTGTGCCGATCATTCCCGCCCGATGATGGCGTTCCGCAGAGGTCCCGATCCTTGGCGAAGCTGTTTGAGGGCCGACAGTGGTCGTGTGGCGACGACATCGGTGCTGGTGACGTGCAGCCGGACACTCAAGTAGCCACCCGCCAGATTCGAGGCCATGTCCGCAAAGTTGGCATGGACTTTCCTCGGCAGCTTACCGCCTCGAGGTTTCTCGGCATATAGGACGAAATCGAAATGGCAGCCATTCCGCTCCAGCTCCTTTTGGGTATGCTGGACAACTATACCTTGCCACTCTCGACCCGGCTTGTCCTCATGACCCTCGATTTCGTCTCGGTAGTTGCTACCCTCTGCAGGTACGGGACACCTCGTGTCCTCCGAGTTTTTGTTGATTTCAATGTATAATTGAAACATTGAATTTTTTTTACCGCCCAAGGCAAGCGGCTTGACCATGTACATCTTGTGCCACTGGTTACCGAGAGCGTGCTGGCGCAGAATCTGGTGCTGATGTTCTTGTATGGCACCAACAGCAGTGGTGATGACATAGTGGTCATCGTCATCGAAAACGTCGACTTGATCAAAGGGCTTCAAATTCAGCCCGTCCTTCTCTTGAAATATGCCCTCCCCAACACGCGTGACATTTTCCATATTGAGATCGAAGATGGGCCTCTTGCTTCCCGAATGACGATAGGGAAACCATTGCGGCAGATCGGTCTCGACAGCATACTGAAAAGGGCTAAGAACGTTGGTCTCGATAGATTTTATGCCGCCCTTTAGCATAAGGGATAGCTCAACATCTGCCCCAACTGGATAGTCTGGGCTTTGATGATTTCAAAGAGCTCGGCAAATTATTTGGTCGACAGAGAGGCAATATCTTCGAAGCCTTCTGCCTTGCAGAAATCGCTTGCGAACTTGATGGCCCGAGTAATCACGGTAAGTCCTCCAGGTTGAAGGGTTGCTTGAGCCCAACTATCACGATGTTGGTGATGCTGTGCTTGCCGTCAAAGTTGCCAGTCAAGAATCGAAGCACGACCGTCTTGTACCGGAACTGGAGTTTGGTGGTGTCAAGAGCGACCGCTGGGTCTAGCGATACTGACAACCCGATGGTGAATTCGGTTGACCTCGACTGCCTGCATCGATATTAAGGCGAAGAGTATGATCAGGCTTATTCGGCTTTACCATAGAATTTGCCTCCAAAATGGTGGTCTGGCCTCTGGCGCGGTACTGGATCAGGACGTCTGGCCTATTCTTCAGCTGCCCAATCTTCTTCAAAGGCATCATGTGCTTCATAGCCGCCGGCGGCTCCAGAGCCGAGGCTGCGTCATCTGCAGCATTGCGTTTCTTCAACTGAGCTTTGGCGCTCTTCACAACAGATGCTAGTGGACGACGGCCTACGAACCTGGCCGGATAGAGCCCGGACTGCGCAGGTTGCGCAGGTTCCGCAGTTTTTTGTGTGGAGTAGAACTCCTCCTCAACGGCATCGACCATCGCGTTCATCTCTGCGTCGGTTATTACGTCTTCGTACATGAGCTCTCCTTCATCAAGGTTGACGGAATATTGAAAGCGCTGTCACTGCTACAGCGCCGTCCGAGTCTGTCATCGACGCGTCCTCAGAAGTAATGTGAGCTACAGATAAATTGTCTGTAGCACGGGGGTTCGACCGAAGTCGAGGATAATTTTACTACAGACAATCTGTCTGTAGCACGGGGTTTGACCGAAGTCAGGGATGGTTTTGCTACAGACAGATTGTCTGTAGCCTTGAATGCGCCGCCTTCCGAGGAAGACATTGCGGAGGGTATGGGTGCTATGCACCAAGATATCGATGAAGTTGTCGCAGTGTGTCGCTGTATCGTTGTGATATCGTGGGACGAAGTACGGTATGAGGGGTTGTTGGATGAAAGAAGGTGGGCGCGCCGCCCGAAGTCGAGGGATTGACCGAAGTCGAGGTTTTGGAAGCCGACAGACAAAGTAACGACCACTGGGCGCGGCGCCCAGCGTTGACAAATGTCAAGATGCCATGGTGTTGAGGAAAGAGAAAAGGAAAAGTTTGCGGGGGGTCAGGAGCAGTATATATGTGCGAGGTCAGCCAAAGTGAATAGAGAGATAAGCCCACGTGTTGTTGAAAATTTGACTCGGTAAAGTGCTATGAATCAGGGATCTGCACAGTTAATGCAACAACACCAGCGATGAATCACCGATTCAATGGGTGAGTCCGAAGTGATGTGAGGCGGAAGACTCTGGTGATGGTGGCTTCTTGATCAAGGTCTGTGACACCGAGCACCTCGAAGTGATTGAGAATTCCATTGCGAGTAGGGTGGGCAAGGGACTTGTTCGCCATAGGGCAAACAGCTCCGTAGACAGACCTTAAGTTAGGGGGGGGACTGGTAGAGAGAACGAGGGCCAAGGGGACGAAAGGACAGAGCAGAAGGAGCAGAGACTCAAGTCAAGCTTTAGAGAAGCACACGGTTTGAGATTGTATCAGAGAGATCTTGCCTGTTCGTAGTCTGACCACACCCGCTCTCCAATTCGCCCAAGGATTTCGCTGCCGACGGATCACCATCCTCCCCCTCCCCCACTCGCCCGAAGATTCCACCGCCGACGACCACCCTTTTCCCGCATCGACCCAAGGATTTCGCCGCCGACGGTCACCATCCTCCTCCATTCGCTCAAAGGATCCCACCGCCGTCCACACCTTCCTCTCCCACTCACCCGAAGATTCCACCGCCGAAGACCACCATTCGCCCAGAGATTCCGCTGCAGACAACCACCACCCGCCCCCATTCGCCCAAGGGTCTCCGCCGCCGACGAACACAACATCCTCCTCCATCCTCTCCCATTCGCCCAAGGATCCGCCGACAATCACACCCTCGATTATCCCTTCTCCGGAGCGTCCAGGACGGCCCTTGCCAAATATTCCATTGTTCTTCGCAGTTCCGGAATTTGAGGTGGAGTCGTTCAATCAGCCGAGGACGGCAATGGGACAGGTGGAAGTTTAGTACAAGATCATTCCAAAAGAGTATGCGAGACATGGACCTTACAGAAGAAGCCGACTCTTGACGAGGAGTTCAATGAGTGGGCTGAAGAGAAAAGCACTGTACGAACGCGCCTGGGTGTTGACATGGAGCTGCCACCATCTTAGTACGTTTGCTACACCGTGAGGCCATCGCCTACCTTTACGCAAACCAACAACTCGAAGGAGACATCAAACTGCCACCGTTCCAGTACGTTTTCTTAACCGTGGAACCATCGCCAATCTCTGCGAAAGAGGTTCACGACAACATCATCAATGTCTAACGTTTCAGGCGTCAGGATGGTAGCGGCACGGAAAAATGGCGGAGCGGCGGAACAAAAAAGGCGCGAAACTTATCCTTTACTTTTGCCTAACCACCAAGGTGCGCACACCCGAAGTTCAGGTCTGCCGAGGAACGCCATGATGCGCACCCTGGGGGTGCTTGCTAATTGTTATTGTGCTGATGAGAACACATCCATACCGTGTGCAACATCAGCTGCAATTATATCGCTCACTCTGGCTCGATCGCCAATGGCTGCCGGATGCATGGACGTTTGACGTTTTGACAGAACAAAGCACGGATTACAATCCACAGATACCACTCGAGTCTGCAATCATCCGACTGCTTCACGACGAACATCACCACCTGGCTGTGCTGTATAATGGCAAGCATGGGGGCATTGATCGTACGTCAGGTAGCCGCTGCGAGTGATACTCCAGCGTGTGGTACAAGTAATGACTATGATGGGAGAATGGGTCTTCGGATATCGGCAATCTTCGTGATCCTGGCGGGCTCTCTCTTAGGTATGAAGTCGACTGCAAAGACGAGTGCTGCCGTTGACGATTCCAGGTGCTGCGTTCCCCGTCTATGCACATCGACACAAAGGCGTTGGGATTCCGTCGTGGGCGTTTTTCATAGCAAAGTATTTCGGCTCGGGCGTCATCATTGCTACGGCGTTCATACATGTAAGTTTCGAGTTCCTGGTAGTAGCATAACGCTGACATATCTAGCTTCTTGCACCCGCAAACAATGCCCTCACCAACCCTTGCCTCACGGGCCCGATCACCGAGTACAGCTGGGTGGAAGGCATCGCGTTGATGACAATCTTCATCCTCTTCTTCACCGAACTCATGGCCATGCGATACGCCACTTTCGGGCCTGGTCCCGACCACGACCACGAGCCCGGCGTCATGTCACGCAAGGCTTCGATCACGGGCGTGCATACACCGGGCGATGATCACTTGGGACATTCCAGGGAGCACGACGACCCTGATGCGGAGGATTCCCGAGGCCACCGGGTGGAGGACTATGCGGCGCAGATGACGGCCATCTTCATCCTCGAGTTCGGTGTGGTCTTCCATTCGATCTTCGTCGGCTTGACCCTCGCCGTCGCCGGGGCCGAGTTCAACACCTTGTACGTCGTGCTGGTCTTCCATCAGACCTTTGAAGGATTAGGGCTGGGGTCCCGATTGGCGGTGACACCGTGGCCAAAGTCGAAGAGATGGACTCCTTATATCATGGCCGTGGCTTACGGTCTTTCCACCCCGATCGCCCTGGCCGTCGGCTTAGGCGTCAGACGGACCTACCTCCCCGGATCGCAGACCGCGCTCATCGTCAACGGGGTGTTTGATTCCATCAGCGCCGGGATCTTGATCTACACCGGGCTGGTGGAGCTGATGGCGCACGAGTTCATGTTCAGCGAAGTGATGCGTCGAGCTCGGATCAAAGTGGTCCTCGGCGCTTTCGCGATGATGTGTTTGGGCGCGGGTTTGATGGCTTTGCTGGGGAAATGGGCTTGAGCTGAGATTTATAAGGTAGACGTCGCTTGGTCATGGCTATAGATGTCCGTTGCCAGTCTATCCCACAATCGAAGCATAACAACCCAAGTATATCCACAGGCTATGCTACAGTGATACGACCGGGCAATGCTTTAGGGCTGTTCTTACCTGGATGAGTGTATGACGGGTGCACGAGAACCTGAATGGCTCTGATTCGAGGAGATCAAGCGGGCCGTTCCAGCCAATCCCAATCTTCTAAAGCTAGGCCCTGCATGAAATGACCTCGTGAGAGGTTTCTCATGGTAAGATTCGGATTTATTACCGTTTTAAAAGGGTATTTTACCGTACAATACTTATGATGAAAGAGGGGAAGCTTCCTCGACCCTGATAATCGAGACAAATGTGCAGCTGTGATTGGTCAGATGGTGATCAGATGTACTTCGATTGCACTCTTTCTTAGACCAAAGCCGCGATCGATCGAAACTGCAAGGGCTCTACCTTACCGTACCTTACCTACGGTACTTATGGACTTTTGTTTACGATTCTCGCCGCCGGTCAAAGTCATCACGGAAGAAAGAGTTCATGCTCTTTAAAAAGAATATATTATGATGGAGCATCTATGAGTAACTGCATCACGCCTGGCACGATTATATTCTACTGGTAAGTTCTGGGACTCGTAGAAGTATTTGCACAGCCAAGCTTGTATGTAAAGATACTTGGCCCTTGGGAAATTCAAGGCAGGCGGCTCGTGGTTGGATGACGACTGTAAGGTATTCGTCACGTAAGTTACGGTACCAATCGTGAACCCCGCAAGCATTGATTAGGTAAGAGAAGAGAGAGCTCCGCCTCGTACTTCGTACCTGTCGACTTCTGCCTGTTCTCTCTTCCTCCTTCACTTCATCCACCTCCATATCAACTCCCATCACATCCATCATCCTTCACAACAGTTTCGTCCTTTGTCAAGTGGACTTTCAAGATGATCGATCCCGTTGAAGCTATCTTGAGGACGAGCAGCCTGCTCATCCCCCTCCCAACCTTTACTTCGTCGAGCTCGGTGGCTCCAGTCCCAACCGCCATGCCAACTAGCTCCCCGATCGTGCAAAAGGCCGGTGCTGCTGGCCACAGGACTCTATGGTAAAGGCTCGCCAACTTTCATCGTAATGCTTCATCTGCTGACCGAACAAGGGTCATCTTCGTAGGGATGTTCATCTCTTCTCTCGCCTTCTATGCAATGGCTTTCCGTGTCCCAGTGGTAAGTACGCCCTCTCACTCTCACTGAGCGGCCACTAAATCTCATGTAGCAAAAACGTCTGTTCCATATCCTCACGGCCTTCATCACCACTTTCGCGACCATCTCTTACTTCGCCATGGCAACCGGTGATGGCGTCAGCACGGTCGAAATCATGGTCAAGGAATCCCACAAGCACGTACCGGACACTTACCAGACCATCGAACGTTCAGTCTACTGGGCCAGATACGTCGATTGGAGTATCACCACCCCCCTTTTGCTCTTGGATCTTTCCTTCCTCGCCGGTTTGAGTGGTGCCAACATCCTCGTCGCCGTCGTGGCTGATGTCATCATGATCCTGACCGGTCTCTTCGCGGCCTTTGGAACGGAAGAACGTGTCAAGTGGGCTTACTACGCCATGAGTTGCGCCGCGTTCCTCGTCATCATCTATCAGCTTGCGGTTCACGGACGTGCCATGGCCATGGCCAAAGACGCCAAGACGGGCAAATTCTTCCAAGCCATTGCCGGTTTCACCCTCGTCCTTTGGACAATGTACCCAATGTGAGATTGAAACGCACGCCGTCCACTTTCCTTTCACTAACCTCGTTGTCTAGCGTTTGGGGTATCGCGGATGGCTCTCGGAACCTGAGTGTCAACGCCGAGATCATCTGTTACGCCATCCTCGACGTTCTTGCCAAGCCAGTCTTTGGTTTCTGGCTCCTCTTCACTCATGACAGCCAGCCATCCACGTAGGCTCATCCTTGATCGTTTTGACTAGCCGCGCTAATGAATCCCTACAGCCAAGTTTCGCTTGATGGGTTCTGGTCTCACGGACTCGGAAAGGAAGGCAGCATCCGTGTCGGTGATGATGACGATGGCGCGTAAAGCGCTTGGACGAGCGAGCAAAACAGCGTCTCGGCTGATGCTCTAGGAAGGCGACACGGTGGCTAGAGAACGTGAAGAGGGAAGAAGAAGGAGACTAAGCAGGAGATTGATGGGCCCACAGAGTGTTTGACAGCACTTCTCATTCCGGAGTAGTTTAGTTTCCATGTCGGAAGTGCCGCATTACTGTACCTAATCAATACTATCGGAAGTTTGTCATTGCTGTCCAGCTATGAAGATTACGTTAGCAGAGACTATCAAGGAATGTGCTTCAGCGCGTGGCTTGCTCGACGTCTTCCAGTCTATCCAATATGCTTCCGTCGAAGGAACTCGAACGTGGCTTCGGATTGAGGGCTCGTCATGAGGCTACATAGGGCTTACTCTGTTGTACATACTCATCTATAACTCTGACAGTCCTAGATGCATGGATATATCGTGTGTGACGCTGTCTCGGATCGGCTGAAGGAGGAATACGAACTGAATGCTACTGTCCGGCTTTATTACTACACCACTTACTCAGATCGCAAACGATTGGTTCCGTTCCTGCAGCGAGCTCCGAGTACGATAACCTCAGCCTTGGATCCAACCACCACCTCCTCCGTCCGTCCATCGTGATTCGGCACTCGGCTCTCTTAATTACTTGAGTTTATTGCTTGACATGCTGATGTACAACGTACTCTATATACCCCAGCATGACTCGCTCTCCTCCCGGGTTGGAAAAGCTACCTTGAGTACGGAAATGTAGGGTGTACCATACGATTACCCAACTGGCTGCCTCCGTTCGCGTTTTCCGTGCGGCCGTGGCAAGGTAAATCGGGCATTTCTAGCAGTCTTCCCGAGCTGCTATACATCGTATGTAAGCTTACATACGCTCGACGACCCAAGTGGCTGTGCGGATCCCTCAAAAATTGTGTTCAGCTTCGTTGCTGGTGAAGGATGGATCTCATGATATGCTGTGCCTTGCTCAGGGTAGGTAAGGTGCCATTCATGATTACAATGTGAGATGGAAGAATTAGTCAGACGGTTACGGCCGGCCGGTGGGCGACGAGCGAGACATTGATGACTTTTCGCCTTGTTCGCGGTCTGTGTAACGTAACTCTTCAGCTGAGATGAATCGTCGGAGAATAAGCTTCAGGTGGGTATAAAAGGTCCGATGGGTCCTGCATCTCAAAGCCAGAGCTTGTCGTCTACGATTCCTTTGCCCTACCTGACCACTTCGATCCAGCACGTAGCACATTGCTCTAAACGTCAGATACCTACCAGCAACCATGAAGGTCATCGCTCTCGTCGCTTCTGCACTGAGTCTGGCAGCTTACGCGTCAGTGCCCTCTCCAAGTCCTGATACAGTTCGAGCTCGGTAGAGAGAAGCAGACTGACGGACAGCTTCAGCACCGCCGACACCGCATGCCCGACGACCCTCACGACGGGTGGTCCCCAGTTCAACATCGGCCCAACATCCACCACATACCTCAGCACCGTAACGTCCACCAGCTCGGTCGACTGCGGCGGCTGTGATGACGTGGTCGTTACCAGCAGATTTTTCGGGCATGGCCCCGTACGTGCTTTTCTTTTCTTCCCTTTGGTTGCGCTTGGTTCTTTGGCTCATGGTCGATGCAGCGCGCTAGTTTCACGACGACCGTGACCGTGCCGGAGACGACGACGACGGCGTACGTCTGCTCGGAGGAGTGGTAGGGCGATGTGGTGGCGAGGGGATGGTCGCAGGGAGAGGGGAAACGAAAATAGAATGTTGAAGGGGAAAAGCTTGGTGAAATCGGTAGTATAGCATGGCATGGAGGCATTGCAAAGTCGAAAGGGGGAAATCTGCATAGAGCGGCATAAGAGAAAGCAAATCTGTATTGCCTATATCACAAATTGTTCAAACATTCTCCAAGATACCTGGTTGAACCTCCTCCAACTTCCGCGTCAGCTCATCCCAGACTCTCTTCTGCACTCTGGCCCCTTCTTCGCTGCGTACCAAGTCGGAGGGCCTTTCGGTTCAGTCAGTTCCTGGTAGCCAAGGTCTTCCATTCTCAAACTCACCTTGCCACCCCGCAGTCACTCATATACTGTCCGTGAGATTCCATTCCAGCCTCCGCAGCATTGACTAGTGTTCGGCTCCCATACTCCGTCGTCCTCGCGAGTGCAAGCTTCATCAAGTACAAGCCCCACCCGGCGTCCCTGGCCAGTTCGGAGTGACATAAGCCCGGGTTGAGATAGTTGATGATCACTTCTGGTTTCGAGTTCGCGGCCGTTCTGGCGGCGAGTTCGCGGACGAAGAACACTTCGAGGAGTTTAGAAACTTGATATCTGAAGATGATCAGCATGAGAGAGATCTACAATCGCGTACGTCCCCACCTATCATTCATGTTGGCAGTCTCCTTGCCGTTGAGTGTCTCGAGAATGTTCGGGCTAGACTTTTCCGCAAAGCTGGTAAAGGCGTGGACCTCCGACGACACGATAACCAGATTTGGGGTGCTGTTGAATTTCGTCGCCGTCTCGCGGAGTTTCGGTAAGATCATCAAGCCGAGCAAGAAGGTGCTGACGACGTTGACGGTGATGGTCGACTCGTTGTCCTCGGCCATGACATATTTTTGGGTCGCGATGGCGGCGTTTTCGACCACGACGTCCAATCTCTTCAGACCTTCTGCTCTCCGGACGAACTGCTTGACTGACTCGTAGCTGCTCAGGTCGAGCTGCCACACCTCGACCGCAGCCTTCCTCCCGGTTGTCTCCTCGATCGACCGCTTGGCTCTCTCCCCTTTCTCCAGACTCCTCACCGCGAGTATGACCTTTTCGGCATTCAGGCGGGTGAAGTGACGGGCTGCCTCGAAACCGAGTCCGACGTTGGAGCCGGTGACGATGACTGTCTTGCCGGTGAAGTCCCCTTTTGGATATGGCAAAGACACGAACAGTTGCGAGTAGAGAAAGTCTAGAAGGAACGCCATGGTGTGGTTGGTTGTTGAGTTGTCAAGACTGTGAGAGTAGGATACGAGCCGGTTTTATATCGCTCGAGACAGTAACTCTACCGAGTCCGTAGGCAGTGACACGCAATCTGAAGGTTGCCTGCCCACCTTTTTGTACCTGGCAGGTTCGGAGGTGGAGATATCGCTCTTATCGCCGGCGCGGAGGGACTCATTATATGTAGGGTAGGGTTCAATAAGTACCGACATCGTCTAAAACCTCGTTGCCAGATACCGATTGTTAAAGATCTACAAGACTTACTTTAACACGCTACTCACGAAAAATGTTTGGGGATGGGACATGGCAAGGCTGGATCGAGTAAGGTCTCCAGAAGATGATCGAGAACGTACACCTTGAGGGTATCCATCTCCGAACCCATTCCATACGCAGCATTTTGTAAAAGACACTGTACCGCTGCTCTACTACTCTCTCCTCCATCCTGCTTGACCCACCCTCTTGCTTCCTCCTCCCCTTGAGATACTGCGCTCGCCTTGCTTCCCTTCTTCTCGCTGAGCTGCGGAAAGTGCTCCACTGCCATGCATGCGAGACACCACCATTGTATAGGTCAACTTCTGTTGTGTTTTCACAAGACGGTGAACAGGTCAGCGGTTCCATCAGGCTTACTGGCAGCTCCTTCCTTATAATATTCTCCCCGAGGATCAAACGTTGCAGACGTTTCCAAAGGTCGGCCAACGTTGACGGTCAGCTTGGAAGCACCTCGCCCAATGTCTTGGTCGATAATCAAACCATTTCGGTGCGAAAAAGTAATCATCGGATCTCTATAATTAATCCACTGGGTCCTATCCAACGGATCTTGGGGTAGTCCAACCATCCACCTACGGTTCGGTGGGATCTTGTGTGCTCCGAGAACGTCGTTCCGATTCTCTCCCATGATGATAATGTTTCTGCTAGGGGTAGAAGACACGTACGCGGCAAGGAACGGCATGACACCGGAGAGTCTGATTCCGTCTTCGATGCCGTCCATTGTTATCGGAGGCGAATCATCCATACCGATGACGAGTACCGGGCTGAGACCTCCCAAAAATGCCGGGTATTGTGGGTTCACAGGGTCCAGAGGATCGACCAGTGACTGACCGTTGTCGTCAACGAGCTGGACATGCATTTCATAGACACGCTCCGTGATCTTGCCGTTGGCCGTGAGTACATCCGCCAAACTTTGAGCTGGGTAGAACTTGGGGTACACTCCAAGACTCCGGAAGTCTGAAGCATAGAGTGATGGGTAAGTTGCGCCGGAGTCCAGGAGCGAACGAATTGTCAGCCTTGGTCCGACCGGTCCGCAATCCACGGTACCGTGTGGGCCTGAAGCGACACCACGGGCCTCCGGGTCTGACTTCATTCCAGCCGTGTATCCTGTTTGAGGCATCCTGCAGACCAATCCATCACGTTTCCAAAATCCCTGAAAAAGTCAGTGACATTCTGAGCGCTCGCGGGATAGTGACCAACCATGTTGATATAGTATTGGCCAAATTCCGAGGGAGCTGCGATTCTGTCCACTACTGCGCACCTCATTGCTTTCGCTTGACTTTCCGGATGAACCCACAGCGGACTTTCGAACCAGAGCCAGTGAGGACCATATTCCTTCTCATAGCGATCGAGACGCTCGTTTCTCCCGACGGAAATATCTGCATATGTATCGGCGACGTCAACTACCTTGCCAGCCCAGATGAGGGTGTACTGCTTCGAATAGCCGATTTGACCCGAGCGATATGCATCGATGGCCCCTTGGATGTTTGTCTTCTCCTCTGCGTTCTTCGAGGTTTCCAGGCCCTTGAGCAAGGAACTGATACGTTCTTTTACGGCAGCGTCTCGCTTTTTGGCCAATCTTCTTCGATTAGCAACTGTCAAGTCGTCCATCGGTCTACTCACAAAACTTTGCGATTAACTGCGGGACCGGCACTCATCAGCGCATCTCGCTCAGTACGTGCCGCCGCCAGCTGGGTTTTCACGTGCGGGACGGCCTCTGGCAGGTTTCTCTGATGCCCCTCGAGTAGTTTTTCCCACATGATCACCGTTCTCTCTGCTCTCTCGATCGCGCTGTGACAGCTGCGTTAATATCTTGTTCTGGAAAGACCGTTCCATGGCTATGTACCTCGATCCCTCTTCCTCTCTCTCCCCAAACACCACGGAAGGCCACCAATGGTCGCGAGCCGTAACATCAGATCCCGGTTGTTCTCTACGTGTCCCATTGCTTCGCTTTCGCCTTTCTCCATTTCCGTCTTTACTCTTGCTTTTTCCAGATCCCGCACTTCTCCCACCCTTCGACCTCCGTCTTGATCCCGCCGACGAGGGAAAACTCGCTCCAATCAGGCGTATGATGCCATGACCATACCTCTTCTTCTCAATGACTCCAGTTTGAGTACGCGTGCGAGCCATGACCTAGTCGATATTCGCTTGGTCAGTTCAGCGACAGTATTGTTACGGGTGAATCGTTTGAAAACGCTCATATTTATATTGTTTGTGCGTTCCATGTGCTATATACTCGGCTTTGTTGATCGACTTGTGGTGCTGAATGTAGACCGTTTTCGGTAATCGGACAAAAACAGCAGAGAACTTGAACTCTGACCCAAGAGGAGGCCCACCGGTCACCATCTCAGCTTCTTTTGGTGACTGCGGGTTCCGAGACTACTCCAAACTGCTCGCGCACCTTGGCAATGTCTTCCAATGATCGTATGCGGCGCTCACGACCTCAATGTTCCACCGTCGCTGTACTTCAAATGATCGTACCGTGCTGCAATAATGCCCATGTGTTGGAAGCCGGTTGCGGACGATCTTGGTGGGTGCATTCATGTTGGCCGCATTCGTCAGCCTTCTTTAGGGCTCTTTGTTTGATCGAACAATCGACGGCTCTCGTACCCTTCCTCACAAGATACCTTCAAGACGTAAGTCTAGGAGTTTTTCAACGACATCTCGAATGTCAGGATAATCGCCTCATCTAGATATCGAGTCGCCGAGGCAAGAAGCGAAAGTGGAATGCGCCGAAGCGAAAGAGATGGATCCTCAATACAATATCGCATATCTGCCCCGACAGCAGCCTACCAATAACTCTGGTGACGATCTAGGAGCGCAAGTTTTTCTGAGCCTTGGTCGGTAGTGATAGCTGAACTAATGCCTGCTTCACAGATTTGCCCTGGCACTAAAAAACTCGGCTGTACAGTCTATAATCAAAGGCAATGGGAGTCACAGCAACGTGTCGGCGCCGCCGGCACCACTTACAGCCACCAATCTCGCCGAGCACACCGAACAAAAGGAACACTATGTACAACCTCCACCAACGGTCGATGAGCGGCTCATGCAAGCCAGGAACTTTCTATCTGATGAAGATTTTTCCCTTTCCGAAAAGTACCGCAAGCATTATTGGGAAATCGAGTCTCTCCTATGCACATTATCGGACGAGAAGATCCCATGCGACAGCTCACTGTTCCGTCAGGTCCGTGATATGCTTCGAGTGCACAAAGCTCGCATGATTCGATTGGATAATCCAATCGCCGAGCTGGTTGATTCGAGGCAACTCACCCGCTATAGCACGCGACTGCCTACACAAGACCCGGCTGGCATGGAGGTCGCGCGACATGCATTGCGAAAAGAGGACCATCCTCCCTTCACCATCGACCGCAAGCCCGATCATGCCCAGTTTGTCAGGGCGTTCCGGACCGACGACAAGGCTGGCAAACGCCTTCGCGAAGTCGAGCGCTTGGCTTATTTTCAGACGTTAAAGAACCCTAGCTTGGCCAACGAGGACCTCAAGGAGAATACTTATGAAGAGCGGGCCTTGAAACGTGGTCGGAGGCGGGCCGCTCTTCAGCTTGCCCTTCGTGCGATTGGAGGAAATGAGGAGCAGACCTTTGAGGCAGGTTCGACGCACCGCATTGTCAGCTTGCCGCAACCGCCGACCGTAAAGGCCGAAGAACCTCGAATGTGTCAAGCGTTGCCAGAGAGCGAGCGGCCTGCTGAGCCCGACAGGTTTGCGTGGACGAAAAGGAACATCAAGTTCCAGCATGGCCAAAGTCAACTGGTGACGTGGATCAACGACGAGCGAACGCAACATCGGCTCGGCCTTCGCGATTCCGACGGTCAATTGCCGACCAAGCCTCTCGTGTTTTACAAACCTACGCAGAAACAGAGTATAGTCGCGCACAGGCGCGAAAGACGTATCGCTCGATTGGCCCAAGTGGCATTTGGTATCCTTGTGCGTGTCAGCTACGATCTTCTCTCCAAGGGCATCGAGGACGCGCAAGCGCCCAGTAGCCCCGAAGCGCAAGTGTTCATCGAGGCTATGACACAAGGACTGATTCATGGCGATGCAAGAAATTCGCGGGATGTCCCTACAGCCACTCAAATAATAATTCTTCAGCAGTTGGCCAAGGCCGGTGGCCAATTGCTACAGAATGTAGCGGACGGCGATATGAACCCCCTGGACGAGACCCAGCTTGTCCGCCTTGAAAACTGCTCGGTTGAGAGTCTTTCTCGGCTAGATGACGATACTCTTGGTCTATTACAAACGCTGCATGTTGAACTACTCGACCTCATCCACTCGGTCGAGAATGGCGACCCATCGAATTGCAGTGAAGAAGACAGGAACCGCGACAAGGAAACTTTGAAGACGTTTCTGGAAGATGTGGCTGGAGGATCCCCGACTCAGACGGCAGGGAAACAGTTCCCGTGCGATGGAGGGCTTGCCAACTCGTTGAATAGCATGAAGGTCTCGGTCGGTACGGACGAGACAAAGAGCCTGGTAACCGACCGGATCTTGACGGAGAACAACAAAGACGTTCGCGATCGCAGACTGGATCATCGCAAGATCTGGTCTTTCAGTACCTGGCTGCCAGAGATTTCCAAGATTCAGAACTACTTCTCCATGGAGAAATGGCCGACATCTTCTCACTCCGCTCAAATCTCACAGACAACAACTGGAAAACGCAAAGCGATTACGGAACTCGAAACGGCTCCTGCTACGAAACGCCTACGCGATGAATACACGCCACAAGCGATTGGTGGGAAACGCAAAGCGACGACAGAGGCAGAAACCGCTTCAGGGCCGAAACGCTCGGCACACGCTGTGGATTACCGTTCACTTGATCCGACCGATAAAAGGCCATCGCGACGTCTGGCTCCTGACGAGATTGGCTTCCAGCTCGTGAAGGAGGAGTCTCACCCTCACGAGAACAAAATGTTGAGAATTGGAGCTGGCGATTTGATGCCACCAGAGATCAAAGACTTTGACGTTCAGAAGCACGGGCAAATCCTCGAGAACGCGCCAGATCCGAGGGAGAAACCGATGAAGGGGGAGGCGCGATTCCCGTTTGGGGAGACGAGCACGACGTCACTGGCCTTGAACACCCGGATCAGAGTGGATTTGGGAAGCAGTAAGAGACTTCTTTCTTCCCTGACAATCTGACACCGAACAAACACTGACTAAACACCCCTATCCCAAGGTGCAGGCACCTCCAACGCTCTCGTCTTGCACCGTCCACGAGATGACGATGTTACCACGCGCGAGGTAATGCTTCCCCTCCCACCAGATGTCGGCTCGACCCTGCCGACGCCACCTTTGCAGTTGCGGATCGGTCAACTCAAGCAGTCTGGTGAGCTTGAGCTACATGTCGATCGAGCATCGTCATGAAAGTACTGACATCCTCCTAGCCGTTTTCACGACGAGAGCGCTCCAAGGCATGGGCACCGGCGCGCAAAGCACAAAGGGCAGTCCTTCTCTGGGACCGATGAACGGTACTGGTGTCCAGTCTGCAAGGAAGAGTGGTGTCAGCAGGGCACCCAGGCGGAGGCGCACAGGGAGGTCGGTTGGGTGGGATAAGAGCCTGGGCGAGAGTAGAGCAAGCAGCGCTTCGTCGGTGATTGAGCAGGCTGCTTAGCTTGGATTTGTGGCTGTACGAGTGAGACTCATTCGAGGGAGGTATAATCCGGAAGAACTAGGTTTGGATGGGTTGTTGCTGCTCGTATAATCCGGAGAGGGATGGGTTTGGATGGAGTTTTGCTGCTCGTATGGCATGCTCGAGGCTTTATGTACTACATCGAGTGTATAATGAACTTGATTATCATGTCTTAGAGTCTACCTACATGTATTTGTGGTAACGGTTGTGACTTTTCCAGAGTACCTTATACCTTACCTCAGGGGATGCAGATGCTAGTCTTGTCTCCGACACGGCATCTTCCGAAGATCGAAGATGACAAGCACTTACATCTTTTGTTCAAGAAGACCAAATGGCACCGATCCGACGCTACCTCCGCATCAGCAAATACTCCGTCCTCGAATGTCGCATCTACCTCGACAATCCCGCGGACGCGCAGAGATGGCTACTCAACTCCCGAGATCCCGTCTTACCGCGAGTGGTCGAGAGCGTCCGGCCTTTGGTGTTGCCGAAATTGAGGGAAGAGAAGGAGAGGAGCAAGGGCAAGGGGAAGAAGAACAAGGGAGTCAAGGATGTGGTCATCGAAGGTGGGCGGGATTTATCCCCGTGGTAGAGAGCAGGACCAGCTGATGGGATGCAGAGGACTTTGAGGTGTCGATATTCTTGACGGAGCTCAGCACACGGCACTCGCTGCTGACGAAGCAGAAGACGTTCGAGGAGAAGGGGCACAGGCTGAAGAGTAATGCGGATAAGATGACTGGGACTAGCGATATTCCGATCGAGGTTCAAGACGATACGGCGCCGGTCGTCGTGAGAGAGGAGAGCGATGAGTTCGAGGGAAAGCTGGATTTGGCAGATATTCCAACCGCCGAGGATGCGACGGCGGATGAGATGGGCCGTCGAAGGAGGGATAAGCGGCGGCGACGAAGTTCAGACGGTCTCTTCGTCTCTGACGGTGCCGTGGATGACGACGACGGTCCGACGCAACAGACGCCTCCCTCGAAGCGAAAGAAACGGGACGGCGAAGCTGGTCGCACGGTGGGTCAGAGCGATGAGGTCGAGGATGATAAGAAGAAGATGGCGCTCAACACTTCCTACGAGGGATTCAGCATCTACGGGCGGATCTTGTGCCTTGTGGTCAAGCGCAAGGGGACGGGAAGAGGGAAACAGGCCGCAGCCGGGGCGGGGCAAGCGATGATGGAGGGATGGATTGCCTCTACCCAAGTCGACCGCGATGAGGCTGACTGAAAGCGCGTCACTTGACCGAACGAGTCCTGGCCAAACCTTGGAATCTTGGAAACGTTGGCCGATCATCGCGGTGTTGTCGAGCCATGGTTGCACCCGCACGGGCCATAGCTACAGCTGCGACACCGATTTATGAAACGGGATCTTCGTTGGAAACAGGCTCAGCTTGGCGTCTCCGGAAGATTTCAGGATGGCAATCTCGGGATTTTGCAATCATCCCGGCCCTCCGGCCCAGCACAGCGGGACTGCCGCGGGATGCTTTGCAACGGTGTGATTCGTCACGGAGCCATCGTCATCGACATCAATCCACCTCATCAGCGACCACGTGAGGGGACTATGCATCTTCTCGTACATTTTATTAATAGATGTAATTAGATTACCTTATCAAAGATCATTTACCGACAATCAGGTTAGGAGGCCAATGATCGCCTTTCCACTGCCTCTTTCTGTGTACGAGTACATCAGGTACTAGCTCAATTTCCCACGTGGTCGCCCTGAAACTCTAAACCCTAACCCCATGCTGTACTGAGGTGTACCGGGGTCGAGGGTGTACGTCACCCTCATTTCACGGAGAAGGATCAGCAGGAACAATAATAAATCCCTTACCTTACGGTACGGCCGGGAAGGGGTAAATGGAGTAGCCGTCGAGTCGAACTTGGAGTTTGATGTTAGATCGACGGGTTATGTCCAACCCGACATGAGCAGAGCGGTGTGAGGTGGCTTCTCTCCTTTCCTCCTTTCCTTCCTTTCTCCTTTTCTCCTTTTCCCCCTTTTCCCGATATGCATATCCATCTTTTCCTCAGCATCTGTCGGCTCATACCTTACGCAAGCCAAAGCTGAAACACAATTCTTGCTCACCTTACCTGTCCTGCCCTAGCCTCTCCAGGCCTGTCAATTTAGGTTCCGAGTAGTGGTCACAAGGTCAAATTTCTTTTTCTTTCCGTGTGGCACATGGGGCTTGACGTCAGGGAATCGGAGACGAGGGTCGTTACTGTTCTTGACGTTGCCCTAGCTTGGTACCTTCTCCGTTCCGACTCGATGACTGTCCAATGATAAGATGTTATAGCCCATGGGGTCTGGGGTCTACGTGGCGTAGGGTCTATGCAAGATGAAATTTCATAGCCAATGGGGTCTATGCATCTGATTGGTCAGATTTATAGATTAAATTGATTTAAATCAGATTGAACAAGTTATTCAATCTAGATTGAATAGAATTGAATAGACACATATATATACTATATTTCTAACCTTAATCTAACTAACCTAACCATCTAACCACTAATCCTAATGGGCCTAACCAAATCAGTCAGATTTAAATCAACTCATATCAATTTGAATAAATTCAATCTTAAATGCTGACTAAAGTCAATGGGGTCTGCCAAGCTTTGAAAAGTTAAGCTGAAGGGGTCTGCCAAGAAACACTAAAAGTGTGGCGGTCCAATTTCGCTTAGCACTAGTAGGCCCCAAACGCTGCCCACCGCATGATAAGCGCCACCTCTTCGAGCCAATGATCCTAGTACCCAAGCTCATCATCGCTCGTCGTACGAGTATCTTACCTCAAGTCCGAATCCCTTAGTCAGGGACGGCACGTTTACGGATGACCTTACTTAAGGTAAGTCACTGACGTGGTTGATGGAAAAGCCCTTTCGAGACTAGATTCAAGTCATATTGTTCTGGAATGCCCCTGCGCAAAGTGCCAACAGGGATTAGTGGAAGTACCTTAGCCAAGTGCCGGCTTGGAAAAGTCCGAGACAACCTTGTCCAGCTGATCAATATTAACGTCAATACGCTTCGTAATTGTACCTGAGAGATCACGCCACTTTTCTTCCTCATGGTCATGCTTCGTACCTGAAGCCACCACATTTTATTTGTCTCCGGACATCAATCACTGACACAAACGCTCAGTTGCAATATCCATGAACCCTGCTGATGCGTCGTCAGTTCCATCTCATCCCAAGTGTTCGGTAAATGTGGGTGACACTTTACCGGACTTAGGTTAGTTTCTCGCTAGGGACTGCACACGCAACTGAAAGCATGGAGGATTCTCAGGGGTGAAGGGAGACAACAAGGGGTTGACCGCCAGGTCGCCGCGCGCAGCGTTACACAGTGACACCCTGCTGAAACGAAGGCAGAGATTGGCCTTGGAGCTCTCGGTGTCGAGGTGATACCAGATAGGGTTATTGTTCGACTACCTAATAGAGATATAGTCACACACCCTCAGCCTTGTAGACTGCAATTTTCGATTCTTTTCCTCAATCTAATTGACGCATCTCATCGATATCGGTATTGACATTAATTTTATTATCATTCCCATTACAATCGAGAGATTACCTACCTTACCTTACTGCCGGAGATACTGGGACATCACCTGGCCTCTCTGCGATGTGATTACCTCGACATTCCCCTTAAGGATTTGGGATCAGCTCACCGCTTCAATAATCACCATACCTTGGTTGACGTTAGTGAAACTGAAACGTGTGCTCCCGTCAAACCTTCCTTCTTCGGTGTAACTTCGTATCGTGAGCTTGGGTTACTTACCTTAGGGTAGTAAAGTTACTGCTAGGCTACCACGGTAGTCCTGGTCTTTAGCTCTCAAGCTCTGCCACACCCACCACTCTGGTTCCGCTGTTGGCGCCGTGAATAGCATCATCAGATGGCGTGGTACCTGACCTTACCTGAGGCAATTGTACCTATAGGCAGAAAACTTTTCCGGTCTTCCTTCACTACCTTAAGAATCTGTCGGTGTCGGTGTCGGGTAGAGAGGACGGCTGGTGAGACGGCGAATGTGAATCAATCTTAATGATGGTGATACAGGTACGAGCAAAACCTCATCAAGCTAGGTAGGTAAGGTAAGCAATATCAAGCTCGTAATCACGGCTATAATAAAGATTAATATTAAGTGTGGTCATGCAACGGTTAAGAGATTTATATCCGAGTCCTGCGTCATGATAAGCTGCCATACCCAACCCTTCACTGAATAAATACCCCCCGAGTTCCTCTTCCTTTTCTCTTCTCTCCACATTGTTCCCCTCATCTACCTTACTCACTACCAGGCATACAAGATTGTAATTGACCGTCACTTCAAACATCTACTCTGAACGCTACCGTACCTTTTACCTTTACTCCTCGAACGAAACATCAACATCCTCATAACCAATTCGCCCATCCACAACCAGTCATTGATACAGACAACCACTCCAACCGTTCCAATCTTCCATCAAGATGCCAGCTCAATACAGTGGACCAACACAACCTCAGTACCCTCCTTGTCCAGGTCCGCCACCCAATCGACCTCTTCCTCCTGTGCCGAAATAAGCACCCGCTGTCGTGGTACTCCCAAGTTACCCTCCTGATCACGGCGACTCTTCCCGGTCGACTCGGCCGGGAAATATGATCGATCAGAAAGCTAAAGCTGCGAATCCTCAATCCATTCTTCCCCGTATCCCCGAGTCTGGGGTTCGTGCACCATGTGCTTTTTCGCTGGGATTCGCTACACCATCCAGATTGCAAGGTTACACCAAATCGTGGACGGTCGGAGCGTGGACCTGACGTGCAACGTTCTTCGTCCGGTCTATCATTCGGGACCCCTTGCAGCCTTTGCACCATACCAGCCAAGCACTTCTGAGCACAGCGAACAATGGCCCCGTCACAGCCGGCAACAACACGGCCGACATCGACTCACCCCCAACCTTCTCACACCATCGGACCACATCAAGCCTTTTTCACTTTCAGCCAAAAAACATCAGACCATATCGGCTCTTCTCTCGCGGACTGCTGGCTCGGTCAACTCACCCACACGCTACTGTAGTTGGCGCCCAGCATCGGTACCCTTGCGTCCCTCCATGCATTCCGCTTCGCTTTTTCTGTCACACGGTTTTCTATCATGCTTAATACCCCATGTACTTCTAGCTATGGTTGGACGATTGCTCGGAGCGACTCAGATTAGCAGGCAGCAGTCGGCGCACTGGGGCTTCTGATCTCTCTTTGCGTGGGACGCACAAGCTAGGATTACGGGTCCAGGGTCAATCCGATTTTGTAATGTATATTAGCACGCTCGAGCATGATAGCAAGCAATGAACTGTTGACGATTGCAAAACTTGCATCAAAGTAGAACCATCACTATGATTGAAGCATACGATGTAGTAGTGTGTCTGTGATACATATGCCATTGATATGCGGACATATTATTGCAGGCGCCTGGCTGCTTTCCCCGACCCATCACACCGGGACGTGCATTGCGGCTCCATGCGACGCGCCACTCCATAATTCGGCCTACAGATTGACCTCACGTCAAACGTTGAGAGCTAGTTCAAATCCTCATCGAGCAAAGCAGTCATCCCACACGGTAGGGAGTCAATCACCTCACGAAACCGCCTGGAGGATGGTATTAGAGCTCCACGTCTGGGGCCCGGCCTTCTCGCTGCCCTCCATCGACGCCCGATGCCTCGCGGCAATCGCATACTTCACCCAAGCGGTTCCGAAAGGGCAATGGGTGCTTGTTGCCAGCAGCGACCCCGCCCTCAGTCCCACGAGTAGGTATGCCTCCAACCATGCGCCGTTTTCCGCTCACCAGATCCGAAAACACAACATGCGAGCTTTATCGCTGATAAAATTGGTCAGAGGAGCTACCGGCCCTCCGTGACGGCGCGACCTGGATCGGTGGCTTCCGCAACATCTTGCACTACATCCGGCAATCCTCTTACGGGCACTGGGATTTAGACGGCGAGCTCGGGCTGCAGGAGCAGGCTGACTGCATCGCGTAAGGGGTTTTTACTTTTGTCGCCAGCGACTGATCCTTACTCACTCACCACTTGCGCGCCCGTAGCTTCTCCTCCTTCGTCGAAGCGCACGGTCAGCCACTCCTCGACCTCTCCCTCTACGTCTCGAGCGAAAACTACGCCTCCGCCACCCGCCCGGCCTACGCTCCCATCCTCCCCTGGCCCGGCCAATGGCTCACGCCGCCGGACCGTCGAGCGGCCGCCCGGGCACGCACCACCCACCTCGGCCTCTCCTCCCTCGACCTCGACACGCCCGATCCCGCATCAAAGCGGAACGCAGACCACACGCCCGGCTCCGACTCCATCCCCGCTTCGCTCCTCCGCCGGCCCCGAGAAACCGTCACGTCACTCCTCTCCTCGCCGCAGCGCAGAAACAACATCCGCTTGCACACCCTGACGCGCACCTTCCTGCAGCCGCTGCAGGAGCTGCTGGGCAAGAAGAAGTTCTTCTTCGGCGGCGACCGGCCCAGCAGTCTCGATTGCCTGGCCGTCGGCTACCTGGCGCTGGCGCTGTACCCGGACCTGCCGCAGCCGTGGCTGGCGGAGATCATGCGGACGGATTTCGGGAGGTTGGGCGGCTACGTGCATAACCTGGTCGGCGCATTTTTCGGGGGGTCGGTGAGCGTGGAGCAGGCGCTGGGGGCGGGCATCGCTTCGGCGGGACTACTAAACAAGACAGACGCGGAAAGACACCGGCTGGCGCGCGAGAGGGGCCTGCTGCCCTGGAAGGCGCCGGAGAGAGGCGGCCTCTGGACCATCGGGAGTCTGGTGCTGGAGAACGTGCTGGATTCCGTCCCGCTCGTCGACCAGCTGCGCGCTTCGAACCGGCTCTCGCGCGCCGCCCGGGAGAGCAACTTGACCGAAGAGGAGAAGAAGCAGGTTCGGGCCGTGGCGGCGGCGAGGCGGAGAGAGCTGTTCTCCCAGGTTCTGGCGGTCGGCGCGGGGTTCTCTGCTTTCGTCGGGTATCTGTTCTATAATGGCATCGTGTCGTTTTCGACGAGCGAGGAGGAGGAGGCGGTGGACAAGCGGAGTTTGGCCGATATGGGCGAGGCCGGGGCGATGTTGGCTATGGCGAATTATACGGCTGGGTGATTGCGACACCCTTGTCAAGGTAAATGCTTTGCGTACATTGCATGGGTATCTAGGCATTATGCATTCATCATATGACACGGTGGTGAATAATCTTTACGATCCGGTTGGAATGTAATCTCCGCCGCTGACCCCTTGCAGACGACTTATGTAAGGATGCGTAAATGGCCTTGCCTCCATTGTTCAGCAATCTGTATTAAAGAATCTATGTAACGAACACCACAAGTAACGATCCGTAACCGCAACCTTGAACAGAAAACAAGGGAACGAAACGATGCAGAGTATCGAGGATTTTTCTCGTACGTACGTGGGCGGCGAGAGTCGCCATCAGCCCAAACAGCCACTCAGCCCAACAAGAATGCCATTGTGGCTCGGTATCCAGCATCTTTCAAAACCAGCCATATTGGTTCCGTCTTGAGAAAATTATACAGAGAACAAAAACGCCGCGGTGAAGTTTCGGTATAGACAGGAAATACAACAGAGAGAACAATCACGTCCGCGATGAGAGGAAGGGCTTGAGGCTTCACAACCTCCACGAGAAGCTCACTTGAGGCAGCCCTGAGAGGTTCAGACTTTCGGCTTGTTGTTGTTTGTGACCACGACGGCGACCACGACGACGACGACGATGATAATGAGGATGATGACTAGAAGGGACTGCTTAGTAACGAGAATGAAGAAGAGAGGGTTGAGGGCTGCACGGACGACAAATAAGCAAGCACCACCACTTCTTCCTGTTGCGCGACCTGGCCTTGACGATGGCTCCATCTATCTCAGTATTGGCTTTTGCCGTGTTGTCCGTCACTTCCTCGCCTCTTTGCTCGATCTGGGTGACAGCAGGTTCTTGTTGAACCACCGCTGCCTCCAAATCCTGGAACAATTCGGCCAAGATGATCAGATCCCTTTCCAATTTCTGGATAGCGTCGTGTCTGCCTCGGACGGCCCGTAGCACCGACTGAGATTGACCTCGGCGATCAGAGTTCATGAGCTAAGGCCCACGTTAGCAATGTCGGCAGATTCCGCCCAAAGGAGCACTTTACCGCTTGACTGAAAATCTGCTGATTGCCACCGTCTCGACAAGCTTCTTGGACTTCGACCTCCGTGGCATCGGGTTTGGTGATCCTGTACTGTCTCTCCGTTTGCTCCTGCAATCTTTTGCGAAAGTCACTGTCCATCTGCTGGTACTGGTTTATGGCACTCTTCAGCTTCCGGTCGACCTTGCCCACCTGCGGCGCATTTCTCGGATCTCCAGATTCACGTTGTTGCTTGATCATCTTCATCCGCGCGGTGAAGCTGCGGTACATGGTGATGGTCTCCGAACTTAGGGCGTCAAGCTCTTTGCTGATGTGGCTGTCGCCACTGGCATCAGTGTCCTCGAGGGACCGTTGCTGAAGGGACCTCACACGCTCCAAGTTGCGCTGGATGGACTCGATGCCGCGGTCAAGTTCTCGGCACTCGTTGAGGATAGCGTTGGGATCCCGTGTTGTCTGCTGGCCGTAACCACCGGCTTGACCGTTGTATGGGGTCATTTCAACAGCGTTCCCACGTGCTAGGTAATTCCGCATTAACTGGAATTCTCACAGTGATATTGCGTCCTAGGCCACACTTACCATAGCCTCCGTTGACCCGACCTTGTTCTTCATCATGTGAAGTACCATATCCACCTTGCGGCACCTGTCCTCCATATCCACCCTGTGTTGCTCCTCCATATCCACCTTGAGCTACACCTTGGTTCGCATACGGCTGACCTCCTTGTGTCTCGTACGGGTCGGTCTGTCCATACCGATTCGCCTGGCCGTAGCCGCCTTGGCTGTTGTATCCTCCGTACTATTCGATTAGGAATTGTTAGCGAGAAGAACGCATCCTCCACCCGGTCCCTGCGACTCTTGCATTGCTGATGGGTGAATATGACAGTTGGGAAGACATGAGACGAAAGTGTGGAGTGAATCAGAGAGCTGCTTACGCTCATGTCGATAAATTTCGCTTCTTCTTCTTCCCCTAAGTCGAGCAAGCCGAAACGAGCTCCTTGGATTTCTCGGACGAAAACAACGATATCAACAATCAATGCTCGGAACGAAGAATCTTGTAATAGATACAAAGAAAGCGTCGAGTTGATTTACTACTGTACTGAGGCTGCAGCGAGAAAAGGTACACGCGAGGCTTCAATAAATCTCTGGACGGAGCAAGCGGAGTCGAGGAGTTCGACTGCCAACCGTCGCTAAGCCACAAAACGTTAGATCTGGCCCTGAGGCTGAACAGAGCGCGTGGATTTATTCTTAGAATTGCCGCTGGTTTCGCATTTTCATCACCATACTGTCGACACGTACAAACAGTCTCATCGATATTCAGACCTTGCATTTAACTCCGAGATTGATCTATGCGTAAGACTTCTAATTCTAAACCCATAGAGGCGTTTCTGATGCGTCATTGCTCCGCCCCGTCTCTAAGCCAACGTCCGGCTGCAGCCAATTCCGGTGACAGTTGTCGTAACGTCCTATCCTCCGAACACCATAAAAATGCAGTCGTAAAGCTTTATCGCCACCATGTCAAGCGTGGTCGGTTGTTCTTCTTTCCAATCTAACCTAATCTCTTGTCCCGGTTATGCTATAACACTGGTGGCTCTGATCCCATCGCTCTCTGTTCCCCACCGCGACTTCTCGTCGCCTCCTTCCCACTCCTTCTCAACATAGCCAAGCCTCTGTTTGACTTCTTCGACTGTCTCTGTGTCGCCGGTATTTTTGCCAATGTTGTCGCTGATTTTGACGGCGGGTCTGCCACCGGCGGACGAAAGCTTGATGACGATGTTTAATGGAAGGGACTTCTTGCCGTTTGATTCGTGAAGAAAGTCGTCTGGTTCATGTAAGCCGGAGGATCGAGTATATGTAATGCCGGACAGACTTACTAGTCAAGAATGTGCCCACGCCAAACGTTGGCTGGAAGCCGGCTTCCTCAGCAGCCTGCTTGTACTCGAGACACAGTTCGATGTTCAAGGAATCTGAGAAAACTATAGTCTTCTTCTCCTTTATACCGAGCCCATCGTAGAAGTCTCGCATCATCTTCACAAAGCCAGCAGGATCGCCAGAGTCTTGACGCACCCCCGCAAACGCTTTTGCGTACGTCTTGGACGAATTCGGGGGAGCGCTGTGCTCAACAGGTGCGTGAAGCGGAGGTTGTGTTTCGCTCAGGCTCGTCACAGATGGTACGGTCGATGCCGCGGCGGACGGAAGAGTCGCAGCACGCCCTTCTGCGGCTACCGTGAACGCTGGGATTTGTCGCTTGAAGGCCTCCAGGAACGTCGGGGTGCCGAATGTATCAGTAAGGGCAATGCCAAGAACCTAAAGTACGTGTAAGTTCTAGCTTACATCCCCGCAGAACTTGGTTTCGGCTTACACCTTCACCAAAGCAACCAACCCAATAACGAAGGGCTGTCTCGTTGGCGTTCTCGTAGTCGTTGGTAATCGCAGCAATCCCCATGAACCACTCGTGCGCAACAGTGCCCACCGGAGGGATTCCGTACTTCATCGCAAAGTGTACGTTGCTTGTCCCGTTAAGTGTGCCCCTCCAGCCCTGTTCTTTCCCTTCCTGAGCGGCACGGATGAGTCCTTGCAGAACCAAGTCCTGTGTGTGGTAGTCTCGCCTCCGTCTTGTGCCGAATTCAGAAAACAGACAGCCATGCTGCAGCAACTGAGCACCTTTCTCTTGAGCCTTATCCTGTTGCTTTTTGTAACTCCAGTCCATGTCACAGAATCGAAAGTAAGTCTCGCTCGTCAAAGCTAGTAAAGGAATCTCGTAGAGAATTGTATCGACCCAGGTTCCCCTTATATCGAGGCGAACATCACCAACATCTTCATCGCTACCGTTTTCCTCGACGGCGTGGAAGGAAGTGACAATGTGTTGACTGGGCCGGAGACGGAAGTCCTTTAAGAAAGAGAGATACGGTCGATTGAGGTAGGTACATGTCATTTTGAGGTATTCCAGCTCCTCCGTAGAAAGGGATACATTTCCAAGCTCTGCAATGTGTCATTCCCGTTAGCGTTCCAATCATCCACACGGTCAACGGTACTGACTGTTGATCTGGTCCTGTAGCCAGCGGAATGCAGCCCTGGTCAACCGCATGTCGGCGGTTCGATTGGTAAAGGCATAAGTGACCTCTGCAAAATAGTGACCATCGTCAGCCACCTAAGCGTGATGTAGAGATCTTGAACCGTTGACTCACGGACATCAGGGAAATATTTCAACACCGCGCATTGCATGGTCAGCTTGTATAAATCGGTATCCAGGAGAGAGAAGATCCCCTCCGGCAACGAGTGAGCTTCCATTGTGCCATTGGTCGTCATGATGAGGTCCAGGGACGGTGTGAGCACAAACTCCTGAGTTCGCCTGACTAGGCAGTATCTGTAGGCGGTTACAGCATACCGGCCATGATTGTCTCTGGTGTTTCTGCGACGCTGAAGAATGAGAATGACGATAAGCGTAAGTACTGTACCGAGCGTCGATCAGCCGAGGTGCATGAACTGATACCGCTTTGCAGAACTACGACTAAGGTGCGCAACAAGCATCATAAGATCTAGTCTACGCGGCCAAGTCCCTTTGAGTATGTGACCTTACGTTGCATCGGTCATGAAGACTTTCGAGAATCGAATCTCCGATGCTCTTACGAGCAGTCAAACATCCCTTGCTGTAAGGTAAACGCAGCCTGGATGGGACTCGCATGAACCTGAGGGGTACCTACAGTACGTGCAAAGATACCTACTGTAGGATATCCGCTTCGTAGAGTATTTCCAATCTGCGGTCACAGAACACCAAAGGTTTAGAGCGTACCATTTCAAATGATTTCCTGTACGTTGTGATTGCTTTTCATTGTGTAACGGGAAGTTTTTCAGAGTTCTGTTACCCGCCATCTAAGTCGTCGGCCTCTTCCCCACAGCTAACAACACCGGAAAAGCATTCGGCCGAGCCGAAACCGGTCCCTCATTTCAACTTCCGTCTTACCGCATCATAAGACGTTAGGGCGGTTGGCTAAAATATTACTAGGTAGTGATCCAATGGGTAGATCCCTTGATGCTCCTACATCATGCTCGCGCGATGTGCATTTCGCTCCAATTCTTGTAAGCCAATTACTACGCGGTGGAGTCAAATCTTCAACTTCCAATCCGCTTCTATCCGAATGGCTTCGACATTGCCGAGACTTCCCATCTTCGAGGCAATCGCAAGCCATGATCCGCAAAGCACAGCGGTGATCCATTCAATTTCGGGTCGTCGTTTCACCTATGGCAATCTACTGAAAGATGTCTGGGAAGCCAAAAACAGCTTGCACCAACTGGTCGGAGGCAAAAGTGTTGAAGGGGAGAGGATAGCGTTTTTGGCGGAGAACGGATACGACTATGTAGGTGCGAGCCTGCCGGTACCCACTCCAAGAGCATTCAGAAAAGTGTCTGACGAACAATAGTGACCCTGCTTTCGATATTGGGTACCAAATCTATAGCAGTGCCTCTCTCGTCCGGCTTTCCCGCCAGCGAGCTTCGATACATCCTTGACAACAGCGAGGCTCTGGTGCTATTGTCTTCCGCCAAGTTTCAAAGCAAGGCTCAGGAGGTTATGAAGGAAGATCTGCAGAAAAAACCAATAGTTGGAAATATAGAAAAAAGACACAATGGGGGTTCTTCGGACAAGCATATTACGCTTGAAGATGTGGGAGATCATGATGGGGGAATGATGCTCTACACATCAGGAACAACAAATAGACCTGTAAGAAGCGTCAACTACCTCTTTGACCTAGCTAATACACGCAATAGAAAGGAGTACTCCTTCCAGAACATGTCCTTACTGCGCAGGCTCGATCGCTCCTAAAGGCATGGCAGTACACTCCACAGGACCACCTCCTGCATGTACTACCCCTTCATCATATTCATGGAACCGTTAATGCGCTTCTGACTCCCCTTTTCGCTGGCTCGACAATCGAATTCATGTTCCCTTTCAATGCGACTGCTGTTTGGGAAAGACTGGCAGCACCGTTCCTTCCGTCGCACGACAAGACCAAAGAAAAAGTTACACTCTTTACAGTAGTGCCTACAATCTACAATCGCTTGCTCTCAACACACCTTGATCTCCCTTCAGACGTGGCGGAGGCATCACGAAAGGCCATCTCACCCAACAACCTACGACTGAACATCTCAGGCTCGGCTGCCTTACCTACACCAACAAAGACGGCATGGTCAGATCTCAGTGGCGGTAACGTCTTGTTGGAGCGGTACGGAATGACAGAGGTTGGAATGGCCTTGAGTTGCGGCTTGGACTTTCAGGACCGCATCGATGGTAGCGTAGGCTGGCCTTTACCCGGTGTCGAGGCACGCATTATGGATACCGAGACGAAAGAGGTTATTCCGGTAGGCAAAGAAATTGGTCAGGACGGAAAGGAACGCGAAGGCGAAATCCAGCTACGTGGTCCGACCATCTTCAGAGAGTATTGGAGAAACCCAAAAGCCACGTCTGAAGAGTTCGTGGAGGGTGAAGATGGCAAGGGCAGGTGGTTCAAGACTGGCGACATTGCAGCGCGGAGGAACGTTGATGGTGCTGGACAAAGTATCCAACACTGGGCCAAAGGACCGCTGTATTTTATCAAAGGCAGAAAAAGTGTCGACATTATCAAATCCGGTGGTGAAAAAGTGAGCGCTCTGGAGGTCGAGCGCGAGTTGTTGTCTCTGTACGTTCGGAGTCCTGCCTGACATGAATACGTGTAGCTGACAGACGCTAGGCCTCAGATATCTGAAGCTGCAGTCGTAGGCCTTCCTTCTGACCAGTGGGGACAGAAAGTTGCAGCTGTCATTGTGTTAGACCCTCGAAATGTGAACACTGGCAGAGGAGGAAAGAAATGGGGTGTCATGGACATGCGGAGAGCGCTGAAGGACCGTTTGGCCAACTACAAGATACCGCAAGAGTTGAAAGTACTCGAGAACGGACTCCCGAGGAATGCCATGGGCAAAAGTAAGTAGCCCTCCCAAATTGTACTTGGAAGCTCACTTATAACGGTCCATCTAGTAAACAAGAAGAGCTTAGTGAAGGAGGTTTTTGGTGATGCTGTCTCATCTTAGGGTTGTGTCATGTAGACTACGAATTCAAGCTACTTACCTCGTTCCATGCGGAGCTCGACTGTACTGCATTCCATACTCTTGTCTGCTATTGTATTAATTACAGCGATCCATCGAGTTAAACCCCTGTCTGCTTGCCTGCATGCTTAGTCACCCACAGTCTGGCGGTGTTTGCTTAACCGCCCTGCACAACAAGTACACTCCCAGGACATGGATTCGGGAACCCACAGCCTATGAGTAGTTGCAGGGGTTTCAAGTGGTGGCTGTGTCAGTCTGACTGCCCTTCTCGGCGTCAAGAATCTGCGTGTCTGCCTTCTGATGGATGGCGGCACAGCAGGCTGTCAATGCCCATGGAGTATAAGGTACGCCCATCTCGATTTCGCTTTCTCTCGCTCTTCAGACGATGGATGCACTGATGAAAATCGATGTCTTCAGTAGTAGCGCCTGCCCAGCTCTACCAGCTGCAAGCGCAGCAACTGACGCGGGCTTCGACGCAGTCAAAGCCCGAGCGTCTCTACGAAGATGCCGTCAACCAAATCATACAGAGACGGTTGACCAACGGTATTAGTGAGGACCAAGTGCAACTCATCACATCCCAGACTGGTATCGAAGCACTCCTCGAAGAAGTAAAGAAGGCGAAAGTGCAGAATGGCGGATCCAGCAATGGAGGAGTGCGAATGTTCAAAAGGGCGTCCAAGTTCTCCTTGGAGACTCTCGAACGCTTCGAAAAGGCCGTGGATGTCATGGTCCAGTCAAGTATGGATATCGAATGATGAAGCTTGATGCCATTGTTGAACTTTGCTTTTAGATCCCACGATAACCTCGCTCGTATGGGGCAGCTTGCGCTTTATAGTGATTGTAAGTGGCCGATCCTACTTTCTGTTCGACACCACTAACGAAAGAGGCCAGATAGCCAGAGATATATTTGACACGTTCGAGCGACTCGTCGAGCTTAGTGACAAGGTCAAAGATTGCCTCGAGCGCTTCTCGCTCTACATCGATATTTTCGACGTGACAGGGCTTCTCGGCAACCGATTGACTCTCTTCTACCAAGAGATCATCATCTTTTGTCTCAAGGCAGCCGATGCGTATAATCAGAGCAGAGCCAGTAGGTATCTCGAAGGGAAGGACTACACAACAGACTTACATTTTGAATGGCAGAAACCCTAGGCGTCGCTGTTTGGTCCTCCCTGAAGAGTCCATTCGATCAGCTTCTTCAGAAACTGACGCTGTATGCCGATGAGGTCGATAAAGCCGCCAATGCAGAGCACATGAGATCCAATATTCGGACCCAGCAACGCATTCTCTCAAGCAAGAGTCGCAGTTCTGGTCCGTCACCCCTGCCGCCATCTCCCACAATCTTCAGCGTCCCAAACCTCCTCAGTCGCCACTTCACAGCCAGAGAAATCTACCTATCACGCCTCCACAGCTGTCTTGTGGACTCTGCCGACCGCAGCCGCCCCAGAAGGGCAGCGCTATGGGGCCTTCCTGGCGTTGGCAAAAGCCAAGTCGCTTTCCGATACGCTCAAGATACCAGTTCAAGGTACAGAAACGTGTTTTACATTCGCGCTGACTCGAAAGTGCAAATGTTATCAGATTTGCGTGCCATGGCGATGCTGCTCTCTTTGATCGACCAAGATCAAGCTCCATCGGACCTAGACGCGGAGGAGCGTTTCGTTGCTGACGCTGTAAAGACTTGGCTTGGAAATAATGCCTCCTGGCTATTGATCTTTGACAATGTCTGTGATCCTAGGGCATTACTCCAGGTCCTCCCAGTCGTAGGAACGGGTGACATACTCTTCACAACCAGAGACTGCGACGCGGCACAATCTTTAGCCGATACTGAGGCCCAGTTCGAAGTAACGCCACTTGGGCCCGACCAGGTCGTACAGCTGGTAGGAAAATTGCTACACCCCGTGAAATTAGAGACGGATATGGCAAACTCGGCGCGAGAACTTCACCAGCTAGTCGATGGCCTACCCATCGCGATCGAACAGACCGTGACTCTTGCACGTCTTCGCGGTGACAGGCTGGGAGTGATGGTACAGCGCCTGCGGAGCCGCAGACAAGCGATAATGGACCAAGGGTACCAATCGTCTCTCCACGAGATCCACTCATCTACTGGAGCCCTGTTCGCAATGGCTACGGAGTCGCTCACGGCAAGAAATCCCGAGGCTGCTGCCTTGTTCAAGGTTTTGATTTATCTTGACACGTCTGCAATCCCAACCGAGTTGCTGAAGGAAGGCAGTTCCACGCTCCCCCAGCATTTTGCTCGGGGCGTGGCCTATGACCGTGGCGCGATCCGTTCAGCAAAGGAGGAGCAACTCAGAGCGGCCGGGGCGCTGCGGCTCGGGAATGTCGACAGCAAAGATTTCCTCTTCCATGCACTCCGGCACCCTTGGAAACGTTCCCGCGATCTCCGAACTTTTCTGAACCTTTCGCGCTCATCTGAAGACACCAGTCGGCCGGATTCGGCATACGATCTGTCGTTACAGAAACACGTCACCGAGGAGCGGTATCTACGAAGTGTCCTAGAGAAGACTAACCGCATTGATCACGCACTCTTGGAGTTACAGAACGCCGGTCTAATACGAGTCTACAACGCGCGGACGATTTGGATCCATGATCTCGTACGGGACCTCAACATCGAGATGCTGTCATCCGAGTCGAAGACTCTACACCAAGCAAATTCTCACTTGGCCATGACACTGGTATATCTCGCCTTTCCCGTACCCAGCCTCCCGTACTGCTCCGCCGCTTTCAAGAAATGCATCCTCTACCAGCCTCATGCATTTTCTGTCCTCCACCATTGTGAAGATTTCATGTTTGACACCACTGTAGGACCGGAGCTGATGCACATCGCAGCCTCCATGCTCGACGTGCAGAAGCAGAGTAACCCCGACGGCATCGAGAAAAACGCAAGATACTGGTACGACGCCGCTTACAAGGGGTACGTGCGCTGCTGGGTTCGGCAGCGGCAGCAGTACCACGTCTCCGACGCCGTCGTCGCCCTTGAGGCCCGACAAGATTTTGACCGAGAACTGAGGGGCGCGTCCTATACACGCACCATCAGGAACTACGAGCGGTTCGGTCAAGCCCCGCGCCGAGCTTTGGACACCGCCCTCAAGCTCGGCCACCTCGCCAGCTGCGAGGGCGATCATGCCGAAGCGAAGAAGTGGCTTCAGCTGGTCGTGAAAGGCTATAGCGGCCTGCTCGGCGAAGAGCACGAGATGGTCTTCGACGCCCAACGCTACCTCGTCAATATCCACATCGAACTCGGCGCCTTCCACGATGCCCTTGGCGTCGCCCTCAAGCGCTTGCTCTTCTATCGCTGCATCTTCGGGCCCCTCGACACCTCCACCGAAGGCGCCGGTTGCGCCGCCCATCTCGGCTTCCTCTATCGCAAGCTCGGCCGCTCCGATGTCGCTTTGGAGTGGTATCAGCAGGCGCTAGCCAGTCAAGAACGCACGTATGGTCTCCATGATACTTCGTTGAACCACACCTTGGTCCTTCTGGCCGAAACGTGCAGCGATCTACGACAATGGCAAACGGGGCTTGACTATGCACTCCGCGCCCAAGAACTCCTCTTAAAGGAATGTGAGGAACGCGACGAGCGACTGGCTTCCGCCCGCTGCCGGATTGCGCTGTGTCTCGAAGGGCTGGGAAACCGTGACGAAGCAGTCGCTTCGCTGCGTAAGGCGATTCGTCCGATCTTGCCGCCTGACAAAACGTACGAGTATGTGCCAGATTTCAAAGGCGCCATTGTACTTTTGATTGTCTGGAACCTTGCCCGTCTGCGCCTTGTGCATCAAAGTACGGATCAAGGTGATTTCCTGGACGGGATTGATAGGAACTTGATTGAGGAGGCAGAGAGGGTCCATGGCGTGGCACGTCATCATTTCGAAACATTTATAGAACTTATGCAAGATTGATCCAGGGATGGAGAAGACTGCGGTCTCTCGAGTTTTGGGCGTTACTGATTTGATGCGTTTGGGTATTGGACAGGGAGTTCTTATTTAGTTCTCTTCATTTTGCAAGTCTATGCTTCTCGCTGCTCAAGTTGAATGAACCCTTCTATCCAAGCCATCTTCTATCGAGTTGGAAGTCTGCTGTAAGGACAGCGCTCGGGCCGATCCCGTAGGACACATCGCGTATTCACCGCTCTCAGAGCCTGGTCCAGACCCGGCAGAATATTAGTCATGCTCCTCAATCAGGCAGATGGTAAACATCACACGTCGTCTCTGTGCGTGAATCGATGGGATAGCAGCAATACAGTAGAAATAGACGCTGCTGGCACATCCAGCCAAGATGTTGCGATGGTAAGGTTGCCCCCGTTCTACGTCCTCATTATACCTTTGTTGCACCTTACATGGTCTCACCGCTTGTCGTGCAGGTACCAGACGAAGCTCGCGCAGCGGCCGCTGTTGACTCAGAGCCTGACCACGGCAGTAAGTAACCCTCCCGTTCTGGCTGGCATTGATGGGTTACAAAATCATTAGGTACTTTTCGCGACCGGCGACATTATGGCGCAGCAAGCCGTTGAGAGAGTCGGAGCGAAGAAGCACAACTTCGCGCGCACAGGGCGAATGGCGCTCTACGGCGGCGGTACCCAATCCTACATCTCTAACCTGGCGGGCATTTAACTGACGGAATCGCTTCGACCACTCTCAGCCGTCTTTGGACCCGTCGCAACAACCTGGTTCAAGTTCCTGCAGCACAAGATCGTCCTCAAGAACCCCAACACCACCATCGCGGCGCGCGTTCTCACCGATCAGGTCGTCTTCGCCTCGACGAACCTCTTCGTTTTTCTAAGCAGTATGGCCATTATGGAGGGGTCGAGTCCCAAGGATAAGTTGGCGAGCACGTATACGACGGCGCTGCAGAAGAACTGGATGGTGTGGCCGTGGGTGCAGGCTATCAATTTCAAGTTGGTGCCTCTGGAGCATAGGGTTTTGGTCGTCAATGTGGTGTCGTTAGGTACGTTGTGGGACCCCTTGCGTGAGTGTGGAGGGAAGAACTGTGGGCGTCCTGCTTGCTGACTGCGGTGTGTGAAGGGTGGAATTGCTATTTGAGCTACATCAATAGTAAGAAGTAGGTGCGGAGGCGAGTAAGGGTTCGCAGCATGGTCCTATCTTACCTACGGCGCGCGTCGATGAGGATTTTCTAGTTGTTCATGATTGTGGTTCGGAGGTTCCAGATTCTCAGCGTTCATTTTGTCAATAGACTTGGCGTTGGCCCGTGCGCATGTCAAACAACGTTCGCCTTAGAAAGCCGCATTTGCGCCGCACGAAGTAGAAGTAAATACAACATCATTCACTATAGCAGCTTCCTGTCTGGTACAGAGCTTGTAGTTCGAGATTTAACCTTCAGCTTTCATCTGCACCCTACGAACGCCTTCCAACTTCACAGTTGACGTTCTTTGTGCACCGGGTCGCGTTTCGCGCAATTTAGCACCATAGCAGAAAAATTACGAATCTCTTCACCCGCTCCCTTTACTCTTATCTAATCGTCGTTCTACTGTCACATTATACACCAATATGGCGACACTAGAAGCTCCTTCAGCGACCAATGGCGTTTCCAACAACCCCTCCTCACCCGTCCCTCTCGACACCATCCCCATCTCCCCCGCCGACGGCGCCAACGGTAACAAGGACGCCGACACAACTGGCGAGGGCACCACCGATGAGAATACGCGGCCTAGTGGCGGAAAGAAGACGGAGTACGTCGAAAACGACCAAATCACAGTCTTCCACGACCCGGACAATTTCAACGTGAAGCATCCTCTGATGCACGAATGGACGTTGTGGTTCACCAAGCCACCGAGTGGAAAGGTAGGGTGACTCAAAGTCAAGTCCGACAAGGCAGCTACTGAGATATTTCATGTGTAGGGAGACAATTGGAATGAGCTACTAAAGGAAGTCGTCACCTTCGACTCCGTCGAGGAGTTCTGGGGCGTCTACGTAAGTTTCCGCTCCAGCATTACAGTCTCGCCTGAACTACAAGCCTGATCGCCTCCACCACTACAGAACAACATTACCCCGACCTCCGAACTCGCTCTAAAATCCGACTACCACCTCTTCAAAAAAGGCGTGCGACCCGAATGGGAAGACCCGCAAAACAAGCACGGCGGCAAGTGGGCCTACGGCTTCAAAGAGAAGCGCGCCGTGCCCATCGACGAGCTCTGGCTGCACACGATGCTCGCCGCGATTGGCGAAACGCTCGAGGAAGACGACGACGGCGAAGTCATGGGTGTCGTCGTGAACGTGCGCAAAGGCTTCTATCGGATCGGGCTGTGGACGCGCACGGTTGGGAAGAGCGTGCCAGGCGGCGGCGATGGTGACGTGGCGGGCGGGAAGGGACGGACGCCGGAGAAGGGGCAGGACGTGTTGAAGGGGATCGGGAAGAAGTTCAAGGAGGTGCTGAGGCTGAGGGATGGCGAGGTGGTGGAGTTCTCGGGCCACACCGATAGTGCGCATAGCGGGAGCAGTCGTGCCAAGGCGAAGTACACCATCTGAGTCACTGTACTCATTTGGCGCGGTCAGGGGAAGCTGAAGAGAGCCGGGGAGGGAAGCTGCTTTGGCTTGTTTTGCGGATTGCACGAACTGGATGCAGCCAGCTAGCGTTTTAGCAAGGAGAATGGAAGACCCTTTGGTCATAATCTACGGTCTACATTTCCAGTGCTCGTACAGCTGTTATATTGTTCCGGAAGAATACCCCGTTATGCAACGGAACCGGATCCTTCTGTATTTGCACGCTGTTGTGGTCGTACAATCCTCCACATATGCCATCAGACGAAATGTTGGACGTTGCCATAAAGACTCACGGATCAAGATGGATTTCCTCTACTCTTGATTGTAGACTACCGTAGATCTTCTCCTACATGTGGTTTCCGTCACTTCATTGCATTGACCACTTACGCAGACTTTGGGCAACAGCAGAATCAAATAGGGTATAGCTCAGGTCTATTCATTCATGACTTTCAGTGTAGTTCGGGTAATCTATGGCTCCATCAAGCGCTGCCTGCTGCGATGCCGTCTCTTCGCCAGTCTATAATGGCCTCTTTCATGAATGGACTGCGAGATCTAATCTCCTTGCCCCATTTGAGGACCGCAAACGGAGTAGCAACGAGTGCCAAAGATACGAATGCGAGAAGTGAGCTAGCCCATTGAAATCCGAGGTCCGTGTACATTGCTGTCGCAGCAAGAGGGAGAAAAGCGATGGAGGCGTTCTCGACTAACCCGACGGCCCCAAGAGCGCTCGTCGCATACTTGCTGTATGCATCAATCAGATAGTCTGCAATGCTCACCACAACAGCGGTGGTTCCGAAACCCACCATAGCCAAGCCGACGGTGGGTGCCATCCATTGTATGGCGGAGTTGTCCAGCCATACATAAGCATCCCGCCAGTGACACCAAAGAATCCTCCAATGACCGATGGATACAGCCTAGCCTCAGGGATAGGTGTACCTGGAGCTTCAGTATTCCGGGCGGCAGAAGCGTAGTACCAGCGATTGGTGAACACGTAAAGTCCCCAGCAAGGATTTCTCCAATGACAATAGCGACTTGGATATATCCCCTGTACGGCGTCCCAACCGTAGAGCTCTCCATACACCTGCTCCACTGATTGAGTGAATAGGTAAATCGTTCCAAGGCTAAATGCGGCCCAAAGAGTAGCAACAAAGACCACCGATTCCGTACAGAACATGTACAGAGGCCGTTGTACGCTCTTAATGACGACCTGATACCATGGTGTGTGGCCAAGCTCTTCTACCGTGTACGCCTTCTTTCCCTCGTGGCGCAGTATTTTGGCCTTGGCTAGCAGGATAGCTGAACCGCGAATCTCGGGAAGAGCGATGATGAAGATAGGGAAAAAGATGGCGGTCCAGATCAATTCGATGTAACCAATCCAACGCCAAGAAAGGAACTGAAGTATAGAGGAACCAATCACTGGGCCCATGCTCGTTGCAGCAAGATACGTCGTAACGTAAAGACTTATCGGTACACTCCTGGCTCGATCTCCTTGAAAAACATTCGAAATGATGCCAGCGACAGCATTACTAAGGAGCTGAACACACCCGCCGCTGAAGAACCGAACGACGATAAGTGTTGCAAAGGTTTGAGCCAGGCCGATGGGAATCAGAAGACAGATGAAGAAGAAATAGGTGACGAGAAACACCGTTCGAATTCCAGAATCCTCCTTGACGGGAAACAAGACAAGCGGGAACAGCGCGCCCCCTATTCCCCAGGACGTGATTGGCCAGTAGGAGTGAGGAAAGGTCGCATCGGAGATGTGAAATTCCTCGTTGATGGCCTTGTGGGCAACCGAGATGATGGTCCCGTTCATTGAAGAGATGAAGTTTGCAAAAAGACCAAGTCCGATTGCCAACCATTTCATCCATAGAGGCCGATTGAATGGATCTCATGGGTCATCTGTTCCATCCCAAGTGACAATCATCGTGTCTGGATTATGGCATGGCCCTGCGCTCCAAGATTAGTCGGGACCACTTAGAGAGCTCTCAGGCATGTGTAGACCAACGTTCGGTATGAGGGCCTGGTACCAGGTGGTCAACGGTTTTCAGCTCGTCGATTACGATCGGCATGTTTCCGAGTTAGCTGTAGAAGCCTGAGTCATGAACAAACGACAAGGAGACAGCGGTCGGCGACGAGGAAGGAACGATTGATTTTCCACATGAGGAACCATGAAGAAAGGACAAGTCACAGCCTGGGCGTGCTCTGTTTAGCAAATCACTTTAGCTCTGGCGGGAATAAACCATGTTGAAGCAACGCCCCCCCCACAGTCTCCAGTCTAGACAATTCCACCCTCAAACAGCTAACACGTCGGCATAAGCGGCAATGAACAACTTTGGGGTCAGTACATCATTGCCCTCAGGATGGTATCAAAATCTGCAATTCGAGCTAGACAGGTACATGCTTGGGTATTTGGTCGGGTTGTGAGCACCCTCGGCAGGGAAGATATCTTTTCATCTCCTGACTACCATTAGTGAAACACAGATCGCTCTCTGAGTGCCCAAGCATATTAACTGTCGTTTCTTGAGCCGGTTGTATCCTTCCTTGATTGCATGAGGATTCCAAAAGACCCACCAGACGTGAGCGAGGTGAAAGGTCGCGCGAGATTTGAAAAGACACCCCGCAGCTTTGCACCTTTGGCTTCGATGAACTTGGGCAACGAAAACATGCAAGTCACGATGATTCCGAGGCTGATTTCTGCAAATGCCCATAAACCCTGCCAGGCAGTATTGTAGGATACGTCGGCGTTCTCTCCTCCAAGGCGAGTAACGTAAACGATTATCATCACGTTAGCGATGCATGCCCTACAATCCAAAATGTATCAGTTTTGCGTATGAGATCCAGTTCCAAGCTTTCGAACACTTACAATAAACCAATGGCAAAGAGAAGCACAATCCCAACCTTCTTTCTGGTAGAGATACGCAACTTCCAGACAGCCCTCGCTGGAAGTGTCAGGATGATTATGTCAGAAATGATGTTGAATAAGCAAGTAACAAGAACAAGTGTGTTGTTGTTGAGACATCGGGGATTGGGTATGAGCGGATTCCAAATCGCTTCTCGTGGAGAACAAGCGAAGATGGTGAGGAAAGTGCTGAGAATATAGTAGATCCCAGTGACGACAATGACGATCCTGGCACTGTACCACATGAAACGATTGAAGGATTTGTGGGGTGCAAACAAGCTGAGGTATTGCAACAGAATAGCTGTCTTGACCAGGAAAATGGTTGGGGCGTAGATGATCTGAACAACATAGAGCCACTACCCAACAATCAGTCCACAATTAGAATAACGACGAACGAGAAACTGTACATAGAGTACTCCGATGTAATTATGCATTGGGAGGTTCCATTGGTGCACACCTGCTCCTTCAGTGACACACATTCGTCCACAAATGAGCAGTGCGATCAGAAAGAGCTGATTGACTCTGTCAGAAGACTTGCAAGAGACCTCTTTGCGTTTGATGTGGCTCACGAAAGATGATATGGTTATATCTACATCTTCGTAAGCTTCGGCGCAACAAATCTTGGAGGTGGTATCGAACAATCAGTCAAAATCACTTTGCGGACGACGCGCAGCTTGATATACAAGCGTAAAAGCAAGAGAGTACCGGGAACGACCGCACAAAGCGTTGCGCAGACATAATACCATGCTTGCTCATCCGAATGTGTTGTTGGGAACTGAGAGATAACACCTGGCGGCAGCATCTCCAAAGCAGGTTGCTGGAGAAGGTCTGCCATGGGCGGTCAGATTTACCTGGGTGCTGGCAGTGGCAGATGAAAGAGAGGTATTGAGGATTGCGCAACGTCTCTTGCACGCAGGGAAAAAGGAGCATGACAACAAGTCAAGGAGCGTGAAGGTGAAGGTGGATCGGAATCCGAAATCAACTGTTGTTATATGCAGGCCTGGGCCCGCCGTGCCGCTCCATACAGAGGAGTGAGGAGAAAGCGCCCCCACCATGCGCATGCATGAGGTGTTGTTGGGGAGGACTCTGAGAACCAATCCTTGTGTAATGTCTGGACCCGCTGATCGCAGCGATGCAACATTGAAACCTCACAGTCTTTCGCTCCCACCCTCGCTATTCATTGTGGGGGCCGGCACAGCCTTTCGCTCCCACCCTGGCTTTCCATTGTGGGGGCCGGCATATCAAACATCTTCGCTCGCTTTGATGAGACAGGTACGAATCGTATGCTTTCCCTTTACGGTCTGTATTCCTACTGTATATATCAAGCCGTCTTTACAGAACATCTGTTGATGCTTAGATCAAATCCTTGGGACTTGTCTGTTCTTGGCCAACCGGTCGACATTCGATAGAAAAGCATCTTGCATATCAGACGATGAATTTTCCAGAGTCAATGACTGAGCGGGATACAGCGACCAATGGTCAGGCTACCTTGAATGGTTCGATACTGTCTAGCGGATACACAGATGGTCACTCGATTGACGCGGAGACTGTCGACGGTCCGGCTGGATCCAATGGCTCAACGCAGTCCGGCAAATATACGAATGGCCACTCGATCAATGGCGAGGTCGTCAATGTCTTCGAATGCCATGGCCAACCCCCTATCGCAATATGCGGCATGGCACTTCGTCTCCCAGCTGGATTGAAGACGCCTCAGCAACTATGGGAATTCTTGCTCGCTGGAGGCGATGCACGTGGCCGGGTTCCTAGTTCTCGATACAATGTGGCAGCCTTCCATGATCCTACCGGAAAGCATGGGACTGTAATTACTGAGTATGGCTATTTTCTCAACGAGGACATTGGGGCTCTAGATACGTCATTTTTCAGCATGCCTCGAATGGAGGTAGAGCGAACAGATCCACAACAGCGGCTCATGCTACAGACTGCAAGGGAATGCTTCGAAGACGCCGGTGAGATAGCTTGGAGAGGAAAACGTATAGGTTGCTTTATGGGCAGCCTTGGTGAGGATTGGTGTGAGATGTTTGCAAGGGAGACCCAGAACTGGGGTCCGTATCGTTACACTGGTTTTGGAGATTTTGCCCTATCCAACCGTGTTTCGTACGAGATGGACCTACAAGGCCCAAGGTTTGTTTACACTTGTGATATGATACTTCTCGATTCTGATTGTTCTAGTATGACCACTCGGACGGCATGCTCAGCCTCGCTGGTGGCCCTCCACGAGGCGTGCGTGGCTATTTCAAGGGGTGACTGCGACTCTGCCATTGTTGGAGGCGCAAATTTGATCATGACTCCAGGCGCGACAATGAGTATGACGGAGCAGAATGTCCTTTCAAAGGACGGTTCCTGCAAAACCTTCTCGGCCGATGCTGACGGTTATGCTCGTGGTGAAGCAATTGCCACTGTCTATATCAAAAGGCTAGATGATGCACTGAGAGACGGGAATTCAATCCGAGCGGTGATTAGAGGAACAGCAACTAACCACAATGGCAAGACACCTGGGATGACTGTCCCTAGCGCAAAAGTCCAGGAGGCATTGATGCGACGGGCGTACAAGATAGCAGGCATCACAGACTTATCGAAAACAGCATTCGTGGAATGCCATGGGACCGGGACTCCGGTCGGCGATCCCATTGAGGCCAGTGCAGTCGGACGGGTTTTCGGAGATTCAGGTGTCTACATCGGATCTATCAAGCCTAATTTTGGACACACAGAGGGTGCATCTGGACTCTTATCAGTCATAAAAACAGTTCTCGCTCTTGAGAACAGCACCATTCCGCCTAATATCAAGTTCTTGCGTCCCAACCCGGCCATACCGTTTGAGTCCGCGAAATTGACTGTTCCTACTGAGCCGACGCCCTGGCCACACGGTCGGTTAGAGCGAGCTAGTGTCAATTCATTTGGCGTGGGTGGAAGCAATGCACATGCAGTCATTGACTCTGCTGCCAGTTTCAATGCGTCGGTTGTTTCGAAACAAGCATCTGTCGAGCCGCAATTACTTCTATTCTCAGCAAACTCCCAGAAAGCTCTCGCAAGCTTGATAGACAACTACCGAGACTTTGTCGAAAGGAATCCAGAGAAGCTTGGAGACCTTGCCTACACATTGGCAAACAGAAGGGAGCATTTGTCCCACAGAGCCTTCGCTGTCGCGAGTAAAGGTCGTATTGGGACAACATCTCCAACGACAAAATCAGCAAAGCCAGCCGCGATAATAGCAGTCTTCACGGGCCAGGGAGCACAATGGCCTCAGATGGGCCGGGATTTAATGGATGCTAACGCCACCTTCCTGAACAGTATCCGACGCCTGGATGAATTCTTACAAGGAACGCACGAGCATGCCCCTGAGTGGAAAATTGAGGCAGAACTTCGCAAAACAGGCAAGAAAAGTCGAGTTCACGCCGCGGAATTTTCTCAGCCACTCTGTACCGCTATTCAAATTGCGCTAGTGGATACACTCGCAGCTCTAGGAATTCAGCCGGATGCTGTCATTGGTCACTCAAGTGGTGAAATCGCGGGGGCTTATGCAGCTGGTGCCCTCACCGCACAAGAAGCAATCATAAGCGCCTTGCATCGCGGAGCGGTGACAAACCTTCAGAAGAGGTCCGGCGCCATGGCAGCGGTAGGAATGAGTTGGAAGGAGACTGAGAAATACCTTACTGCGAATGTTGTAATCGCTTGCGACAACTCCCCCAAGAGTGTGACGATTTCAGGAGATGTCGACAAAGTGGAGGCCGTCATTGCGGATGTTCATCAGTCTCAACCAGATGTGATGGTGCGAAAGCTGCAGGTCGATAAAGCGTACCACTCCTTTCACATGGCCGAGATTGGAGAGCAGTACCATTGTTTACTCGAAAACAAGATGAACGAGAAAGGGCCGACGAAGTTGTTCTTCTCCAGTGTTACTGGTAGCCTCCTAGATATATCAAATCCACTCGGCTCAAGGTACTGGCAACGAAATATGGAGTCCCCCGTACGGTTTAGAGCAGCTGTCTCTAGCATTCTTCAGCATCCGATTGGAAAGAATCCAGTTTTCCTGGAAATCGGGCCTCACTCGGCACTCAGCGGTCCTTTGAGGCAAATTCTAACCCAGGAGTCAAGTAGGGCTCCTTACACCTCAGCTCTGATCAGGAGTCAGAATTGTGTCGAATCACTTCTTTCCGCCGTTGGAAAACTTTACACACTTCAAGTTCCAATCGATCTGAAGGCACTGATACCCACCGGCTCGTGCCTTTCGGATCTGCCTCCATACCCTTGGGACCACGAAGAGAGCTATTGGTATGAGACCCGACTTAGCAAAGAATACCGACTACGGAAATACCCTCATCACGATCTCCTAGGCGCTAGAACTGTCGAAAGCACTGACTTTGAGCCTTCTTGGAGGAACCTTTTCCACCTCAACACCGCCCCGTGGGTTCGTGATCATAAGGTTCTGGATGATGTTATATTCCCATTCGCTGGGTATGTAGCAATGGCTGGCGAAGCAGTTCGACAGGTTACTGGAATAGATGAGACATTCCGACTCCGACATGTCCTCGTCCGCACGGCGCTTGTGGTACCTGAAGGAAAGCCAGTTGAAATAATCACTACTCTTCGTTCACATCACTTGACGGATACGCTAAACAGTAAATGGTGGGACTTTACTATTGCTTCTTACAACGGACATATATGGACCAAGCATTGCACAGGTGAAGCCATGGCGCAATCCGAGAGTTTGGGGTCGTCCCTAAGGCCTGAGGCTCTTCCTCGTAAGATTGAGATGTGGAAGTGGTTCGATACTCTCCGACGAGCAGGGCTAGATGTAGGTCCGGCGTTCCGCAATCTGAGAGACGCTTCGGCTGGCACCACAACTCAGCAGGCGACGGGAGAGTTGCTCAATAACAGACATGCTGAAGCAAATAAGTACCATATCCATCCTACGGTCATCGATAGCGCCCTACAGTTGATGGGAATTGCTTTCACGAAGGGAGAAGGTCGCAAATTTAAGAATCGACTTCCAACTAGCTGCGACTACTTCAGCGTCTCTCGCAGCTCCTCCGATTTTATCGTGGGGGTAACGACCAAATTCACGGCCGGCTCTGTGGTCGCCGAGGCTCAAGGCATCGCTGACGGAATCACCGTTCTAAGCATGTCGGCCTTAAAACTATCAGTTGTAGATGACTCGGATTCAACGGAAGCGAGCGATACACATGCCGCGGCTCGTCAAGAATGGGGCCCTGATATAGACTTCATAGATGTCAAAGACCTTGTCAAGCCGTCAATATATCGCTCCTTGTATACGCTTTCCCTGGAAAGATTGAGCCATTTGTGCCTGATATATTCACAAAGATGCCTTGCGGGACGGAGTACAGAAAGGCCTCACTTGCACAGATTCCGTCAATGGATCGATTATCAACTCAAGTCGCTGGATGTATCATCGTTCCGTCATCTGGACAATGAAACGGTATCCGAGAGAATCGATGGCTTGGTCAACGGCCTTGCTGAGACCCCGGCATCTTCTGCTGCCATCGCCCTTCAAAAAGTCTGCAGTAACATCGGCGCCATCTTTTCAAGCCATGATTCTTCATGGGAGGATGTTCTTGCCAGTGAGACGAATGCGGAGCTCTACAACTTTATCAATGAATGCGACACATCGTTATTCATCCAGCAATTGGCCCACTGCAAACCCAATCTACGAGTTTTAGAAATCGGATCTTGGAGGAGCTCTCCGTCAAATAGTATTTTGGAGAATTTAACACTACCAAACGGACAGATTCTCTGCTCAAAGTACACCTTCACGTCCAAAGGATTCATTTCTGCACAAGGAAGCCAAACAAAGTTTCCAAATATGGAATATGCTACCTTGGACATCAATGAAGATCCGTTTGAGCAGGGCTTTGAAGGTCACCAGTATGACCTCGTTGTTGCAAGCAATGCTATTCATGTTACTCGAAGCATCGGCGCAAGTCTAAGGAATCTTAGGAAGCTTCTCCACCCAGCTGGCCATTTGTTATTGCAGGAACTCTGTCCAACTTCGAAGTGGATCAACTATATCTTTGGCACTCATTCACGATGGTGGTGTGGACTCGAGGACGGGAGGCTCGATGAGCCTTATCTTGATAGAAGAGGGTGGCAGAACGAGCTGGCAGCCGCAGGATATGAAGGCGTAGATGCATTACAACTAGACTCAGCAGAATCTTCCCAGCTAAACGGCGTCATGGTTGTCAAACCTTCAATCGACCATGGTCTGACAAGGCGCGTCAGTCTTCTCTGCCGCGACGTAAAAACGAACCCGGGTCCTATTTTGCAGGAGCTGAAAAACCAAGGCTATGAAGTTGTCAGATGCACAATCCACGACCCTCCACCGCCTGGTCAAGACGTTATAGTTCTCTTGGACAGAGATGGACCGTTCTTCGAAAATATCGATTCTACCATATTCAATTCGTTCAAAAGCTTTCTCCACAACCTAGATGACTCCGGAGTGTTTTGGGTTACACAACTTTCTCAAATGCATTGCCAAGATCCTCGATTCGCGCAAGCCATTGGAACCGCTCGAACAATGCGCTCCGAGTTGTTGATCGACTTCGCCACCTGCGAGGTGGGCAATATTGACTCATCGGCTGCTCAAGTCATTCAGGTCTTCACAAAATTTCAAAAGCGAGATACGAATGATTTACTTCAGCCTGACTTCGAATACTCCATCTATGACGGCGTCATCAAGGTCGGTAGATTCTACCCTCTCGTATTATCCGACGAGCTTTTGACTTCAGAACATGGCGACCGAGCAAAGCTAGAGTTGAGTGTTCCAGGGCGTCCAAGCACATTGCACTGGGTCCGAAAACCGGCTTCACCAACGTTGCAGTCAAATGAAGTGGAGGTTGAGGTGTATGCGGTTGGCTTGAACTTTAGGGTGGATTGCCCGCTCCTCCCTCATGTACCGAGAAGTAATGGAGCTGACGAGATGACCAGGATGTTCTCATTGCAATGAATGTTGTTCAAATCCCTCAGGGGCGCGTCTTCGGTCTCGAAGGGGCGGGCGTCGTCCGCCGAATCGGATCGCAAGTCAAGACTCTCCGTGTCGGTGATCGCGTAGCCGTAGTCGAGCACAACATGTTCGCAACTACCGTTACCACCTTGGAGGTACTGTGTGTGAAGATACCGAACGATTTGAGTTTCAGCGAGGCCTCGACAATGTTTTTCCCATACATGACTGCGCTGCACTCTTTGATTGATATAGGTGGCCTTGAGAAAGGACAGGTGTGTAACTCTCCTTGGGCAACCACCGCTCTTGCAAGTTCAACTCTAACGATGCGTAGTCCGTACTAATCCATAGCGCATGTGGCGGAGTAGGCCTTGCAGCGATTCAGCTCGCACAAATGATGAGGGCAGAGATATACGTAACCGTTGGTACCGAACAGAAAGTACAGCACCTGCTGAAGACGTTCAACATCCCAAGGAACAGAATTTTCAGTTCTCGGGATGATTCGTTCGTGGAAGGCATAATGCATGAAACGCAGCGTAACGGCGTCAACTTGGTCCTAAACTCACTTTCCGGCGAGCTTTTACACGCAACCTGGCGATGTGTGGCTCCATTCGGCAAGATGGTTGAGATTGGAAAAAGAGATCTACTAGGCTTTGGTAAACTTGACATGAACGTCTTTCTAGCCAATCGGAGTTACTGCTGCGTTGACGCAGATGCCTTCCGCAAGAAGCCTTCCATGATGAATCGGTGAGTTTCTTTGGATCCTTCACGTACAAGTAATGGATCCCAATTGACAAGGCTATAGACTGCTGAACTTGATCATGGAGCACTTCCAGAAGGGACATATTTCACCCCTTCGCCCAGTAAAAGTTTTCGATGCGGTGTCACCATATGATGCGTTCAAGTACATGCAGCCTGGTCAACACATAGGGAGAATTTGTATGACTATACGCGAGTCTCCTGGAAGCACTGTTCTCGACGCAACAATCTTGGATCGACTGATTACCCTGGAACTCTCTGATTCGGCTTCATATCTCCTTGTTGGTGGCCTTGGAGGGCTGGGTCGCGCAGTCTCCACATGGATGATTGAGCACGGAGCCCGCCATTTGATATACCTATCTCGAAATGCCGGCTCGGGTCCTGATGATGAGTCGTTCGTTCATGAGCTCAACAGTGTGGGATGCCAGGTCCAGCTTGTCCAGGGAAGTGTGACGAATCCCGACGATGTAAGCAGAGCTGTCGAAGGAGCTTCGCGCCCTCTCAAAGGGATCTTACAGATGTCGATGGTTCTCCGCGATGAACCTTTCTCCAAAATGACACTGGACCAGTGGAATGCTGCAATTCAACCGAAAGTTCATGGGACCTGGAACCTTCACAATGCCACCGTATCTGCAGACCTTGATCTCGACTTCTTTGTGCTGTTCAGCTCTCTGTCCGGCATAATTGGACAGCCAGGTCAAGCCAACTATGCAAGCGGAAACACCTTCTTAGATGCTTTCGTCCAATATCGCACAAACCTCGGCCTACCCGCCTCTGCGATTGACATTGGTGCGGTCGCGGATGTGGGCTACATATCCCAAAATCAGGGGTTGATGCAAAAGATGGTCGCAACGGGATTCCAGGCGCTAAAAGAGCAGGAATTGCTTGACGCGTTGGTAGTGGCAATGACTCGAAAGAGAATGGTGAAGAGTGAATGCAGGAATCATAGTTTACGCTTCGTCGATCGTAACAACTTCGTTCTTGGACTCAGCTCAACCGTTCCGCTCAACAGCACAGCCAATCGAGCTGTATGGAGGAAAGACCGCCGCATGGCCATATCTCACCACGCAGCTGGCGGCAATGGCGACACTGCGGTATCCAGCGCGAGCCTCAAATCGTACATGGCCAGCGCAAAGGCTGATATTTCCCTTCTGAATAACGCAGACGCTGCAGCCTTCTTCGCAAGCGAGATAGGCAAAAGGTTATTTGCTCTCCTTTTGAAACCAGAAGAGGACTTGAATACCTCCTTGTCGCTGGTGGACCTGGGTATGGATTCATTGGTGGGAATCGAGCTTCGCGCTTGGTGGAGGCAAGCTTTTGGTTTTGACGTAAGCGTGCTGGAAATACTCGGAATGGGGACTTTAGAAGCACTTGGGGAGCACGCTGCGCAGGGGCTGATGCGAGCTGCCCTAGAGGAGCGTGGGCCTTCTTCCCCCGTGGTTAACGGCTCGTAAGATACTGTGATATTGGGGGCTGGCGGATAGAATAAGAATTTAGGGTTACCGCGCCCTGGTTCGGAAGCCGAGATTATTTTGCGTAACCGGATAGAACAAGTACCATCGTACCGCGCAGCACTGGTTCGGGACCCGAGGCTATCTGATGCAGGGCTTCTTCGGTATGACTCTCGCAATCGAACGCACGTCTCTCTTGACGGGGATGTTCAAAGTTATCCATTGTACCCCCGACACGCCAAATTTCCCCATCTTAGCCTTCAACCTTTACGACAACATCGACCCCGCTGCCATGTCGACCTTCATGCTGGCGGAATGGATGAAAGCCCAGAAATTAAAGGCACCGGCAATGAAGAGTAGTACTCCGACTTTTTATCGCAATCTTGAAGAAGCGCTTGATGTCCGAAGACGAGAGCACGGGTTGTACACGATCAAAACCAACATGTGGAAAGTTGGCGACGCCGCCGTCGACTTCAGCTCGAACGATACTCTTTCTCTAGGAGCCAGCGGGGTCCTGCGTGCCGAGTTCATGCGGGAGCTCGAACGCCATCCCGACATCCCCCCAGGCGCCGGCAGCTCTCGAGTCATGGATGGAAATTACGAGTACCTGGAGACTGTCGAGGATGAGATTGCGCGATTCCACGGAGCAGAAGCCGGTCTCATCCTTGGATCCGGCTTTGAGGCCAACCTGGCCATCTTCGCCGCTATCCCGCGCCCGGGCGATGCCATCGTTTATGACGAATTGGTCCACGCGAGTACCCATGACGGGATGCAGCAAAGCCAGGCTGTCACCAGAGTCCCGTTTTGCCATAATGATGTCGAATCTTTCCGAGACGCGATGATGTCGGTCTGCGACTCTCAGCCTATGATCAGGCAAGGGAAACGGTGTGTCATAGTGGCCGTCGAGTCCTTTTACAGCATGGACGGCGACATGTGCCCGCTGAGGGAGCTCGTTGAAGCCGCAAAGGACATCTTCCCGGAAGGGAGTGCGCAGTTTCTGATGGATGAAGCGCACAGCACAGGTGTCATTGGTCCCAAGGGCGCAGGGCTTGTCTGCGAGCTTGGTCTGGAGAGAGAGGTGGCGATTCGATTGCATACATTCGGCAAGGCCTTGTCGGCGTCTGGAGGTAAATTACAACAATACCCGAGATGTCTTGCCGTATCCATTGATATTTGAGATTCTGTAGCTATTATATTGGGGAACAAGACCCTCAAAAGCGCATTGATAAACTTTGCGCGACCTATCATCTACACCACCGCACCGGCTTTTTCGCTCGTCGCCGCAGCTCGAGCGGGATACAATCTGATGAAGGCGGGTCAGACAAAAACCGTAAGTAGTTTCTGTCTCAAGCAACCGATCTCAACCATCCCTCTTTTAGCCTTGAATCCTCAAAAGCTTACTCCCTCCCGCCCAGGCTCAGGAGAATGTCCAACATCTTGTCAAATACTTCTTCAAGACGTCAACTTCGAACGCGATCTGGGAGGAAGCCACGGAGCGCGGTATCCTTTCTGTTCCTCTCAGCCATGACTGGGACGAAAAGCCTTTCCTAACCCATATCATTCCCATCTGGACCCGCCAACGCCACAGCTATTGGCTTGTTTTTCACCTGCACTTCTCCGGATTTTGTGCCTTCCCTGTTGAATATCCAACTGTGCCAAAAGGCCAGGGTAGAGTCAGAGTGGCGTTTCACGCTAACAACACTGAATCTCAGATAGATGGGTTGGTCGGTGCGATTTGTGCATGGGCCCAAGAAATGATAGAGGTCGAGAAAGGAGGCGGGAATGGAAATCAAATACCCAAGGCTGCGCGTCGTGTATATGCTATAATGGGCAATGAGAATAGCAATCAATTCAGAACCGAGGCTCCTTCGGCTTTCTGATTTCTTATTATTTTGACTTTGCAATCTGTAGCCAGACCACAAGCCTCATTCTGGCGAAAGACTCCCCTGACTGTCATTTGCGTGAGATATTGTTGGAAACGGATATCAACGCTCCATCCAAATCAACTCACGAAGTTTTCTCAAATTGCTGCCTTCCAAGATCATCCTTTTCAAGAGTAAGTTCCCTCGTAAAGAAAGACGCAAAAAATCCAACGGCTCCAATACCCGCAAGTGTCAAGAACACAGCCATCATCGACACCCTGTAAGCCCCAATGACTTGCTCCAATATCCTAGGCTGCAGATATGTCAACCTCAACGCGGGAATGAAACCAATGGCTTCGCGGCCGTCCTTTAATTTTTCCATTGACGGTGGTAGCGTGCCGATGGAAGCGATACGTTGCTCAAAGACATTATTAAATACGGTGGAGCAAGTGGCGAGACCCACCAAGGCACCGAACAGACGAAAAGAGACGAGTATACCAGCCGCAATACCCATGTCATCCACATGCTGCACACTGGCCGTCATCGGAATGGTCAGGATGGTGAAGAGCGTGCCAACACCGATGGCCGTAATGACCTGGAGGCCATACAGTAGAGCTCTGGACGAAGAGTTTCGCCACAACGCCCACAAGCCAACACCCAATGTCATCAATAGCCCATTTACGATGACTCCCCACCGGTATCGACGGACTTTTTCCACGGCCATCACCCCGAGTATGCTGAATCCGACGATGCAGGCGCTGGCGGGCAGGACGGATACCGCCGATCCGAAGGGTGTCTCCAGCATGACCGCCTGGAAGAAGAGCGGCGCGTACAGCATGATACTGTAGAGAACCGCTCCGTGGGCAGCCGCTCCGATGAGGGTGGCCACCGCTGTTCGGTTGCGGAAAATTCGGTACGGAAACACTGGCTCCGCGGGCTTGGATTCGTAGATGGCGAAGACAAGCAGGACAATGGCACCACTTGTCAGCGGAAGTATGGTCTTCCACGACGACCAGGGATACAAAGCGCCCGCCCAGCTCAGGGGCAACGCGAATGTCGTGCTGCCAATTGTGAGGAGAAACATGCCGATCCAGTCCAAGCGACGGAGCTTCGAGCGGAACGACGCATCGATCGGACGGAGATGGAGGAAGAAGAAGGCCAGCACGACCCCCACCGCGATGATGGGGAGGTTGATCCACCCAATCCACCTCCAGTCGACGAACTCGCTAAACGCCGCCCCGATGACGGGTCCGCAGACGCCGCCTCCCGCCATGGGCAGGGCGTACAAGCCGAGGTACAGCGGGCGCTCTTTCAGGCTGGTAAGGTCGGCGAGGATGATCTCGCTCAAGACGTCCAAACCGCCGCCGCCCAAGCCCTGCAGGATGCGGCCCGCGATCAAGACGGGCATACTGTGGGCGACGCCGAAGACGAGGGACCCGCCGAAGAAGAGGAGGAATGCGGCGTACAGCGGCATCTTGCGGCCTAGGACATCGGAGATGGTGATGTAGATGGGCTGGGTGATGACGACGGCGAGAATGAATGATAGATTGGTCCAGAATGCCTCGAGCGTGGTGCCTTGCAGGTCCTGGGTTATTCGCTGCACATGGCCGAGTCATTAGCAGTGGTTTCACCGAGCCGGCGCACGCGGCATGTTTGTATTGGGAGCATTACCGGGACGGCGACTGCAAGGGCTGTGGAGTCTAGTGATACGATGAAGACAGTGATGTTGAGGGCGACAAAGGACAGCCAGAAAGAAAGTGGTTTCTTCTTGGATGTTTCTGTGCCAGCATCCTCGTCTGGTCCTGGCATTATAGGCTGGATGCAAGTACTTTGGCCCATAAAACACGACCGAGGTCAGAAGAGGAGAATGAAAGTCTGAAGTCTGACCAGATTGTAAACTTGAAGCTGATGTGGTGATGGCCATGTCACATAGTCTGGTCTGCGTGCACTGCCGCTCGGTATGTATACTGGTCCAACCGATTGTGACTTTCAAAACAGTCAGAAAATGCTGGTGAATTTCAAAAATGCCAAGACCAGAACTCAGATGCTGCGTCAAGACATGGACATCAACACCATACTAAACACAGTTGCGGATTCAAGCAATTCAGGCAAAGTCACTCGTAGACTGACGGCTCATTGGGACCCGCTCTGCCCGGTAAGGTATTGCAGCATCGCTGCATCGCTGCATCACTGCATCACTGCATCCAATATCGGATTCCGTCTCAGCATCCCCCCAATGGATCATGCATTGATTACATAACATGATACTAACTGTATTGGGGGAGACAGAATGTCTCACGTGACATTCCAGCGCTATATATCTGAGGAATCTCGCAATCCAACGGGCACTAAGGTAGGTACGAATACTATTTGTCGCTATTCCCACTTGGGCGCAAGGTCTACTACTTAGGTCCTAGCATGGAGTCTCTGAGGGCTCTTTATGAGAATTTCAAAAACGACTTCGGCGATCTGTTGGAGGTCACCGATTTCTCTATCGTGACATGGCTTGCTTTCGGAGCCGGTTTGCAGCTGTTGAGCCAATTCTGGCTACCCTCTGGTCTGAGCTACTACCTCCCGCTTCTATATCTCATTTATCGCATTGCTAGGGTGTCCATCGACTGCCGTCATGTCTATACTGGAACCTTCACGAATGTAATGTTTGGACGATGGTCGGCCACACTGCCAGAGCCAGAGGATCCGGCGGCCGTCACTGCCACTTCGGACGGTGTTGTCATGTTCTTGTTGGGGGCACGCATCAACCAGTTTGTACCCCTGTTCACGCCGCGAAGGCATCTTCCAGCGAGACTGTATTGATCTAATATGCCACAGCCCTCTAGGCAAGCTTGCGCCCGGTAACGCCGAAATCGATAAGGTGTTTAAAGACATGTGGGTCGAGGCGGAGAAGAATCGAAGGAAATGGAGCTGTGAGTCGCGATACTGATCGCTTCTTTGTCCTTGGGGGGCGTTTGCATTCCCTGGTCTATTCTAATCGATTTTGGTCTCTACTCAGATCTCGGGAGAACCGCCACCCTGTTTGATATCTCGGACAGTGAAGGAATTACCACCTTCTGGATTTCATATTGGAAGGATCTCAAGGGCCTTCAGGAGTTCGCAACTTCATCTGCCCACCTTTCGGGTCAGAATGCCTACCTGAAGAAGAAGTATCCGTACATGGGGGTCATGCACGAGACCTATCATTCGCCAAAGGGCTCCTGGGAGACTATCTATGACAATGTGCCGCCTCTTGGATTGGGTAAGTGAACGATTCAAAAGCTGCGGCATTGGAAGTGTATTCATTAACCCTTGAGGGGTTCTACCAGGAAACGCCAAGTATGTGATCGGAGAAGGACCGACGGGTGGTTACAAGCTTGGAGATACACTCAAGCCGAGCCCTAAAACGTCGACGATGTATAATCGAATGGGTAGGGAGAAGTAAGACGGATGAAGGTGGAAAAGGGCGTTATTATGCATATGGACGGAACGGTCAAAGGTATTGCTGGGGGTTTTCAGTATCGTCCAATTTGCAAGGACCTCGGTGAAGGCCAGGAATCGAAACAAGATACTACGCAACAGGTGCTGCTATGGCGCATCTGAGTAGCTATTCAGAAGAGTCGAGAATGTCAGACTGCTCGCAATGACCTAGATATTAGCCTTGACAGGACAATCAGCGAAGGCGGCGATCTGAATTGCTTGCCAGCTCTTGCAGTCCAACTGAAGTCAAGGATTTCAATCTGGCTATACCGTCATCTACTGGAAGAGTGCCGAAAGACTTGTCGGCCTCGTCAACCAAATCAAGTCATTATCGATCTTCTTGCATCTTCCAATCCTCACCATCCAGAGCTCCGCATCACAACACGAGGCTCACCACTTGCCGCCTCTACCTACCACCTCTACATACCAAGTACGCGAATGCTAAACATAATGTCAAACTGCTTCTCCTAGCAAGGAGGTATGCGTGCATCATGGCCTGTTCCTTGTTTGCAATGATAATATGAAGTATGCACGCGCCTGGGTGGCGTGGTCGGCTTCTCAAACCAACAGATCCGCCGTTCTGGGGGCCAATGCATCGACAATTACGCAAGGCTGCCCGGCAAGGGCTGAATATGACGGCATGCTGAGCTTATTATTGGCGCGCCAAGCCAGGTGACATATCCACTGGCGAATAACGGCTACTATTCTATTTAGGACTCACAACTTGTTATATGATGCTTGAATCTTCCAGTATGCCCACGGAAAGGGTTCAGCTCTAGATCTATTAATTGCATGCATGGGTACACATTACTCAACGATGCATTCAGCTGAGCCTAAAGCATGCAGTGCCTACAGATGGTTGCCTGATTCGTGGTCTTCGTTTTGCATATTGCAGGAATCCATGTAGCCTTATTGCGCAACCGCCTTCTCTACTTCTCGACATGTTGAAGCTGCTGCTGCGCGCTCGAGATCAAAGGCGGGACAGGCAGGATGCGTGCTTCCAGATGCTCTGCGACTCGTGGAGCTTCCCAGCCCAAGAAGAACAAAGCTGTCTGCGATCAGTGCAACGCAAGTAAGGTGAAGTGTCCTGGCGGAGGTCCTCCCTGCAAACGGTGCGCCGACAGATCCCAACCCTGTCACTACAGCCTCGCCAGGCGGATTGGAAAACCGCCGGGAAGCAAGAACAGGAAGACACTTGAGAGATTGCGTCAAGCGAAAGATGGGAATCTGGAGAACAACGGCGGAGGCGGAGGCGGCGATAGCTCCATTCCTCAAAGCAATGGCGGCAGAAATGACGGCGACGGAGCATTGAACGTTGAGAGCGAGCGCCGCGAAGGCAACAACTCTCACAATTCACTTCAAATGTCCAGCACGATGGATTTTCGGCCTCTATCGCCCTTGATCAATTATCCCAGTTACCCTGATTCATCGCAGTTCATTCTCACTCCTGAACTGTACTTCCTTGATGGTGATCACTTTGTGTGTTCTGATGGTGACGACAGATCAGTCTTCAATTCCGCAGACCTGCAGCTCCTCCATGACTTCCAGGGGCTTGGAAGAGCGGAGTTGCGAGGACCGTGGACAAACGCTCTGGATGATTACTGGATTGTGAGTACTCGTCCTTGCTGTGCGCCTACCCTGACTGACAAGCGAATCAGCCTTCATCACCAAGCATTAATCAGCAGCTCTCTTCCGGTCCCGCGGACACTGGTATGTTCGACACAGTATAGCCTTTGCAAGATAGAAAACTAAGACCGCCTAGGTTCGCCGCTCTCCGCATCCTCGCACTCCTCTGTCTTCGAGACCAATAAACCTATCTCCCTGGATACTGTCGCCGCGCGACTGGAAGAGACTACTGGATCCACAATCACGCACCCGGAACAACGACGGCCAACGCTTTGCCGCTGCTTGCGGAAGTATGCCGATGCTCTATGTAAGCTTCAAACCATTGAGAAGCGCCAACGGCCTGTCCAGGTAGACACCCTTCTTACCTGCGCGAACCTGGTCTTGAACATCACTGAGAACCAATTGGAATGTGCCCGATGTCTGTACGACTCCTGCGTAGCGATGCAGCTTGTTATGATCTTCCAAATGATTCTCACCTGGTCTCAAGGCCAGTGTCAGCCCCTGGGCACTCCTGGTCCGGATCTCCGCATGACACTGGGCCAACATGAGATGACGGAGGAGGAATGCAGCTTTGTCAAGACCGCATTGATGTCCAATGCATTGGACAGAACCAATGCCCTGTTAAAACTTATCATGTCAAGGATCGAACCTGTCACTTTGATCAACTCACAGGGGAAGCAGAAATGGGGCCATGAAGAAGTGGAGTTTTGGAATATTCAACAGCTCATCAGGTCCTTGATACAAAGCTTTGGCGTTCTAATGGAGAGGCTTGCAGCAGGACAGTCGAGGAGCCGGCCGGCAACAGAGGGCTGATATTCACAGAGAGAAAGGTGATCCAGAGAAGAAGATGCATCAGTCTTATTTGCCCGCATGTATTAATTTTATGTAGGCTGGGTGTAGGGTCGGGTCGGGTTCAAAAAGGCCACCTATAACCCTGTAAAAACCCAACCCGACCCGCGGGTCGGGTTATTACTAACTCTATGCGCACTAGGCCAAATTGGGTCATTAGGGCATCATTTTTTAGGGCTAAGTCATGTGATTATAAATTACATAAAATCATAATATTAGCCCTAACCCTTACAAATAATACATCACAAAACCAAACTTTGTAATCTATTTTTTGCGTTTCTTTTGCAAGCACTAATGTCATATATGAAATCTAAAACCCACACACTCAGTCTAATTTTATGCTGATCTTGCACTCAAATTAAACTTAAAATTTCTCAGAGTTAGATTTCAGTTAATGTCTCTGTAACATTGTGTTACTTTGTTTTGAGATGCAAGAGATCAAGAGCTTTTCTTGTAATAGTATAAATTAACAATGTGATAATTTTCATCAGTTATATAGTTTAAAGAATCACAGAAGTGCTGAATTCTCAATGTATATTTAAAGTTTAAGACTTAGTTGTTATAATCATACTCTAAAAGATATAAGATCTATATGCAGAGTATATAGTCTTAAGTATAAGATAATAAAATAAATGTTAAGTTAATACTTTAATTATTAAGTCAACACTAAAGATGTCAAGTTAACTCTTTAAGAATTAACTTTCTTTCTATATAGTAGAATTATTTTCTCTATAAAAACAATTATATTCAATGACAATCATTATTTAACATCTACTATCTATCAGTTAATTCTAACATATCTAAAAACTCTTTTATATCACAAGCTTTAATCTTTAAACTTTATATCAGAGAAATCTTTAATTAAGATATAATATATTAAATATTTTTACAATATAAGTAATGTCTTTCAGTACACAGAAAGCAGTCTTTATTAATATAATTAATTTTTAAAGTTTTGAAGATCTATAAGAGATAAATAATATATTAAAGATATTAACATCAAATATGTTCAGCAAAGAATGTAAAAAGTTATAAAGCTTCTTAATAAAACTTAATTTATACATAAATTTTAATGAAAAGAAGTTTAACTTTAAAATGAACAAAGATCTATATATAGTAGTTTATTTTAAGAATGCAGTGTTCAATTAAGTTATTTTAAACTGTATAAGTTTTTAAATAAGTCAAAAAAATATAAAGTTAATAAAAAATTAATCTTTAATAATTTTAAGAAGTTTAAGAAGTTTAAAAAAGAACTTTAAAAGACTTTTGAAGTGATTAATGAGAAAAGAGTAGTAAAACAATAACTTTATATATTAAAGATAAATAAGTTAAAAGTTATATATTCAGTAAAGTTTCAATATATTGTAGCTTTAACAGATTGAAATAATGACATCTTAATATTGTAATATTATTGAGAATTAAGTAAGTCTATTAAGAATAAGATAGTTGTTATGATATTACTATGCACTCATACTAAATCATAGCTGAACTTCTTACACAATGATTAATAAGCAAAGTACTATATAGACAGTCTTTACATATAAATCTTTTAAGTTTCTTAGTTGTTAATCTTCATAAATACAAGATCTCAACATTGAAACTTCATTAAATAGCTATTATATCATAGTGTTTTACATTGTTACATATTTTACTCATCAGTCTCTTATGAATAAGAGACTCATGAGTTCACAATTTTAACAACTTTATCTTTTTAAAGAATGACAATTCATTACATTATAATATGCAGACTAAAAGTCAGCAAAATGAGATAGAGTCATTCTCTGACTATACTGAGACTTAAGTAATCTTTGAAGAATGAAAATCTGTAGAGATTCAGACTGCTATTTAGACTGCAGAGAAGAAAAATTAATATTTAGATAAATAGATCTGTCTGACTGAAATTAGACAGATTAATGATGAGAAAAGATGATAATTTACAGAAATTAATTGTGAACTGCAAGCATTTAACATATATAATGAGATCAATGAACTTCTGAGAGATAAAGATTCTTAAGTCTTATTTAAGAAGAAACTGCATACAGAATCTTTTTATGTTCTTATTAGCTCTTTAAGTTCAACAAAGCAACATGCATTTAAAGTTGTGTATGCATTTTCAGTAAAATGAACACAATGACTGAAGAACTTACTCATATATAATGAAAAGTTTATCTGTAAACATATTAAGTTTATACACAGTGCTGTGACAGCATTCTACTTAATCTCTAAAAACTTCTTCAGTAACTACAATAAAATTCTCTTTGTTATGCAGTTCTTAACAGAAGAACCTTGAGATGCATGATTTTGTCACATTAATGAGAACAAACT